>Ga0208492_1000906_pt1 | contig 21860 bp, 21 predicted proteins | sample Subbioar_CSW14AB_FD_184820 | JGI IMG/M metagenome (GOLD analysis project Ga0208492, IMG submission 184820) | Serpentinite rock and fluid subsurface biosphere microbial communities from McLaughlin Reserve, California, USA - CR12Mar_CSW14AB (SPAdes) | ecosystem: Environmental > Terrestrial > Deep... | reverse complement strand
GCGTGATCGCCGCGCGGGTGGACGGCGAGCCGGCCGGCATGGCCTACCTGGAGCTCGACAAGACCACCCAGGAGTCGGCCGAGATCGACGTGTCGCTCGCCGCGGAGCACGACGACGGTCCCGTCGCCGACGCGCTGTTCGCCGAGCTCGAGCGCATCGCGCGCGAGTCGGGCCGCCGCATCCTGCAGTCGTGGACCATCCACCGCGCGGAGCCCGTCGAGGACCGCGTGATCCCGCCGACGGGAGCCGGATGGATTCCCCTCGACGCCGGGTACCGGCGCATGGTGCGCAACGGCTACGCGCTGGGGCAGGTCGAGCGCAACAGCGTGTTCGACCTGCAGGGCTCCTACGACGCGGTCGACCGGCTGCTCGAGCAGGCGCTCGCCAAGGCCGGCCCGGACTACCGCGCGGTCTGGTGGTCGGGGGCCACCCCGCCCGAGTACGCCGCGGGCTACGCCGCCGCGATCGCGCGGATGAGCTCCGACGTCCCCGTCGGCGAGCTGTCTGCCGAGCAGTCGGTCTGGGACGCGGAGCGCGTGTTCGAGCGCGACGGGCGGTTCGCCGAGGCGGGGACGCTCATGGGCGTGACCCTGGTCATCCACGAGCCGACGGGCGAGGTCGCCGCGTTCAACGAGCTGCAGATCGGCCCCGATCGCACGCGACCCACGTCGCAATGGGGCACGCTCGTGATGCCGGAGCACCGCGGTCGCCGGCTCGGCGCGATCGTCAAATGCGTCGGGCTGAGGCGCTGGCACGAGATCGTGCCCGAGTCGCCGTGCGTCTCGACGTTCAACGCCGAGGAGAACCGGTACATGCTCGACGTGAACGAGGCCGTGGGCTTCGTGCCGGCGTCGTACGCGGGCGCGTGGGAGAAGAAGCTCGCGTAGCTCCCGGCCGGCGCCGCCGCTGGTTGACTGGTGACATGAGATTCACCGTGATCGGCGGCGGCGTCGGCTGCGCCCGGTTCGTCAAGGGGCTGCGCGAGCACGTGCGGCGGACCGGCGGCGAGGACCGGATCGACGTGGTCGTCAACACCGCGGACGACTGGTGGGTGTCGGGGCTGCGGATCGCCCCCGACCACGACAGCCTGCTGTACGCGCTGGCCGGCGTGAACGACGCCGAGCGGGGCTGGGGCCGCGCGGGCGAGACCGAGCGCGTCTCGGCCGAGCTGGCGGCCTGGGGCACGGCGCCGGAGTGGTTCACGCTCGGCGACCTGGATCTCGGCACGCACATCGCGCGCACGGCGTGGCTGCGCGCGGGCCTCACGGTGTCGGAGGTCTACCGGCGGCTCGGCTCCCGGTGGGACCTCGGCGTGACGCTGCATCCCGCGACCGACAGCGAGATCGACACCCACGTGCTCCTGTCCGACGGCGACCCGATCCACTTCCAGGAGTGGTGGGTGCGCCACCGCGCGGCCCTGCCCGCGACCGGCTTCGTGCAGCGCGGCATCGAGCGGGCCGTCCCCTCCGATGGCGCGCTGGAGGCGATCTCTGGGGCCGATGTCATCCTGATCGCGCCGTCGAACCCCGTCGTGTCGGTGGGCCCGGTGCTCGCCGTGCCGGAGATGCGCGAGGCGCTCGCGGTCGCGGATGCGCCGATCGTCGGGGTGTCGGGGATCATCTCGGGCGCCGTGGTGCGCGGGATGGCCGACGCGTGCCTGGCCGCGATCGGCGTGGAGACCTCGGCCGAGGCCGTCGCCGAGCACTACGGCGCGAGGGCGTCGGGCGGGCTGCTCGACGGCTGGCTCGTCGACGAGGCGGATGCCGGCGCGGTCGAGCCGCTCGAGCGGATCGGCATCCGCACGCGCGCGGTGCCGCTGTGGATGCGCGACGCCGACACGTCGGCCCGCCTCGCGGCGGACGGCGTGGCGCTCGCGCTCGCGCCGCGCTGACGCGGGTCAGCCCTTCGGCCGGCCGCCCGCCTCGCCCAGCTCGGTTGCGCCGAGGCGCAGGGCCCGGACGAGCGGCTTGTTGATCGACTGCGACACCGCGGCCTGCGTGATCCCCTCGCGCGCCGCGATGTCCTTCTGCTGCTGCCCGCGCCAGCTCTCGAACGCCACGCGCCGGGCGCGCGGGCTCATGTCGGCCACGACCTGGTCGCGCAGCACCAGGTAGGCGTTGACCACGGCCTCCTGGGCGCGCGCCTCGGCCGGCTGGGTCTCATGCACCACGAAGCGCGAGCGCGTGCCGGGCAGCCTGCCGCGCTCGAGCGCCTCTGCGCGCTCCACGGCCTCGCGCGCGGCCCACCATCCGGGTCCGTCCTGGATCGCGTCGGCGAGCATCGACTCGACCGGCTTGATGTCGCCGAGGCCGAGCCCGAAGCGGCACGCGACGCCCTCGGGCAGCGCGAGCTGCAGGTACAGCGTCGCGACCAGGGCGTCCTCGACGGTGCCGTACACGGCCTGGAACTCGTCGGCGACCGTGGGCCACCAGCGCTGCACCGCGCGCGGGCGCGCCTCCTCGATCGCGAGAGCCGCGGACTCGATCTCGCGCTGCAGCACGTCGCGGTCGGGGGCCTCCCGCGAGGCCACGATGTCTGCGATGACGGCTACGACCATGCCTTCACCGTATCACTGATATCGAAACCACATAAGCGAATTCGCTTAATCGGTGCCGGATATCACCGATCGGGCGCGGCGCTGGCACGCGGGACAGTAGTGACTCGAGCGGTTCGCGAAGGAGACACGGACGATCGCGCGCCCGCAACGTGGGCACGGCTTCCCGTGCCGCCCGTAGGCGTTGAGGCTGTGCGCGAAGTACCCCGCCTCGCCGTTCACGTTGACGTACTGCGCGTCGAAGCTGGTGCCGCCCTCGGCCAGCGCCTTCGCGAGCACGGCGCGCACCTCGGCGAGCAGGCGGTTCATCGCGCGCGTCGACAGGTCGCGCGCCAGGGTCTCCGGGTGCACGCGCGCGGCCCACAGCGCCTCGTCGGCGTAGATGTTGCCGATGCCGCTCACCACCGTCTGGTCGAGCAGCACCCGCTTGATCGCCGACGACTTGCCCGCGATCCGGCGCCGGAACAGAGCATCGTCGAACGCCGGGTCCATCGGATCCCGCGCGATGTGCGCGGCCTGTGCGGGCACGAGCGGCGCGGCGTCGCCGAAGCCGCCCGGATGCCCGTCGGGCGTCGGGATCAGCGCGTCGATCGCGAGCGATCCGAACGTGCGCTGATCCGCGAACACGACCGCGAGCTCGCCGTGCTCGGGGTGCTCGATCGCGAGCCGCACGCGCTCGTGCCGCTCGGCCGGCGCCCCCGGCGCGCGCAGCAGCATCTGGCCGCTCATGCCGAGGTGGACCATGACGGCCTCGGGCCCCGCGGCGGGATCGTCGCCGAGCGGCAGCCACAGGAACTTGCCGCGGCGCGCGGTGCCGGTGATCCGGCGCCCCGTCAGGCGGCGCTCGAAGTCGTCCGGTGCGCCGAGGTGCCGCGTGAGCGCGCGCGCATCGTGCGCCTCGACGCCGAGCACGCGTGCTCCGGTGACGGCGGGAGCCAGGCCCGCGCGCACCACCTCGACCTCGGGCAGCTCCGGCATCGGCGGCGTCAGGCCGTGACGTGGTCGCTGAGCCGGCGCCACGCCTCGAGCGCGGCGGCCATCTCGGCGGTCTTCTTGCTGGTGCCCTCGCCCGTGGTGGTGAGCTCCCCCACCGCGACCGTGGCGACGAAGCGGCGGTCGTGGTCCGGGCCGCTGGCCTCGACGGCGTACACGGGCGGCGTGAGCCCCTGACGCGCGGCGATCTCCTGCAGCGCGGTCTTCGGGTCCATCGCGGCGCCGTAGCGCTCGGGGTCCTTCAGCAGCGGCTCGATGAGGCGGAGCACCATCGCGGTCGCCGCCTCGCTCCCGGCCGACAGGTAGGTGGCGCCGATCACGGCTTCCATGGCGTCGGCGAGGATCGAGTCCTTGTCGCGGCCCCCGGTGAGCTCCTCGCCGCGGCCGAGGCGCAGGTGATCGCCCAGCCCGATGCCGCGGGCGATCTCCGCGAGGGCGACGGTCGACACGACGCTGGCGCGGCGCTTGGCGAGCGCTCCCTCCTCGAGCTCGGGATGACGCGAGTACAGCATCGTCGTCACGGCCAGCCCCAGCACCGAGTCGCCCAGGAACTCCAGGCGCTCGTTGTGCGGGATGCCGCCGTTCTCGTAGGCGAAGGAGCGGTGCGTCAGTGCCAAACCGAGAAGCTCGGCGTCGATGTCGACGCCGAGCTTCTCGGTCAGGTGCTGAGGTCCGCGAACGGAATCCGTCACGGCAGCCGGATCAGACGTCGGCGACCTTGCGGCCCTTGTACTCCAGGAACAGCTCGGTGCCCTGCGAGTCGGTGACGACCTTCGCCTGGTGCGGACGGCTGTAGACGACCTTGCCGTTCTCGACGGTCTTGACGAGCGCGGGGGCCTCGGCCTTCCACTGCGCGCGGCGCGAACGGGTGTTGGAACGGGAGACCTTCCGCTTCGGAGGGTTACCAGCCATGATTCAGCTCTCTTCTGTGTCGCGGGCGGCGTCAGACGCCGATCCGTGGTCGGTGAGGTTCTGGAGCGCGGCCCATCGAGGGTCGACGGGCGCCTGCTGCGCGCTTCCCGATTCGGTCAGCCGCTCGCCCGTGTTCGGGTCGAGCCCGGGGCAATCCGGCTGACAGACCGGTTGAAACGGGAGCGCCAGAACGGTCGCGTCCCTGACCAGAGTTTCAAGATCCACGTGGTCGTCTTGAACCTCGAAGTCAGCCGCTTCCTCCCCAGGATACTCGAAAAGCTCCTGAAACTCGACTTCGAGCGGCGCGACGATCTCGCGCAGGCAGCGCCCGCACTCGCCCTCGTACTCGGTGTCGAGCGTGCCGGAGACGAGGATGCCCTCGTGCACGGACTCCAGACGCGCGTCGAGCTCGAGGTCCTTGCCCTGAGGCACGGCGACGAGACCCTCGCCCCATTTCTCGGGCGCGGGGATGGTCAGGCGGTGCTCGCGCATCTCGCCCGGCGTGCGCACGATGTCGCGCGCAGGCAGGACGAACGGGCCGGAAAGTCGGGATCTCACGCTTCGATGCTACTCGCGAGGTCGTTCCGGGAGGCCGCGACGGGCCGGTGCCCGGCGGACGCCCAGGCGCGGGTCAGAAGTCCCGGGCGCTCGCCTTGGCGAGGAAGCGCGCGACCGCCGGCGGCACGAACGGCGACACGTCGCCGCCGAGCCCCGCGACCTGGCGGACGAGTGAGCTCGACACCAGCGCGTGAGACGGCTCGGGCAGCAGGAACACGGTCTCGATGCCGGCCAGGTGCCGGTTGACGACCGCCATCGGCGTCTCGTAGGCGACGTCCACCTGCGACCGGATGCCCTTGACGAGCACGCCCGCGCCGACCTCCTGCGCGTAGTCGACCAGCAGGCCGACGCTCCACGAGCCCACGATCACGTTGCCGTCCATGCCGTCCTCGGCGATCGACTGCTCGATGAGCGAGACGCGCTGGGCGATCGGCAGCATGCCGGCCTTGTCGGGGTTGTGCACCACGAGCACGTGCAGCTCGTCGTACAGGGCCGCGGCCCGGCGGATGACGTCGAGATGCCCCAGCGTCGGCGGGTCGAAGGATCCGGGGACGACGGCGATCCGGCTGCTCATACGCGTCAGCCTATCCACGAGTCTCGGGAGGACCGGGTTTCGGCTCGCTCCGCTCGCTCGACCTTGACCCGGCGCGCATCAACGCCTCCTTCGTCGGCATTGCCCCGCGCCGCGTCAATTCTTCGCCAGGGCGGCGCGCTCCTCCTGCGTCATGCGGCGCGCGAGCGCCTCCGCGAGCCCTCGGTGGCGGTCGAGCGTCGGGTCGCCCTCGAGGATGCGCTCGGCCTCGCCGCGCGCGCGGGCGATCAGGTCGGCGTCCTTGACCACGCGCAGCAGCCGCAGCGACGAGCGCGCGCCGGACTGCGCATCGCCCAGCACGTCGCCCTCTCCGCGGAGCTCGAGGTCGACCTCCGCGAGCGCGAAGCCGTCGAGCGTCGCCGCCACGGCGTCGACGCGCTCGCGCGCGGTCGTTCCCTGCTCGGCCTCGGTCACGAGCAGGCACAGGCCGGGCACGCCGCCGCGGCCCACGCGGCCGCGCAGCTGGTGCAGCTGGGAGACGCCGAACCGGTCCGCGTCCAGGATCACCATGGTCGACGCGTTCGGGACGTCGACGCCCACCTCGATCACGGTCGTCGCGACGAGGACGTCGATGTCGCCGCGCGCGAAGTCCTGCATGACCCGGTCCTTCTCGTCGGACGGCATCCGGCCGTGCAGGGTCGCGATGCGCAGCTCGCCCACGCGCGGATGGCGGGCGAGCATGTCCGCGACCTGCACGACGCCCCAGTGCGGGCGGGCGGCCTCGCCCTCGACGGGAGGCGCGAGCTCCCCCGAGCCGTCGTCCTCGCCCGGTGCGACGGCCTTCGCGTGCTCGGCGTCGATCGCCGAGCAGACCACGAAGACCTGGTGCCCGCGCTCGACCTCCTCGGCCACGCGCTCCCAGACCCTGCCGAACCAGCCGGGCTTCTCGGCGATGGGCGCGACGAACGTCTGGATACCGGCGCGCCCGGCCGGCATCGTGCGGATGGTCGAGACGTCGAGGTCGCCGAACACCGTCATCGCGACCGTGCGCGGGATGGGCGTCGCCGTCAGGACGAGCGCGTGCGGGCTGGTGCCCTTCGCCCGCAGCATCTCGCGCTGCTCGACCCCGAAGCGGTGCTGCTCGTCCACGACGACCAGCCCGAGGTCGGCGAACGTGGTGCCCTCGCTGAGCAGCGCGTGCGTGCCCACCACGATGCGCGCCTGACCGGAGGCGACGCGCAGCGCGGCCTTGCGCCGGTCGGCGGCGGGCATCTGGCCCGTGAGCAGCGTCGGCATGAGCTCCGGCGCGAGCTTCGGACCGAGCATCCGGGTGATCGAGCGGAGGTGCTGCCCGGCGAGGACCTCGGTCGGCGCGATGAGGGCCGACTGCCCGCCTGACTCGGCGACCTGCAGCATGGCGCGCAGCGCCACGAGCGTCTTGCCGGAGCCGACCTCGCCCTGCACGAGCCGGTTCATGGGCCAGTCGGCCGTGAGGTCCGTCGCGATCGACCGGCCGACCGCCGCCTGGTCGGGCGTGAGCTCGAACGGCATGGCGGCGTCGAAGCGCTCCAGCAGGCCGCCGGGCCGCGCCGGGCGCTGCGTGGCCGACATCATCCGCACGAACTGCCGCTGCTGCGCGAGCGCGGTCTGCAGCACGAGCGCCTCGTGCATGCGGAGCGTCTGGCGGGCGGCGTCGATCTGCGCCCGCGTCTCGGGGCGGTGGATCCACTCGAGCGCCTCGCGCGCCGTCAGCAGCGCCTCGCGGAACCGCAGCTCGTCGGGCACCGGATCCGGGATGTCCTCGAGCCGGTCGAGCACCTCGCCGATCCAGGTCTGGAGCTTCCAGCTCGTCACGGCGGCGGTCGCGGGATAGATCGGGATGGGCGTGCGCACGATCTCGTCGGCCTTCGCGAGCGCGGCCGTGTCGTCCTCGAACAGCTGGTAGTCCGGGTTCGCGAACTGCAGCACGCCCTTGAAGGCGCCGACCTTGCCCGAGAACACGCCGCGTCGGCCCCGCTTGAGCTCCTTCTCGCGCCACGCCTGGCCGAAGAAGGTGAGCGTGAGCTCGCCCACGCCGTCGCCGATCACGACCTCGAGCAGCTCGCCGCGGCGGTTGCGCATCCGCCGGCGGCGCACGCTTCTGACCTCGGCGACGACGGTCGCGAGCTCGCCGACCGGCAGGTCCAGGATGGGCGTGAGCTCGCCGCGCACGGCGTAGCGGCGCGGGTAGTGCGCCACCAGGTCGCCCACGACGGCCATGCCGAACGCGCGCGACAGCGTCTTGGCCGCCTTGTCGCCGAGTGCGAGGCTCAGCGGCGTGTCGAGCGTGAACGACATGCCCCGAGTCTAGGTCGGGGCGCCGACAGCGCCGGGCCGGCGAGCGGATACCGTGGACGGGTGACGAGGATCATCGCGGGAGCCGCGGGAGGGGTGCGCCTGGACGTGCCGTCGGCGGGCACCCGTCCGACGAGCGATCGCGTGCGCGAGTCGCTGTTCGGCGCCCTGGAGGCGTCGGGGGCGCTCGACGGGGCGCGCGTGCTGGATCTCTACGCCGGTTCGGGGGCGCTCGGGCTCGAGGCCGCGAGCCGCGGCGCCGCGGCGGTCGACCTCGTGGAGCGCGCCAGGCCGGCCGCCGCGATCGCGCGCCGCAACGCCGAGGGCGTGCGCCGCTCGATCGGCGCGGGCGCACCGCCCGTGCGGGTGCACGCCGCCGCGGTCGGCACATGGCTCCGCGGCGCGACCGGCCCGTTCGACCTGGTGTTCCTGGACCCGCCGTACGACCTGCCCGCCGCCGAGCTCGACGCGGCGCTGGCCGCCCTCGCGCCCCTGCTGGCGGCGGATGCGCTCGTCATCGTCGAGCGGTCCTCGCGTTCGGGCGCCCCCGGCTGGGAGGCCGCGGGGCTCGAGCCGCTGCGGGACCGGGCCTACGGGGACACGGCCCTGTGGTGGGGTCAGCCGGCGGCCGAGTCCCAGTCCCGGTAGGGGTCCCATCCGCCCGGGCCCGCGTACGGCAGCCCGCCCACCAGCACGGGCGCCTCGCCGCGCTCGACGACCCGCCCGATCGGGCGGAAGCCCGGCGCGATCGCATCGCCCTCGAAGGTCGCGAGCAGCGCGTGGTCCTCGCCGCCCTCGAGCGCGGTCACCGGGTCGCCGCCGAGCGCCGCCAGGTCCAGATCGATCGAGACGCCCGAGGCGTCGGCCATGCGGCGGGCGTCCAGCCCGAGGCCGTCCGAGACGTCCATCATGGCCGTGGCTCCGGCGACCGCCGCCATGGGTCCGAGCCCGATCGGAGGCACGGGGCGCAGCTGCGCCGCGAGCGCATCCGACTCCCCCGCGGCGACCCGGCCCGGGTCCACCGGCACGGGGGTCCCGTCGGCGTCGCGGAAGCGGCCGAACAGGACGGCGAGACCTCGGGCCGCCATCCCGAGCTCGCCCGCGAGCGCGACCACGTCGCCGGGACGCGCGCCCGAGCGCAGGACGGGCTCGCGGCCCTCCAGGTCGCCGAGCGCCGTGACGGCGACGGTGAGGGTGGCCGACACGGTCAGGTCGCCGCCCACGACCGCGCAGCCGGGGGCGAGCGATTCGCACGCCTCGCGCAGGCCGTCCGCGAGCCGCTCCACGAACGAGATCCGGGTGTCGTTGGGCATCGCGAGGGCCACCAGGAGCGCAGTGGGACGGGCTCCCATCGCGGCGACGTCGGCCAGGTTCACCGCCGCGGCCTTCCAGCCGAGGTCGTAGCCGCCCGACCAGGCGAGCCGGAAGTCGGGGCCGTGCACGAGCGTGTCGGTCGTCGCCACCACCGATCCGCTGGGCGCCGCGACCACCGCCGCGTCGTCGCCGGGACCGACGTGGGCGGCCGCCGCGCGCCCGGTGCGCGCGGCGATGCGGCGCAGCACCTCGGCCTCGCTGAGCTCGCCGACCGTGGGATCCGTCTCGGGTGCGGGCGCGTCGTGCATCCCCTCAGCGTATGCGCGGCGGTCCCCGGCACTGCAACTCCGCGCTGAGAGTGCAGTGGCCCGCAGCGGTCTCGGCGCGGCGTTGAAGTCTCGGCGCGGCGTTGCCGTGCCGACGCCCCGACCGGACGCCCAGGATGCCGGATCTAGACTCTTCGGGTGATCCGTCGATTCGCCGCAGCGGCCGCGCTCGTGCTCGCCCTGGGCCTGTCCGGATGCGCCGCGACCGTCCACCTCGAGGCGGCGCCGGATGCGAACGACCCGCTGTGCGCCGACGTCACCGTGCGCCTGCCCGACGCGATCCAGCACCTGGAGCGCCGCTGGACCGACGCCCAGTCGACCGGCGCGTGGGCGGACGAGGAGGGCACGGCGGTCATCCTGAGCTGCGGCGTCACTCCCCCCGGACCCACGACCCTGCAGTGCGTGACCTTCGACGGCGTGGACTGGATCGTCGATCCCGAGGCCCTGCCGATGCAGCGCATCACGAGCTACGGCCGCACGCCGGCGACGCAGGTCTACGTCGACACGAGCCGCATCAGCCCCGATCAGGTGCTGGCCGCCGTCAGCCGCCTGGTGTCGTCCATCCCCGCCGAGAGCCGGTGCGTCGACCCCGACGAGGCCACGAAGGTCGACGAGTAGCCGACGCCGCGCGGCCGCGCCCCGCCCGGGTCAGGCGGCGCGGGCCAGGCCGAGCTCGATGAGCTCGGTGATGAGCTCCCCGTAGGTCATCCCGGAGGCGATCCAGCACTTGGGGTACATCGAGATCGGCGTGAAGCCCGGCATGGTGTTGAGCTCGTTGATGACGACCTCGCCGTCCGCGGTGAGGAACACGTCCACGCGCGCGAGCCCACGGCCGTCGACCGCCTCGAACGCCCGGCGGCCGGTCTCGCGGATGCGCTCGGTCTCGTCCTCGGTGAGCGTCGCGGGGCACACGACCTCGGCGCCGTCGCCGCCCAGGTACTTGCCCTCGAAGTCGTAGAACTCGCGCGTGGTCAGCACGATCTCCCCCGGCAGCGACGCGCGCGGGCGGCGCCCGTCGCGGCCCTCGAGGATCGCGACCTCGATCTCGCGGCCGACGATCCCCGTCTCGATCAGCACCTTGTCGTCCTCGGCCAGGGCGACGCGCATGGCGTCGTCGAGCTCGCTCTCGTCATGGGCCTTCGACACGCCCACGCTCGAGCCCGCGCGGGCCGGCTTCACGAACACGGGGTAGCCCAGCGCCTCGATGTCGGCGCGCACGCCATCGGCGTCGGCCGCCCAGCGCGCGCCGCGCACCGTGACCCACGGCGCGACAGGCAGGCCCTCGGCCTGAAGGGCGACCTTCATGAAGTGCTTGTCCATGCACAGCGCCGAGTCGAGCACGCCGCCGCCCGCGTAGGGCAGCTCGAGGATGTCGAGGAAGCCCTGGATGGTGCCGTCCTCGCCGTGCAGGCCGTGCAGGATGGGCAGGACCACGTCGACCTCGCCGAGGTCCTCGACCGCGCCGTCCGCGCGCACCACGCGCAGCGTGCGGTCGCCCGCCGACGAGGGCCACAGGATGCGCGTTCCGTTGTCCACGACCTCGGGCAGCTTGGCGGCGTCCAGCGCGAAGCGAGCCGGTTCGTCCTGCTCCAGCACGAAGAGGCCGTCGCGCGTGATCCCGACCGGGATCACGCGGAAGCGGTCACGGTCGATCGCTCCGAGGACCCCGCCCGCCGTCGCGGAGGAGATCGAGTGCTCGCTCGATCGCCCTCCGAAGAGCACCGCCACGGTCGTGCTGGCCATTCTGCGTCCCTTCGCCCTGCGGCGTGTCGTCGTCTGTCGTGAGATGAGGCGCGATCTCGCGCGGGTTCATGGTGCCGTCCAGCACCATCTTGACCTGCTGCACGATCGGCATCTCGACGCCCGCCTCCTTGGCGAGCTGAAGGATCGGCGCGACCGATCCGAGTCCCTCGGCCGTCTGGTCCATCTGGCGAACGACGTCCTGGAACGTGTACCCCTGGCCCAGCAGGCGCCCGGCGGTGTTGTTGCGGCTGAGCGGCGACTGGCACGTCGCGATGAGGTCGCCCAGGCCGGCGAGGCCCTGCAGCGTGCCCGGCTGCGCGCCGTAGGCCACGGCGAAGTCCGTCATCTCGACCAGGCCGCGCGTGATGATCGAGGCCTTGGTGTTCTCGCCGTAGCCGACGCCGTCCACGATGCCGATCGCGACCGCGATGAGGTTCTTCAGCACGCCGCCGAACTCGGTGCCGATCACGTCGGTGTTGACGAAGGACCGGAAGTAGGCGTTGCGCGCGCGGCGTGCGACGGCGTCCGCGGTCTCCTGACTGCTGGACGCGATGACCGCGGCGGTCGGCTGCTCCCGCGCGATCTCGAGCGCCAGGTTCGGTCCGCTCGCGACCGCGATGCGCAGCGGATCGCAGTGCAGCTCCTGCTCGATGACCTGGCTCATCCGCAGCCCGGTCTTCTTCTCGACGCCCTTCATCAGGCTGACGATCGGCACCGACTCGTCCCGGACGTGCGGGCGCAGCGCGCGCAGCGTGTCGCGAGCCGACTGGCTCGGCACCGACAGGTACACCTGGGTGGCGCCGTCGAGCGCCTTGCGCAGGTCGTGCGTGGCGTGCAGCGTGCGCGGCAGGTTGATGCCCGGCAGGTACTTCGAGTTGCGCTTGGCCTCGTCGATCTCGTGCGCGAGCTCGGCGCGACGCGCCCACATCATGACCTGGGCGCCGCCGTCGGCGAGCACCTTGCCGAACGTCGTGCCCCAGCTGCCGGCGCCGACCACGACGACCTTGGGGGCCTCCACGCGGCGGCTCACAGGCGGCCCGTCTCGGACTGGCCGTGCGAGGACGGGTCCCAGCGCTCGTCGGGCGCCTTCTCGCCGCGGATGCCCTCGAGCAGCGCGGTGATCGCCGCCATGAGGCGCGACGTGGCCTCGGCGATGGCCGCCGGGTCCGTCGGGCGGTCCTTCAGATCGGACAGGTCGATCGGGTCGCCGACCGCCACGCGCACGAGCTTGCGCGGGGGCCACAGGCTGAGCCCCTTGGCGTAGCGGCCCATGATGTCCTGCACGCCCCAGTGGGCGACGGGGATGAGCGGCAGGTCGCCCGCGAGCGCGAGCCGCGCGGCGCCGGACTTGCCGCGCATGGGCCACAGCTCCGGGTCGCGCGTGAGCGTGCCCTCCGGGTACACGATCACGCCGCGGCCGTCCTCGACCAGCGCGGTCGCCTGCGCCATGGTCTGCGCGGCGCCGTCACGCGAGGACGTGCGCGCCACGGGAACCATCCCGGTCGCGCGCAGCGCCGCGCCGAGCACGGGCACGCGGAAGAGGCTGTCCTTGGCCATGAACCGCGGTGCGCGGCCCATCCGCCACACGGCGACGGCGACCATCAGCGGGTCCAGCTCGCTGACGTGGTTGGGCGACAGGATGTACGCGCCGTCGCGCGGCATCTTCTCCGCGCCCGTGATGCGGATCCGCGCCATCAGGCCCACCGCCGGGATCACGATCGCCGCGAGCGGCCAGAACCAGCTGGGCCGGCTCTTCTCCGAGGAGCTCATCCCCGCCCCGCTCAGCCGACGACGTCGAAGTCGGCGCCGAGCGCCGTGAGCTTGTCGAAGAACTTCTCGTAGCCGCGGCTGATGATGCCCACGCCCGAGACGCGCGACGTGCCCTCGGCCGCGAGGGCCGCGATGACGTACGCGTAGCCGCCGCGCAGGTCGGGCACGACGATGTCCGCGGCGTGCAGCGGCGTCGGGCCGTTGATGACGGCGGCCTGCTCGAGCTCGCGGCGGGGGACGCGGCGGTAGGGGCCGTCGAGGCCCTTGGGGTGCACGACGATATCGGCGCCCATCTGGTTCAGCGCGTGCGTGAAGCCCAGGCGGTTCTCGTACACGGTCTCGTGGACGATCGACTGGCCGTTGGCCTGCGTCAGGGCGACGATGAGCGGCTGCTGCCAGTCCGTCATGAAGCCGGGGTGCACGTCCGTCTCGACGATCACGGGCTTGAGCGGCGCCCCGCCGCGACGGAAGCGGATGCCGTCGTCGGTGATGTCGAAGTCGCCGCCGACCTTCCGGTAGACGTTCAGGAAGGTGAGCATCTCGTACTGGCGCGCGCCCTTGACGAAGATGTCGCCGTCCGTCGCCAGCGCGGCGCACGCCCACGAGGCGGCCTCGTTGCGGTCGAAGAGCGAACGGTGGTCGTAGCCGCGCAGCTCGTCCACGCCCTCGATGAAGATCACGCGGTTCGGCTCGTAGGAGATGATCGCGCCCATCTTCTGCAGCACGCCGATCAGGTCCATGATCTCGGGCTCGATGGCGGCGTTGCGCAGCTCGGTGACGCCCTTGGCGCGCACGGCCGTGAGCAGCACCTGCTCCGTCGCGCCGACGCTCGGGTACGGCAGCTCGATGTTCGCGCCGTGCAGGCCCTCGGGCGCCGACAGGCGGATGCCGCTGGGCTGCTTGTCGACGATCGCGCCGAAGCGGCGCAGGGCGTCGAGGTGGAAGTCGATCGGGCGGTCGCCGATGCGGCACCCGCCGAGGTCCGGGATGAACGCCTGACCCAGCAGGTGCAGCAGCGGGCCGCAGAACAGGATCGGGATGCGCGACGAGCCGGCGTGCGCGTCGATCTCCTCGAAGTTCGCCGACTTCGCGTCGGCGGGGTCGAGCACGAGCGAGCCGGGCTCCTCGCCCTCGGTCACGTGCACGCCGTGCACCTCGAGCAGCGAGCGCACCACCTCGACGTCGCGGATCGCCGGCACGTCGCGCAGCACGCTGGGCGTCTCGCCCAGGAGCGACGCCACCATGGCCTTGGTCGCGAGGTTCTTGGCCCCGCGCACGTCGACCTGACCCTTCAGAGGCCGGCCGCCGCGGATCTCGAGCACTTCACCGGCCAGAGGGGCCGGGGTTCCGGGATTATGCGCGTCGCCGAGAAGTGTCATGTGGTGGTGCCTCACTAGGGTCTTCGCGGCACGAGCCGCATTCGGTCACGAGGCGGGCCGGATCCTCGGCGCCCGGGGGTGCTGACGATCGTCGCGGGGCGGTTGCCCCGAGGTCACCGGACCGGGATGGTCCGGGGCCTCCACGCCTCGCGGCGGGCCTCGAACTGCGCGATCCTGTCCTCGTTGCGCAGCGTGAGCCCGATGTCGTCGAGCCCTTCGAGGAGCCGCCACCTAGTGTAATCGTCGATGTCGAAACCGGCCGTGAAGTCCCCGACAGTGGCGGTTCGCGCCACCAGGTCGACGGTCATCTCGACGCCCGGCTGCGCGTCGATCGCGGCCCAGAAGCGCTCCAGGTCGTCCTCGGTGATCACGCCCGTGAGCAGGCCCTGCTTGCCCGAGTTGCCCCGGAAGATGTCCGCGAACCGGGGGCTCAGCACGACCTTGAAGCCGTAGTCGCGCAGCGCCCACACGGCGTGCTCACGGCTCGAGCCCGTGCCGAAGTCCGGGCCGGCGACCAGGATGGACGCCGCGCGGAACGGCTCCTGGTTCAGCACGAACTCGGGGTCCTGCCGCCAGCCGGCGAACAGCGCGTCCTCGAAGCCGGTCTTGGTGACGCGCTTCAGGTAGACGGCCGGGATGATCTGGTCGGTGTCGACGTTCGAGCGCTTCAGGGGCGCCGCGACACCGGTGTGCGTCGTGAACTTCTCCATGTCAGGCCTCCGCCCCGGTCTGCGCGAACTGCGTGCTGGCGACCTCGGCGCCGTCGAGCGGCTCCAGGTCGGACGGGCTGGACAGCGTTCCGCGCACCGCCGTCGCGGCGGCGACCAGCGGCGACACCAGGTGCGTGCGTCCGCCCTTGCCCTGCCGGCCCTCGAAGTTGCGGTTGCTGGTCGAGGCGCAGCGCTCCCCCGGCGCGAGCTGGTCGGGGTTCATGCCCAGGCACATCGAGCAGCCGGCGAAGCGCCACTCGGCGCCGAACTCGGTGACGATCCTGTCGATGCCCTCGGCCTCGGCCTCCAGGCGCACGCGGGCCGAGCCCGGCACGACCATGACGCGCACGCCCTCGGCCTTCTTCCGGCCCTTGATGATCGACGCGAACGCGCGCAGGTCCTCGATCCGGCTGTTGGTGCACGAGCCCATGAACACCGCGTCGACCGGGACCTCCTTCATGGGGGTGCCCGGCGTCAGGTCCATGTACTGCAGGGCCCGCTCGGCGGCGGCGCGCTCGTTCGGGTCGGTGAACGACTCGGGCGCGGGCACGGCGTCGCTCAGGGACACGCCCTGGCCGGGGTTGGTGCCCCACGTCACGAACGGCTCCAGCTCGTTCGCGTCGATGAAGACCTCGGCGTCGAACACGGCGCCCTCGTCGGTCGGCAGCGTGCGCCAGTAGGCGACCGCGTCGTCCCAGTCCCGGCCGGTCGGCGCGTGCGGGCGGCCCTTCAGATACTCGAACGTGATGTCGTCGGGCGCGACCATACCCGCGCGGGCGCCGGCCTCGATCGACATGTTGCAGATCGTCATCCGGCCCTCCATGGAGAGCGCGCGGATGGCGCTGCCGCGGTACTCCAGGACGTAACCCTGGCCGCCGCCGGTGCCGATCTTCGCGATCACGGCCAGGATGATGTCCTTCGCCGTGACGCCGGGCTTCAGCTCGCCCTCGACCGTGATCGCCATGGTCTTGAACGGCTTCAGCGGCAGCGTCTGCGTCGCCAGGACGTGCTCGACCTCGCTCGTGCCGATGCCGAACGCCATGGCGCCGAACGCGCCGTGCGTGGAGGTGTGGCTGTCGCCGCACACGACCGTGATGCCCGGCATCGTCAGGCCCAGCTGCGGGCCCACGACGTGCACGATGCCCTGCTCCTTGTCGCCCAGCGAGTGGATGCGCACGCCGAACTCCTCGGCGTTGCGGCGCAGCGTCTCGATCTGGGTGCGGCTGGTCAGGTCGGCGATCGGCTTGTCGATGTCGATCGTCGGGGTGTTGTGGTCCTCGGTCGCGATCGTCAGGTCGAGGCGGCGCACGGGGCGCCCCTCGGCGCGCAGGCCGTCGAACGCCTGCGGGCTCGTGACCTCGTGGACCAGGTGCAGGTCGATGTAGATCAGGTCGGGCTGGCCGTCCTCGCCCTTGACGACCAGGTGGTCGTCCCACACCTTCTCGGCGAGCGTGCGGGGACGGTCCGGGATGGCGGTCGGATCGGCGGGGAATTCGGTGGTGCTCATGGGGTCTTTCTCCTTGCGTCGTCGGATGTCGGCCTCGACGAACTCCGCGACGGGGAAGGCCTAGAGCAGATTCCCGTCGCGGCGCAGAAGAAGAAGGAGGCCCGCGAACCGCATGTCTCCAGCGTAACATCCTGCACGCAGAGGGGACGTTTCGCGCGCAGAGTGCACAGACGGACGCGGCGCGGAGATCCGCTCTCTCAGCAGATCCCCGCGCCGCGTGTCAGATCGCTCATGCGACCGGCTCGAGCCGGCCGACGTCAGCGCTGGATCGACTCCGTGCGCTTCTCGCGCGACGAGGCGATGAGGCTCGCGACGGTGGCCACGGCCATGGACGCGACGATCACGCCGAGCGAGACCCAGTTGTTGATCTCGGGCGCCCACTCGATGTGGTGGCCGCCGTTGATGAACGGGAGCTCGTTGACGTGCATCGCGTGCAGGAACAGCTTCACGCCGATGAACGCCAGGATGAACGCCACGCCGTAGTGCAGGTAGCGCAGCTTCTCGAGCAGGTCGCCCAGCAGGAAGTAGAGCTGGCGGAGGCCCATGAGGGCGAAGATGTTCGCCGTGAACACGATGAACGGGCTCTGCGTGAGGCCGTAGATCGCCGGGATCGAGTCGATCGCGAACATCAGGTCGGTCACGCCGATCGCGACGAAGACGAGCAGCATCGGGGTGAAGTGGCGCTTGCCGTCCACCACGGTGCGCAGCTTGGCGCCGTCGTAGTGGTCGCTGATGTCGACGAAGCGGCGGAGGAACCGGACGATCACGGTCTCCTGCTTCTCGTCCTCCTCGAGCTTCTCGGGCATCGCCTGGCGGATCGCCGTGTACACGAGGAACGCACCGAAGACGTAGAAGATCCAGGAGAAGTTCTCGATCAGGGCCGCACCCAGCAGGATGAACGCACCGCGCAGCACGAGCGCGATGATGATGCCCACCATCAGCACCTCCTGCTGGAGCTTCCGGGGCACCGCGAACTGGGTCATGATCAGCACGAAGACGAACAGGTTGTCGATCGACAGGCTGTACTCGGTCATCCAGCCGAGCAGGAACTCCTGCGCGGGCGTTGCGCCGGCGAACACCCACATCAGCACCGCGAAGATCAGCGCGAGCACGATGTAGAAGACGACCCAGAGGGTCGACTCCTTCGTGGAGGGGATGTGCGGCCGCTTCAGGATGAGAAGCAGGTCGAGGATCAGGATCGCGGTCAGCACGACGAGCGAGCCGACCTCGAACCACACGGGCAGAGCGAGGTCCATTCAGGGCCTTTCGATACGGCCTTCAGCAGGCACGGGGATGCGTCGAGAGTCTCTCCCCCGCGCTGCGCCCGAGGCGCGTGCGGTGCGGGCCCGGGATCCCACCGTCGAGATCCGTGATGACGAGCGCGCGTTGCCGGGATACTCCCTCTCGCGTCTCCAGGATACCCGGCCGCCCGCGCCGCCGATGCGCGCCGATCCGATACGGAACCGAGACGATCGGCGGCATCCGGACACTGACAGGGTGAGAGACGACACAGGCGCCCGCCGGGCGCCGGGACCGGATGGCGGTGCGATGAGCGACACCACGAGCGACGCCGAGCTCGTCGCGCGGGCGGCGGACGGGATGGAGCACGCGTTCCGGCTGCTGTACCGGCGGCACGCGCGGCCCGTCTACTGGATCGCGCACGGCCTGCTGCGCTCCGCGGCCGACGCCGAGGACGTCACGCAGGAGACGTTCGTGGTGGCGTGGCGCAAGCTCCGCGGCCTCGAGCTCGCGGGCGACTCGCTGCTGCCGTGGCTCGCGACCATCTGCCGCTTCCAGGCCGCCAACCGGCTGCGGGCGCGGCGCCGGGCCGAGGCCGACGCGCTCGACGAGCGCCAGCCCGACCTCGACGCCGACGTGCTGCAGCAGGTGATCGACGCCGACCTCGCCGACCGGATCCTCCGCGAGGTCGAGGGCCTGAGCCCCATCGACCAGCGCATCTTCCGGCTCTGCATCGGCGAGGGCTACGCGTATCAGGCGGCCGCCGACGAGCTCGGCGTCGCGCACGGGGTCGTCCGGAATCGTCTCTCCCGCATCCGCAGCAGACTGCAGGGCGTCGCCAGAGAGACGGAGGAAGCGCGATGAGCGAGAACGAGACCCGGCGGGACGACGTCCTGCCCGAGGTGTCCGACGAGACGCTCGCGCGGATCGAGACCCGCGTGTTCGACGCGATCGGCCGCGAGCGGCGCGAGGTGCGCTCCGGCGCGCGTCGGAGGCGCCGCGTGTGGCAGGGCGTGGGCGCGGCGGCGGCCATCGTGGCGGTGGCGGCCGTGATCTCCCCCGCCGTGCTGCAGGGCATCGGCGGGGCCGGGAGCGGCGCGGACTCCGGCGTGACCCTGTCGCGCGACGGCGCCGAGTCCGGCGGTGGCGAGTCGGGCGCTGTCCCCGAGGGCGCGCCCGCACCGGACGCCGGGACGGCCGAGGACAGCGCGGTCCAGCCGGGCGCCGCGAACGACGCCGGCGAGGTCGCGCGCGAGGTCATCCGCACCGGCAGCGCGACGATCGTGGTCGACGACGCGTCGGCCGCGGCCGACGAGATCTCGGCGCTCGCGACCGAGTTCGACGGCTGGGTCGAGAGCCTGTCGATCGGCGAGGACGCGACGCGCACGACCGAGGACGGCGTCGTGACCGAGTACATCCCGGTGCCGCCGAACGGCGGCTGGGTGTCCATCCGGGTCCCGGCGGATCGGCTCGACGCCGTCATGGCGCGGCTCGACGACGTGGGCGAGGTGACCGGCACCCGCGTCGGCACCGAGGACGTGTCGACCGTCACGCGCGACCTGCGCGCCCGGATCGATGCCGCACGGGCGTCCGTCGAGCGGCTCACCGCGCTGCTGGAGCAGTCCGGCAGCGTGGCCGACCTCGTCGAGGTCGAGGCGCAGCTCTCGGCCCGTCAGGCCGAGCTCGAGTCGCTCGAGCAGCAGCTCGAGTACTACGAGAGCCAGGTGGCGATGTCGACGCTCTCGGTCACCCTGACCGAGGAGGCGCCGCCGGTCGAGCCCGACCCGGCCGGCTTCGGGGACGGCCTGGAGGCCGGCTGGAACGGCCTGCTCGCCACGCTGAACGGCATCGTGATCGCGCTGGGCTTCCTGCTCCCCTGGCTCGCCGTGATCGGCCTGGCGTGGCTGATCGTGTGGGCGATCCTGCGCGCGGCGCGGAGTCGCCGGGGCGCGCGGGTCGAGGAGGCCGGAGACTAGGACGCCGCCGAGCGAGGAGGAATCCACCGATTCGGAGGTTCCGAGGCGGAAGCATCCGGATCGGTGGAGATCTCCTCCGCTGAGGTCGGGCCGCGCGTCAACCCCCTCACGAGCGATCGCATGAGGCGGCACCGTAGTGTGTGCCACCCGCCCCCGATCCGAGGAGGACCCGTGACCGCATCCCACCCGTACGCGTCGAAGCCCTGGCTCGCCGCCTACCCGCCGGAGGTGCCGGCCGAGATCGGCGAGGTCACCCAGACGCTGCCGGAGATGCTCGACGCGAGCGTGCGGCGGTACCGGGGCGCCACCGCACTGGAGTTCTTCGGCGCGACCACGACCTACCGGGAGCTCGGGCGGGAGGTCGCGCTGGCGGCCGAGGGGCTGCGCCGGCGCGGGGTGACGAAGGGCGACCGCGTGGCGATCGTCCTGCCGAACTGCCCGCAGCACGTCGTCGCGTTCTACGCCGTGCTGCGGCTGGGCGCGATCGTCGTCGAGCACAACCCGCTCTACACGGCGCGCGAGCTGCGCCATCAGTTCGAGGACCACGGCGCCCGCCACGCGATCGTGTGGGACAAGGCCTACGACACCGTCGCGGAGTTCCCGTCGGACGTGCGCCCGGACGTGATCGTGAGCGTCGATCTCACCGAGGCCCTGCCGTTCGGCAAGCGGCTCGCCCTGCGGCTGCCGATCCGCAGGGCGCGCGACGCGCGAGCGAAGCTGACCGCGAAGCCGAAGGCCCGCCGCGTGCTGACCTGGGCGGACCTCACGGGCGGCCGGCGCCTGTCGCGCCGCGTGTCCGGCCCGGGCCTGGACGACATCGCGCTGCTGCAGTACACGAGCGGCACGACGGGCACCCCGAAGGGCGCCATGCTCACGCACCGCAACCTCCGTGCGAACGCGATGCAGGGCGAGGCGTGGGTGCCCGGGCTGCGGCAGGGCGCCGAGACGTTCTACGGCGTGCTGCCGCTCTTCCACGCGTACGGCATGACGCTGTGCCTGACGTTCGCCCTGAGCATCGGGGCGAGGCTCGTCCTGTTCCCGACCTTCGACGTCGACCTCGTCGCCGAGGCTGCGCGCAAGAGCCCGCCCACGTTCCTCCCGGCCGTCCCCCCGATCTACGACGCGCTGGCGCGAGCCGCGGCGCACGGCAGGATCGACGTCACGAGCATCCGGTTCGCGATCTCGGGCGCGATGAGCCTGCCGGTGGCCACCGTGGACCGCTGGGAGGACGCGTCGGGCGGCCTGCTGGTCGAGGGGTACGGGATGACCGAGAGCTCGCCGGTCGCGCTCGGCAATCCCATGGGGCCGACCCGCCGGCCCGGCACGGTCGGCGTCCCGTTCCCGAGCACCGAGATCCGGGTGGTCGACACCGACGATCCCGCGAAGGACGTGCCTCCGGGCGAGCCGGGTGAGCTGCTCGTGCGCGGCCCGCAGGTGTTCCGGGGCTACTGGCGGCGTCCCGACGAGACGGCCGCCGCGCTCCTGCCGGACGGCTGGCTGCGCACCGGCGACGTCGCGACCGTGTCGCCGGACGGGTTCGTGACGATCGTCGACCGGCTCAAGGAGCTGATCATCACGGGCGGGTTCAACGTCTCGCCGACCGAGGTGGAGCAGACCCTCGAGTCCCACCCCGACGTCTCCGCGGCCGCGGTCGTGGCCGTGCCCCGCGGCGAGGGCGGCGAGGCCGTGGCGGCGGCCGTGGTCCTGCGGGACGGCGCGGCCATCGAGCCCGACGCGCTCCGCGACTTCTGCCGCCTGCACCTGGCCGCGTACAAGGTGCCGCGACGGATCGTCGAGATGGACGACCTGCCGCGCTCGCTGATCGGCAAGGTGCTGCGTCGCCAGGTGCGCGACCGCATCCTGGGGCGCTGACGCGACGCCGAACGCAGGAAGCCCGGTCCATTCGGACCGGGCTTCCTGCGTTGTGTGTGACCCCAGCGGGATTCGAACCCGCGTTACCGCCGTGAGAGGGCGGCGTACTAGGCCGCTATACGATGGGGCCGTACTTTTCGG
>Ga0208492_1000904_pt1 | contig 21929 bp, 14 predicted proteins | sample Subbioar_CSW14AB_FD_184820 | JGI IMG/M metagenome (GOLD analysis project Ga0208492, IMG submission 184820) | Serpentinite rock and fluid subsurface biosphere microbial communities from McLaughlin Reserve, California, USA - CR12Mar_CSW14AB (SPAdes) | ecosystem: Environmental > Terrestrial > Deep... | reverse complement strand
GGCGCCAGCCCGGCAGGCCCGATGTGCGCAGCAGGGCCAGCAGCAGCCCCAGCAGGGTGGCCACGAGCAGCGAGGGCAGGGCCACGCGCAAGGTGTTGCCCAGGCCCACGATGAAAGCCCACCACATGGGCTGCATGGCATCGAAGGCCATCACCCCGGTCTCGCCGATGTCGAAGCCGGCGGGCTGGTTCAGGAATCCCCAATCGAACAAGGGCAGGGGCTCCGCTGGTCAGCGCAAGGGCGGGGCGTACATCAGGCCGCCCTGGCTCCAGGAGCGGTTGGGGCCCCGTGGCAGGCTCAAAGGCGAGTTCTTGCCCACGTTGCGCTCGAAGATTTCTCCGTAGTTGCCCACGGCCTGGATCGCACGCAAAGCCCAGGTCTTGTCCAGGCCCAGCAGCTTGCCCATGTCCTCGCCACCACCGAGCAGGCGCTGGATGGCCGGGTCGGTGCTCGATGCCAGCGTGGCTGCCTTGGTCTGCGTCACGCCCAGCTCTTCGGCCTCTTGCAGCGCGTAGACCGTCCACTTGACGATGGCAAACCACTCGTCGTCGCCACGCTTGACGGCCGGGCCCAGGGGTTCTTTGGAGATCAGATCGGGCAGCAGCGTGTAGTCAGAGGGCTTGGGCGCTTCTTTGTTGCGGATGCTGGACAAAGCAGATGCGTCCGCCGTGTAGGCCTGGCAGCGGCCCGAAAACAAGGCCTTGAATCCGGCCTCATAGGTGTCGAACACCACTGGCTTGATGCCCAGTCCATGAGCGCGAGAGAAGTCCGCCAGGTTTTTTTCGGTGGTGGTGCCGGCCTGCACGCAGACTTGCGCACCCTTGAGCTGCCTGGCACTGGTCAGTTTGAGTTTGGCAGGCACCAGGAAGCCCTGGCCATCGAAAAAGGTGATGGCCGTGAAGTGCAGGCCCAACGAGGCGTCGCGCGTGAGCGTCCACGAGGTGTTGCGCGAGAGGATGTCAACCTGGCCCGATTGCAGCGAGGCAAAACGCTGGGTGGCATTCAGTGGCGTGAAGCGGACCTTGTCGCCGCTGCCCAGCACGGCCGCGGCCACCGCCCGACAGACGTCCACATCGAGCCCTTGCCAGCGCCCCTTGGCATCGGGCGCCGAAAAACCAGCCACGCCGTTGCTGACGCCGCAGACGACCTGGCCGCGCTGACGGATGCCATCGAGCACCTTGCCGGCCTGGGCAGGCTGCCAGATGAGGCTGCTGAGGAGCGCCAGCACACCTGGCAGACTGGTCAGCCAGGTGGTGTTGCGCAGGCGCTTGGTGTTCGGGGTCATGCTGAGGTGGTAAGTGCGGGCTGGCAAACTTTAGCCCGAAAGTGGTCGGGAGGCCGTCAGCACAGGCACAGGCACTGCTTTGCTGCCACATTGCATACTTGCTACGATGTATATTATGTAAACCAAAGTTGCCGCAAGCGCTTGAAACGTCTTCCAAGGCCCTCCAGCAAGGGAAAACCAGCGTTCAGGGCCAGGCGGCCAAGGAGACCTTTCCGATACGATGACTTTGCTTCTTCGCGAGGCATTGAATCAACCGCGTCATGCCCCCACGCCGTGACGCCCCACGTCCGCAGCAGGAATTTCAACGACGTGTCGTCCGCGACCTCCTTCATGCCTGAGCCTTTGCCGGAAGCCGATGCGCGGCCGGGACTGACTGCGGCCGATGCACGGGCCATCGATGCCCTGCTGCACGGTGGCATGCGGATGCTGCGTTTCCCACTGGCCCTGGAAACCCGGTTTCAGACCGACACCTCGCGCGAGCGCCTGCAGACGCTGCTGGCCGCTGGCGCACTGGTCAGCGTGCTGTTCAACTGGCTGCTGCTGTCGGACTGGATGATGATCCCCGACCGCTTCGACGATGCCTTGCGGCTGCGGTTGATGTGGTTCACACCCTGCATCCTGTTGGGCCTGGTCGTGCTCACGAAGCTCCAATCCCCGGCTTTGCGGGAAGGCTTCCTGGTGCTGGCCGGGATGGCCTCGGCGGTCATCAATGTCCACCTCTGCATCCACAGCACCGACCCCATGGCGGGGCCCTACCTGATCAGCGTGAGCGTGGTGCTGGTGTACTGCAACACCGTGGCACGCATGCGCCTGCGGCCCGCGCTGTGTCTGGACTTCTTCGTCATGGCGCTGTTCCTGTATGGCTGGTCGCGCCTGCCCGCCGCCCCCTTTGCCATCATGGCTCCTGCCGGGTTGACGGTGTTGTCGCTGGCGGTTTTCACGCTCTACGGCGCCTACATGCAAGAGCGCGACGTGCGCCAGAACTGGCTGCTTCTGATGCGCGAGCGGTTGCTGCAACACGAACTCCTGCAGGCCAATGCCAGCCTCGAAGAGGCCTCTCGCAACGACCAGTTGACCGAACTGGCAAGCAGGCGGCATTTCGATGCCCAGCTGGAACACCTCTGGCGCAAGGCCAGCCAGGCAGGGCAGGAGGTCTCGCTGATCCTGCTGGCGGTGGACCATTTCAAGGCCTGTCAGGCCAGCCGCGGACAGGGCGCCGCAGATGACTGTTTGCGCGCCATCGCTGAAGTCGTCAGAGCAGATTTCCAGCGCCCCGAGGACTTGCTGGCACGTTTTGCCGGTGAAGAATTCGCCGTGCTGATGGTAGGCACGCCGCTGCAGACCGCCGTGGGCGCTGCCGAGCGCATCCGCAAGGCGGTGGAAAACCTGCGCCAGCTGCATGGCCCCGACGAGCGCGATCTGGTCACTGTCAGCCTCGGGGTTTCCTGCATGCGCCCCGACTCTCCGCATGCCAGCCCGACACAGTTGATCGCCGTTGCCGATGAGGCCTTGCACCTGGCGCGCCAGCGCGGGCGCAACCGCGTCATCGCGTTCGGCACGCAGGACTGACCGACATGAGCGCGATCATCCCGCCCCGCCCGGTCACGCCACCCATCGACTTCGATCGACCGGTCCAGGAGTCGCACCAGACCACCATGGCGCGCATCCAGGATCTGCTGGAAAACGGCTTCCCGCTGATGTCGTTTCCGACCGACCTGGAGGAGGCCTTTCAGCGCGACGCCCTGCCCGCCCGAGAACGCCACTTCCTCATCAGCGGGCTCATCTCCCTGTTGATCTACAACGGTTACCTGCTGGCCGATTACCTCATGACCCCGGACGTGATCTGGTTGGCCGCGCAATTGCGGCTGCTGGTTTTCACGCCCATCGCCCTGCTCTCGCTGTTCCTGTTCTGGCGGGGCATTCACCCGTTCCGGCGCCTGCTTCCCCTGTCCCTGGTGGATGTGCTGTCGCTGCTCGGTGGCGTGGGTGCTGCGGTCAGCCTGGCCATCGTCATGCCCCTTTCCGAGAGCCGCATGGCCCACTTCTATCCGGTGGGCTACATGGTGGTCATCACTTACGGCAACGTCGTGCAGCGATTGCGCTTCTGGTTTGCGCTGACCTTCACCTTCATCATGCTGGGCATCTTCGTGGGCGGTGTGATGTCGCTGGCGTCCTTTCCACCACGGCTGCTGTGGCCCATCTCGTCCATGGTGATTTCGGTGGCACTCTTTACCTTGTGCGCCAACTACTTCATGGAGCGCGACGAGCGGCGGCGCTTCCTGCGCACCTTGCGCGAGCGCAGCCTGGTGCGCGACCTGACGCAGGCACATGCGCGGCTCAAGGACATCTCCCGCATCGACACCCTCACGGGTCTGCACAACCAGAAGCACATCCAGCAGCACCTCAGCCTGGTCTGGGAACGCGCCTGGCGCGATCGCAGCGCCTTGAGCCTGCTGCTCATCGACATCGATCATTTCAAGAAGTTCAACGACCGCTACGGGCACACGGCCGGCGACGAATGCCTGCAGAAAGTGGCCCGTGTGCTGCAGGACGGCCTGCGACGGCCCGGCGACGTGGTGGCCCGGCTGGGTGGTGAGGAGTTCCTGGTGGTGCTGCCGAACACCGATGCTTCTTTTGCCAACGGCGTGGCCGAGCGCCTGCGCCAGGCGGTGGAGTCGCTTCAGATCCGCCACGAGAGCTCGACCACGGCACGGCACATGACGGTCAGCGTGGGTCTGGTGACGTGTCAGGCCCACCCTGACCTGCTGGTCGACACCCTGATGCAAAGGGTCGAACAGGCGCTTGCGCAGGCCAAGTCAGAAGGTCGCAACCGGGTCTGCGGCCGCGACGCCTGAGTGCCCGATCATCAGGTCATGATCAGACGGGGTCCAGGTGCGTCTGCACGTTGAGAACGGGCAGGCTGGCCATCACGCGCTGGCGCGCCTGCAAGGCGATCTCGTGGCCCTCGCGCACGCTGAGTTGCCCATCGACCTCAAGGTGGGCATCGACCAGGATCAGGTCGCCCATCTTGCGGGTGCGCAACTCGTGCACGCCCTGCACCCCCGGCGTCTGCAGCAGGGTCTCGCGGATGCGGTCGATCTGGTCCTGCGAGGCGGCGCGATCCATCAGGTCGTTCAAGGCGTCCCAGGCGAAGCTCAGACCCATGCGCAGCACCATCAACCCGACGATGAGCGCGGCCACCGGGTCGAGCAAGGGGTAGCCCAGCAAGTTGCCCAGGATGCCGAGCGCCACCACCAGCGATGAAGCCGCGTCGGAGCGGGCGTGCCAGGCGTTGGCCACCAGCATGCTCGAGCGCACCTTTTCGGCCGCCGCGAGCATGTAGCGAAACAGCAGCTCCTTGGCCAGCAGGGTGCCGATGGCCACGTACAGCGCCAGCGCCTGCACCTTCGGGATGTCTTCGACGTGGGTCAGGCGGTCGGTGGCGCCCCAGAGCATGCCCACCGCCACCACCGACAGCAACAAGCCCAGCGCGAGCGAGGCCGCGGTTTCGTAGCGTTGGTGGCCATAGTGGTGGTCGTCATCGGCCGCCTTGTGGCTGTGGCGGTTGACCAGCAACACCAGGAAGTCGGACAACAGGTCGGACAGGGAATGGATGGCATCGGCCACCAGGGCCTGCGAATGTGCCCAGATGCCGGCGGCGAGCTGCATCACCGTCAGCACGATGTTGACCACGACGCTGACCAGGGTGCTGCGCCGAGCCACGCTCTGGCGCACCTCGGGATCGACCGATTCCGAGTCGTCGAGGGGCGGCAGGTCGGCGGCCATCTCGGGGCTCAGCCCAGCCAGTCGATGTGGTGACCGAGCTTGCGGGCCTTGGTGCCCAGGTAGCGCTCGTTTTCAGGCTGGACGTCGCTGCGCACGGGCACGCGTTCTTCAACCTGCACGCCCTGCTCTTTGAGGGTCTGCACCTTGCGCGGGTTGTTGGTCATGAGCTTGACCGACTTCACGCCCAGGGTGGCGAGGATCTCGGCGGCGGCGTCGAACTTGCGCAGGTCGGCGGCAAAACCCAGGTGCTGGTTGGCCTCGACGGTGTCCAGGCCCTGATCCTGCAACTGGTAGGCGCGCAGCTTGTTGGCCAGGCCGATGCCGCGGCCTTCCTGGCGCAGGTAAACGACCACGCCGCTGCCGCGCTTGCCGATCTCGCTGAGGGCGAACTGCAACTGGGGCCCGCAGTCACAGCGCAGCGAGCCGAAGACGTCGCCGGTCATGCACTCGGAGTGCACCCGAACCAGGGCACTGCCCTGGACCTCGCCCATGACCATGGCCACGTGTTCCAGACCGGTCGCCTTTTCGCGAAAGAGTTTCATGGTGAAGCTGCCGTGTTCGGTCGGAACGCGTGCTTCTGCGAGGAACTCCACCAAGGCGGCGGTGACCGGGGTCAGGTTCTCTTGGGGCCCCGGCTGGGTGGTGGCACCCGAGCTGGTTTGGGCGGGATCTGGGCTGGACATTCATTTTCCTCAGGGGGTGTCATTGTGCCAAAAGCCATGGGGATCCCCCGCGGGTGGGCGCAAAGTCCGTTCAGGACTGCCCGGAAAAGAGCATCACAGGCGTTTTGCCGGGGTGTCTGGAGGTGTTTTTGCCCCGCCAAGTACTGTATGCATGTACAGTATTGGCATGCCCCCAAGCCCTGTGTCCGTTTGTCCGCCACCGCGCCCATCCGCGCAGGATGCGGCCGATCGCCTGCCGCCGCACCTGGCCCAAGCCGTCTGGCCAGGGCACCTGCTGGGTGCAGGGACGCAACGGGTGTGGCCCAGCGGTCACCCCCTGCTGGATGCCGAATTGCCAGGCGCCGGCTGGCCTGCCCAGGCCCTCAGCGAAGTCCTGCAGGCCCAACCCGGCCTGGCCGAATGGCGCTTGCTGCTGCCGGCGCTGCGTCAGGTGGTCGCGGCCGGGGGGCACGTGTTGTTGATCGGCCCGCCCCACGTCCCTCACCTGCCCGGGCTGGCTCAACAAGGCCTGCCTGCTGAGCGCGTGATCCGCATCGAGGCATCCACCTCGGCCGAACGCCTGTGGGCCACCGAGCAGGCCTTGCTGGCCGATGGGCTGTGGGCGGTGTTGAGCTGGCTGCCACAGGCCCAAGCTGCGCAGGTGCGGCGGCTGCAGGTTTGCGCAGGCCGTCAGGCAGGACCGGTTTTCCTGTTCCGCCCGGAGCGCGTCCTGACCGAGGCTTCGGCCGCCCCCTTGCGCCTGCACCTGGCGCTGGGGCCATGCCCGCACCCGCTGGTCGTGCGAATCGTCAAACGGCGTGGCCCCCTGCATGAGACGCCCCTGCAACTGGCGAGCTGGCCGCCCGGACTGATGGCGCTGCTGCCGCCTGACCAGCAAGGTCCTCTGTCGCCCCCTTCTTCGCCCCTTCCATCGCCCTCACCCACCGTCCCGGCCAGCCGCCCCCCGTTGGCGCCTGCCGTGTTCACGACCGTGGGCCTGCCTGCGCCCCACCATGCCGAGCTGGATCGCCCTGCTGCCCGCAGCCTCCCCTGAGCACGGCGGGCTGGATGCCCTGCACCTGGGCTGGTGGGCCCTGCAGTTCACGCCTCGGGTTGCCTTGCTCGAAGAAGCCGTGGTGCTGGAGGTTCAGGCCAGCGAGCGCCTGTTCGGTGGGGCGGCACAGCTTTGGCAACGGGTGTGCCGCCAAGCGCACGGCCTGGGAGCCCGGTCGGCGGCCCAGGCAGGCACGGCGCATGCCGCCCTCGCCCTGGTCCGGGACCGCCAGGGCCTTGGGCCAGACCTGCTTCTGAACGTGCCGATGAGCGCCTCGTTGAACACACAACTGAGCACGCAACTCGCCCCCCTGCCCCTGCACTGCCTGAGCGCGGTCGGCCAGCACGCCGAGACCCTGCATCGCCTGGGCTGCCGCACCCTAGGACAGGTCCGGGCGCTGCCCCGTGGCGGCCTCAGCCGGCGCTTCGGGGCCGGCGTGCTGCACGCCATCGATGCCGCGCACGGCTTGCGCCCCGAGGCTTTCGACTGGTTGCTGCTGCCCCCCGTGTTCGAGCAGCGGCAGGAGCTGGCCTGGCGGGTCGACGACGCCGAGGCCCTTCATCGGGCTTTCGAGCGACTCCTGCGCGAGCTTGGCGCCTGGCTCGCGGGTCACCAGGCCGGCACCCAGGTGCTGCGGCTGGGCTGGTGCCACGACTGGGCGCGCCACGGCACCTCGCGCTGGCGCGAACACCGCGTGCCGCTGGCCGAACCCACCTCCGATGTGGCACGGCTTTCGCGCATGGTGGGCGAGCACCTGCGCCGCATCGAGCTGGGCTCGCCCGTCACCGACATCAGCCTGAGCGTGGACACCATCGTGACACGCGAGACAGAGAACCCCTCCCTGTTCGCGGAGCTGGCCGCCAGCGGTGAAGGGGCCCTGCCGCAGGTCTGGACAGCCTCGGAGCACCGCGCACAACGCAGCGCCTTGCTGAACCTGCTGGACCGCCTGAGCATCCGGCTGGGGCCTGAGCGCGTGCTGGCCGGCCAGCTCCAGGCCGATCACCGGCTGGCGCACAGCCAGCGCTGGCATGCGGCGATCCCGGTTCTCGCACAGGCTGGCGCCGCGGTCAGCCCCTTCGCTCGCCCCCTTGCACCAGCGCTTTCCGATGGCCTGCTCGCCACCGATGTCCCGCAACCCACGTGGGTGCTGCCCACGCCCTTGCCCCTGGTCTTGCGTGGCACCGGCAGCGCATCCAGCCTGCGAGAAACACCCGTGCACCAGGGGCTGCTGCGCCTGCTGGCCGGCCCGCACCGCATCGAAGCAGGCTGGTGGGACGACGCACCTGGTGCAGGCCAGGCGCGCGACCACCACCTGGCCAGCAGCCCGCAAGCCGGCCTGCTGTGGGTCTTCCGCGAGCGGCATGTGCCACAGGACGGCAGCAGCCCCTGGCGCCTGCACGGCTTCTTTGCCTGAGCGGAGGCGGTCGTGCACACAGGCCTGCCGGATTACGCCGAGCTCCACACCACCACCAACTTCAGCTTCCTGTGCGGGGCCTCGCACCCCGAGGAGCTGGTCGAGCGCGCGCTGGCGCTGGGTTACCGAGGCCTGGCCATCACCGACGACTGCAGCCTGGCCGGCGTGGTGCGCGCGCACCAGGGCTGGCAGGACGCCATCCGCGCAGGCGTGCCGGGTGCCGAAGCGTTCCGCCTGATGATCGGCAGCACATTCAAAGTGCACGAAGAAGCGCTGGGCGAACAGGTGCCGGCCTTCACCCTGATCGTGCTGGCCCGTCGCCGCCTCGGCTACGGCCTGTTGTGCGAGTTCATCACCCGACTGCGCCGCAGCGCCCAGGGCAAGGGCCACGCCACGCTGTGGAGGAACGACATCCGCGCGGCCGAACTGGACGACTGCGTCGTGCTGCTGAGCCCCCGCCGCGGTGCCAGCCCTGAAGAGCTGCTTGACCAGGCCACGTGGCTGCGGCGCCTGTTCCAGGGAGGCTGCTGGCTGGCGGCCGAGTTGCACCACGCGCTGGACGACGGCGCCTGGCTGCGCACCCTGCGCTCGGTGGCTCAGGCGGCGCGCCTGCCGCTCGTGGCGGCGGGCGACGTTCACATGCACGTGCGATCGCGCCAGCCTTTGCAGGATGTGCTCACGGCCATCCGCCTGGGCAAGCCTTTGCAGGACTGCGGCCTGGCCTTGGCACGCCACGCCGAGCGCCACCTGCGCAGTCGCCTGCGCCTGGCCCGCCGCTACCCGCCCGAGCTGTTGGCCCAAACGCTGCAGGTCATGGCCTGCTGCGAATTCAAGCTGTCCGAACTGCGCTACGAGTACCCCGAAGAGGTCGTGCCGGCCGGCGAGACACCCGCCTCGCACCTGCGCCGCCTCAGCCTCGATGGCATGGCCTGGCGCTACCCGCAGGGCACGCCCCTCGCGGTGCAGCAGCAGGTCGCAAAGGAACTCGACCTCATCACCGACCTGCGATACGAGAAGTACTTCCTGACCGTGCACGACATCGTGCGCTTCGCTCGCTCGCAGGACATCCTCTGCCAGGGGCGAGGCAGCGCTGCCAATTCGGCCGTGTGCTACTGCCTGGGCGTCACCGAGGTCAACCCGGCGCAAAGCACGGTGCTGTTCGAGCGCTTCATCTCGCGAGAGCGCAACGAGCCGCCCGACATCGACGTCGACTTCGAACACGAGCGCCGCGAAGAGGTCATCCAGTACCTCTATGACAAATACGGGCGCGACCGCGCCGCGTTGACCGCCACCGTCATCCGCTATCGCACCCGCAGCGCGCTGCGCGACGTGGGCAAGGCCCTGGGCTTCGCGCCGGCGTTGATCGAGCAGGTCGCGGCCAACCACCAGTGGTGGGACGGCAAAGGGTTGCAGCATGAGCGGATGCAGGAGCTCGGCCTCGACCCCGGCGAGCGCCGCATGCGGCTGTGGCAGGAGCTCAGCGGCGTGCTGATGGGCTTTCCGAGGCACCTGAGTCAGCACACCGGCGGTTTCGTCATCGCCAAGGGCGCGCTGTGCAACATGGTGCCGATCGAGAACGCCGCGATGCCCGATCGCAGCATCATCCAGTGGGACAAGGACGACCTCGACGCCCTGGGCCTGCTCAAGGTCGACGTGCTGGCGCTGGGCATGCTCACCGCCTTGCGCAAGACCTTCGACTTCGTCTCGCAACGCCGGGGCGTGCCGTTCGGCATGCAGAACATCCCGGACGACGATGGCCCGACCTACGACATGATCTGCCGTGCCGACACCATCGGCGTCTTCCAGATCGAGAGCCGCGCGCAGATGAGCATGTTGCCCCGGCTGCGCCCCCGCGTTTTCTACGACCTGGTGGTCGAGGTGGCGCTGGTGCGGCCCGGGCCCATCCAGGGCGGCATGGTGCACCCTTACCTGAAGGCGCGCGAATGCTTCCGGCAAGACCCGTCATCGGTCACTTACCCGCATGGGCTGGAAGCGGCGCTGCAGCGCACCCTGGGCGTGCCCATCTTCCAGGAGCAGGTGATGCAGATCGTCGTGATGGCGGCGGACTTCACGCCTGGCGAGGCCGATGAGCTGCGCCGCTCGATGGCGGCCTGGCGCCGCAAAGGCGGCGTGCATCGCTTTCGCGACAAGGTCATCACCGGCCTGATGCGCAACGGGCATTCGCAGGCCTTTGCCGAACAGATCTTCAGCCAGATCGAAGGCTTCGGCGAATACGGCTTCCCGGAGTCGCACGCCGCCAGCTTCGCCAAGCTGGTCTACATCAGCGCCTGGCTCAAATGCCACGAACCGGCGGCCTTCCTGGTCGGCCTGCTCAATGCGCAGCCGCTGGGCTTTTACTCACCCAGCCAGCTGGTGCAGGACGCGCGCCGCCACGGCGTGGTGGTGCTGCCGCCCGACGTGATGCACAGCGACTGGGACTGCACGCTGGCCGAAGTGCCTGATGGCTTCGATGCGACCGACCCTTCGGCCTGGCCTCAGGCACACGCCGCTGTCGAGCACCGCGCAGACCAGCCCGCCGTGCGCCTGGGCTTGCGCTTGCTCAACGGGCTGGGGCGTGAGGCGGCGCTGCGCATCGAGCAGGCGCGCCGCTGCGGGCCCTTCCATGACGTGGACGACCTGGCCCGCCGCGCGGCCCTGGAACAGGCCGAGGTGCGAGCCCTGGCCTCGGGCGACGCACTGCGCAGCCTGGCCGGGCACCGACGCCAGCAGGTGTGGGAAGCCGCGGCCCTGCACCGTGCCCCGGCACTGCTGCGCGAAGCGCCCGTGGCCGAAGGCTTCCTGGCGCTGCCGGCCCCGCCCGAGTCGGAAGACATCGTCTTCGACCACGCTTCGCTGGGGCTCTCGCTGCGGCGCCACCCCCTGGCCTTGCTGCGGCCTCGCCTGCAATCGCAGCGCCTGCAGACATCGACCGAGCTGCACACCTTGCCCAAGGGCCGGCTGGCCCGCGCCTGCGGCATCGTCGTCGGGCGCCAGCAGCCGGGCACCGCCTCCGGCGTGGTCTTCGTGACGCTGGAAGACGAAATGGGTTCGGTCAACGTCGTCGTGCGGCCCGAGCTGAAAGAGCGCCAGCGCACCGAGCTGGTCCACGCCAGGCTGCTGGCCGTCTACGGCGTGTGGCAGCGCGAGGGCGATGTCTGCCACCTGGTGGCGCAATTCCTCAAGGACCTCACGCCGCTGCTGGGGCGGCTGAGCCCGCGGAGTCGGGATTTCCACTGAGGCGCCCTTGGCGTTGGCGCAACGCAAACCGGCGTTCAGCGATGAAATTCAATTCGACAATGCCTCTTGTCACAACCTAGAATGCCCTGGCTCTGTGCGCATTCAGCACCAACCACAACCTAGGAGACACGCATGAGCATCGCCAACACCTGCGTCCTGATCGCCGCCGTCCTGCCCGTGATCACCATGGGCGCCGCCAAGGCCGCCACCGCCGGCAAGCGCCGCAGCGAAGGGGGCTACGACAACAACAACCCGCGTGAATGGGCGGCCAAGCAGTCGGGCTGGAAGGGCCGCGCTGCCGCCGCGCAGAACAACGGCTTCGAGGCCCTGCCGCTGTTCGTCTTCGCCGTGCTGGCCGCGCAGTTCGCCGGCCTCGACCAGGTTCGCACCGACCAGCTGGCCATGGCCTTCATCGGCATCCGCCTGGTCTACACCGCCCTGTACTTCGCCAACGTCGCCGCGCTGCGCAGCGTCGTGTGGGTGGCTGGCGTGGGTGTCACCATCGCCATCTTCGCCCCCACGCTGACGCTGCCGTTCTGATCGACCGATCAGCGTTTGCGCACCGGCATCAGGTCGGTGCAGGTGCCATGGGCGGCTTCGGCCGCCAGGCCCACGCTTTCACCCAGGGTCGGGTGCGGGTGGATGGTCTTGCCGATGTCGACCTCGTCGGCACCCATCTCGATGGCCAGCGCGATCTCGCTGATCAGGTCGCCCGCGTGCGTGCCCACGATGCCGCCACCGACGATGCGGTGGGTTTCGGCATCGAACAGCAGCTTGGTGAAACCTTCCGAGCGGCCATTGGCCAGCGCGCGGCCCGAAGCCGCCCATGGGAACAGCCCCTTCTTGACCGCCCTGCCCTGCGCCTTGGCCTGGTCTTCGGTGAGGCCAACCCAGGCGATTTCAGGGTCGGTGTAGGCCACGCCGGGGATCACGCTGGCGTCGAACGCCGCGCGGGCCAGTTTCTCGTCGCCCAGCAGCTCGCCGGCGATCACCTCGGCCGCCACGTGGCCCTCGTGCACGGCCTTGTGCGCCAGCATGGGCTGGCCCACCAGGTCGCCGATGGCAAACAGGCTGGGCACGTTGCTGCGCATCTGCTGGTCCACGGGCACGAAGCCGCGCTCGTTGACCGTCAGGCCCGCCTTGTCGGCGCCGATCTTGCGGCCATTGGGCGAGCGGCCCACGGCCTGCAGCACCAGGTCGTAAACGCCAGGCTCGGGCGCCGGTGCGCTTTCCTTGGCCGATGCGAAGCTGACCTTGATGCCTTGTGGCGTGGCTTCGGCGGCCACCGTCTTCGTGCTCAGCATGACGCGGTCGAAGCGGTGCTCGTTGTGCTTGTCCCAAACCTTCACCAGGTCGCGGTCGGCGCCGGGCATCAGGCCATCGCCCATCTCGACGACGTCGATGCGCGCACCCAGCGTGGAGTACACCGTGCCCATCTCCAGGCCAATGATGCCGCCGCCGATGACCAGCATCTTCCTGGGCACCGCCGCCAGCTCCAGCGCGCCGGTGGAGTCGACCACGCGCGGGTCTTCAGGCAGGAAAGGCAGTCGCACGGCTTGCGAGCCCGCAGCCAGGATGGCGCGCTTGAAGCGCAGCTGGCGCGTCTCGCCCGTCTTGTCCTGCCCGCTGCCGGTGGTCAGCTCGACGTTCAGTGTGTGGGCATCGACCAGGCTGCCGTAGCCGCGCACCACCTCGACCTTGCGGGCCTTGGCCATGGCGGTCAGGCCCTGGGTGAACTTGCCTGTCACGCCCGACTTGTGGGCGCGCAGCTTGGCCAGGTCCAGCGTGGGCTCGCCAAAGCTCACGCCCAGGGCTCCGAAGTGCTTGACCTCGTCCATCACGGCGGCCACGTGCAGCAAGGCCTTGGAGGGGATGCAGCCGACGTTCAGGCAGACGCCACCGAGTTCGGCGTAGCGCTCGACCAGGATGACCTTCAGGCCCAGGTCGGCGGCGCGGAAGGCGGCGCTGTAGCCACCCGGGCCGCCCCCCAGCACGAGCACGTCGCAGTCGGTGTCGGCTGGCGTGGCCACCGGCGCACGAGCCTGGCTTGAGCTGGCTGCGGCAGCGGGTGCTGCGCTGGCGGATGCCGAAGCAGGTGGAGGGGAGGAAGGCGCCGAAGGTGCGGAAGATGTTGCGGCAACCGGAGCCGGTGCGGCAGCAGAAGCCGCCACGTCCAGCGTCAGGATGACGTGGCCCTGCCCCACCCGGTCGCCCAGCTTGACCTTGATCTCGCCCACCACCCCGGCCTGGGGCGAAGGCACCTCCATGGAGGCCTTGTCGGACTCCAGGGTGATCAGGCTTTGCTCGGCGGCCACGGTCTGGCCAGGCTTGACGAGGATCTCGATGATCGCCGCGTCGGCGATGTCGCCCAGGTCGGGCACGGGGATGTCGATGAATGCCATGTCGGTGCCCCCTTACACCAGTGCGCGGCGGAAGTCCGCCAGCAGCGCCGCCAGGTAGGCGTTGAACTTGGCCGCCGACGCCCCGTCGATGACGCGGTGGTCGTAGCTCAGGCTCAGCGGCAGCATCAGGCGCGGCACGAACTCGCTGCCGTTCCACACCGGCTTCATGGCCGAGCGGCACACGCCCAGGATGGCCACCTCAGGCGCGTTGATGATGGGCGTGAAGGTCGTGCCACCGAAGCCGCCCAGCGACGAGATCGAGAAGCAACCGCCACTCATGTCGGCCGGCGTCAGCTTGCCTTCGCGGGCCTTGGCCGCCAGCGCGGCGGTTTCCAGCGCCAGCTGACTCAACGACTTCTGATCGACGTCGCGGATCACGGGCACCACCAGGCCATTGGGCGTGTCCGCCGCGAAGCCGATGTGCACGTAGTTCTTGAGCACCAGGTCGTCGCCATCGAGCGAGGCGTTGAACTGCGGGAACTTGCGCAGCGACACCGCGCAGGCCTTGAGCAGGAAGGCCAACATCGTGAACTTGGTGCCCGCCTTGGCATGCTCCTCGTTGAGCTTGACGCGGAAGGCTTCGAGCTCGGTGATGTCGGCCTCTTCGTTGTTGGTGACGTGCGGGATACGCACCCAGTTGCGGTGCAGGTTCGCGCCCGAGATCTTCTTGATGCGCGACAGCGGCTGGCGCTCGACGGGGCCGAACTTCGTGAAGTCGATCGAGGGCCACGGCAGCAGGGTCATGCCGCCCAGGTCGGCGCTGCCAGCACCGGCAGACGCAGCAGACGCTCCTCCCGAAGCCACTTGCGCGATCACACCCTTGACGAAGTTCTGCACATCGACGTGGGTGATGCGGCCCTTGGGGCCGGTGCCGGGCACCTTGGAGATGTCCACGCCCAGCTCGCGCGCAAAGCGCCTGACCGAGGGCGAGGCGTGGGCGACCTGACCCGCTGCAGGCGCTTCGGCCGGCGGCAGGGAGGCGGTCGGGCTGATGCGGGGAGCAGACTCAGCCGCTGGTGCGGATGCAGGTGAAGCAGACGGCACCGGGGCGGCCGGGGGTACTGCGGCGGTTGTGGGCGCAGGCGCGGGTGCTTGCGCAGGCGAAGCAGCGGCCGGCGCGGCAGCCGTGCCTTCACCCACCTCCAGCAAGCCGATGACCGAGCCCTGGCTGACCTTGTCACCCAGCTTCAGCCGCAGCTCCTTGATCACCCCGCCTTGCGAGGAGGGCACCTCCATCGATGCCTTGTCCGACTCGATGGTGATGAGGCTTTGTTCAGGGCGAACGGTGTCGCCCGGTTTGACCAGCAGTTCGATGACGGCTGCGTCGCTCACGTCCCCGATGTCCGGGACGGTCAGTTCAATCGTGGCCATGTCGTGGTCCTCGGGTCGTCAGGCGTACAGCGGGTTGAGCTTCTCGGTGTCGATGCCGTATTTGGCGATCGCCTCGGCGACCTTCGAGACCGGCACCTTGCCTTCATCGGCCAGCGACTTCAGCGCTGCCACGACGATGTAGTGGCGGTTGATCTCGAAGTGCTCGCGCAGGCGATACCGGAAGTCGCTGCGACCGAAACCGTCGGTGCCCAGCACCTTGAACGAACGGCCCTGCGGGATGTGGGCCCGGATCTGCTCGGGCAGTGCCTTGACATAGTCGGTCGAGGCCACGACCGGGCCTTGTGTGCGGCTCAACTGCTTCGTCACGAAGGGCACGCGTGGCGCATCGGTCGGGTGCAGCAGGTTCCAGCGCTCGACGTCCTGGCCTTCGCGGGCCAGCAGGTTGAAGCTCGGGCAGCTCCAGACGTTGGCGCCCACGCCCCAGTCGGCTTCCAGCAGCTCCTTGGCCGCCACCGACTCGCGCAGGATCGAGCCCGAACCCAGCAGGTTGACTTGGCAAGCGTGCTTGGCGTCGGCGTCCTGCAGCAGGTACATGCCGGCGATGATCTCGGCCTCGGTGCCTTGCTTGAGCCCCGGCTGCGCATAGTTTTCATTCAGCAGGGTCAGGTAATAGAAGACGTTTTCCTGCTTCTCGACCATGCGCTTGAGGCCGTCCTGGATGATGACGGCGACCTCGTGCGCGAAGCTCGGGTCGTAGCTCAGGCAGTTCGGGATGGTGCCCGCCACCAGTTGGCTGTGGCCGTCCTCGTGCTGCAGGCCTTCGCCGTTCAAGGTCGTGCGCCCGGAGGTGCCGCCCAGCAGGAAGCCGCGCGCCTGCATGTCGCCCGCGGCCCAGGCCAGGTCACCGATGCGCTGCAGCCCGAACATCGAGTAGTAGATGTAGAACGGGATCATCACGCGGTTGTTCGTCGAGTACGACGTGGCCGCCGCGACCCACGAGCTCATGCCACCAGCCTCGTTGATGCCTTCCTGCAGGATCTGGCCGGCCTTGTCCTCGCGGTAGTACATGACCTGGTCCTTGTCGACCGGGGTGTACTTCTGGCCTTCCGGCGCGTAGATGCCGATCTGGCGGAACAGGCCTTCCATGCCGAAGGTGCGGGCCTCGTCGACCAGGATGGGCACCACGCGCGGGCCCAGGTTGGCGTCGCGCAGCAGTGGGGTCAGGCAACGCACGAAGGCCTGCGTGGTCGAGATCTCGCGGCCTTCCTGCGTGGGCTCCAGGATGCTCTGGAAGGCGTCCAGGCCCGGCACCGGCAGCGTCTCGTCGGCCTTGGGGCGGCGCTTGGGCAGCGGGCCACCCAACGCCGCACGGCGCTCGAGCAGGTACTTCATCTCGGGCGTGTTCTCGGCCGGCTTGATGAAGGGCAGTTTCTCGATGTCCTCGTCGGCCACCGGGATGTTGAAGCGGTCGCGGAAGAGCTTGATGTCCTCGTCGGTCAGCTTCTTGGTCTGGTGGGCGGTGTTCTTGCCTTCGCCGCTCTTGCCCATGCCGAAGCCCTTGACGGTCTTGATCAGCAGCACGGTGGGCTGGCCGGTGTGGTTCACGGCCGCGTTGTAGGCCGCGTAGACCTTTTGCGGGTCGTGGCCGCCACGTTGCAGGCGCCAGATGTCGTCGTCCGACAGGCGGGCGACCATCTCCAGCGTGCGCGGATCGCGGCCGAAGAAATGCTGACGCACGAAGGCGCCGTCGTTGGCCTTGCAGGCCTGGTAGTCGCCGTCGACCATCTCCATCATGATCTTGCGCAGGATGCCGTCCTTGTCGCGCGCCAGCAGCGGGTCCCAGTACGAGCCCCAAAGCAGCTTGATCACGTTCCAGCCGGCACCGCGGAACTCGCCTTCAAGCTCCTGCACGATCTTGCCGTTGCCGCGCACCGGGCCGTCCAGGCGCTGCAGGTTGCAGTTGATGACGAAGATCAGGTTGTCGAGCTTTTCGCGCGCGGCCAGGCCGATGGCGCCCAGCGATTCGGGCTCGTCCATCTCGCCGTCGCCGCAGAACACCCAGACCTTGCGCTTGCTGGTGTCGGCCAGGCCCCGAGCGTGCAGGTACTTCAGGAAGCGCGCCTGGTAAATCGCCATGATCGGGCCCAGGCCCATCGACACGGTGGGGAACTGCCAGAACTCCGGCATCAGCTTGGGGTGCGGGTAGCTGGACAGGCCTTTGCCGCCGACTTCCTGGCGGAAATTGGCCAGTTGCTCTTCGGTGATGCGGCCTTCCATGAAGGCGCGGGCGTAGATGCCGGGGGCCGAGTGGCCCTGGATGTAGAGCAGGTCGCCGCCGTGATCGGGCGTGTCGCCATGCCAGAAGTGGTTGAAACCGACGCCCAACATGGTCGCCAGTGAGGCAAACGAGGAAATGTGGCCGCCCAGGTCGCCGCCATCGGGCGGGTTGTGGCGGTTGGCGCGCACGACCATGGCCATCGCGTTCCAGCGCATGTAACTGCGCAGGCGCTCCTCGATCTCGAGGTTGCCGGGGTGGTGGGCCTCGTCTTCCACCGCGATGGTGTTGACGTAGGCCGTCGTGGCCGAGAACGGCATGTCGATGCCGGCCTGGCGGGCATGGTCAAGCAGGTTCTCGAGCAGGTCGTGGGCGCGTGCACGGCCTTCGGTTTCGATGACGCCCGACAGGGCATCGAGCCACTCGCGGGTTTCCTGAGGATCCTGGTCCAGGTTGGGGGACAGCAGCGGATCGTTGGCTGACATGGTTTCAGTCTCCGGTGAAGGTGGCGTGCAACCGAGTATGGCGGCACGCCTGGATGGCAGAAAACGTGGATAAACGCTGCCATTCCGGTTTCGACGAGGTGCGCACGCAACACGGTGGTGTCAGAGCGCTCGGAAAATATACCCGCCAGGGCGCCCCCCTCCAGTTGCGGTTTCCCGCACCGATAATCCCGAGATGGCTTTTCCCGCTTCCCCGCAAGAGACCGGGCCCACCCCGCCGCAAGCCCCCGGACAGACCAGTCGCCTTTTCTGGCGCTGGTGGCGCAAGCAAAGCCCCAGTCAGCAAGACCGCTACGCCACGCTGGGCCCCCTGGTGTCCGTTCTGCTGTTCCTGGCAGCGATCATCGCGGCCTTCTGGTACCTGCGCAACGAAGAGCTCGAGCGCGAACAGGAAGCGGTCAAGCGAGACACCGAGGTCGTTCAGCAACAGATCCGCATGCGACTGGTCGAGAACCAGGAACAGTTGCTGCGACTGGCACGCGACGTCAGCCTCAAACCCGGCGACCCGGAGGTGTTCACCAAACAGGCCGACGACTTCATCCGCGCCCGCCCCGAGATCCTCAGCGTCAGCTGGGTGCAGCGCGACGGCCGCATGAAGGCCACCCGCAACGCCTTCAGCCTGCCCATCGCGCCAGAGCAGGTGCCCGAAATGCCCATCGAGGAGACCGACTGGCGCGAGCACTTTCCCGGCGCCGAACCCCGGCAAGCCTTCAAGACCGCGCGTGACAACAACATGCCGGTCTACTCGCGCCCCTACCTGAACCCTCAAGGGGTGCGCGTGCTGCAGCTGCAGATGCCGATGATGGAGCGCGGCCAGTTCTCCGGCACCCTGGTCACCGAATACGCCCTCGACCCCCTGATGCGCTACCTTGTGCCTCGCGAGATCGCCGCGCGCCACGCCATGAGCCTCATCGAGGTCAGCGGCATCGTGCTGAGCAGCACCTCCGGAGCCCGCAACGAAGACTCCGCCCGCCCCATCTTCGCGCACGACGTGGTTGTCACCCCCGTGGGCAATGGCCTGATCCTGCGCGGCTCGGGCTACCGCACCTCGTCGGGCCTGATCGGCAACACCCTGTTCTGGATGGTGGTGGCGCTGTCCGTGCTCACCGTGTGGACGCTGATGGGCACCCTGCGCCACATGCGCCGCCGCTCGCAGATCCAGAAGGCACTGGTGCAGGAAACCAACTTCCGCCGGGCGATGGAAAACTCCATGCTCACCGGCATGCGCACCATCGACCTCGAAGGCCGCATCACCTACGTGAACCCGGCCTTCTGCGCCATGACCGGCTTTTCCGAAGAAGAGCTGATCGGCTGCGTGCCGCCCTACCCCTACTGGCCGAAAGACCGACTCGACGAGTTCAACCGCATGTTCCAGCAGGAGCTGCTCGGGCGCAGCCCCATGGGCGGCATCGAGGTCGTCATGCAGCGCCGCGACGGCAGCCAGTTCGACGCCCGCATGTACGTCTCGCCCCTGATCGACGCCCAGGGCGACCAGTCCGGCTGGATGACGTCCGTCACCAACATCACCGAAGCCAAACGCGTGCGCGACCAGCTCACCGCCGCCCACGAGCGCTTCACCACCGTGCTGGAAGGCCTGGACGCCGCCGTGTCCGTGGTCTCCGTGCAACGCGGCGAGCTGCTGTTCGCCAACCGCTCCTACCGCCTGTGGTTCGGCGCCAACCCCGACGCCCATGCCCAGCTCACCGGCGGCCAGGTCATGCCCGATGAGGTCATCGACGGCGACGAGGCCGTGGACGACTTCGGCGGCCTGCCCACCCACTCGCTCACCAATGCCGGCAGCGACACCCGCGAGGTGTTCATGGACACGGTGCAAAAGTGGTTCGACGTGCGGGCCCGCTACGTGCAGTGGACCGACGGCAACCTGGCCCAGATGCTGATCGCCACCGACATCACCGCCCGCCGCCAGGCCGAAGAGGCCGCCGCCCGCCAGGCCGAGAAGTCGCAGTTCACCAGCCGCCTGATCACGATGGGCGAAATGGCCTCGACCGTGGCCCACGAGCTCAACCAGCCGCTGGCGGCCATCTCCAACTACTGCAGCGGCATGATCAGCCGGGTGCAGAACGGAAACATCGACAGCGAGCAATTGGTGGGCGCCCTGGAGAAAACCTCCCGCCAGGCCCAGCGCGCCGGCCAGATCATCCACCGCATCCGCCAGTTCGTGAAACGCTCGGAGCCCCAGCGTCAGCCCGCCCGGGTGCGCGACATCACCGACGCCGTGCTCGAACTCGCCGTCTTCGAGATGAAGCGCCGCCGCGTCACCCTCAACACCATGGTGGCCAACCGCCTGCCCCAGATCATGGCGGACCCGATCCTGATCGAGCAGGTGTTGCTGAACCTGCTGAAAAACGCCGCCGAGGCCATCGACTCGGCCCAGATGCCCATGTCGCGTCGCCTGATCGACCTCAAGGTGCAACAGCGCGTGACAGAAGACCAGGGCCCGGTGGTCGAATTCACCGTCAGCGATGGCGGCCCCGGCATGAAGGAAGAAATGCTGGCGCGGCTTTTCGAGGCCTTCCACTCGACCAAGGCCGAGGGATTAGGGATAGGCCTGAGTCTTTGTCGCTCCATCATTGAGTCCCATCATGGCCGGATCAAGGCCGAGAACATCTACAATGGTCCGAACGTCGTGGGGTGCCGGTTCACGTTCACCCTGCCGATCGAGGCCGACGCAGGTAGCCAGCCGGACCCGTCCGACTCGGCCATCCCTCCCTCCAACGATTTGCTTGCCGACAACCCATGAGCTTGATCCCCAAAAAAGGCACTGTGTATGTGGTGGATGACGACGAGGCCGTTCGCGACTCGTTGCAGTGGCTGCTGGAGGGCAAGGACTACCGGGTTCGCTGCTTCGACTCGGCCGAGTCCTTCCTCGCCCGCTTCGACCCCCGTGAAGTCGCCTGCCTGATCGCCGACATCCGCATGGACGGCATGAGCGGCCTGGAGTTGCAAGACAAGCTGCTCGAGCGCAAGTCGCCCCTGCCCATCGTGTTCATCACCGGCCACGGCGACGTGCCCATGGCTGTGAACACCATGAAAAAGGGCGCGATGGACTTCATCGAGAAGCCCTTCAAGGAAGACGCCCTGGTGGCACTGGTCGAGCGCATGCTGGACCAGGCCCGCTCGGCCTTCTCGCAGTCCCAGGAAGCCGCCAGCCGCGAGGCCCTGCTCTCGCGCCTGACCACCCGCGAAGCCCAGGTGCTCGAGCGCATCGTCGCCGGCCGCCTGAACAAGCAGATCGCCGACGACCTGGGCATTTCCATCAAGACGGTGGAAGCCCACCGCGCCAACGTGATGGAAAAGCTCAACGCCAACACCGTGGCCGACCTGCTCAAGATCGCCCTGGGCGCCAGCGGCCAGGCGCCCGCAGCCGGCACCAAGTAAGGCCCCCCGGCCGTCCCCTCGAAGGCCGCCTGCAAGCGGCCTTTTTCCATTGCTGCGAACCCGTTTCGGCCTGCCCTCGCTTTTTCTGATCCCGACCTCCGGAGCCACACCATGACCGCCCAACTCATCGACGGCAACGCCCTGTCCAAGCAACTGCGCGGCGAAGTCGCCCAGCGCGCCGCCGCCCTGACCGCCAAAGGCCTCAAGCCCGGCCTGGCCGTCGTCCTGGTGGGCGACAACCCCGCCAGCCAGGTCTACGTGCGCAACAAGGTCAAAGCCTGCGAAGACGCCGGCTTGCACTCCGTGCTCGAGAAGTACGACGCCACCTTGAGCGAAGCCGACCTGCTGGCCCGCGTCGAGGCCCTCAACAACGACCCGACGATCCACGGCATCCTGGTGCAGTTGCCCCTGCCCAAGCACATCGACGACCACAAGGTCATCGAGGCCATCTCGCCGCTCAAAGACGTCGATGGCTTTCACGTCGCCAGCGCAGGCGCCCTGATGGTCGGCGAGGTCGGCTTCAAGGCCTGCACGCCCTACGGCTGCATGAAGATGCTCGAATCCATCGGCATGAAGGACC
>Ga0208492_1000903_pt1 | contig 21941 bp, 21 predicted proteins | sample Subbioar_CSW14AB_FD_184820 | JGI IMG/M metagenome (GOLD analysis project Ga0208492, IMG submission 184820) | Serpentinite rock and fluid subsurface biosphere microbial communities from McLaughlin Reserve, California, USA - CR12Mar_CSW14AB (SPAdes) | ecosystem: Environmental > Terrestrial > Deep... | reverse complement strand
GGAGCCGGTGGAGCTGAAATTCGGCGGCGCGCTGGACATCATCACGCCCTGGCAGTTGCGTGGGCTGGCCAAACGGCAGCGGCCGGATATCGTAATGACCTGGATGAGCCGGGCTTCCGAGAAGATGCCGCGCGGGCCTTATCCGATCGTCGCCCGCCTCGGCGGCTATTATGACCTGAAGCATTACCGCAAAGCCGACTGGCTGGTGGCCAACACGCCGGATATCGCGCGCCACTGTGTCGAGGCCGGTTTCCGCGCTGACCGGGTGCGCTCGATTGCCAATTATGGCCGCTTCGAGGTGGCGTCACCGCAGCCGCGTGCCGAACTCGACACGCCGGCTACTGCGCCTTTGCTGCTGGCCATGGGTCGGTTGCACAAGAACAAGGCGTTCGACGTGCTGCTACGCGCGCTCGCCGAGTTGCCGGAGGCCTATCTGTGGCTGGCCGGCGAGGGTGACGAACGTGCCGCCCTGCAGGCTTTGGCCGAGAGTCTCGGCGTCGCGCGCCGGGTACGCTTCCTCGGCTGGCGCAACGACCGCGAGGCACTGGCGGCGGCCTGCGATGTCTATGTCGTGCCGTCGCGCCATGAGCCGTTCGGCAATGTCATCCTGGATGCCTGGGGTGCGGGTAAGCCGCTGGTCGCCTCCGCTTCGCAAGGGCCGAAGCAGTATGTGGTGGAAGGCGAAAGCGGCATCCTGGTGCCGGTGGAGGATCACCGCGCGCTCGCCGCCGCGATCCGCGAAGTGCTGACCTTGCCAGAACTGGCGCAAAAGCTCGGCGCGGCCGGCAAGGCGCAATTCGCGCGCGACCATAGCGAGGCGGCAGTGGTCGCCACCTGGCGGCGTTTCTTCGAGGAAGTGCAGGCATGTGCGGCATCGCCGGGCTGATGCGCGCCGATGGTGCGGCGCCGGATGCGGCCCTGCTGGCCCGCATGCTGCGCGCCGTCGGCCATCGCGGCCCTGATGGCGAGGGCAGCCATACCAGCGGCTCGGTGGCTTTGGGCCAGGCGCGGCTGGCGATCATCGATCTTGAAGGTGGCAAGCAGCCGCTGTTCGGTGCCGATGGCCTGGCGCTGGTCGCCAATGGCGAAATCTACAATTACCGTGAGCTCTACAGCCTGCTGCCGGGTGTGAATTTCGCCACAGGGTCCGATTGCGAGCCGCCGCTGCATCTCTATCACCGCGACGGCAAGAGCTTCCTCAACTATCTGCGCGGCATGTATGCCATCGCATTGCATGATCCGCGTGATGATTCACTGCTGCTGGCGCGTGATCCCTTTGGCATCAAGCCGCTCTATTACGCCGAAGCCGGCGGCCACCTGCTGTTTGCTTCCGAGCCGCAGGCGATCATCGCCTCGGGTCTGATCGAGCCGCGTCTGGTGGCGGCGAAGCGAGACGAATTGTTGCAATTGCAGTTCACCACGGGTGCTGACACCATTTTCCAGGGCATTCATCGTTTGTTGCCCGGCGAAATGCTGATCTGCCGCAAGGGCCGCATCATTGAGCGCGAGCGTCGCGCGGCGCCGATGGCTGCCGTCACACCACGCAGCGAGACAGAAGCCCTGGCTGAACTCGACCGCCTGCTGCAGGAGAGCGTCGATCTGCACCAGCGCGCCGATGTGCCCTATGGGCTGTTCCTCTCCGGTGGCATCGATTCTTCTGCCTTGCTGGCGATGATGGCGCGGCTCAACCCGCGCCCGGTGCTGGCCTATTCGCTAGGTTTCCCCGATAGCGGCCTGCACGATGAGCGCAATCTTGCCGCCGCTTTGGCACGCAAGGTGGGAGCCGAGCATCGCAGCGTCGATTTCACGGCAGCGGACTTCTGGTCGCTGCTGCCGCGTGTCGCTGAGGCGATGGATGATCCGGCCGCCGATTACGCCTGCCTGCCGACCTTCAAGCTGGCGCAATTTGCCGCCCGCGAGGTGAAGGTGGTGCTTTCGGGCGAGGGCGGCGACGAGATTTTCGGCGGCTATGGCCGCTACCGTTCGGCGATGCGACTGCTGTTCGCCAAACCGCTGCGGCGCAAGGGGGCGCTGGATGGCCTCGGTCTCTTCCGCGAGGAGCCGGCGAAATGGCGCAGCGGCTTTGCCGGCGCGGAGCGGGCCACCCGGTTCGCCGAGGAAAGCAAGCTGCAGGCGGCGCAGCGCCTGGATATCGCCGACTGGCTGCCGAATGACCTGCTGACCAAGCTGGACCGCTGCCTGATGCGCAATGCGCTGGAGGGGCGCACACCGTTCCTCGATTGCGGCGCCGTGGATGCGGTGGGCCTCAGCGCCTTCGGCTTCGGCCTAAATGATGGCTTCAAAATCCGCGATGGCCTGGGCAAGCATCTGCTGCGCCGCTGGCTCAAGGAACATCTGCCTGAGGCTGAGCCATTCTCGCGCAAGCGTGGCTTCACCGTACCTGTCGGGCAGTGGATTGCGGCGCAAGGCAAGCGGCTGGCGCCGCTGATGGTGCAGCAGCCCGGCATTGCCGAGGCATTCAAGCCCGAAGCCGTGACGCAGCTTTTTGCGGGCGGCGCCGAGCGCAACGGCTTCGCCGCCTGGGCGCTGCTGTTCTATGCGCTGTGGCACCAGCATCACATGCTGGGCCACAGCGCCGAAGGCGATGCCTTCGATTTACTTAGTGCAAGCTGAACGACTCGCTCGCCGCTCGAATTTCCGCCGGCTTGACCAGTTGGGAAGACACCACCCGCACCGAGTAGAGCTTGCCGTCCAGCTTGGCTTCCCAGAAATCGAGGAATTTGCGCAAGCCCGGAAATTTCGGGGCCAGATCGTATTCCTGCCACACATAGCTTTGCAGCAGGTTGGGATGATCAGGCATGCGGTAAAGGATTTCAGCCGTGGTCAGCCGGTAATGCAGCAGGCGTTCCAGGCGTTCGGCACCAGACAAAACGGTCATTCTGCCTCCTTGCTTGGTTAAGCTGAGGCCGAAATCCAATCGCCGGCTTCGAGGCAACCGGATCGCGGCACCCACGCATTAAGCCTGCAAGGCAGTCTGGTTGCAGTGCAATAAAAATGTCTTAAGACACTGAAGAATGGCACTCGGGAATGATGGCTGCTAACAGCCAGACCAAAGGTGTCATCCCTGCTTTCGCGGGGATGACACCTTTATTGGAAGTCTAGCCCCGGCCGACGAACGGCATCTTGGTCGCCATCACGGTCATGAACTGCACATTGGCATCCAGCGGCATGTTGGCGATATGCACGATGGATTCGGCGACATGGCGCACATCCATGCGTGGCTCCACCATCATGGTGCCGTTGGGTTGCGGCACGCCCTTGGTCATGCGCTCGGTCATCTCGGTGGCGGCGTTGCCGATATCGATCTGGCTGCAGGCGATGTTATGGGCGCGGCCATCCAGCGAGGTGGACTTGGTGAGGCCGCTGATGGCGTGCTTGGTGGCCGTGTAAGGCGCCGAGAACGGGCGCGGCGCATAGGCCGAGATCGAACCATTGTTGATGATACGGCCGCCCTGCGGCGTCTGCGCCTTCATGATGCGCATGGCTTCCTGGGTGCAGAGGAAGGGGCCGGTGAGGTTGGTATCCACCACAGCCTTCCATTGCTCGAAGCTCAACTCGTCCATTGGCACGGCAGGGGCGCCGATGCCGGCATTGTTGAACAGCACGTCCAGTCGGCCGAAGGTGGCCTTCAGCTTGGCGAACAGGCCCTTCACCGAATCCGGGTTCCCGACATCGGTGACGACGCCGATCGCCTTGACGCCGAATGCCTCGCATTCCTTGGCTGCCGCATCCAGCAGTTCCAGCCGGCGCCCGGCCAGCACGATATCGTAGCCGGCCTTGGCCAAAGCCAGGGCCGAGGCCTTGCCGATGCCGGCGGTGGCGCCGGTGACGAGTGCGACTTTGCGCGGGGCGGACATGGGTTTCCTCCAGATATGTTTGTATCCCGTTGGTTACTTTGGCGCCGGGGCATGCCCGAGGCAAGAGCTAGCCGGATTTAGCCCGGCCGCTTGGACACAAGCTGATTGCCGTAGAAGCTCATCACCATTTCGCCGCGCTGGTTTTCCACCCAGTATTTCAGCTTGACGATGCCGCGATCCGGCTTCGAGGCGGACTCGCGCTTCTCCTCCACACTGGCCTTGCCATAGAGCGTGTCGCCCGGCCGCACCGGCTTGTACCAGCGCAGTTCATCCAGGCCCGGCGAACCCATGCTGCCTTTGCCGAGCAGGCCGGCCTGCATCAGCATGCGGAAGCCCAGAGCGCCGGTCTGCCAGCCCGACGCGATAAGGCCGCCATAGATCGATTTGGCCGCGACTTCCTTGTCGAGATGGAAGGGCTGCGGATCGTAGCGATAGGCGAAATCGAGGATGTCGGCTTCCGAGACGGTGACGCCATTGGCATGGATCACCTCGCCCTGATCATAGTCTTCGTAATAGCGGTCACTGCGGCTCATAAAGTCTGGCTCCTGAAAAACGCCTGTACATCCTCGACGAAAATATCCGGCTGCTCCATGGCAACGAAATGCCCGCCACACGGCATCACACGATGCTGCACCACATTGTAGCCGCGCTCCAGCCAGCCAGGCGGCGAGGGTGGCACCAGATCCCAGGGCGGCAACAGAAACGCAGTTGGCGGGGCAATGTATTGGCCGGGCTTGAGCGACAGATCGCCGCGCTGCACCGCTGCCCAGTAAAGCCAGGTGGCGGTGGCCGCCGTGTCGGTCAGCCAGTAGAGCGCGATGGTCGCCAGCATGTCGTCCATGGTGAAAGGCGGCTCGCTGTTGGCTGCGCCACGCGGATGGCCGTGGAATTTTTCCACGATCCAGGCGGCAAGCCCGGCCGGGCTGTCGGTGAGGCCGAAACCCAGCGTGTTCGGCTTGGTGCTCTGGATGGCGAAATAGCCGCTCTCGGTGCTCTGGCGCTTTTTCACCTCAGCCGCCCAGGCTTTCTCGGTGTCGTTCAATGGCGTGGTGAGCGGCGGGCGCAGCGGCACCATGTTCAAATGCATCGCCGCCACGGCTGCAGGGAAATCGGCGCCGAGCCAGGAAGAAACAATCGAGCCCCAGTCGCCGGCCTGCACGAAGAAGCGCGGGATGCCCAGCGCCTTGGTTATCAGGTCATGCCACAGCGCGGCTACCTGGCGCGGGCTGATCGGCTGCTTAAGTGGGATCGAGAAACCATAGCCCGGCAAGCTCGGGCAGATCACGGTGAAGGCATCTTCCGCGCGACCGCCGAAGCGTTCCGGCTGTGTCAGGCGGTCGAGGATATGGATGAACTCGAACACCGAACCCGGCCAGCCATGGGTGAGCAGCAAGGGCCGCGCCGCCGGGTTGCTGCTGCGCGCGACGAGGTAATGCACGGTTTGCGCCGTGCCGTCATCGGGGCGGGGCAGGCTGACGCGGTAATTCTCGTAATCATTCAGCCGGGCTTCCCACTGGCGCCAGTCGAAGCCATCGCGCCAATATTCCAGGAAGCGCGCAAGGTAGGCGCCGTTGGCGCCATACTGCCAGGCCGTATCGGCTGGCTGCAGCGGCAGGCGGGTGCGGCCGAGGCGCTGGCGCAGATCATCGAGATCCGCTTGCGGCACGGCGATGGTGAAGGGTTGCGGTTTATAGGTTTCGAGCGTTTCCATAGCCTGAGCAAGCCATAGAACGGCTTGCCTGTCACGCCCCGGAATATTATGGGCAGATGTTGCCGCCGCGCGCGTAGCAATCCAGCTGGCTCTCGGCGCGGTCGCGCTCGCGGCGGCCCCGGTCGGCCTCGTCGTTGAGGCAATCGATATAACGGTCCATGCGCCGGCGGTAATCGTTCACCTCGGCGCGGCAATAGGCCACCGCCTGGTTGTCCGCCGTGCTGCCCAGGCGCTCCAGGCAGCCGGGCGGGCGCGGCGGCGTCGAACAACGCGAGGGCTGCGCCAGGGCAGGGGAGGCGATCAGCAGCAGGGCGAAAAAAGCGGCACGCAGGCTCAATCTTCCAGCCCCTCAATGGCAAGCGCGGCGAAAGTCGCCAGCCAATGCTCGCCGCCATACTCGCCGCTCTCGAGAAACGGCAGGCTGGCCGCTTCGTGGCTATCGGCCACGCTCATCAGCACGCCATGGGAGGAATGGCCGGCTGAAAGCGTGGCGGCGATACCACGCAGGCACCAGGCACGCGAGAGGTTCAGGCCATCGAGATGCACACCCTTGGCGTCGTTGCGGTCGGCAACGATGGCAGGCTGAAACGGCCCGGCGCCACCATTGTGGTAACCAGGCAGATAGTGGCCGAACCAGGCAGCGAATTCCGGGGGTTGCATCAGGCGGCTCATCAGCAGCGCGGCAACCAGGCCGCCGGAGAGGAAGTCATCGCCATTCGGCTCGTAATGACCGGGGTAGTCCACATCCTGGCCAAAATAGCGCCGTGCCGTCTGTTCGATCAGCGCCACCATGGGCAGCCTGTCGATCACGCGGGCATAATGCAGCGCCAGCAGCAGGCCGAAGGCGGTGTTGAAATGGGTGCCGACGCGGATCGGATAGGTCAGCTTCGCCAGATAGGACGGGAGTTCCTGCAGGATGACGCTTTCCAGCGGCTTCAGCGCCTCGCGCCAGCCCGCGGCCTGCGGGTCGTCCCATTGCGCCAGTTCGGCGGAGAGAGCCAGTAGCCAGCCCCAGCCATAGGGACGCTGCCAAGTAGTCCTGCCCGGTGAGCTGAAATACTCCGCCTCACCGACGCCGGCAGCCGACGTGAAGCGGGTGGTGAAGATGGCGCGGGAGACTTCGGCATGGGCCAAGCCAGGATGGCGGCGCAGGCAGCGTGCCAGCAGCCAGAAGCCATGCACGCAAGAATGCCAATCGTAGCTACCCCAGAAGATCGGATGCAGTTCACGTGGCGGCCGCATGTCGGCATCGCTATGGGCGAAATGCGCCAGGCTGTTTGGGTATTCGCGCCCGAGGTTGCGCAAGGGCAGCGCGGCGAAACGCAGCGCCTGGGATTCGGATAATCCGCCCGGGCGCTGCGCCATGCTCATTTGCCGTGGCAGTATTTGTATTTCTTGCCCGAGCCGCAGGGGCAGAGCGAATTGCGCGGCGTCGCCCGCCAGGTATTCGGATCGTTGGGATCGACCTGGGCGGAGGCCTGCACCGGACGCGCCGCCAGGGTCGGCTGCGCCTCGCCGCCTTCCAGGGCCTCGCCGCGGCTTTCCTGCATAGGTTGGGTGGGGCGCGCGAACAGGTCAGCGGGCGGCTCCTCGGCACGCACTTCCACCCGCGCCAGCACGGCGGTGAGATTCTCGCGCACGCGCAGCAGCATCTGCTGGAACAGCGCGAAAGCCTCGCGTTTGTATTCGTTCAGCGGGTCCTTCTGCGCATAGGCGCGCAGGCCGATGGCCTGGCGCAGGTAATCCAGGTGATGCAGATGTTCCTTCCAGGCCTGATCCAGCACCTGCAGCAGCAGGCTGCGCTCGATCATGCGCATCAGGTCGGGGCCGATATTCGCGGCCTTCTCGGCCATCTTGCGGTCGGCGGCATCCTGCAGGCGCTCATGGATCTCGGTATCGGCGATACCTTCCTCCTTGGCCCATTCCTGGATCGGCAGGTCGAGGCCGAACACGCGGCGCACTTCCTCTTCCAGGCCGGCGGCATCCCACTGCTCGGCATAGGCCTTCTCGGGGATGTGGCGCGTCACCAGGGTTTCGACGATCTCGCGCCGCATGTCGGCCACGGTATCGGCGACATTGTCGGTGCTCATCAGTTCGATACGCTGTTCGTAGACCACCTTACGCTGGTCGTTCATCACGTCGTCGAACTTCAGCAGGTTTTTACGGATTTCGTAGTTCCGCGCTTCGACCTTCTGCTGCGCCTTTTCCAGCGCCTTGTTGATCCAGGGATGGGTGATCGCCTCGCCATCCTTCAGGCCCAGCTTCTGCAGCATGCCGTCCATGCGCTCGGAGCCAAAGATGCGCAGCAGGTCGTCTTCCAGGCTGAGGAAGAAGCGCGAGGCACCGGGATCGCCCTGGCGGCCGGAGCGGCCACGCAGCTGGTTGTCGATGCGGCGGCTTTCATGGCGCTCGGTGCCGACAACGCAGAGGCCGCCTGCCGCCAGTACCTTTTCCTTCTCGGCGGCTACTTCGGCGCGGATCGCCGCAACCTTGGCTTCAAGGGCTGCGCCTTCCAGGCCTTCGGTCTCGGCCCGGATGCGCATTTCGGCATTGCCGCCAAGCTGGATGTCGGTGCCGCGGCCGGCCATGTTGGTGGCGATGGTGACGGCACCCAAGCGGCCGGCCTGGGCGACGATGCCGGCTTCCTGTTCGTGGAAGCGGGCATTCAGCACCGCATGCTGCACGCCCTTCTGCTTCAGCAGATCGGAAAGATGCTCCGACTTCTCGATCGATACCGTGCCGACCAGCACCGGCTGGCCCTTGGCGCGGCATTCGGCGATCAGCGTGGCGATGGCTTCATACTTCTCGCGCGCGGTGCGGTAGACCTCGTCGTCGTTGTCGAGGCGCTTTACCGGCACGTTGGTGGGAATTTCCACCACTTCGAGATTATAGATATCGGTGAATTCCGCCGCCTCGGTCGCTGCCGTGCCGGTCATGCCGGCCAGCTTCGGATACATACGGAAATAATTCTGGAAAGTGATCGAGGCCAGTGTCTGGTTCTCGGTCTGAACTTCAACGCCTTCTTTGGCTTCCAGTGCCTGGTGCAGGCCATCTGAATAGCGGCGGCCTTCCATCATGCGGCCGGTGAATTCGTCGATGATCACCACCTTGCCGTTCTTCACGATGTAATCGACATCGCGGGTGAACAGTTTGTGGGCGCGCAAAGCCTGGTTGGCGTGATGCACCACAGCGATGTTGTCGATATCGTAGAGATCGGTATCGGGCTTGATCAGTCCGGCACCGCGCAGCAACTGCTCGATATGCTCGGTGCCAGCTTCGGTGAAATTCACCGTGCGCTGCTTCTCGTCCTTCTCGAAATCCTCCGGCACCAAGTCAGGCACCAGCACATTGACCTTCACATAGAGGTCGGTGGTGTCTTCTGATGGGCCGGAAATGATCAGCGGCGTGCGGGCTTCATCCACCAGGATGCTGTCCACTTCGTCGACGATGGCGAAGCTGAACGGCCGCTGCACCATGGCCTCGCGCTGGAACTTCATATTATCGCGCAGGTAGTCGAAACCGTATTCGTTGTTGGTGCCGTAGGTCACGTCGCAGGCATAGGCGGCGCGGCGTTCCTCGTCATCCAGGCCATGCACGATGATGCCTGTGGTGAGGCCGAGGAAGCCGTAGACGCGGCCCATCCATTCGGCGTCGCGCCGCGCCAGATAGTCGTTCACGGTAACGACATGCACGCCCTTGCCCGGCAGGGCATTGAGGTAGACGGCCAGCGTAGCGACCAGGGTCTTGCCTTCGCCGGTTTTCATCTCGGCGATCTTGCCGGAATGCAGCACCATGCCGCCGATCAGCTGCACATCGTAATGGCGCTGGCCGAGCACGCGCTTGGCCGCCTCGCGCACCACCGCGAAGGCTTCCACCAGGATGTCGTCGAGGTCGCTGCCCTGTTCCAGGCGGCTGCGGAATTCAGTGGTCTTGGCCTTAAGTTGATCGTCCGACAGGGCGACCATCTGCGGTTCCAGCGCGTTGATCGCTTGTACCTTCTTGGCGAAGCCGCGCACCGCGCGATCGTTGGCCGAACCGAACAATTTCTTGGCGAGCGCGCCGAACATGCCGTACCTCTGATTGTCGGCTGGGGTGTGGGTACCGCTACCGGCGCCCGGGGCCGAAAAACGGCCCGGGTGAGAGATAAGGGGCGGGGGACGCTCTGTCAACGCAAGCGGGCACAACGGCTGGACTTTCAGGGCTTTGGCAGCCTTGTGAACCTGCGAAATACAAAGTGGCCAGTACAAATTTCTTGAAAACTACCCAAAACTATTCTAATCTCTACAATATGAAGAGATTAGTAGGTGTAGGTGAAGCAGCAGAGGCGCTTGGCGTGTCGATTACGACGCTGCGCCGTTGGGAGGCTTCGGGCAGGCTGGCTGCCGAGCACACGGCCGGCGGTCATCGTCGCTATGACCTTGCCAAGCTCAAACCGGAACTCTTTCGCGTACAAGATGATGCCCGGCGGCGTACCGTTGCGTATGCCCGCGTCTCAAGCCACGACCAGAAGGATGATCTGGAGCGACAAAAGCAGGTGTTGGGGCATTATTGCGAGCGGCAAGGTTGGACGTTCGAGGTCATTGCCGATCTTGGTTCGGGCGTGAACTACCACAAGAAGGGCTTGAAGAAGCTACTCGTTGCCGTCATCGACGGCCAGATCGGGCGACTGGTCATCACCCACAAAGACCGGTTGCTCCGCTTTGGCGCAGAACTGGTCTTTGCAATCTGTGAAGCAAAGTCCGTCGAGGTGGTGATTCTGAATCAGGGTGAGGATGCGACATTCGAGGAAGATTTGGCCAAGGATGTGTTGGAAATCATTACGGTATTTTCTGCCCGTCTGTACGGGTCGCGTAGCCGGGCGAACCAGAAACTGCTTGATGGCGTGCGCCAAGCGGTAGAGGCATCGCAATGCTGATCGCCCATCGCATCGCGCTCGATCCGAACGACATGCAGGCCGCATATCTGGCCCGTGCGGCGGGGGCGGCGCGTTTTGCCTACAACTGGGCGTTGGCCGAATGGAAGCGCCAATACGAGGCTTGGAAGGTCGACAACTCCCTGCCCAAGCCTTCGCAAGTGGCGCTGAGGCGCCAGCTGAACGTCATCAAGCGCCACCAGTTCCCTTGGATGCTGGAAGTCACGAAGAACGCGCCGCAGATGGCGATTATTCAGTTGGGGCAGGCATTCCAGAACTTCTTCGCTGGTCGTGCAAAGTACCCGCAGTTCCGCAAGAAGGGCGCGCATGATCGCTTTACGCTCACTAATGATCAGTTTTGCATCGACGCTTCACGTATTCGCATCCCAAATCTTGGCTGGGTGCGCATGCGCGAGACGTTGCGCTTTACAGGCAAGATCATGTCGGCCACGGTGTCTCGTGTGGCTGACCGCTGGTTTGTCAGCATCGTCTTGGACACCGCAAACAGATCACACTTTTCCACAGCCGAAAACCAAGGCGCGGCAGGTGTAGATCTGGGTGTCTCGGTGCTTGCAACACTCTCGACCGGCGAAACGATCCCTGGCCCCAAGCCACACAAGGCTCTGCTTGCCCGGCTACAACGACTCTCGCGCAGCTTGAGCCGAAAGGTCAAAGGATCGGCGAATGGGAAAAAGGCCAAAGCCAAGCTGGCGAGGCTACATGCCCGGATTGCCGACATTCGCAGCGATGCTCTGCACAAGCTCACCACAGATCTCGCTCGCCGATTTCACACCATTGGCATCGAGAACTTGAATGTGCGTGGGATGATGAAGAGCCGCCATCTGGCGCGTTCCATCGCTGACATGGGTTTTTACGAGTTCCGTCGGCAACTGTACTACAAAACGGCAGTGCGTGGCGGTCAGTTGGTGGTGGCTGACCGTTTCTACGCCAGCAGCAAGTCCTGCTCGACTTGTGGTCACAAGCTCGAAGCACTGGCATTGTCGGTGAGAAACTGGACATGCCCGGCTTGCGGTGCACAACATGATCGCGATTTGAATGCGGCGATCAATCTGAAGAACTTGGCGGTGAGTTCCACCGTGTCAGCCTGTGGAGAGGAAGGCGCTGGCTCAGGTCGCAAGACCTTGAGTGAAACCGGCCTCAGTGAAGCAGGAAGCAATCCGCAGATCAGATCAGTTATGATTAGATTTGTATAAGTATTGCGGAACGGTTACATCGCAACCCCGGCAAGGAGTAAACCCGTGATCGATCCCGTTGCGCTCGCCCAAGACCTGATCCGCTGCCCCAGCGTCACCCCCGCCGACCTGGGCGCGCTGGGCGTGCTGGAAGCCACCCTGACCCCCTTGGGCTTCACCTGCCACCGGCTGAAATTCGCCGCCCCCGGCACGCCCGATGTGGAAAACCTCTATGCCCGCCATGGTAAGGGGGGGCGCAATTTCTGTTTCGCCGGCCATACCGACGTGGTGCCGGTGGGCGACCGCCAGGGTTGGACCGTCGACCCCTTCGGCGCCGAGATCATTGATGGCCAGCTCTATGGCCGTGGTGCCACCGACATGAAAAGCGCGATTGCTGCCTTTGCTGCCGCTGCTGAACGCTTCCTGGCCGAGCGTGGCGCCGGCTTCGATGGCTCGATCAGCTTCCTGATCACCGGCGATGAGGAAGGCCCGGCCATCAACGGCACCGATAAGGTGCTGAAATGGTTAAAGGATCGTGGTGAAGAGCTGTCCGCTTGCGTGGTGGGCGAGCCGACCAACCCGTTGCGCCTCGGTGAAATGATGAAAATCGGCCGGCGTGGCTCACTCACTGCCCGCATCGCCGTAAACGGCATCCAGGGCCATGTCGGCTACCCCCATCTGGCCGATAACCCGGTGCCGCGCCTGCTGGATATCCTGCAGGCCCTCAAGACCCGCCGGCTCGATACCGGCAACGCGCATTTCGAGCCGAGCAACCTGGAAATCGTCACCGTTGATGTCGGCAATGCCGCCACCAACGTGATCCCGGCCCAGGCCCGCGCCGTGCTGAATATCCGCTACAACACCGAGCAGACCTCGGCCGGCCTCAAGACCTGGATCGAGACCTGCTGCGGCTTGGGTGGCGAAGGCAGGGTCGAGGTGGCTTTTGAAGACGGCGCGCGGCCCTTCCTCACCCAGCCCGGCCCCTTCGTGCAGGCAATGGCGGAAGCGGTCGCGGAAGGCACCGGCCGGCAGCCGGAACTCAGCACCACTGGCGGCACCTCTGATGCGCGGTTTATTCAAGCCTACTGCCCGGTGGTTGAATTCGGCCTGGTCGGCCAGACCATGCACAAGGTGGATGAGCGCGCCGGGGTGGCCGACATCCGTGCGCTGACGGATGTCTATCTCGGCATGCTGCGGCGCTACTTCGCTTGAAAGATCAATCTGCCTAAATGTGACGGTTGCACAAACCGGTCGCTGCTGCCCGTATCGGCATGCTTGCGGTTGGCGCGTTGCCGGGGCAGGGTTAAGGCGTGGCGAATCGCCCGCTGAATCGGTGCGCCGGTGTCTGGCAGTAAGCCTTTCCGGCCATTATCAAGCCAAGTGGACCTGTCATGGACGATCAACTTCGCCGCCGCCTGTTCGAGATGCTCGAACGCGATACCAAGGCGCGCCAACTCGCCGCCATCGGAGGCGGGCTGTTCGAGGGCTATAACGAAAAGCTGCGCGATGTCTACAACGCCAATGCGCGCGAACTGGCCGAGATCGTCGACCAGGGTGGCTGGCCCGACAAGTACCGGGTTGGCGAGGATGGCGCCACGGTGGCATTCCTGGTGGTGCAGCATGCCATCGGCCTGCCGAATTTCATGCGTGCCTGCCTCGAACTGATCGAGGAAGCCGCCGCCCGCGGCGCCGTGCCGCGCTGGCATGTCGCCTTCCTCACCGACCGCATCCGCGTCATGGAAGGCAAGCCGCAACTTTACGGCACGCAATTCGACTGGGATGAAGCCGGCCAGATCAACCCGCTGCCGATTGAAAGCCCGGAGACGGTGGATGAGCGGCGCAAGGCAATCGACCTGGTGTCGCTGGCCGATGCCATCGTGATCGAGCGCAAGGAACGCGCGGATCGCGGCGAATTGTCGCCCGGCAACTGGGCCCGGCGGCAGGCCGATTTCGTATTCTGGGCAGAAGCGGTCGGCTGGCGCAGCTAGGCTGCGCGCAAGCGAATGGCGGCTGGCGCTAAGCCCTAATACTCCACAGCCATGAAGTAGAGGCCATCGGGCGGCGCGGTAGGCCCGGCGGCGCGGCGGTCGCGTGCAGCCAAAGCCGCGCTCACGTCATCGGCATTCCACTTGCCTTCGCCGACCAGTTTCAGCGTGCCGGCGATGTTGCGCATCTGGTGATGCAGGAAGCTGCGGGCGCGGCCATGGATATGGATTTCCGGGCCTGAGCGTTCGACGCGCAGTTCTTCCAGGGTCTTTACCGGCGATTTCGCCTGGCATTCACTGGCACGGAAGCTGGTGAAATCGTGATGCCCGATCAGGCGCTGCGCTGCCTCATGCATCGCCTCGGCATCAAGCTGCACCGGCACATGCCAAACCAGCCCGGCCTCGATGGTCGGCGGCGGATGCCGCGTCAGGATGCGGTAGAGGTAATGCCGCTGCTTCGCATCCAGGCGAGCATTGAAGTCAGGCGCGGCATAATCGATGCGCAGCACACTCACCGGCTCCAGCCGTAGATGGAAATTCATCCCCGTCAGCAGCCGTTCAGGTGCAAAATCCTTCGGCAGGTCGACATGCGCCACCTGGCCGCGCGCATGCACCCCGGCATCGGTGCGGCCGGCGGCGAAAACCTGCGGCATTTCGCTGTTGCCCAGCATCGCGGCGAAGGCTTCTTCCACCGCCTGCTGCACCGAGCGGCCCGATTCCTGGCGTTGCCAGCCGACATAGGGCCCGCCCTGGTATTCCAGCGTGAGCTTGTAGCGCGGCATCAGCCGAGCCGGGTGCCGGCGGGCAGCGGGCGGCCATTGAGGAAAGCCGCAATATCCATCGCCGGCTTGCCTGGGCGCTGCAGCCGCAGCAGGCGCAGCGCACCGTCTGCGCAGGCGACAAGGCCCTTGTCATCCAGCATGGTGCCCGGCACTCCCCTGGCCGCCACCGGCTCGGCGGCCAGCACCTTCAGCCGTTCGCCTTCCAGCTCGGTAAAAGTACCAGGCCCTGGATTGAGGGCCCGGATCATGCGGTCGAGTTCGGCGGCGCTTTTCGTCCAATCGAGCTTGCCTTCGTCGCTTTTCAGCTTGGCGGCATAGGTCACGCCCTCGGCACTCTGCGGTTCCGGCTGCAATTCGCCGCGCGCATGGGCATGCAGCGCGCGCAGCATCAGCGGTGCGCCAATATCGGCGAGCGCGTCATGCAGCTCGGTGACCGTCATACGCGGGCCGATCGGTACCACCGCGCGATCCAGCACCGGGCCGGTATCGAGGCCGATATCCATTTTCATGGCGCAGACACCGGTCTCGGCATCGCCGGCCATCAGCGCGCGCTGGATCGGCGCAGCGCCGCGCCAGCGCGGCAGCAGCGAGGCATGCAGGTTGAAGCAGCCGAGCCGTGGCGCTTCCAGGATCGGCTTGGGCAGCAGCAGGCCATAGGCCACCACCACCGCCGCGTCGGTGTTCAGGCCGGCGAATTCGGCCTGTGCTTCGGGTGTCTTGAGGCTGGTGGGGTGGCGCACGCTCAGGCCCCGGCTCTCGGCAAAGGCCTGCACCGGCGAGGGCGTCAGCTTGTAGCCACGGCCGGCCGGGCGCGGCGGCTGGGTATAGACGGCGGCGATCTCGTCGCCAGCATCAAGGAAGGCGCGCAGCACCGGCACGGCGAAATCCGGGGTGCCCATGAAAATCAGGCGCAGCCTCTGCGCGGTCGCTGCCATCTCAGGCGTCGGCCTTGAGCCGCTTCATCTTCACCAGCTTGCGCAGGATCATGTTGCGCTTCAGCGCCGAAATGTGGTCGACGAACAGGATGCCTTCGAGATGATCCATCTCATGCTGCAGGCAGATGGCAAGCAGGCCGGTGGCATGCAGTTCGCGCTTTTCGCCGTTGTAATCCAGGTAGTCGATCTTCACCTCGGCCGGGCGCACCACCTCGGCATAATGCTCCGGCAGCGACAGGCAGCCCTCTTCGTAGGACTGGTCGTCATCCGACACCCAGGTCACTTCCGGATTGATGATGTAAAGCGGCTGCTTTTCCTCATCCTCGCGCGACACGTCGATCACCAGCATGCGCTTCGGGATGCCGACCTGGATCGCCGCCAGGCCGATGCCGGGCGCGGCATACATGGTCTCCAGCATGTCGTCGAGGGTACGGCGAATGTCGTCGTCCACGGTTTCGACGGCTGTGGAAATCTGGGTCAGCACCGGGTCGGGTGCCACGAGGATGGGTAACAGGGCCATGGCAGGGAAATAAGGGCCGGGCTGGCGGTCCGTCAAGCCCGCTGCTATGGATTAGGGCATGGATAATGCCTTGATTCTCGCGATTCCGCTGTTGGTGCTCATCCTGGGCGGCATCGTGCTGCTCTACCTGCGCGTCAACCGCGGCCAGGGGCCGGATCTGGCCGGCCCGCTCCAGGCCCGGCTGGAACAGGCATTGGCCGACCGTGCCGCTGCGCTGGAACAGGCCCGGCTGCACGGCATCGAGGTGGAGAAGGCAATGGCTGCCCGCGATGCCGCCATCGCCGCCAAGGAACTGGAACTCGGCCGCCGCGTCGAAGCCGAGCGCGAGGCGGCCCTGGCCCGGCAAAAGCTGGTGGATTTCGAGCAGCTTAAACAGCAGATGACCGAGGCCGCCAAGGCCGCGACGCTGGAAAGTGGCAAGCAGCTTTCCGGTCAGTTGCTGGAACAGCATAAGCGCGAGGCGGAAGCCGCCAAGCAGCAGCAGGAAGCGGCGATCAAGCAGACCACGGAAGCCCTGACCCAGCGGTTGGAGCAGGTCAGTGCCGGCCAGGTCGCCAGCGTGGCGCAACTGAACCAGACCCAGATCACGGTGGCGACCATCCACCGCGCCATCTCGCATCCCGGCGGCGCCGGCCGCATGGCGGAAATCGGCCTGGAGAACCTGCTGAAATCCTTTGGCCTCGAACCCGGGGTGGATTTCATCGTGCAGTACCACGTTGCAGGCGATGGCGAGCGTGGCACGCAGCGGCCCGATGCCGTGGTGTTTCTGCCGGGTGATGCGGCCCTGGTGATCGATTCCAAGGCATCGAAAACCCTGCTCGATCTTGCCGAGGCCGAGACCGACGCGGCAGCCGAGGAGGCCCTCGCGCGGTTCGCACAGCGCATGAACCAGCATCTGCGCAGCCTCAGCAGCAAGGAATACGGCAAGGGTGTGCTGGATCAGTACAAGACGCTGGGGCGTGGTGGCAGTTTAAGCCGCTACATCATCGCCATGGCGCTGCCCAATGATGCGGCGGTGGAAAAGCTGCGCCAGGCCGATCCGACGCTGGAGCGGCTGGCGGCAGAGAAAGATATTGTCATCGCCGGGCCTTCGGCGCTGGCGGCGATCATCAGCATGGCGCGGGTGAACATTTTCGCCGGAAGGCAATCAGAGAACCAGGAGCAGATCGTCGAAGCCGTGCGGCTCTTGATCGATGGCCTGGTGACGGCGCTGGGTGCTGCCGAGAAATCCGCCAAGAGTTTCGCCACCGCTGCCGAACAGCTTGAAGCCTTCACGCGCTCGGTGAATTCGCGCCTGCTGCCGCGTGTGCGCAGGCTGGCGCAGCTTGGCATCCGCCCGAGCAAGCAGCCGCCGCAGGCTCTGCCCGGTGTGCAGGTGACGGTACAGCAGGGCGATGCCATTGATGCCGAGGCCGAGGAAATCCTGCCGCCCCGCATCGGCAAGCCTGAGTAGCAGCCCGGGTAATAGGGGGTATCGTGAGCGAAGCCGACGACATCATTGCCGCCCTGGGTTTGCAGCCGCATCCGGAAGGTGGGCATTTCGCCGAAACCTTCCGCGATGCCGCCAGTAAGGATGGCCGCAGCCATGGCACGGCGATCTATTTTCTCTTGAAGCGCGGCGAGCGCTCGCATTGGCATCGCGTTGATGCCGCCGAAATCTGGCATGTCTATGCCGGTGCGCCGCTGAAACTCGGCATCGCCGCGCCAGGCGAGAAGGCGAAATGGCTGTTGCTTGGCGGCGATGTGCTGGCCGGCCAGCGGCCGCAGGCAGTGGTGCCGGCAGGCCATTGGCAGGCGGCGGAATCCAGCGGCGACTATACCCTGGTCGGCTGCACCGTGGCGCCGGGCTTCGACTTCAAGGGTTTTGAATTGGCACCGCCCGGCTGGGAGCCTTAGGCCGCTTTCTTCCTTAAATCCCCGGCGCCGAGCACGGCACCGCCGGCAATCAGCAGGCAGGCGGTGGCTACCTGCCAGGTGAAGGCGCCCTTGCCGAAAAGGATCAGCAGCAAGGTCGAGAGCAGCGGCGTGGCATAGGCCATGGCGCCGAGCGCGCGGATATCGCCGCGCTTCATGCCGATATCCCAGAGGAAGAAGGCGCCGCCGGCAGGGCCGAGGCCGAGCGCCAGCACCGCCAGCCATTCAGTGACATCGGCTGGCCAGAACGTGGTTTCCCATAAGCCATGCCCGCCCCAGGCGAGCAGGGCGGCAACCGCGCAGAAGCCGCCGATCGAGCCGGTTGGCACATCGGGTACGCGGCGGCAGAGCACGGAATAGATCGACCAGGTGAAGGCGCAGGCGAAGGCGGCGAGGAAGCCCGGCAGATGCGCCGGATCGAAGGCAATCTCCTTGCCGAGAAACAGCACCACGGTGCCACAGAGGCCGAGCAGCACGCCGATGGCATGAAACCAGCGCAGGCGCTCGCCCGGCAGCAAGGCGGAAAAGGCAACGATCAGCAGCGGCCAGAGGTAGTTGATCAGGCTGGCTTCCAGCGGCGGCGCGAATTTCAGTGCCACGAAGTAGAGTGCGTGATAGCCGAACAGGCCGAAGATACCCAGTGCCCAGATGGCAGGCGGCAGGCGCAGATAGCCGAGCGGGTTTTCGCGCCGGGCGATCCAGGTGCCGAATGCCAGCAGGGCGGCGATGCTGAAGGTCATGCCGGTCAGCTGCAGCGGCGGCACCGCGCCTGTGAAGGTGGTGAGCAGCGCCAGCGAGGACCAGAGCAGGATGGCGCAGGCACCTATAAGCGTGGCGCCGGTTCGCGTGGCGCGCAGGCGCGCAGCGGTATCGGTAGGCATGAATAAACCTGGAAGAATTTAGGCGGCGCGGGCGCCGTCGAGGCGGAAACATAGTGGCGACTGGTCCTGTTCGATCAGGCTCAGCTTGCCACGGACCATCAGCGGCGCATTGTTCAGCGCCACCGGCTGGGTGGCACGCACCGCGACGATGCGCGTAAGATCGCCCATCATGCAGGTGGAGCAGTGGAACTGCATGCCGCCGAGCAGGAATTCGCTATGGGCCGGGGAATTGCTGAACGGCATCATGTAGCCGGTCAGCGTCACCTCGGTATTGTGCAGCGCGCGGAGCGCTGCGGGGAAACGGCTCATGGCGCCATCGCGGAAGCGGGTTTCGCCGGCTTCGGCCAGCAGGCTCCAGTCCACTGCGCCATCGGTGGACGGTACGCCAAGGCGCAGATGAGAGGGCGCCGGTTCCAGCGACATCGCCTGCGCCGGCATGGCGACGAAGCCACTGGCGGTAGCGGCGAGGGCGAAGCTGGAAAGGAAATGGCGGCGCAGCATGGTCGGCCTCCGGTTAGCATCTGCCCGTATAATGTACGCATTTACGCATCCTCCGCCAAGGGCTGCTTGACGCTGCCAGACAGTAAGATTATTGCCGGGAACCATGTCCGCCGGCCCAGAACCAACAAATTTCCGCCATAATGGCTGGCCGCTGGTCATGGCGCTGTCCTTCGCCCAGCTGGTCTCCTGGGGCACCATCTACTATGGCTTCGCGCTGTTCGTGGTGCCGATGGAGGAGGCGCTTGGCTGGAACCGTGCCACGCTTAACGGCGCGATGTCGCTCGGCTCGCTGGTCGGCGGCTTCTGCGCCTATCCGGTGGGCAGGCTGATCGACCGCCATGGCGGCCGCCTGCTGATGAGTGCCGGCTCGCTCGTCGCGTCGCTGATGTTTGTCATCTGGTCGCAGGTGGAGCAGGTCTGGGTTTTCTATGCGCTGTGGATCGGGCTGGGCGCCACCAAGGCGATGACGCTGTATGACCCGGTCTTCGCCGTGGTCACAAGGCTGTTCCCGGACAATTTCCGCCGCCGCATCACCATCATCACCCTGCTGGGCGGCCTCGCTTCCACTGCCTTTGTGCCGCTGACGGCATTCTTCATCCACTGGCTCGGCTGGCGCGATGCCCTGCTGGCGCTGGCGGCCTGCAACCTGCTGATCTGCCTGCCGGTGCATGCCCTGTGGCTGCGCGACCGTACGGCACCGCCTGCTCCGGTGCATACAGCGCCCGAATTACCGCAAAGCCGGGGCCCGATGCAGCGTGCATTGCGCCATCCAGCTTTCTGGGCCCTGCTGGTCAGCTTCACGGCCTTTACCACGGTGGCGTCGTCGCTGACCTTCCACTATTTCCCGCTGGTCGCCGAGCGCGGCGTGCCACAGGCCCTGGCCGTGGCGATTTTCGCCGTGATCGGTCCCTGTCAGGTGCTGGGCCGCATCGTCCTGCTGGCCTTGCCGCCGATGAACGTGGCGACGATAGGGCGCATCGTGGTGCTGATCTTCCCGCTGTCGGTGCTGATGCTGCTGCCGACCGATGGCGGCGCGATAATGCTGTTCGCGTTTATCCTGCTCTATGGTCTGGCCAATGGCTGCATGACCATTGTGCGCGGCACGGCGGTGCCGGATTTGCTGTGGCGCCAGGGCTATGGCGCGATTAACGGCGCCATCGCGCTGCCCGGCAGCATCGCCGCCGCCGTGGGGCCGACGGCAGCGGCTCTGCTTTGGGAAATCTCAGGCGCTTACGGCCCGGTGCTGTGGGTGATTTTCGGCCTCAGCCTGCTGGTTGCCGGTGCCTTCTGGTTCGCGGTCAGCCGCCGCGAGCAGTAGACCTCAGCCCTGGTAGCCGAGCAGGCGCGGCAGCCACAGCACAGTTTCGGGCACGAAGGTGATCAGCGCCAGGGCGGCCATCATGGCGAACAGGAAAGGCATTGTGTCCTTCACTATGTCACGCACCGGCACCTCGGCGATGCGCGTCATCACGAACAGCAGCAGGCCATAGGGCGGCGTGATCAGCCCGAGCATGATATTCACCACCACCACGACGCCGAAATGCACCAGGTCGATGCCCAGCGCCTTGGCGGTGGGGATCAGCACCGGCACCACGACCAGCAGGATCGTGGTGCCTTCCAGCAGGCAGCCCAGCACCAGCAGCAGGATGTTGACCAGGATCAGGTAGGTGGTCGGACTCAAATCCCAGGCATTGAGCAATACCTTGATGCTGTCCGGGATATTCTCCACCGTTACGACATAATTGAACACCAGGGCGCCGGCGATCAGCATGCCGATGGAAGCCGAAGTGCGCGCGCTGGTCAGCACCGAGCCGTATAAATCGCGCCAGGAAACGCTGCGGTAAAGCACAACCGAGATCATCAGGGCATAGGCTGCTGCCACCGCCGCTGCCTCGGTCGGCGTGGTGATGCCGCTGTAGATGCCGCCGAGCAGCACCACCGGCATCATGATGGTGGGCAAAGCGCGCCAGGTGATCAGCGGCAGCTCGCGCAGGGGTGTCGGCGGCTCTACCGGAAAATTGCCGCGCCGTGCCTGGACGCCGACAATGAACATCTGCGCACCGGCCATCAGCAGGCCGGGAATCACACCGCCGAGGAACAGGAAGCCGATGGAAGCATCGGAAACCAGGGCATAGAGGATCATCGGGATCGAGGGCGGAATGATCGGCCCGATCACGGCGGTGACGGCGGTGAGCGCAGCGGCATAGGAGGCGCGGTATTTGTTATTCGCCGTCATCATCTGCTGCATCATCTTGCCGGTGCCGGCGGCATCGGCGATGGCCGAGCCGGACATGCCGGCGAAGATGATGCTTTGCAGCACATTGACCTGCGCCAGGCCGCCACGGAAGCGCCCGACAATGGCATCGCAGAAGCGCAGCAGGCGCTCGGTCATCGAGCCGATATTCATCAGTTCGGCGGCGAGGATGAACAGCGGCACCGCCAGGATGATGTAGTTGGAATACATGCCGTTGAGCAGTTGCTCGGCGGCGGTGCCCATATCCAGGCCGGCAAGCCAGAGATAGAGGATCGAACCGGCGATCATGGCATGCCCGATCGGCAGGCCGAGGAAGGCCAGCAGCGTCATGGTGACGATACAGAGCGAGAAGGGACTGGCCAGATTCATACGCCGGAAACCGTCTTGGTCGGGTCGATGGCCTCAGGTGCCCGGCCCCACACCGCCTGGCCGCAGAGCCAGAGGTAGCGCACCAGCACCGCGATAATGAACACCA
>Ga0208492_1000902_pt1 | contig 21944 bp, 26 predicted proteins | sample Subbioar_CSW14AB_FD_184820 | JGI IMG/M metagenome (GOLD analysis project Ga0208492, IMG submission 184820) | Serpentinite rock and fluid subsurface biosphere microbial communities from McLaughlin Reserve, California, USA - CR12Mar_CSW14AB (SPAdes) | ecosystem: Environmental > Terrestrial > Deep... | reverse complement strand
TCAGCGAAGCTGGTACAAAAAAAGCGAAGCTGGTACAAAAAAAATGACAGCCCGAGTTGCGAGAAATCCACAAGCCCATTAGCAGAACGTGGCGCGTGTCCGTGCCTCAGCGAAGCTGGTACAAAAAAAGCGAAGCTGGTACAAAAAAAATGACAGCCCGAGTTGCGAGAAATCCACAAGCCCATTCGCAGAACGTGGCGCGTGTCCGCGACTCGGCGAAGCCGGAACTGAACAAATGAAGATTGCTACTTATAATGTTAATAGTATTAATGCTCGGTTGCCGGTGCTTTTGCAATGGTTGGAGGTGGCGAAGCCGGATGTGGCTTGTTTGCAGGAATTGAAGGCGGCGCAGGAGAAGTTTCCTGTTGCGGCGCTCAATGAGGTGGGGTACCGGGCGATTTGGCATGGGCAGAAGGCGTGGAATGGGGTGGCGGTGTTGGCTCGGGGGGTGGAGCCGGTGGAGACGGGGCGTGGGTTGGCGGGGGATCCGGAGGATTTGCATAGCCGTTATTTGGAGGGGGACGTTAAGGGGGTGCGGATTGGGTGTTTGTATTTGCCCAATGGCAATCCGGCGCCGGGGCCGAAGTTTGATTACAAGTTGCGGTGGTTGGAGCGGTTCACGGCGCGGGCGGCGGAGTTGGTGGGGTTGAGCGAGCCGGTGGTGTTGGCGGGCGATTACAATGTGATCCCAGAGGATTTGGATGTGTCTAACCCGGCGGCGTGGGTGAATGATGCGTTGTTTCGGCCGGAGACGCGGGGGGCGTATCGGGGGTTGTTGGCGCAGGGGTGGATCGATGCGCTCAGGCATTTGAAGCCGGGCGAGCAGTTTTATACGTTCTGGGATTACATGGCGGGGGCGTGGCGAAGGAATGCGGGGTTGCGGATTGATCATTTGTTGGTGAACCCGGCGGCGGCGAAGCGGTTGGCTGCGGGGGGCGTGGATAAGGACGTGCGGGGCTGGGAGAAGACGAGCGACCATGCGCCGGCGTGGATTCAATTGGGGGAGTGAGGGGTGGGTGGTTTGTCGGTTGACAGGTTTTCGTTTGAGGTGAAGGACTGCAGCTTGTTGACTGTGCAGAATAAGTGGATTTACGTCCGCTGCCCGCCAGGTTTTGACTGAAGTGAAGGGAGAAATCCAGGTGAGCGGAGTGCGTAAGCGCTCCGGTTCTATGAACCTCACACATGGTGTGGTGATTCAAAATAGACTGTTTAGCTCATTGTTTTTGTGTGCGGCAATCGACATCACGATGTTGACGACTCAGAATCAGTGGGCTGACACCCACCGCTCACCGGGTTTTCTGTTTGACCGGACGGTCCTGGAGGGGGCAACGCGTTGTTGGTTCTGGTCGAGGGTTTCTCCGGTGCGCAGTGATCGCAGTACCAGGGGGCGGGGGTGAATACCGGGCGGGGACTGCGTTTGTGGCAACGGGCGCAGAGGTAGCGTTTGCCTCTCGGCGCGGTTTTGGCGCGGACTTTTTTGCCGCTACGATCCATCTTTTCGCCCATCGATGCGGCCCGCTTTTCTTTGAAATTCGTGATGGAATGTTCGCGATGGGGCGCCCCCCCAACGCGATTCCGACTCGCGCCTAACAGGGAATCATGAACTTTCTATTTTACCCCACCGTCGAGCCAGGCGATATTCCGGCGATCGCGGGATTACGCTATTTGCCCGGTTATATCAGCGAAGCGGCCGAGCGGGATCTTGTCGCGGCCATCGACGCCTTGCCGTGGAACACCGAGTGGAAGCGACGCCGCCAGCCTAATGGCGCCGGCTATGGCCATTCGGCTGAGGGTCCGCCGATTCCGGCATGGGGGCGGCGCCTGGGGGAGCGGATGTTTGCCGCGGGCGTCACCGAATCGCCGTTCGATCAAATGCTCGTCAATGAATACCAGCCCGGGGTCGGAATCTCGATGCACTGCGACTACGAGCCCTATGGGCGCACCGTGGTGTCGCTAAGTTTGCTGGCGCACTGTGTCATGGATTTTCATCATGTCGCCACCGACCGCAGGGAATCCCTGCTTCTGGAACCGCGCAGCTTGCTGATCCTGAACGATGAGGCGCGTTACGACTGGGAGCATGGCATCGCCGCGCGCAAACGCGATGTTTGGCAAGGGATGCCGTTTGATCGCGCGCGGAGACTGTCGGTCACTTACCGGTTTCGAGTGGGGCGTTAGCTTTCGCGTTTTTCGCGAAATGTGCCGGCAAGACCACGAGTTAAGGCGTGACGCCGTTGGGGAACGCGGCTCGCAGGTAGGCGTCCGCGGTGCGGTACCGGAGAAGTTTTGGGTCCCACTGGAGGGCTACGGGTTTGCCGCAGGCGGCCTTCCATTTTTCTTTCTGTTGAGCATCGAATGCCTCCAGGACCGCATCGTCTCGCTGTTTCTTGAGAGCGCTGATTTCCTTGTGGATCGACTCCAGTTCATTGCTGCGCTCAGGCCCCGTTTCCCCGAGGTCGAACGGAGAACTCTCCCTGCCGAGGTAGAGCAAAGAGCGATCTTCGATTCTTCTGAGGAGCTGTTGCAGGTCGCTTGTCAGCTTTTGAACCTGGGCGTCGGTCAGCTTGAAGTCCGCCTTCCATTGCGGGTTCGTCACCACATGCCAGGGGCCGCGGTATTGAAACATCAAATTGCGCAGGGTTTCGAGTTGATCCTTGCTCAGAACACCCGCAAGGGCCTTCATCCGTTGCGCGTAGATGGCTTGCTCGATCTTGCCCATCATTTCATCGCTTTTTTTGGCCAGTTCTTCCTTGGACATTTTTTTTCGGGCATCGGTTTGTTGCCAGTATTCCCATTCTTTGTTCAAGGGCAAGTCGCTTTTGAAATCGGTCAGCATGATCTTGGCGATCTCGACATATTCCGGCCCGGCAATGGCCAGGTAATTTCTGACATCCGATCGCAATAGCAGGAAAAACTCGGCTTCCAGGGAGGATTCAAGGGCGACCAGATAGCGGCGCGCGGAACCGTCATCGGCCAAGCCAATATTCTGCCAGCTGAAAAGAACAACCAAGCCACAGGAGACCATCCACGCTTTCATGGGAACACCCTTGTCTGGTGCAGAGCGCTACTATCGGCCGAAGATATGCGGCGGCGCAGGCTTCAATGGCAGGACGCCATGGCAACTCGGCAGTGCGGTCGAACGTCACCATTGGCCAGATTAGCAGAGTCACCGCGGCACGACCATCCAATCGGCCGGCAAGCGAGGCCGATTCGAAAAAATGGGTCATTCCAGGTGTTAAAGACGGCAAAGGTTTATGGAGAATGGGGTGGTTGAAATGGCGTCATCCTGGCAGTTGAAGAGGAAGCTGCTTTGCAGCGCAGCGCAATTCGCTCGTCATTTGCCCGCGAATCTTGGGACGGAACTTGGGTTCAAAAGCAATCCTTTGGCGGCTCCCCGCTTCCTTACCGATCATGTCCGCAAGTCCACGGGCAGCGGCCATTGACGCATCTGTGGGAAGTGAAGGTCCCAGTGCCCGGCGCGAGGAAGGCGTTTTCAGCAGCCATCGAGGGCGGTTCATCAGCCGCGGAGTTCTGCCAAGTCAAGTCACCATCCGCCGCGTTCTCCCAATGCGGTGCGGACCTCGATGAGAAAATCGCATTCGAGGAAGGTGCGGGAATCCGCCGCAAAGAAAGGGCTGAGATTCTCATTTAGCGGCTTAAGCAAGACGCGGGAAGCGGCATATTTCTTGCTCATCTTGCCGTCCTGCCCGGCTTGCTTCCATGGCTTGACCAAATGGACTGGGAGAAATTCGATGAAAGCTCTTTGCTGGCACGGCACGGGTGATGTTCGCATTGACCATGTTCCCGATCCCAAAATTCAGGAACCCACCGACGCGATCGTGAAGATCACCTCCAGCGGAATCTGCGGATCCGATTTGCATTTGCTCGATGGCTTCATGCCTTCCATGAAAAAGGGGGATGTGCTGGGCCATGAACCGATGGGAATCGTCGAGGAGGTCGGCAGTGAGGTCAAGAAATTGAAAAAGGGAGACCGCGTCGTCATTCCTTTTACGATTGCTTGCGGGAACTGTTTCTTTTGCAATAAATCGTTCTTCTCCTGTTGTGACCGGTCCAACCCCAATGCCGAAATGGCGCGCAAGGCGATGGGGCATTCTCCCTCGGGCCTTTTTGGGTTTTCGCACATGCTCGGAGGCTATGCGGGGGGCCAGGCCGAATATTTGCGCGTGCCCTACGCCGATGTTGGGCCGATCAAAATCGAATCGGGCTTGCCTGACGAGCGTGTTCTTTTCTTGTCCGACATTTTTCCCACCGGTTACATGGCGGCGGAAAATGCCGAGATCGAGCCGGGCGATACGGTCGCGGTTTGGGGCTGTGGGCCGGTTGGCCAGTTCGCCATTCAAAGCGCCTGGATGTTCAAGGCGGGGCGGGTCATTGCCATCGATCGGATTCCCGAGCGGCTTGCCATGGCCAAGGAGCATGGCAAGGCCGAAGTCATCGATTTCAGCAAGCACGACGCCTACGAGAAGCTGCAGGAAATGACCAAGGGAATGGGACCCGACCGGTGCATCGACGCGGTGGGTTGCGAGGCTCATGCCCCCTCCGTCCTCAGTTCGATCGCCGACAGCGCCGCCGAAACGGTATTCAAAAGCGATCGCATGCATTCCTTGCAACAGGCCATCATGGCCTGTCGCAAGGCAGGTACCGTTTCGGTGCCGGGTGCCTATGCCGGCCAGTCGGACAAACTGCCCTTTGGCGCGCTCATGAACAAGGGATTGACGCTGAAAACGGGCCAAACCCACATGCAGCGCTACATGAAGCCTTTGCTTCAGAAAATCGAGATGGGAGAAATCAATCCCTCCTTCGTCATCACGCATACGGCGCCGCTGGATAAGGCTCCCGAACTGTACAAAACCTTCCGCGATAAAAAGGACGGCTGCATCAAGGTCGTTTTGAAGCCGTAAGCCCAGGAATTTCTCGCACCAAAGCGGTACTCCCTCGCCAAGAGGGAGCCCGTTCCCAGGTTTCTCGCAAAGTTCCACTGGAAAATCGAGAAGGTCTCATGATAAAATTTTTTCACATGGGGCACGGCCCAGCATTTGCCTGGCCCGCCGGACTTTTTTCTCCGTGCGCAAACCGATTTCTGGGAGGCACAACGATGACGGCGTCCATCCGACCCGGAGATGTGGTGGTCTACCGGAAACAAAAGTTCTCCGCCAAGCCGGGCCCCAACGCACGCCAGATCGATCCTTCGCCGCGTGGAGATTCCTACAGCTACCTGGTTTCCAAATTCTGGCGGGTCGTGAGCGTACCGTCCGAGCAAGTGATCGTGGTCTGCACGCGCACGGGCAAGGAACTCAAGGTCAACGCCAACGACCCCAACCTGAGGCGGGCCGGTCTTTGGGACTGGCTGTGGTTTCGCAAACGCTTTCCCCAACCGCCTGAGGGCGGTGCGGCTCAACTGCCGAAAATCTGATCTTTGACCCGGCGGCACTCCGAATCGGCTTCATTGCGCCATCGCCATGTTCTGGGGCGAATGGGGGAGCCCGGTTACTTGGTTGCTTGCACCACCATCGCTTGCGCCTGAAATTGCCTGAGGAAAGTGCGGTTAAAAACCCATCAGTTTGCCCAGCCAGTAAACCAAAATCAACAAGGGCACGAAGGGAAACAAAAGCACCACCAGCGTCACGAAGAGAGCCAGTGGGAGCATGGGAAGGCGGATGAGGAATTCCTGGAAACTGCTGTCTTGTTTCTTTTCTTCGTGCGGCAGAAGCATCGTCGTCTCTTCCTTGTCGTAAGTCGGTCCGTGGCGCCGGTGGGTGCCCAGGGATCAACCAACCCATGACCGCCCTGCGTGTAATCAGTTTTATATTCGGCAAGGCGCCCGGTAGCCCTTCTTATTGAGCTTTGACCCGAATCGGCAGGGCACGGGGCATGCGCTCAATGGCCTGGCAACCGGTCCTGGGCAGGGTTCTGCCAACAAACAAGCATCTACTTGCACCCGGCATGAAAATCGAAGCTGGCATAAAAATCGAATCTTGGAAGTCGGCTGACACGAAGAAGGCGGCGCCGTGGCGGAATCCACCGGGCGCCGCCTTCCTCACTCCCTCAAGACAGCGGCGAAATCGACGGTGCCTTATGCGTATGCGCCGCGCCCGTTTTCTAAACGGCAGCCGCTTCGCGGTTGATGCGGCTTTCGGCGAGTTGCGTGAGCTTCTCGTCGGCCCCTTTCTCTTCCTCCAGCGATAGATGGAGGATCTCGGCGGAATCGACTTGACCCAGCTCTTTGGCGAGGGAGCAGAGGCCGCCGTAAAGAGCGATCTCGTAATGCTCGATTTTTTGCGCGGCGATGATAAGCCCCGCGTCGCGCACGGAGTCTTCCATCTCGCTCTCGATGATCTCCTCGCCTTCGGTGATGAGCCCTTCCATCGCTTCGCATATTTGCGAGCCGGCGCTGCAGCCGATCATCTGGCACACCTGATTCAGGCGCTCGACCTGGATGATCGTCTCTGCGAGATGTTCTTGAAAACCTTCGCGCAATTCGGTGGAGCGCGCGGCATTCGCCATTTTGGGAAGCGCCTGGACCAGTTGCGTCTCGGCGCTCAGGGCATCTTGAAGTTGCGATTGAAATAATGCTTCCAGTGATGTGAACACGAGTCATTCTCCTTGTGGAAGAATCCGCGGCAGGCGCCACGCACGCCCGCCCATCGAACCGTCGAGCCATCGAACCCTCGAGCCCACATGTTTCTTGACGCCTGTCACAAACGGATCAGCTCGCAAGCAACTGGGGATTTGCGGTGCCGTCCGGCCGGGAGCCGCAGGGAGTGGTGCAAAATACTTCGAAAAGGCCGCGCCGATTCCGAAGGAGGTTTGCGAAGGCGCGGCCGGTATGCAGCAAGGTTGACCAGGCCGCTCAGGCGTTGGCCTGATTGCGCTTGCGGGTCGCGGCTGCTTTTTTCGCCGACGCGGAGCGATCCGCGGCGGACCGTGAACTCGATGCCGCACCGCCGATGCGGCCTCCCTTTCGGCTGGAGGCATGCGATTCCGGCTTGCCCCGGCCGCTGCCCGATTTCTTACCGCCGCCTGATTCCTTGTTGACCGTGGCCCAGGCCCGGCTCTCGGCCTCCTTCTTGGAGGTTCCCCGATCCTCATAACCCTCGGCAATATGCTCCGCCTTGCGCTTTTGCTTGTCGGTGTATTTGCTCTTGTCGCCCTGTGGCATGATGAAGTCCTTTCGTCGCTGTGAAGGGTTGGGTGGTCATTTTCGATCCATGCAAAGGATGTGCCAGAGGGGCAAGCAAGGTCGGCCGAAACGTTCAAGGGTACCTCCGCTTCCAGCGGATCGACGCGCTTCAAGGCGGGTTCGTTCCAGGTACGCAAGTTGCGCCACGATGAACTCATGCACAAGTACCTGATTCAAATTCTGCTGCCGCTTCGGGACAACGCGGGCAAGCGGCAAAAGAAAGCGTTGCTCGCCGCCGTCGCTCAGGAATTGACCGACCGATTTGGCGGCCTCACCGCCTACACGCGCGCGCCGGCCAAGGGCCTTTGGAAACAGAAAAACTCCCAGGTGGACCAGGATGAGATCGTCATTTATGAAGTCATGGCGGACAAGCTCCATCTCTCGTGGTGGCGGAGATACCGGCCGCGACTGGAGTCGCGCTTCAAGCAGAAGGAGATTTTGGTTCGCGCCGAAAAAATACGCACACTTTGAACGGAAAAACCCGTTCAACCAGAAATTTGCAAGAAATTACTTTGTTTTGGCGTGTTTTTGGGAACAAGATGTGCAGCGATTTTTTTGTCCGGAATTTTTGACGGCAATGTTTCGGGGCTTACCTGGGAAGGCATCTAGCGTAATTCCGCAATCGTCACGCGCCGCTTGCCCTTCACCGAGGTCCCGTGACTTACAGACAGCTTTGCATCAAATTGCAAGGGGTGTCGAGAGGAGGCTTTCGCCTCAATCCTCGGCCTGTTTGTAGGCGGAGTTATTTTGTGTTTTGGCCGCCATTGCAAGTTTTCCTTTTTTTGTCATCCGTGCGCGAGGTTTTCATGGCTACCAAGTTGAAGAAGGTCAAAGATCAGGTCATCGTCATTACCGGCGCATCGTCGGGTATTGGCCTGGCCACCGCCGAGCGTGCGGCCAGGGAAGGGGCAAGCCTGGTGCTCGCCGCCCGTAGCGACGGCGCCCTCAACGATCTGGCGAGCCGCATCAATGCCGCAGGCGGCCGTGCCGCGGCCGTGCACTGTGATGTCGCCGATCAGGGCCAAATGAATCGGGTTGCCGAAGAAGCTGTCAACCGCTTCGGGCGCATTGATACCTGGATCAACAATGCCGGCCTGGGCCTGTGGGGCCGGTTGGACGAGACCCCGCCGGCCGATGCACGCAAGCTGTTCGACATCAATTTCTGGGGCCTGGTGAACGGCTGTCAGGCCGCGTTGCCGCACCTGAAAAAGCAAGGAGGGGCGCTGATCAACATCGGTAGCGAGGTGTCGGAATCGTATGCTCCGCTGCAAGGGATGTATGTCGCATCCAAGCATGCGGTGAAGGGTTACACCGACTGTTTGCGCGTCGAAGTCGAGGAGGTGGATCAGGCGCCCATTTCCATCACCCTGATTCAACCGGGGGCGACCGACACCCCCTTTCCTCAGCACGCGCGCAACCTTACCGACAAGGAACCCAAGCTGCCCGAACCGCTCGACGATGCCGAACATGTCGCCGAGGCAATTCTGGCAGCGGCCGAGTCGCCGACACGCGAAAGAAAAGTGAGCCTGTCGGCGTCTCTCAATACCTTGCTCGCGAAATGGGCCGGAGGTGTATCGGATCTTCTTGCCGCGAAAAAGCCGAAAGATATGCACTACAACGAACCGCCCAGGAACCCAGCGGGAGTGCTGGAACAATCGAGCGAAAAAGCGGGAGTCGTCGGACAGGTGCGCGGCCCCGGCGGGATGGAGCCCAAGTAACCACCATCGCTACGAAGACCAGCTTGGGTAGAAGATTTTGCCGCGGTGCGCAGTCAATTGCGTCCTCGGGGTCATGAGGGTCGGGGCCACGTGCCGTCTTTTCAGAAAAGCGAAGGGAAACAACACACTTGCGAGCCGTTTATCCTCGGGTTCGGCGGAAATTTGGGCCAGTCCGGCCTCCTTTTCCTAATAGCCCCAACCTGGCACGCTGGTTGCCTGCTCTTTCCCGATCACTCCACGAAACAGACGCGAGGGTCATTTTATGTTGCGATCCGAATGGAAGCTGGCGATGCTTTCGGGCTTGGTCATCGGCGGCTCGTTTGTTTTCCAACCGGGACCGAATCAGGCCAAGCAGCAGGCGCCGCAAGCGCCTGCGCCGCAGAACCCTGACTCCCAAAGTTCCGGGCCGCAGCAAGGCGGCGGCGCCTTGCAAGGTCGCGAGCCCGGGCAAAATGCCGTGGTGACGAATCCCGGCGGGCAAAACCCCGCCCCGGTGAATTCCACGATCGTGCAAGATCCGGCCGCGGAAGCGACCGGTGCTAAAAAAGTCGCCGTCCAGCGCCCCGAGCAAAAGGTCAACAGCCACGACTTGGCCGACGATTTCAAGCCGGGCAAGGCGCCGATCTCATCCCAGGCTCTCGCCAGTCAACCAGGCAAGGGACGCATCACGGGCTTTGAATTCTCGCGCGATCCGCTCAATGCCGATCGGCCCAACGCGCAATTTGCCGAAGTGATGAAGCGAGAAAGCGAGGCCAAGGCGGGCGTCATGGCCGCGCAGAAAAAGTGGCTCGAAGATCATTACAATCTCACGCCGGCGGCCGTGAAAGGCGTCACCATGACACGCGGCAAGCCGGTTCCCGCGGGGCCAACCGCGCGATTGGGGCAAGGGCATAACTGGGATCAACTGGCGCAAATGACGCCCGAAGAGATCAAGACCAAGGCGTTGTTCCCCTACCCGCCTTTGCCGCATCCGCTCCATGCCAACGGCGGACAGGTGTTTCCCAAATTCCAAATCGATATGTTCCCGCGCTTGCAGCGCTTCGATGTCGATTTCGACCTGCCCGATGCCTTTTTGCCTGAGTTCCCGCCGGCCATCTTCTTGCAAAACCGGCCGGAGCTGGGGGATGCTTCCCGGGGGCAAGTCGTTCACCTGGGCAACTTCCGTGAACTGTTCAAGGAGATCATGACGCCGGTGCAACTGGAAGGGATGCGCATGCTCTTGACTCCCTTGCCGCAGGAAGAGTTCAACCTGACCGACGATCGCAAAAGCCCGTCGCCGCAGATGGGCGTCGCCTGTTTCGATTGTCATGTCAACGGGCACACCACAGGGCAATTCCACCTGAGCCCCGACATCCGCCCGCAAGAGCGCCGCTTCCGGCTGGACACGACGAGTTTGCGCGGGCTGTTCAATCAGCAGATCCACGGTTCGAAGCGCAGTTTGCGCTCTGTCGAAGACTTCACCGAGTTCGAACAGCGCACCGCCTATTTCAATGGCGACTCGATCCGCGCCATGAAAAAGGGTTTCCAGGAGATCCCGCGCAGTTTGGTGCCGCACATGGCGCAGGCGCAGACCATGTTCGATTTTCCGCCCGCGCCCAAGTTGACGGTGCTGGGCAAGCTGGATACGAAAAAAGCGACCGATCAGGAAAAGCGCGGCGAGGCGATTTTTATGGGCAAGGGGCAATGCGCCGTTTGCCATCCGGCGCCGTTCTTCACCGATCACCAGATGCATGATCTGCATTTGGAGCGGTTTTTGCTTGAACCGGGAGACGGGCCGATCAAGTCGTTTACCTTGCGCGGCATCAAGGAGAGCCCACCGTATTTGCACGATGGCCGCTGCTTGACGCTGGAAGACACGGTCGAGTTTTTTAATCTGGTGCTGGAACTGCATCTGACCGCGGAAGAGAAGGCGGATCTGGCAGCGTATTTGCGCTGTTTGTAACCGAAGGATGAACCAAGGAAGGCGGCGCCCAATGTGGCGCAGCGAGGAAAAGGGCCTCCCGAATTCGGGAGGCCCTTTTTCGATTGGACGTTTGAATAATCAACTAAAAAGAGAACTTTACTTCGATCCCAAATGGGCCAGGCAAAAGACATGGAAACCGGAATCGAATTGGGATTCTCCCGCACTTTTGGTGATGTAAACCACCTGCATAGCTCGTTTTCTCCTTCGGCACTGTGCCGCTCGTTTTCTGGCTAGCGAGATTCAGGTGTCTCTGTTCGCTACCTGGAGGGTTTGGTAGACTTGTTCATAACGCAAAGGATATAGCTCGACATGGAAAAGCTGAACGAGTACGTGAAAACCGCTCAAGCGGCCGCGATCCTCGGCGTTTCGCAGAACACCCTGAGGGCCTGGGCGGAAGCGGGCAAGATTCCTTGTCGCCGGAACCCCGCGAACGGCTACCGGCTGTTCCGGCGTCGTGACCTGGAAGCCTTCTTGGCCACGATTGCCAAACCAGAGATCTGTTAGCAACTCCATGCAGAATATCCGTCGGAATTCGGTAGAGAATGTCTGGATCACCGTTCCGCCACGACGTGAAAGGCAGCGAATGGCCGCCTACATTGCGGAAGTTGCCGGGCAGATTGAAATGATGGAGGCCGCCAACGAGAAAACCATCTTCCACCTTCGCGAGCGCCGTAGCGCTCTGATCGCGGCGGCAGTGACGGGCCAACTGTCGGTGGAGGGGTAAGTTATGCGAATTGACAAACTGGAATTGAAGAACTTTCGCAAGTTCGCAGATGCAACTTTCGAGTTTCCGCGCCCGGCGAATGGCGGCGGATCGTTTCACGTCCTCATCGGCGAAAACGGTTCAGGCAAGACGACCATTCTCAATGCGGCGGCGATCGCATTGGGCGTTTGGTTGGTAGACCTCCCCGATCACAAGCTACTAGCGAATAGTCGCCGTCCCATGAAAGAAAGCGACATCCGCGTAGTAGGATCGCAGGCGGGGGACCGGACACAATTCCAGAAGGTGGAACAAGCCGCGTCAGTCATGGCGGGGGGAAGGATACTCGATGGGGAATTCAGATGGGGTTCGTTGTGGGGTGTGGGTCGAAAGGAACCCAATCGTCGCACCGAGTCGCGCGCGGCATTGAACGCGATTAAGAGTGCATATGGGCATATCGGAAACGGTGCACATGTTCTACTGCCAGTCATTGGCTACTACGGTGCGGGCAGGGCGTGGCTCGCTTCCAACGAGCGAAACAAGGCGAAGGCGAAGTCGAACGGTCCGGCGAATCGATGGGAGGCGTTTTACGATTGCCTGAATGAACGCATTCGTATTCCGGACTTAAGTCACTGGTTTCAGGCCGAACATATCGCGATGGGCAACCGAAAGGGACGCTTCCGTCCCGGCTTCGAGATCGTCAAGAAAGCCGTCCTGGCCTGCGTGCCGGGCGCCGAGGATGTATGGTACGACAGCGACAGTCAGGAGATCGCGATTTCGATCGACGGCGTTGCGCAGCCGTTCGGGAACTTGAGCGCCGGCCAGCGCGTGATGCTGGCCATGGTGGCGGATTTGGCGATTCGCATGGTCACGCAGAACAATTATCTCGTGCCTCCCGAAGGACTCGGAGCCGAAGACGAACCGTGGCCGCGAGTGCTATCGCAAACGCCCGGCGTGGTGCTGATCGATGAGTTGGACGTGCATTTGCATCCGAAGTGGCAGCGACGTATCTGCGGCGATTTGCAGCGGGCTTTTCCAAAATTGCAGTTCATCGGCACGACGCATTCGCCGCAGATCATTGGTGAAGTACTGCCTGGGCAGATTGTCCGCTTACTTCCGGATGGCACTCACGATGTGCCGTCGCAATCCTTCGGGCTTGATACGAATTGGATCTTGGAAGTCCTGATGGATGCGGACAAGCAAGAGCCGACGATCAAGAATGAGATCGAAAAGGCCTTCACGCTAATTGGGGAGCGTAAGCTCGACCAAGCGCAATCCGTAGTAACGAAGCTGCGACTTCAGATTGGTAACAGCGAACTGCTTCAACGCGCGGCGTCCACCATTGAACGCATTCGGATACTCAACAAATGAGGCATATTACCAAAGGCGCGGAACCGGCATCCATTCGAGACTGGAAAGCCGTTCAGATTCCGGTCGGCCTGAATTTGGACTATCGAAACTTCAACTCCAAGCCGCAATTGCGGAGCGAACTAGTCGCCGAGCAATGGGGCTTATGCGCGTATACGGGTGCTCCGATTGATGATCGATTGTCCGGATTGCACGATGAGAACCTGGCATTTCAGGCCCATATCGAACATGTGAAACCACGCGCCGTCTGCGAGGCCGAGTTGGTCGCACGTGGAGGGGTCTACGGTCGGGAACTTTGCGAGGATTTGGATTTCCGCAATCTTGTGGCGGCGCTGGAAGTAAAACGAAAACCGCCATCCAAGTCGGAGATTTTCGGCGCGGCATCACATGGAAACAAACTTCTACCCGTCACGCCGTTGCAACCGAATTGCCAGCAGCGGTTCCGCTACGACGAGTATGGGAAAGTTAAGGGCTTAGATGATCAAGCGTCGCATACCGTTGATCTGTTGAAACTCAGCCACAGAACATTGGAAGGATGGCGGCGAGGTGCCATGAGCGCATTTTTCTCGCCAGACATTGAACTCACGCGAGAAGACATAGAAGCTATTATTTCTAGGATGGAAAACCCTGCTGATGGAAAATTACCGGAATTCTGTTTCTGTATTTTGAGCGTTGCACAATTGCTTCTAGGTTAGTGCCGCTTGAAGTACTGCACTTCTCGTTCGTGTTTCTCGGCGGCTTCGCGGGTGGAGAAGGTACCGAGATTGCGGCGCTTGCCGGTTTTGGGATGGAGCTTGCGCGAGTAGATGCGGTATTCGCCGCTTTTGAGTTTGCGAATCATGATGTCCTCCTTGGTTCTCGCCGGGTCTCACATCCATGAATTCCGCCAGGATCCGCGTCCCTCTGCCACCTTGCATCACACCCCGGAAGGGAACGTTTCGGGAACCTCCTCGACGGTTTCCTCTTCTTCGGTCATGGCGGGCGCAGGCAGCGGATGAACCGCGGTCGTGTCGTCCAGGTAGAGGAAGGCGTCGTAGCGTTCGGGCAGAATGGTCGGCACGTAATTGCCCCAGCGTTCTTGCTCGGGCCGGTAAACGACGCCGATGGCGCGGTGGCCGCGCCATGCCTTTAACTCGGGCGAGCCGCCGCTGAAAAGGAGCAGGGAATCGTTTTGCAAGGCGGTGTGGAGAATGTCCTCCCAGCTTCCGGCCCGGGCCGCGGGCATGGTCATGCGTTCCCAGCGAGCGCCCCAGGCTTCGCTCGCGAGGACCGTACCCCGGTAAGAGCCGAATCCGACCAGCGCGACCTGGTCACGTCCGTAGCGTTCGCGGACCAATTGGCCGAGATTGACCAACCCCTCGTCGACCATGTCGGTGAAGCGGGCATCGCCGACATGGGAGTTATGCTCCCAGACGACCGCCTTGGCTTCGTCTCCGTGTTGCGCAAGCAGGCGGTCAAGCGTTTCGGCCATGTGCCGGTCGCGAATGTTCCAGGATTCGCCGTCGCTTTGCACCATGGCGCGGTAATAGGCTTCGGCATTCTTGGCGACGAGGGCGTTTTGTAGGGCGACCAAGCGCTCATCGGCATCGCCGCTCCCATGGGCGCCGTTGGCCTGCTTGGCCGCGCCGTTGTCCCCTGCCGGGGCGCGCAGTCGGCGCAGCAGTTCGACAACTTCGTCCTCACAAGAGTGAGAGATCATGGCCGTAGCCCGGGCATACTGCTCGGCATCTTCGCCAAACGGTTCGAAGCAGCGCAGCGCCCGCCGCGCCTGGGGCAAGGTGTCGGGATCATGTTTGCGCAGATAGCTCATCAATTCGTAAAGCGAATCCCACAGGCTATAGACATCCAGGCCGTAGAAGCCGATGCGTTCGTCTTCGGTGCGCTTGGAATTGAATTGCCGCATCCAGGCGGCCAGTTCGGCAACTTCTTCATTGCCCCACATCCAGGTCGGCCAACGCCGGAAAACGCCGAGCATTTCTTTGACGTCGCAGCTGCCATCCTCTTTGAATTCGCGGCCCGAACGCGTGGGACGGTGTTTGACAAAGCGATTGACCTCGTAGCAGTCGGGCCAATCTCCCTCGACGGCGAGGAAGGAAAATCCATGCTCTTCGCAAAGCCGCCGCGTGATTTTGGTGCGCCAGGTGTAGTACTCGCTGGTTCCGTGCGAGGCTTCGCCCAGGCAGACCACGCGGGCGTTCTTGACACGCTCGATGAGCGGATCGAGATCGCCGGCATTGCGCAAGGGCCGCGAAAGCGACCGCACTTCGGCCAACAGCGCTTGCGAGGCGACTGGTTCCGTGGGCAGGAGTCGGCGGTGTCCCATGATGTTTCTCCTTAGGGGGGGCATTTGAGCAAAAAATGTGCCCTGCCGACCGGTAACGCAGCTCAGTAGCGAAGAAACGCGCTCCTCGCCGCATTACAAATTCCAAAGGTGAAATCGTCGAAATGCCGCGCGTCATTTGGATCAAATACAAATGCGATCCGTAAACGGGACAAATGGTCCCGGCCGAGGTGTTGCCCGCCGGGCTGGCCTTGTCTGCCAATCAAAACAGGAAAAAAATGCGAAGGCGTAAAGTGTCAGCAAGACGCGCGTGCGCCGTCATGATCGTTACTACCGGACTTCGGAAATGGGAAGGAGCCGGGATGGTCAGGTTCTGGGTGGAAGAGCGAATCGCAACCTTCGGCAGGCGGCTGCATGGGATCGGCAAGAGCGTGCCTTAGCGCAACCTGTTCAGGAGGCGGTCCACGACTGCGGGAGGAAGAGCGAGCCCAGTTTCCAGCTGAATGGATTGCGCCAGGCGCTTCGCCTCGGCCCTTTCCCCCATGCGAGTCAGGGCATGGATGACCGTGCGGGTCGTTGCCGGACGCGGCGATTTTCGCTCACTGTCAAGGAACTCCCAGAGCGGGGCAGCGGACGCGGGCAAGCGCTTCAGAGTTCTCGAATTGCTTCTGGCCATGTTGGTTCCCTTCTTGGCAAAGGCTCCTTGGGGAGCGAAGGGTTCCGGGTCGACGGTCATCCCCTCTTCCACTGAGGATGCGGCCTTGGATCTGGCCGCGCCCTCTTCTTTTCGCAGGAGTCTGCGTACAGAAGAGCCAGGGTGCACATTTGATGCCAAAGAGAGCGGAGGGCGCTTCAGTCCTTTGAGGTGTGGCGACTCTTTGTCAATCAACCGCACATTCCTGTTGCCGGGGATCCCTCTTCGGTTCCACGCTGACAAGCAGTCCCTTGAAGCGGTCCAGCACCGAAAGCAAAAGCATGGGGTCGACCGGTTTGACCAGGTAAAGTTCGATGCCCGCTTCGGATCCTCGCTGGCGATCTTCCTCCTGACCTCGGCCGGTCACGGCGATGACCAGTGGTCTGCGGGCGCGGGGCGGGCCGTCGCGCAGAATTCTGGCAAGCTCATACCCATCGATATCGGGAAGGCCGATATCGAGCACGACTACTTCCGGTACCGATTCCCGGGCGACTTCCAAAGCTTTGGTGCCGTTGGAGGCCACGCGGACTTCATGACCTTTCATGCGCAGCAACTGCGCGGTGGTATTGGCGGTGTCTTCGTGATCTTCCACGAGTAGGACTTGCAAACCCTGCGTTGCTATCATGTTATGCTCTCAGGCGATGCGGAAACCCGGTATTTGGTCCCGACTTCGCGGCCTTTTTCCTGCCACACCTGCTGCAAATTCCGTTCCTTAAGATTTCGTAAGCAAAGAAGGGAGGTCAACCCTCACCGTTGTGGCCACGCTTGCTGGGGCCGCCGGGAGGATACTTCTTTCCATTATTAGGCGCACAGGGGATTTCCCCTTATTGACTCGCATCATTTTAGCGATGACTTTCGCGCGGAGGCATGGAGCGACAAGTTCTGCCGAGTTCGTAACCGTTTCGATGAATATCTCGTGTGGGTTTCGCAAAGCGTTCGGTGGCCGGAAACGCTGCAATTCCCCCATACGGCAAGCGTTTCCAACGCAATCGCCAGGACGAAACCGGGAGGACTTGCACAATTTTTGCGCATGGCGGAGCAGAACTGCACACGGGGCGCAAAAAGCGGACCGGAATCCCGTGTTTGGGCGATTTCTTCGTATGCGCCGGCCTGCCGCAGGCGGTCGATCGCGAGGTGGCGTTGCCTCCCCTGTTCGTGTGGCGACATCGAAGTAAGCACCCGATCGGCGCCAGAAAAAAACAAGGCTGGCATAGAATTTGCACCGTTCTACGGGTGGAAAACACCGTTTGATTCGCGGAAGAATCGGCAGGCTGGTGCCCTCGGGCAGATTGGGAAGAATCATGATCAGGTCGCTTGAGGAACTGTTTCACTCTCAGCTTCAGGAAGCGCTGAGCGCGGAGATTCAACTATTTCGAATCTTGGGCGCCATGGAAGAGACGGCCATTTGCCTCGAATTGAAGGATGCGTTTCACCGGCTTCGAACGGAGACTCAGATTCAGATCGAACGGCTCAAACAGGCTTGTCAGGAAGCTGGCTGTCCGGCCGGCTTTGAAGCGTGCAAGGCCATCGAAGGGATGATCGTCGAAACGAAAGCCCTCATAGCCATGGAGATGGAAGAAACGGTCCGCGAAGCCGCCCTGATCATCGCCGTGCAAAAAATGAAGCATTATGAAATGGCCTTATATGGCGGCCTGTGCGCGCTGGCTTACGCGCTCGACAAAAACGACCTTTCCTCGCTTCTGCATTTAACGCTTGACGAGGAAAAACAGGCAGACAAGAACCTGAGCGAACTCGCCGAACACCAGGTCAACGCGAAGGCCGCGGCATCCAAACCGTCGGCCCCGTTGGCGCCGATCGTCAGTCCTCTGCCCGCGGCCGGCGCCATGCAAGCGCCGCAAGCGCAAATGTAACATCCCGGCAACCGAAAAAGCGTTGCGGCCGGCGCGGCTGCAACGCTGATGCAAAACAGAGCCGTATCGTGCCGGAATTGGCGGGAGTGTCCACGGCAAGAATCATGCCTTGCGAGAGTATTTGCGTGCCAAGGAGATGGCCTCAAGGGAAATCCTTGAAATCCCAAGGACTTGCCCCTGTTGCCACCACGAACGCCCACGCCCCTTTGTGGCTTATTGAGGCGGTGACTTGATTTCCGAAACGCATTTTTTGATGTGCTCGCTGTGTTCCTTGATGACGGGCAAGGTTTTTCGAGCATACTCCCTGAGCGCGGGGTCCTTGGCCGTGGCGGCGGCCTTGGTGTAGAGGACAACGGCTTCCTCGTGACCTTTCCCTAGCGATTCCAGGTAGACCTTTTCTCGGGTTCCTTCCTTGGCATCCCAGATCTTGGCAAAGCGCTTTTGATCGATTTCGGCCATTTTGGTCGGCAGATCGATCTGCGCTTTTTTCGCGGCTTCCATCAGATCCTTGTGCGCCTTGGCGTGGTCGGCGAGCATCCTGTCGGCGAAGGCCTTGACCTCATCCCTCTTGGTGGATTTCTTCACGAGTTTGCTCGCCTCCATTTCGAACAACATGCCACTGGTCGCCCTGCCCACAAACTCGATATCGGCACTCGGAACCTGATGGTCGCTTGAGGCCATGGCGGTCAGACCCAGCGTCAGGGCCATGGTGGCATGGAGATGATGCATGGTGAACATGGGAGCCCCTTCTTTGGGATGCGGAGAATCGAGCATCGGCGCGTCAGGGGACTACGTGCAATAACCGTACCAACCGGAGAATTTGGCGGCTGAGAAAAAGGGCGAGGGACCGGGAGCAAGAAGCTGTCTAGATGGACGCGGTTTCGGGGGTCTTTTGTTCAAAAGCCAAGTGGTTTTGTCGAACGATATCGAACGGACCATTGACCCGGTAAGAAACCCCTCTCCAGGTCACCGCGTGGATGACAGCGGCCTCAATCAGACTGAATAGGCACAAGAAATAGGTAATGGGTATGGCCATGAAAAAGACGGTCCAAGGCGTCTTGGTCATGAATCGTTGCTCGTCCGCGCCCGGTTCGCCCATCCTCAGATGGGAGAGGACTTGATTCTCCACGGTCCTCATCAAGAGTGCCATCAGATAGAGAATCGAAATCAAAAGGAAGAAAAGGAACGACGATCCGGAGAGGCCGTTGCCATAGACATCCCTCGTAATGGCGGCGACCGCGAGGCCTAAAAGGATCCAAGCGGAAAGGAGGCCCGACCAGAGGACCAGTCTCCACTTCTTGTGATAGAGCCGCACTCCGAGCAATTGCCGCGTGAAAAAGCCGCGGCACCAGAAGACACTTGCCGACTCGTTGTTGCACATGGTCGCCTGAGGAACAAATTTCAATTTGCAGCCATGATCGGCAACGACCTGGGAAATCAGCGTGTCTTCAAACATCGATTTTGCCAGGAGGTGGCGCAACTGGGCTTTTTCAAAAAAGCCGCGGGCGCAAGCGATGCTCCCGCCCCAACCGATTCCGAAGGCCAGTTGCTGGGTCAGCGCGCCTGTGTTCCAAACATGGCGAACGGCCGCGCCCAAGCTCGAAACGGGGGGGCAAAACCAGCGGATGCCGCAGGCGACGGGTTGGGAATCTTCGCGTACATGCGAGACCAGGAGTTTGAGCCAGTTTTTTTGTGGTGCAATATCGGAGTCGAGCCAGGCAAAGATCTTGCAGCGGGCGCTGAAGCCATCGATTGCTTGTAAGAGGGCGGCGTTTTTTAATCCGCAGCGGTCGTTGCGGGCGTTCAGTTTTTCCACGGTGATGGGGTAGCCGGTCTGGCCATCAAGCAGCGACTTCACCAAGGCGAAGGCGGGATCGGCGTCGCTATCGACAATGATGCGGATCTCGAAGCTGGGATAATCCTGATGCAAAAGCCCTTCGATACAGGCTTTTAAAGTGGAATCCGACCCGCGAATGCACAGGGCAATGCCGGCGTGGGGCAGTGGCGCTTCGGTTTTTATGAGGTCGCACTCGGTATAGAGTTTGCGAAACCGATAGGCGAGAAAGGCCTGGGAAAAGACGATGAAGCCGATCCCCAGCAAATTCGCCAGAAGAAAATATAACCAAAAATGCGTTGCCAAAAACTGCAATCCTTGCGTCATGATTCCAATTCCGCGGTAGTAATGAAGGCGGGAGCCTTTTTCCGCCTTTTCCGTCCGTGATGGCACCGACAAATCATGCGCAAGAAAAAAATCACCGCTGGCCTTGCCGATCATCCGTGATCGGCCACTTCATTTAGTGTAGGAGGGTGGGTTGAATGGGTCACAGGCGCGCGGCCCGCGCCGGTTGATTTCCGTGGTTGATGAGCGCGTTCGCTTCTTTGGATGGGCGCATTCGCTTCTTTTGGATGTGCGCATTCGCTTCTTTTGGATGTGCGCATTCGCTTCTGGCGGCTGAGTTAGCGCGCATTTTCCGGGGGTGGCTGATCGGGGCTGGGCGGCTGTTTGGCACGCTCGCGTAGTTGCGCGATGATTTGGGCCACCTCGTTGGCGTCGATGGGAAGACCCGACTGGGCCTGGACGGCGAGGGCAACTTCATGGGGATCGGCTCGTTCGCCGAGTTTGGTGAGCGCCTCGGTTACGGCGCAGGTTTTGGCGTTGGGATCGGGGCCATCTCGCACGGCGCCGGGTGACTGTGTGGCGCCGGCGATCGTGGTAATGGGCGCGGTTTGTGGAATTTGCCGGCTGAATACGATTCGGTCGCCGCGAACGCTGGCTGGCAACTCTTCGTCGAGGAGTGAGCGGGGTTCCGTTTCCGATTTGCTCATACTGGTCATGACTTGGCTTCCTTGGTGACACGATTTCCCAGGAAAAATAAAGCAATAACGAGGCCAAACGATTTTCACCCAGGCCGTGCGGTGGCCATTTGCCGTGGAGCAGGTGCTTCCGCTGCACCCGAGGGACAGGCTGAGCCAGGCACACCCTGGGAGGCCGAAATCGCGGCTTCGCTGGCGAGGGAAAAGTCGTTGGAAGGAACTTCCTGCATTTTGGAAGGCAAACCGGTTGATGTTCTCGGTCGAAATCGTCTTCCTGGTACTTCGGCACGGAGATTGCCTGATCAACATGGGACCAAACAGAGGTTCTGGCGGATGCTCAAGATTGCGGAAGCGGCCTTCCGAGGACCAGGGGCCGCGCCGGCTTTGCCAATTGCCAGGCCTCGACCGGAATTCAACCAGGAAGTGGTAAGGAGAAAGCCATGAATGCCGAACCGAAGATCGATCCGATTCAGGAAGCTTCGGAGGAATCGTATCCGGCAAGCGATGCTCCTTCCTGGACGCCATTGATCGCGACGGGCGCCCCTGCCCATGGGCCTGCAACTTCCTCTACGACACCTTCGCGGGTAACCGGGGAGATTGGGAAATCGGCGAGGCCGGAGGACAAAAATGCGTGCGCTGGCGTCGAAAGGCACTCTTCCAAGGAACAAAATCAGGGAGTCAGAGATCCCAGGGCGGCGTGCAAACCCTGAGGCGGGAAGTTGGCCGCTTGCTTCACCGCAATCCCCTGCATGGGTCTTTTTTTTCATCATGAATTGATGGAGGAAAAGACCCTGCTGGCGTTTTGCCACACCGACCTGACCTCAAGCTCCCCTGACAATTCGATCAAAATTCCGTCTTAGGCGCTCCCCTGCTGGCATTCCGAGGCACGGCGAATGCACGAGCGTGTAGCAAACTCTTATTCCGTAAGCAGTTGCGACGGCTAGCGATGGCAGTCAATGGGAAGAAATGTCAGGATAAAACGGAAGAGAATGAAGAAAAGCGGAGGGCTCAAGAAAAGGCGGAGACCCCAAAAAAAAGGCGGAGGAGAAAAGGCGGAGGAGGAACTACCCGGGAAGGATTCGAACCTTCACAAAGAGAGCCAAAATCTCTTGTGCTACCGTTACACTACCGGGTACCCGCGGCGGAATCGCTTCCGGGCAAGGTATAGTTTAGTTTTGGAAGCGGTTGGGGTCAAGCGAGGACCGTGGTGTGGATGGAAAGCGGCCGGAAGAGTCACAAATCCCAGCTGAGGCACGGGTTGAGTCGCAAGAGGAGCTGCCGTGCAAGGCGGTGGCGGATTCTAATGCTGTGAAGTCGGGGGAAGAGGCGGGGCGAAA
>Ga0208492_1000900_pt1 | contig 21966 bp, 22 predicted proteins | sample Subbioar_CSW14AB_FD_184820 | JGI IMG/M metagenome (GOLD analysis project Ga0208492, IMG submission 184820) | Serpentinite rock and fluid subsurface biosphere microbial communities from McLaughlin Reserve, California, USA - CR12Mar_CSW14AB (SPAdes) | ecosystem: Environmental > Terrestrial > Deep... | reverse complement strand
CGCCTGAGTCGCCCGCGCCGGGGCCCATGTCGATGACCCAATCGCACTGCGAGACGGTGCGCATGTCGTGTTCGACGACGATCACGGTGTTACCCGCTTCCACGAGGCGGTTGAGTTGGACGAGAAGGCGGTCGATGTCGCGTGGGTGTAAACCGGTGGTGGGTTCGTCCAGGACATAGAGGGTCGTGCCGCGCGAGATACGCTGCAGTTCGGTGGCGAGTTTGATACGTTGCGCTTCGCCGCCGGAGAGTTCCGTGGCGGGCTGGCCGAGCTTGAGATAGCCAAGGCCGATATCGCGTAGGACATTCAGTGAGCGAAGGATCGAGGGCTCTTCGACGAAAAGGTTGCAGGCATCATTGACCGTGAGATTGAGGATATCGGCGATGGATTTGTTGTTCCATTTCACTTCGAGGTTGCTTTCATTGTAGCGTGCGCCATGGCAGGTGGGGCACGGGGCGTAGACGCTGGGCATAAAGAGGAGTTCAACACTGACAAACCCTTCGCCTTCGCAGGTCGGGCAACGGCCCTTGGCGACATTGAAGGAGAAACGGCTGGCGTCGAAGTGGCGTTTGCGCGCGTCGGGCGTCGCCGCGAAAAGGCGGCGGACATGATCGAACAGGCCGGTGTAGGTGGCGAGATTGGAGCGTGGCGTGCGGCCGATCGGTTTCTGGTCGACCTCCACAACGCGGGTGATCGAGGCGACATCGCCGGCAAGGCAGCCGGTTGTTTTCTGCGCGGGCGCGTCTTCCAGGGTGGTTTCTTCCGCTTCGCTGTCGTGCGCTTGCCCCAAATGCTCCGCCATCAGTTCGAGCAGGGCGTGGCTGACCAGGCTGGACTTGCCAGAGCCCGAGACGCCTGTCACGGCGGTGAAGCATCCCAGGGGAAAGGCGGCGCTGACCGAGTGGAGGTTGTTGCGCGTGATTTGTTCGAGTTTCAGCCAACCTTGGGGCGCGCGGTGGACAGGAGCGGGGAGCGGAACTTCGTTGAAGAGGTAGTGTTTGGTGCGGGATTCCTCGATCTGGGCAAGGCCTTGCGGGATGCCGCTGTAAAGGATGCGGCCCCCTTCGCTGCCGGCTTCGGGGCCGACATCGACCAGCCAGTCGGCTCGGCGCATCATTTCCACGTCGTGCTCAACGACGAAAAGAGAATTGCCCGATTGCTTGAGCCGGTGTAGGGCGTCGAAAAGCGCCTGTCCGTCGGCGGGATGGAGCCCCGCGGTGGGTTCGTCAAGGACATAGATGACGCCAAAGAGGTGGGAAGAGAGCTGGGTGGCGAGGCGCAAGCGCTGCAACTCGCCAGGAGAGCAGGTGGGAGTGCTACGGTCGAGAGACAAATACCCGAGGCCGAGATGAATGAGCGCCTGCAGTCGGGCTTGTAGTTCGTGGCACAGACGCTCGGCGGCAAGGCGCTTCTCGATGGAGAGGTTTTCGGTCTGACGGATGTCGTGTGCGCCTTTGTGGGCGCTTCCCCCGGCGCGGACGCGTTCGTCGATCGCGGCTTTGGCTTGCATCCGGGTGAGAGTTTTCGTTGGCGTATCCTGTGGATTCTGAGTCTCCTGTGGTCGGAAAATGCCTTCGGCGGGAGCACGGGTGACCTCGGCGAGTTGCAGCAAGGTCAGGTGGGAGAGAACGGCGATATCGTATCCGGCAAAGGTGACGGAAAGCGCGGCCTGTTTCAGGCGCTTGCCCTGACAGAGTGGGCAGTCGCTGGCCAGCATAAATTGCAGCACGCGCTTGCGCATCTGCGCGCTTTGGGTGTTGGCAAGCGTGTAGGTGAGGTTGCGTTTGGCGCTGCTGAATGTGCCTTCGTAGCTCGGTTCCCTTTTCTCGCGTTGAGCGCGGCGGGTTTCGGCGGGGGTCAGGCCGGCATAGACGGGAACGCGCGGTTGTTCGTCGGTGAAAAGAATCCAATCGCGATCTTTTTTAGGTAGATTCTTCCATGGGGTATCGACGTCGTAACCCAGCGCGACGAGGATATCACGCAGGTTTTGCCCGCCCCATGCGGTGGGCCAGGCGGCGATCGCGCGTTCGCGGATGGTAAGCGATGGGTCAGGCACCATCGATTCTTCGGTCATGGCGTAGACGCGTCCCATGCCGTGGCACTCGGGGCAGGCCCCCTGCGGCGTGTTGGGGGAAAAGTCCTCGGCATAGAGCATGGGCTGCTGCGACGGGTAATTGCCCGCGCGCGAGTAAAGCATGCGCAGCAGGTTCGAGATGCCGGTGAGGCTGCCGACGGTGGAGCGCGTACTCGGCGTCCCCCGCTGTTGCTGGAGGGCCACGGCAGGCGGCAAGCCTTCGATGGAATCGACATCGGGCACGCCGACCTGGTCGATCAAACGGCGGGCATAGGGGGAAACGGATTCGAAATAGCGGCGCTGCGCCTCAGCATAGAGCGTGCCGAACGCGAGCGAAGATTTGCCAGAGCCGGAAACGCCCGTGAAGACAACGAGTTGATTGCGGGGGATGCGGACATCAATGTCTTTGAGGTTATGCTCTCGTGCGCCCCGAACTTCCACAAAACCGGCGTCGAGTGAATCGCTGTTGGACATAGGGACCCTAACGAAGCTCGCAATCAATCCAGGCTAAACCGCTCGCGCAAAAAAGATGCCAACTTCTCAGCCAAGCCGAGCAGGGTGGCATCTCTTCGGAAGTGGTTCTGTGGTTATAGCGCTCGCACCGGCCCCCGTAGTCTTAGGAACGGTTCTTGCCATCCATCGATTCTCAGGAATCAAACCATCTTGCTAAGCGGATTGCCCGTCTACTCGAAGCCGTGAAATCGACCGTAGGTTCATCTCCGTGCCGATTCCGCACTAATGCGCCATCTCCCACAGTTCCCGCAGGAAACGGCAGAAGCTTCTTGTTTATCGGAAGTTTCACGGGATGAAAATACGGTCTGAAAGCGGAGTTTAAGAAGATCGAAATGGGAAAGGAATCATTGGAAAAAAGGCCAGCCAGGTAGCTAATCGATTTCTTCGATAGGATCGAATGCGATCAACTCCTGCCATCGGCACGGGCGACGAGGGCGCGAGCTTGGGCCATGAGCTGATTGTCGGTGGTGTGGTCAAGGTCGACGATGACGGTCGCAATGACCCTGGCCGCCACCTCGGGGTAGTGAGCGGAAAGATCGGCCATGAGTTGGTCCATGGCGTTGCTGCGGCCGGCTCCGGCGCCGAATAGAACGATCCTTCTAGCATCGCCAAGTTTTTTTGCAACCGCTTCATAGTAACTCTTGCGTTCCGGCTGGCGCTTGCCGTCGGTCCACTCGTGAGCGGAGTGCAGATGGCGGCCGTGTCCATTGGGATCGTAAGGAACAAGTTTTTCCGGGGCGGATGCGTTCCCTTCGATGCGGTACACTTTGGCCTCTTGATGGTCGATGAGGACAAAGAGATCGTGTCCTGAGTCGTCCCTCACGGCGGCGGCCGAATTTTGAGATTCGTTTAGAAACCGGCGAATGTCATGAACCGCCTGGACCGGCACTTCCTTGTGTTTGGGGGCGTGCAACAACATCGTGTGCCCGTTACGGGTCGCGTGGATCGAGCCGTTACTGCCCTCCGTCACCGCGGCAATGGCTTCAAGCAGCGAGCGGACATCGTGCCATTCTAGATTGTGCGCAACGGGATGACGGAAGATGGCTTCATACGTATGCCTGTGGTGCGTGGTCAAGTGGGGCAGCGTAGGGATTGCAGAGAGAATCGACATCGGTTTTGCCTTCGGAAGATATTGGAAATTCCGGCTTTATCAGCAAGCCCGCGGAGAAGCGCCAGGCGTGGCTCGCATGGATGCTCCTGACCGCTGACAAAACCGGTATCGTCAAATTAGCGGCTATTGCACGGCCTGCCGTCGGTAAAGCTGTGACAATTGATGTGGGGGAAACCCCTACACCGTGCGATGGCCCAAGCAACCCGGTCCTTTCAGATTCCTTTCTTTACATTTGCTCGGATCCGGAAATTCGGCAATCAGATGAGCTTCAAAACTTCCCCATATTGGTCTTGCTTGGCCGGCAATGCGAGGTTCCGTTGCGAAAACTGCCAGGAGCGCAACAGGGAATTGCCGCGTTGGCGAGTAGGATAACGGCGAGACTTAGCGAAGTATTTCAGGAGAACAGGCCGATGACCGAGGCTTCGCCGCCCCTCACCGACAGCCGTCTGGAAATATTGAACGCCGCGATTGAAGAAAGGCGGCACCGGCCCGACGCGCTGATCGCCCTGCTCCACAAGGTGCAAGATCTTTATGGCTTCCTTGATTTGCCGCTCCTGTGGCATGTCGCGCGCGTCTTGAAACTCCCGCCGAGCCGGGTGCGCGGGGTGGCAACCTTCTATCACCTTTTCCGATTGAAGCCGCCGGCCGAACACAAATGCATCGTCTGCTTGGGCACGGCGTGTTTCGTCAACGGAGGGCAAAAACTATTGGAGGCCTTTGAAGAAGCGGCGCGCATTCGGCCGGGACAAACCACCCAAGACGGAAGAATCTCCCTTGCCATCTCCCGGTGCGTTGGCGCTTGCGGAATGGCGCCGGTCGTCGTTTTGGACGATCTAACCGTGGGCCAGGCGATACCCGAATCCTTTACGGGCCGCGTTCGGGAGTGGATGCATGGATCGTGATGAACTGTGGAAAATCGCCGAAGCCGAACGGCTCCGGTCAAAGCCGCTACAGATCCGGTGCTGCACCTCCAGCGGTTGCCGTGCTTCCGGTTCGATGGGTTTGTTCAGGCAATTGCAAGACGAGGCTTCTCGTCGGGGCCCGACGGATCGATTGGATGTGTTGAGCGTGGGATGCTCGGGCCTTTGCGGTCAGGGGCCGGTTGTACAGACCATGCCCGGCGCGGCGATGTACGGCCCGGTGGCCGCGTCGCACGCCGGTGAGTTGGTGGCCACCACCGTTGACGGTGGCAAGAACTCGGTGCCACGCATCGATACCGAACAGCCTTTTTTCAAGCGGCAATTGAGAATCGTTCGCGCCACGGCGGGCGAAATCGATCCCGAACGATTCGAGTCGCATATCGCCGCCGGGGCGTACCGAGGACTGTGCCGCGCGTTGGAACAATCGCCGGGCGAGATCGTCGAGGCGATCACCCGTAGCGGCTTGCGCGGCCGGGGCGGCGCGGGCTATCCGACGGGATGGAAATGGGCCGCGGTGGCCAAGATGCCGCCGGGGCAGAAATACGTCATTTGCAATGGCGACGAAGGAGATCCCGGTGCGTTCATGGATCGCGCCGTCATGGAGGATACCGCGCACCAGGTGATTGAAGGCATGGCCATCGCCGCCTATGCGGTCGGGGCGAATCAAGGTTACATTTATGTTCGGGCGGAATACCCCCTCGCCATTGAGCGGCTCCAGTTGGCCATCACGCAAGCCTCCCAAGCCGGTATACTGGGCAACTCCATTTTCGGGAGCACCTTCGATTTCCAACTGGAAATCCGCATGGGCGCCGGAGCGTTCGTTTGCGGCGAAGAGACGGCGCTGATCGCCTCGGTGCAAGCCCTTCGCGGTATCCCGCGCCCGCGGCCGCCTTACCCAGCCGAGAGTGGACTTTGGGAAAAGCCAACTCTGATCAATAATGTCGAGACTTTTGCCACGGTGCCGGCCATCCTTCTTCATGGCGCCGATTGGTTTGCGAGCATGGGAACCGCCGGGAGCAAGGGAACCAAGATCTTCTCCCTCACCGGCAAAATCCGCAATTCTGGTCTGGTGGAAGTTCCGATGGGGACCACGATTCGTCAGGTCGTCGAAGAGATGGGGGGTGGCGTTTCGAGTGGAACGGGGGTGAAAGCCGTTCAAACAGGAGGCCCTGCTGGCGGATGCATTCCGGCAAGTCTCCTGGATACCCCCATCGATTACGATTCGCTCGCAGCCATCGGATCGATCATGGGCTCCGGCGGTATGATCGTTTTGGACGACACGGATCGCATGCCCGATCTTGCCCGTTTCTTCATGGAATTTTGCGCCGACGAATCGTGCGGCAAATGCGTGCCCTGTCGAGCCGGAACGGTGCAATTGCACCGGTTGCTCACCCGAATCATCGATCGCAAAGCGACCAAGTCGGACTTGGAACGGATGATTCAACTGTGTCATCTCGTCAAGGACACAAGCCTTTGCGGCCTCGGTCAGTCCGCCCCCAATCCCGTGCTCAGCACGCTGCGCTACTTCGGCGAGGAATATGAAGCGTTGCTTCGGCCGGAAGAGTTTCCCGAGCACACCCCTCGCCGGGCGCCGATTTCGTTGAAGTTGATCTAGTAGTTGTTCGTTGGCCAGTTTAAGTGCCTGGCCGGGGAGGCCTCATGTCTTCTATCGTCACGCTGCAAGTCAACGACCGGGTCATTTCGGCTCGCGCGGGGGCGTCGGTCTTGGAAGCGGCCAAGGAGAATGGAATCTCGATTCCGACGTTGTGTCATATGGATGGCGTCAGCGATGTGGCCGCCTGCCGCCTGTGCCTGGTTCACATCGAAGGAAAGGGGCGATTGCAAGCGTCCTGCGTTACCGCCGCGGCCGAAGGGATGATCGTTCGCACCGACTCGCAAACCATCCGCGAATACCGGCGCATGATTCTGGAGTTGCTGTTTGCCGAAGGCAACCATGTCTGTTCCGTGTGCGTGTCGAATGGCCACTGCGAACTGCAGTCGCTGGCCGCCGAGAGCGGAATGGACCATGTCCGTTACGACTACCTGCATCCCGTTCGCAATGTGGATGTTTCCCATGAAAGACTCGCTCTGGATCACAATCGCTGCATCCTGTGCACTCGTTGCGTGCGGGCCTGCGACGAGATCGAAGGCGCCCATACGCTGGAAATTGCTGGCCGGGGCGCGCATTCGCAGGTGATCGCGGACATGGGAGATCCGTGGGGTGAGGCGGTCACTTGCACCTCCTGCGGCAAGTGCGTTCAGGCGTGCCCGACCGGGGCCTTGTTTCGCAAGGGGAGCACCGTCGCCGAAATGACCAAGGACCGCGAACGCCTCGCCGAATTGATGATCGCCCGAAAGGAAAAACAATGGAACGTGTGAAACTGGCCACCGTGTGGCTGGGCGGGTGCTCCGGCTGCCACATGTCGTTTCTCGATCTGGACGAGTGGTTGTTTGAGCTCGGCCAAATGGCCGAGCTGGTTTTCAGCCCCATCGCGGACATCAAGGAATTTCCCAAGGGTGTCGATATCGCGCTGGTCGAGGGAGCCGTGGCGAACGAAGAAAACTTGCGCATGGCGAAGAGGATTCGCGAACGGTCGGCAATCGTCGTGTCGTTCGGCGATTGCGCGGTCACCGGGAATGTCACCGCGATGCGAAATCCGCATGGCCTGGGATTGGAGGTCCTGCGAACCGTCTATCTCGTTCCCGAACCGGGGACAAAGCCCGTGTTGCCAAGCGACCAAGAAATTGTCCCCGCGCTCCTCGATCAGGTGCTTCCGCTCCATGCGGTGATCACGGTCGACCATTTCCTGCCGGGTTGTCCTCCCTCGGCCGGCCGGATTCGCATGATGATTGAGGATCTCCGTGCCGGCCGCGAGCCTGCCAGGACCGCCGACCGGATTCGCTTTGGTTAATGCCAGGACCCACGCCATGAAACGCATCATCATCGACCCGGTAACGCGAATCGAAGGGCATGCCAAGATCAGCCTCTTTCTTGGGGAGGACGGGCAGATCGCGGATGCCCGCTTTCATGTCGTCGAGTTTCGGGGATTTGAAAAGTTTTGCCTGGGTCGGCCCTTCCACGAAATGCCCAGTCTCACCGCGCGTATTTGCGGCATCTGTCCCGTGAGCCATCTGCTTTGCTCGGCCAAAGCCGGAGACGGCATTCTCGGTGTTCGCCCGCCGGCCGCGGCCGTGAAATGGCGCCGGATCATGAACCTCGGCCAAATCATCCAGTCGCACGCCTTGAGTTTCTTTCACCTCAGTAGTCCCGATCTGTTATTGGGTTTCGACTCCGATCCCGCCAGGCGCAATGTTTTTGCGTTGATGCAATCGCATCCGGACCTGGCTCGAGCGGGCATCCGCCTGCGTCAGTTCGGCCAGGAAGTGATCGAGAAACTCGGCGGCCGCAAGATCCACCCTCCCTGGGCCGTGCCCGGCGGAGTCCGCGAGATTCCTTCACCGGAGGTTTGCCGGGAGTTATTGGGCCGGATTCCGCAAGCCCAGGCAACGATTCGCACCGCGCTCGATTTCATGCGGCGCTATCTCGACGAGCACCAGGAGGAAGTCGAAATTTTCGGCAATTTTGCGACACTGTATCTCGGCCTCGTCCGGCCCCACGATCATGGATGGGAACACCACGATGGCGTGCTTCGCATCATGGATCACACCGGCAAGATCCTTGCCGACGACATCGATCCTGCAAACTACCAAGACCACATTGCCGAGAGAGTCGAATGCGATTCTTATTTGAAGTCGCCTTACTACAAGCCTTTCGGCTACCCAGGCGGTGCGTACCGCGTGGGCCCTCTGGCCCGGTTGAATCTCTGCACCGCCATCGGCACGCCGATGGCCGATGCGGAACTTGGCGAACTGCGGCAACGCACGGGTGGAATGGCCAACTCGGCTTTCTTGTACCACCTGGCACGGTTGATCGAAATGCTGGCTTGCACCGAGTTCATGGCGGATCATTTGCAAGATCCCGAAATCCACTCGCCGCGGCATCGAGCCGAAGCGGGGGTCAATCGATTGGAGTCGGTAGGCTGCAGCGAAGCGCCCCGTGGCACCCTCTTTCACCATTACCGTGTCGATGAGAACGGTCTGCTGACATTTGTCGATCTCATCATCGCGACAGGACAAAATAACCTGGCAATGAATCAGACCGTCGCGCAGATCGCCAGGTACTACATCAAAAACACGCAACAGATTCCCGAGGGATTCTTGAACCGGGTGGAACACGGCATTCGCTGTTATGACCCTTGCCTGAGTTGTTCGACCCATGCCTACGGGCAGATGCCTTTGCATGTCCAATTGATTGCCCCGGACGGATCCCTGGTTGCGCAGGCGAGGCGATGAGCCGGGTTTTACTTATCGGGATCGGCAATACGCTCAGGCGAGACGATGGAGCCGGGCATGCGGTCGTTTCGGCTTTTGCCGATCACTCCAGGTGCCGCATTTCCTTGGTTCATCAACTCGTTCCTGAATTGGTCGACGAATTCGTCCACTACGATCGAGTCGGATTCGTCGATGCGGCCGTGGGCTTGGACGAGATCGGCTGGGAAGAGTTGACAGAGGTCGATCGGCCAGCGGCATTCGGCCATGTCGGCGATGCGCGCTGGTTAGTTGGTTTGTGCCGGCGTTTGCACGGGATCTCGCCCCGCGCCTTCTTGCTGAAGGTTCCCGTGCGCGATCTCAATCATGGCGAGGGATTTGGCGTCATCGCGACGAGAAATATCGCGCTGGCAATTCAGAGATTGGAAATTTGGCTCGAAGCGGTGAGTTGATCGGACAGATCAACAAATTCGCGGCAGCAAGTCGCCCGCCGGCAAGGAAATCAGTCGCGTGCTACCGAAGACGGTTCGTTCGACGACATGCCCAGGATGGGCCGCAACGACGCTGCCGATGCAACCGGCCTCCCGCCCAAGAGGATGCGACCGCAAGGTCTCCAGCGCGCGCCCGGCATGCGCTGCCGGCACGATGGCCAGGAGCTTCCCTTCGTTCGCCACGGTAAGCGGATCGAGGCCGAGCATTTCGCAAACATGGCGAACCGCGGGTTTCACGCGAATGTCCGATTCGCGAATTTCGATGCCGCGGCCGCAGGCCACGGAGATTTCATTGAGACTCGCCGCGACGCCCCCCCGGGTCGGATCGCGCAACATGCGAACGGGAGCGGCCTTCAGCAGCAAGTGAACCAGGTCGCTCAACGCCGCCGTGTCGCTGGCGATATCGGATTCGAACTGAAAACCCTCGCGCTGGCCAAGGATCGCAATCCCATGATCGGCGATCGATCCGCTCAACAAGACAACATCGCCCTCCTCAATGCGTTTGGCCGACAAGTCAACGCCGTCGGGAATGCTTCCAAGCCCGGTGGTTTGAATCAAGCACCCGCTTTCCCGGGATCGCTCGACCACCTTGGTGTCGCCGGTTACAATCGACACATTGTGCTTCCGCGCGGTTTGGGCCATATCGCGGACGATGCGTGCCAGCGACGCCAGCGGCAAACCTTCCTCCAAAATGAAGGAAACACTGAGATATTTGGGAATCGCACCCATCATGGCCAGATCGTTGATCGTGCCGTTGACCGCCAAATCGCCGATGCTCCCCCCGGGAAAAAACAGGGGCCGAACCACGAACGAATCGGCGCTCATCGCCAGGCGGCCCGAGATCTCGGGAAGAATGGCCGCATCGGTTCGTTCGCGCAGAATGGAATTGTCGAAGGCCGGCCGAATGAGGTGTTCAAACAGATCGGCCGAAAGTTTGCCGCCGCCGCCGTGGCCCATGACGATGTGCGGAAAGTCCTGAAGAGGGACCGGGCAAGACCAACCGTCAATGTGATGCGTTTGAGACATGGATGGCGTTTGCTTGATGAGGAGTGCCAAGTTTCAACAGTTTACCCGCGTGAAAATAGGCGGCACAGGCCCCCTCGCCGGAAACCATGGTCGCTCCCAAGGGGGTTTGTGGAGTGCAAATCGATCCGAATGCTTCGCATTCATCCGGCTTGAGCCGTCCGCGAAGAACTTCGCCGCTACGGCAAGCTGTGGTGGCCGGCATGGCGACGATGTCGTGCGCGAAACGTGCATCCGCATCGTAGCCTCGGTAGCGCTCGCGAATACGAAATCCGCTGTTGGGAATGACGCCGATGCCGCGCCATTCTCGATCGGCCTCTTCAAATACCTCGAAGATCCTCGCCTGGGCTTCCCGATTTCCCTCCGCGGTCACGGCTCGCCCGTAGGCGTTTTCGACCTGGAAAATTCCGGCCTCCCTTTGGCGAACGGCAAGCCGGATTCCTTCGAGAAGATCGACCGGCTCAAACCCGGTAACGACAATGGGTACACGAAATTGTTCGGCGATCGCCGGGTATTCTTCCGTTCCCATGACGCTGCACACATGGCCGGCGGCAAGGATCGCTTGCACGCGCTGATCGCCTTCGGCCAAAAGCGCCTTCAGCGCCGGCGGGACCCGAACCAGCGATGTCAACATGCTGAAATTGGCCAGGCTTTCGCGTGAGGCTTGATGAATGGCCATGGCATGAGCCGGCGCCGTCGTCTCGAATCCGATGCCAAAGAAAATCACTTCACGGCTGGGGTTCGCCCGTGCAATTTTGAGCGCATCCAGCGGCGAATAGAGAATCCGGACATCGCCGCCGAGGGCCTTGATGCGTTGCAAATCGGTTCGGCTTCCCGGGACGCGCAGCATGTCGCCGAAGGTGCAAAAGATGACATCGGAGCGGGCGGCCAGCGCCAACGCCCGATCGATTGTGCCCACCGGTGTCACGCAGACGGGGCAACCGGGCCCATGGACGATTTCGATTGGAGCAGGCAATAGCTGATCCAGGCCATGGCGGATAAGCGCATGGGTTTGCCCCCCGCATACCTCCATCAACGTCCAGGGACGGCGGATCATTCTCCGAATGTCTCGCAAGATCGACTCGGCGAGCGCGGGATTTCGAAAGGCGGTGCGACTAGTCATGCTCGGGGTTGCTCGCCGTACCCAATTGGGCCAATTCCTCAAGCGTCTGCCTCGCCGACGCTTCGTCGAGTTTGCTAATCGCGAAACCGACATGGACCACGGCGTATTCGCCGATTTCCAAGTCCGGCAAATATTCCAGGCAAACTTCCCTGGTCGCGCCAGCGAAATCGAATTGGCCCATTTGGAGCCCATGCGACTCGAACCGTCCGATGAGACGGCCGGGAACGGCCAAGCACATAAGTCACTCCGCCATGGCATTGTCGCGGGCGCGATGCGAGCCGAGAAAATCCACCCATTCGTCCATACCCGCACCGGTTTTCGCGGACGTTTCGAAGATTCGGATGCCAGGCCGCACCGCCCAAAGATTCTTTCGCGCCACGGCCAAATCGCATTCGCAGGCCTCGGCCAGGTCGCTCTTGGTGATGACGGCGACATCGGCCGAATGGAACAGCCCCGGATATTTCAGTGGCTTGTCCTCCCCCTCGGTGACGCTTAGCATGACGACCCGAAGCGATTCGCCTAAGTCGTAATGAGTGGTGCAGACCAGGTTTCCCACATTCTCGATGAACAGATAATGGGCATCGTCGAGTTTCCAGCTATCAAGCTGCAAAGCGACCATTTCCGCGTCGAGGTGGCACACTCCTCTGGTTCGAATTTGACGCACCGGAGCGCCACTACGAGCCAGACGCTGGGCATCGTTGTCGGTTTCCGGATCGCCGACCAGCGCGGCGGCTTTGGCGCCGCGCGCCAGCAGCCTGCGGAGCGTTTCCTCGAGCAACCGGGTCTTGCCCGTCCCGGGACCGGAAACGAGATTCACGACGAAGACTCCGGCCTCCGCGTAGCGGCGCCGCAAGCGCGCGGCCACTTCGTCGTTCTTTTTGAGGATCCCGCGGCGCAATTCCAGGATGCGCGGAGAACCAACGGTCGCGTCGTTCATGTGCCTTCCACCGACACGAGTTCAAGTTCCCTGCCCGAACGCAAGTCATCGGAAGGGGATCCGCACTGCGGGCATTCCAAGACCCAGGATGGCTCGGGCAAAACGATCTGGCGGCATTGCTTGCAGTGCAGGGTCACCGGCACGGTTTCAATCTCCAGTTGGCTCCCGCCCAGGAGGGCATCGTCCGAGGTGCATTGCCAACAAGACTTCATCGCCTCCTCGCTGACACCGCTAAGACCGCCGATGCGAAGCCGCACCAGGTGGACGCGCGCCATGCCGCCCGCGGCGGCAGCCTTCGAAACTTGCTCGGCAATCTCCACGGTGAGTGAGAATTCATGCATTGGCACCGCCTTCGCCTCATTCTAGCGGTTTTATCTCGCGCACAAATTCGCGCCGCGCCAGCATCAGTTGTCCCAGGGCCAGACCGCCATCGTTCGAGGGAACCTGGCGATGACAAATCCCCTCAAAGCCCTCGTCCGCAAGATGGGCGAGAATGAGCCGAACCAGTTTTTGATTTTGGCAAACTCCCCCCGTCAGACCAACGCGTTGAATCCCCTGAGTATCGCGAACCCTTCGGGCGACCAGCGTAATCATCCGGGCAAGGGAGGTGTGGAAACGCCCCGCGATCTTGGCGGCGGCAACTCCGCGATCCAGATCGCCCATGATGGCAAGAAACATTGGCGCCGGGTCGAGCGACAGCACGGCTCGATCGGCAATCTCCCAATCGTAACCGGTTCCCTCCGTCTCGTCGCAGAGCGTCTCCAGTTCGATGGCCGCCTGCGCCTCGTAGGAAACGGCATGGCGAATTCCCAACAAGGAAGCGACGGCATCGAAGAGTCTTCCCATGCTGCTCGTCAGCGGAGCATGGACGGCTTTTTCGAGCTGCCTTTTCAATAATTCGCGTTCGGCGCGTGGTAACGCGCGGACGCAAGCAAGGTCCTCTCGCCACGCGATGCCGGCGGACCACAGGTGGGACAATGCCATCCGTGCCGGGTATTCGATGGCCCGGTCTCCTCCAGGCAGAGGCACCGGTTTCAGACTCGCGACTCTCTCGAAGCGATCCGGGCCGCGAAGCAAGAATTCGCCTCCCCAAATGGTTGCATCGGGACCGTAGCCTGAGCCGTCGAGGCATACCGATAGCAGTTTGCCGCCTTTCAAGTTCGCGTCGAGACCTTTCAAGTTCGCGTCGAGATACAGGGATTCGGCGTGAGCGAAGTGGTGAAACACCGGGATGCAGCGGATGCCTTTCTCAGCGGCGAAATCCCGTGCCCAGCGATGAGTGAGGTAACCAGGGTGGGCATCGCAGGCAATCGCGGCCGGTGTCGCGCCGAGCAGCCCGCACAAATGCTCGATCCCTGCTCGTAGCGCCAGAAGCGATTCCCAGTTGCGAACATCTCCCACATGGGGTCCCACGTACGCTTGGTTCGCGACGGCCAGCGCAAAAGCCGATTTCCCGTCGCCGCCGATCGCGAGAACTGTCGGTCCCGATTCGCAAAGCGGGATTTTTGCAGGGCAAAAGCCGCGCGAGCGGCGAAGAAACGTAGGACTGCCATCGCGCACGCGCAGCACCGAATCATCGCAGCGGACCGAGATGCGCCGATTGTGAGTCAACAAGCCATCACACAAAGGGAGCAGCTTCTCCACCGCCTCGAAGTCGTCGATGATGAGCGGATCGCCGGATAGATTGGCCGAAGTGAGTACATAGGGGATATTGCCTAGCAACAAATGATGCAGGGCCGTGGAAGGGAGTTGAAAACCGAGAGTGTCGATTCCCGGTGCAACCGATTCGGCAATCGCAATGGCGCCTGGTTGCGTACGACGAGCCAGAACCACAATCGGCCGTTCGACACCCAAAAGAAGGGAAGCCTCCCGTTGATGGATGCTTGCATATTTTTCGACAATCTCAAGACTTGCCGCGATCAACGCGAAGGGTTTCTCGCCACGGGTTTTTCCGACTCGCAACCGCGATACCGCCGATTCGTTCGTGGCATCGCAGATCAGATGGTACCCCCCTGTTCCTTTGACGGCGATGATCTGGCCGTTGACCAGCATTTCGCGGGCAAACCGTAGCGCGTCCACCTCAATGGGGGCTGATGATTGCCGGTCGAACCATTGCAGTGTCGGGCCGCATTGGGAACAGGAAATGGCTTGAGCGTGGAAGCGCCGGTCGTTTGGATCGCGGTATTCCCGCAGGCAATCGTTGCACAAGGGAAAGGCACGCATGCTCGTGGCTTCCCGATCGAACGGCATCTGGTCAAGGAGGGAGAATCGAGGACCGCATTCGGTGCAATTCACGAAGGGGTAAAGAAAGCGCCGGTCGGCGGGATCGGCGAGTTCGCGCAGACAAGCGTCGCATGGGGCGCGGTCGGCAGGCGGCAGGGAAATCCCCGGTTGCGTCGCGATGCTATCGGCAATGCGGAACTCGGTGCCGTAAATCAGAGGAATTCTCTCGGTGAGCGCTTCCTCGACCACGGCGCCGGGCGGGCCGTGTCGGGCCGACTCCAGAAACGCTCTCAATCGAGGTAAGGACCCCTCCGCCAGGATCACCACGCCTTGCGGTTCGTTACGGACTTCTCCCGTCAGAGAATGATGTCTTGCCAGGCGATAAAGGAAGGGTCGCATTCCGACCCCTTGAACGATCCCTCGCAGGACGATCCGCCAGCGCTGCGCCGCCGCAGCGCTCATGCGAGCCGCCGATTGATGGTAAAAGGAGAAATCATGCCATGTCGCATGGTCTTGGCCGCGCCGCGTTCAAAAATCGCGAGGGTGGAGGGCATGAGAGGACTGGCCTTTCCCTGAGACGCGTGGAATCGGCGGGGCGTCGTTTTTCCGTGCAGTGGTATTCTGCTCAAATCGGTATCCGTGGCTAGAGCCCCATCGTCTCGCATGCGGACCTCGATTGTCCGCCGTTTTCGCACGCTTCGACGGCATGGGTCCTATGCCTGAACGGATCTACCCAAGGGAACGATCGAAGTGCAATCCGCGATAGAACATAGAACAGTCCGTGATCCCATGGGGCTTGAGATGAGCCAGGGAACTCTGGCACGTGCCGTGTCCCCAATGGCCTCCGCTCCCATGACCCATTCGGAAAAGGGAGACTACGGTGTTCTCGATGTGTTTCGATAAGCCGAATCGACCCCTCGTTGAAGCGGATCGACCCATTCCGGTCCCGCGGGATGACCAGTTGTTGATTCGCGTACGCGCCTGTGGAGTGTGCCGCACCGATCTTCATATTGTCGATGGCGACCTTCACGATCCGAAGAAGGGGGTGATTCCGGGGCATGAAGTGGTTGGCGAAGTCATCCGGTCAGGCAAGGATGTGAGCGGATTCACCGCCGGTCAACGGGTCGCGGTGCCCTGGCTTGGATCCACCTGCGGGCAATGCGCCTATTGTCAAATGGGCCAAGAAAATCTCTGCGATCATCCTCGATTCACCGGCTACACACTCGATGGCGGATACGCGCAATACATGGTGGCCGATCATCGGTACTGTTTTCCGGCCTTGTCCCGTTTGCGAGCGGGCGAGCTGAACGGCGCGGCGGTGCTCTTGCCGGATCTTGCAAAGTAGCCGCCGGCTTGCTTCCGCTTAACTTTCCTTGGAATCGACAACCCATCGCGTGGCGAAATGAACCAATTCGGTGCCATTTTTGAGGTTCAGTTTTTGCCGGATGCGATCGCGATAGGTTTCCACGGTCTTGACGCTCAAGTGAAGCTGTTCGGCGATCTCCGCGGTGCGATGACCCTGGCCTATGAGGCGAAAGACCTCCAGTTCCCTATCGGCTAAGGCCTCCAGGAGGGCATGCCCCGACTCGACGCGACTTCCGCCAACGCTACGGTGGAGCAGCCGTTCCGCCATGGCCTCGCTCAAATAGACCCTCCCCTCCAAAACGCGCTTGATGGCATCAATGATTTTGTCGGTGGCCTGGTCCTTGTTGATGTAGCCTAAAGCCCCGGCCCGCAGGGCGCGTTCCGCGTAGAGGGATTCGGCATGCATCGACCAGACAAGCATTTTTACGCGATCGTTACGGTCCTTGATTCTTTTGATCAAATCGATCCCGTTTCCCGATTTCAGAGTAATATCAATCACCGCCAAATCGGGCTTTTTCTCAGCGATCATCTGCAATGCATCGGGGATGTCGGTGGCCTCTCCGCAGACTTCCATGTCCGGCTGAAGCGCGATACGAAAGGCTAACGCCTCGCGCACTGCCGGGTGGTCGTCGATAATCAGCACCCTTGAGCGGTTCGTGATCGGATTGCGCTTCATGATTCCTTCGTGGCGATTTCTCTGATCGGGATTTGGCCATCTGGCAACGCCCCCCTATCCGACTCTGCCAGCCTCCTTATTGGTTTGATGGATTGATGCAGCTCTATGCGGCGCAAATCGTTATCGCGCCAGTGCGCCAAGCGAGTGTCTCGATTCCCTCCACTCGAGCCATGAGGTGTATTCTAAGAGCTCATCACTCTCATTCTACTTGGTCGATTCTGTTTCGATCTCTACAAGGTTCATTTTCGTGGTGAACAGTGTCCGCATTCCTCACCGGGACGCGGTATTTGTCCTGGCAACGCGATGAAGGCCTTGGTCGCTTCTGCGGATGAATCCGCCGCACTCGGCCGTCATAACAAAAAGCCGCGGCGCTCCCGAGAAATCTTCTTTGTTCCGGCGCCCCTTGTCCAGGCGATCGGGTCGGGCCAATTTTCCTTAACCCTCTGCGAATCTCGTGCTTCGGCGCACTTGCAAAGCACCATGCTCCGCCAATCTAGCCCGCAATTTCGTAAAAAGAGATAAAAAATATCTGTGATAAATAGAATTCGATTTGCGCAAGACGTTCCAGATGCAATTAGGCGTCTGCGTCTGGGCGCAAGATGAAGGTTCTGCAATCCTTTCTTGTCGGGGTTTCCCCCACAAAATCTGTCGTCTTCCTCCCACTAGCGCCGGCCCCTTCGATTGTCCATCTTAATATCGGGGAGGCAAACCACGCGCCCTGGATGGATCTCTGCGAAGCGCAACGGCCCATCGCCTTACTTGTCCGCCAACGACCTGGGGGTGCCGCTAGTGAGTGAGAACATCCTGATTGCCGAAAGTGATGCGGGGTTGCAAAATCTTTATCGCCGGACGCTTCTGGGCAGTGGTTTTGAAGTCGAAACGGCCCGCGATGGTCTGGAATGTCTCGAAGCTCTACGCCGCGCCACGCCCGCCGCGCTTGTTTTGGATCTGGGCCTCTTTTGGGGCGGTGGGGAAGGTGTGCTTGCCTGGTTACGCGAGGAAGGACGGAAATCTTCCCCTCCGGTCATCATCACCGCCGCATCCACCCTCGCAATCGACTGCGCCGCTTTTCATGAACCCCCCGTGGTTGCCTGCCTGCGCAAACCGTTCACTCCTTCCGAGCTGCTGCAAACCGTTCAAGCCGCGGTCTGCCAACCGGAAAGCGCAAGTTGGTTCAAAAAACCTTCGGGAGCTTCGCGCCGTTGCCGGCCCGAATTTCCCCGCCGCGTTTTCGATCTCCTCTTGTTCGAAACCGAGGCGGCATACCGGCGTCTAGCCCTTCGCCCCGTTCGAGAAACGGGAGGGCGCATGTGATGCACGCTTCACCCAGTCCTTCCATGGACCGATCCCGCCTTGTTGGCCGTCTCGAGTGGCCGTTTCCTTTCGTTCCACCGTAAAGAAAAGGCAGTGAAAACCATGTCGATGAAAAAGGGAAGTCACTGAAGGTTGAGACTTATTTCCATTCCTTCCCCGCACGGAAGTTTTTTTCCTGAAAGAAATCATGTCCGTAGCGGGATAAATTATTGCGGTTAGAAATCATTGAAAGGAGCCGTCCTGTGAAATGTGATAATGAATTAAAGCATGATGTGGAATATGAATTGCGGTGGGAACCAAGCGTGAACGAGGCTCACATCGGCGTGACCGCGAAGAGTGGGGTCATTACCTTAACCGGGCATGTCCCGTCGCTATCGGAGAAAACCGGAGCCGAAAAAGCGACCAAGCGGGTTTATGGCGTCAAGGCTGTGGCGAACGAACTGGATGTGCATTTGCCCGGAACAGCCAAGCGCAACGATGAGGAAATCGCCCAGGCTTGTCTGACTGCTCTCAATGCCAACGGCCAAATCCCCCGTGGAGCGATCCAGCCCCTGGTGAGTTCCGGCTGGGTGACGCTTGAGGGAAAGGTCGGTTGGTACTACCAGCGAACCTCGGCGGTGGATTGTGTTGCCCACTTGACCGGGGTGGTCGGGGTCTCAAACAAGATATCGGTCAGTGGAGGGATTTCCCCACAGGACATTCAAGGGAAAATCAAGGCCGCATTTCATCGTAGCGCGGAGCTCGATTCGCGGCGCATCAGCATTGAGTCAAACAATGGAAAAGTCATACTTAGCGGAAATGTGCGTTCCTGGTCGGAACGGGAAGCAGCGCAACATGCCGCATGGGCCGCACCCGGAGTCTCGGAAGTCGAGAACAAAATCACCGTGACGCCATAACCAGGTTCCTGGTTCGATCGCTTTGGCGATCGAACCGGACTTGTGACCTCGCTAGCAATTCCCGGCGGGCGATAGGAGTCGAAAGCTGAATGGAACGACCGTCAGGAAATATCGATTCAAGAGTTGCTGTTAATGAAAGTTGAATGTTAACGGCAAAAATCAGGGAGTGGATGCGATGAAGACTGCGGTACATACCGAGATGCACCAGGAGCATCTGAAATGGAAGAGCGATTTATCCATGTGGCGCGACGATCTGGAGCAATGGAAATCCAGGATCGATCTGGCTGTCGCCGAAGCAAAAATGGTGGAAGAATCATTGCGCGATCACAGTCAGATTCTGCTCAAGCACCTTGAAGAGATCAATACAGACGAGAGGTCCATTCACGATCACGAATCGGCCCTGTCCGATTTCGAACGGGGAGGAAAGGGGGCGCCGCTCGTGGGAATGGCAGTCGCTCACAAGGAGAATGCCGAAAAGCACGCCGGGTTGGTCGCGGCGCACGAGCATCTGAAAAAACGGCACCATTCCATCGTCGCGCGCTGGAATGCGCTTCGCAAAGCTTTGGTTCTTAAGAATGAAAAACCTCGACAAGCGGTTCAAACTCCGGAAGCGATGGGTTGATGGTTGACCTGGCCTCATCCGGGGAAGGAGCGCGTCCATGATATTTCGTGACCGTAGCGAAGCCGGCGAGTACTTGGCGGCGAAATTGGCGGCCTACGCAGATCGCAGGGATGTGCTGGTGCTCGGGATCCCCCGCGGCGGGGTGCCCGTAGCCTTTGAAGTTGCCCGAAGGTTGCACGCGCCTTTCGACATCATCCTCGTTCGGAAGCTGGGGCTGCCGGGGCAAGAGGAAGTGGGGATGGGGGCCATCGCCGCGGGCGGAGTTCGCGTTCTGAACGAAGAATTGGTCAATGACCTCGGCGTTGAGCGGGATTCCATCGAAGCCGTGACACAGAAGGAATTGGTGGAACTCCATCGGCGCAATCTTCGCTATCGCGGGAATCGTGCCGCGTTGGACATGCGCAGTCGGACCGTGATTCTGGTTGATGATGGCCTGGCCACGGGATCGACCATGCGCGCCGCTATTTGCGCGATTCGTGCGCAAAAGCCGTCTCGAATCGTGGTCGCTGTTCCCGTCGGGGCAAAGGAGACCTGTGCGCAGGTCGCATCGCAAGTCGATGAGCTGGTCTGCTTTTTAATGCCGCAATCGTTTCGATCGGTGGGAGAATGGTACGACGATTTTTCGCAAACGACGGATGAGCAGGTACTGGAGCTCATGCGCAGCTTTGAAAAGACCACGCCTGCCCAATTAAGAAAAAGCAATCTCACCACGATGCCGTGGCCGCCCAGTGAAGCGGTAAGGTCCACCCCCAGGAGTGGCAAATGATTTTTGAAGACACCTTGATCGACCAAGACATAGAAATTCCCGCGGCAGACCGAAAGCTCCCGGCCATCTTGTCCTTGCCGCCTCACCCCGGTGGCGTCGTCGCATTTTGAACAAGCAAGCCATGGGTCAAATGCGCTGCCGTAAGGAGCTGGTCATCATTCCTGGAGCGACACATCTGTTTGAGGAAGAAGGAGCTCTGGAAGAAGTTTCTCAGTTGGCCAGAGATTGGTTTCTCCAACATCTCGTGCCTCGCAAGGCCAATTGGCGCAACGCTCCGTAAAGGCTTGCGGGTCCAAAAGAGAAGGGGTGGGGTGAATCTCGTCGGCGGCGAGGTTCAGCCTATCCCTGGCGCGGCGAACAAACGGCAGCAAGGCGAAGGCCAAGCGCGGATGGCCTGGCCTGACAGGTAGATCGCGATTCGGAAAGGACCAACCGAAAGCGGCAAGGACCGTGTGGTCGGAGGAATCACTGCCATGTTCAAGACCATCGACCATTTTGATTCAAGCGCCATCGACGCAATGGCCGCAAGCCGTCAGATATCGTCTGTGGGCGATGCCTCGACCGATCCGCGCCCCACCGTTTTGTTCGCGGACGCGGATCCTCAATACCGGGAAACCTACGACTGGCTGCTGCGTTCTTACGGATTTGAAGTGACCGTTGCGGGAACGGGGCTGGAGTGTCTGGAAAGACTTTACCATCGCGTGCCGGATTTGCTTGTTCTTGATATGGAGATGCCGTGGGGGGGAGGGGAAGGAGTTCTTCGGGCCATACGCAGGGAACCCTGGCTTTTGCCAGGCCGGGTCGTTCTCACGCTATTGCGCGAATATTCATGCGGCCGCGAGGAGCGGCGCCGGCCAGCCTGGATCAGGCACCTTTACAAACCATTCTCATTGTGGGGGCTCATGCAACTGGCCTCCATTGAAGAATTGATACCGGCCCTCTGAACTCACCCGCGACCTAGATGGAATCAGCTCGGCGCCATGGATGCGAGCAGCGGGTAGGCGTGCCAAATTCGCACTGGACCGAAGGGACCATGCCGTGAGGGCCCGAGAAGAATGTTATGAAAACGCAAAATATGCGCTGAGTTAAGAACCCATAAATCAGAACATAGACACTTAGCAGTCTTATGGCGGGCAGTAAAAAATGGTTTACTTTGAATTTCAAGATAATGATAACTTGAGCGATTATACGGTTGCAATACCAGTAAGGAACTAATTGCGATCTCACTTGTCGATTTCTTGCTTGCTGATAGGATATAAAAAACGCTCCTTGAATGCAAGATAAGAATCGGCGGCGCCATGTCCCTTAAAGTGGAATCGGTAACAAGTCGGGGCGCGTATCCTCAAGGGGCGAATTGGGAAGAAACAGAAGCGGCGGCGCCATTCTCTGGAGGGATGGCCTCGGTCGTGTCGGTGCTCCTTGAGCTGACGAAGATATTGTTAGTTGTGGGAATCGCGGCGGTTTTGCGCCACCTTTTGAGGGGTGCAGTCTCCCAGCTGCGCCAATTATGCGGCAATTTGAAGGCCTTGGATGGTGGAATTGGCCTGACCCCTCACTTTGGGTTCAACGGATTTCAGGAGGAG
>Ga0208492_1000899_pt1 | contig 21974 bp, 19 predicted proteins | sample Subbioar_CSW14AB_FD_184820 | JGI IMG/M metagenome (GOLD analysis project Ga0208492, IMG submission 184820) | Serpentinite rock and fluid subsurface biosphere microbial communities from McLaughlin Reserve, California, USA - CR12Mar_CSW14AB (SPAdes) | ecosystem: Environmental > Terrestrial > Deep... | reverse complement strand
CCCGCCTATCGCGAGGCCTTGCTGGCGAGAATCGAAACCTCGTGCGCAAACGCAGCGGTCAAGGAAAAACTGCTGGCGCTGGCCGGTGCCCGCCAGGGCGGCAGTCACTGAATGCAACTCGACGGCCACTGCCATTGCGGCAACATCGCTTTGACGCTGGTGGTGGAACCGGCTCCCACGGAAATTCCCGCTCGCGTCTGCGGCTGCTCGTTTTGCCTGCAACACGGCTGCGTGTGGACCGCCCTGCCGAACGGCCAGCTCAACATCGCCATCGCGCACCCGGATGAAGTCCATCCCTACAGTTTTGAAACCCGCACCGCGCAGTTCCATGTGTGTCGCATCTGTGGCGTGGTGCCCTATGTCACCAGCACCATGGCGGGCCGCGAGTACGCGGTGGTCAACGTCAATTGTCTGCAGGATGTGGCGCCCCAGATGCTGAACCGGACGCCGGCAGCGTTTGATGGCGAAGGCGAAGGAGCGCGCCTGGCTCGGCGCGCGCGACACTGGATAGCCGATGTCCGCTATGGCAGGCGCTCCGACTGAACACGTAGGCGCCCATGACACGCGCCGTCGCCGCGAGTGTGGCGCCCGGCTTACACGCCGACGATATCAAAGAAGCGAAAACTCGCCTCGCCATCGACATAGTCCGCCAAGGCATCCAGCACGCCCTGCTCCTTGCGCCACGCGAAATAGCGCTCGTAATGCTGGCGACTGTCCCATAGCTCGACAAAAGCGAAATTGTTCGGGTCGTCCTGGTTGCGCGCGACCGAGACCGACACGCAGCCTTCGCGGCAACGCGTATCAGGCAGGATTTCCCGCAGCCAGCCCGCCAGTTTGGCGGCGCATTCCTGCTTGGCACGGAACTCGATATGGACAAGACAGGTCATGGGTCACCTCGCAGCGTTGTTGGATGGCTTCACACAATGGGGTCGTCAGGCCGTCGCCGAGTGCAGCACCCGCCCGGCACGTGCACCGCTGTCGACGCCGTGCTCGAACAGCACCTGGCCGTTGACGATGGTGTATTCCACACCGCGTGCGGTCATCACCAGACGGCGACCACCGCCCGGCAGATCGCGGCGCATGGTGCCGGTCACGTCAGAACCGACGGTGGCCAGATCGAAGATCGCGAAGTCGGCGGCCATGCCGGGCGCGATGCGGCCACGCTTGCTGATGCCGAAGAAATCGGCGGGTTCGGAGGTGATGCGTTTGATGGCGTGCTGCAAGGTCATGGCGCGGCGTTCGCGCACCCAGGTGCCCAACAGATACGTGGCGTAACCGGCATCGCAGATGCTGTCGACATGGGCACCGCCGTCCGACAGGCCGATCATGGTGCGACTGTCGGTGATCAATTCCGGTATGCGGCTCTCATCGGCATTGAACAGGATGTAGTTGAACTGCATCGCAAGGCCGTCTTCGATGGCGAGATCGAGAAAGGTGTCGAGCGGATCGGTGCCGCGCTCCTGCGCGATGTCGGCGATGTTGCGGCCCACGAACTTGGCAAGATGCGGACTCTGGGTTTCCAGCACCGTCATCACTTCCCAGCGTCCGGTGAAGATCAGGGGGCGCTTCAAGGCCTCACGGAAATCCGCGCGGAACTGCGCTGAACGCAGGATCTCGATCTGCCGCTCCACGGACTGGTTCAGGACCGGCACCCAGCACTGCATGCTGGCGAGGATGAAGGGCTTGGAGACATCGATCTGGAAGATGAAGGGCCGGCAGGTGCATTGCGGAATGGCGCCGCGTGCAATCAAGTCCGCGGTTTCGACCAGCGTGTTCTGCACCGCGTCCGGATCGTCATCGCGGTTGAGCAGTGCCAGCCAGGTGACCGGCCGACCTGACTCGCTGAGGAAGAGTTCGAGCAAGGCACGCTCATCGGCATTGACCTTGGAGGCCTGGCTGGTCAGCGCAATTTCTATCGAGCCGCGGCCCATATCGCGCAATACATGGGAGTAGCTGCGCAGTTCGTCGTGACTCGCCAGACGACAGGCCAGCGGCCGACCCTTGAAGCCCAGATGCTGGGGCGCGCTGGTGGTGGTGAAACCGAACGCGCCGGCCTCCATCGCCTCGCGCAACAGGCGCGTCGCTTCGTTCGTTTCGGCGGGGGTGGCCGCGCGTTCCATCGACTCCTCGCCCATCACGTAATGGCGGAAAGGCGTCAGCGCGCAGAGAAAGCCCATGTTGAGTCCGCTGCCGCGACGCGCGGCGGCCGCCATGTATTCGGGAAAGCTTTCCCAATCCCAGGTCACTCCCTGTTTCAGGACGTCAAACGGAATCGCTTCGACATTGACCAGATCCCAGGCCGCGATTTCCCGCGCTTCGGGGCGACAGGGCGCAAGGCCCACGCCGCAGTTGCCGAGCATGATGGTGGTGACGCCATGCCAACTCGAGGGTGAGGTCACATCGTCCCAGCAGATCTGCGCGTCGTAATGGGTGTGGGGATCGACGAAGCCCGGCGCGACGATCAGATCAGCGGCATCGACAGTGCGCGTCGCGGCACCGGACAGTCTGCCGATTTCAACGATGACACCGTCCTTGACGCCGACATCGGCGTGTATCGGCTCGGCGCCCGTGCCATCGACGACGGTGCCGTTCTTGATGAGTAAATCGTAGGACATATCCGACTCCCCTGTGATTGCGATAAGCGTCGTTCTCGCCACGCAGACCGATGGTTCGCGAGTGGCTCCGCCCGTCGGCCGGAGGGCCGGCAATGACCACCCGCCTGTGCAGCGCGCCGCTTCGAACATCCCACTACTTCGGGTACTGCACGTCAGCTTGTTCGCCTGTACGCTCTTGAACCAGCGTGGATGCCCACGGTATCACGAGCACCGGAAATCCGTACCGGTGGCAACGACAGGCGGCATCACCGATGCAGGTTTGCAGACCTACCCAAAGGGGGAAGCATGGCCAGTCATTTCATGCGTATCGATCCTGGTGTGCCGGATTTGGGTCACGCACCCTTATCGGTTGCACCCTATCTGTCGCAGGATTTCTTCGAAGGCGAACGGGATCAGATTTTCGGCAAGGTGTGGTTGAACGTCGCGCGCGGCTGTGAACTTCCCGCGCCCGGCGATTTCGTCGTGCGGCCGGTGGAAATCCGCAATGCCTCGGTGATCATCGTGCGTGGCCAGGACGGCGTGATACGCGCCTTTCATAACGTCTGCTCGCATCGCGCCGCCAAAGTCGAGTGGCGCGCCTGCGGCAATGCGCGGCTGTTCTCCTGTCCCTATCACGCCTGGAGCTACGATACCCAGGGCAAGTTGCGAGGCGTGCCCAGTGAAGAGAATTTCATCGGACTCGACAAAGCGCTGAACGGCCTGACGCCGATCGCCTGCGAGACCTGGAACGATCTGGTGTTCGTCAATTTCAGCGACACGCCGGCGCAGAGCCTGCGCCAATACCTGGGCGGGGTGACCGATTACGCCGACAACTATCCGATGGACGACTTCGATGCCTGGGTGCATGTGAAGGTCGGCACCATCAACTGCAACTGGAAGATTTTTCTCGACGCCTTCCAGGAGGCCTATCACCTCAATTATCTGCACAAGCAGACCTTGACCGACACCTTCAAGTGGCCGGAGAACCCGCTCGGTGAACCGGCCTTCTTCAAGACCTATGGGCCCCATCGCACGATGTCCCTGGGCTATAACCCCCGGCAGCGCAGCGCGCCCATGGCCAGCATTGCGCAACGCTATGGCGCGGACATCACCTCCACCGGCGGTGCGGCGATGGCCAACGCCCTCGGCACTCTCGAGAACCGCAAGACCGGCATCAATCCCGGCCGCATCGACAACTGGGCGCTGGATGTGACGACCCTGTTTCCCAACATCGTGTGGCTGGTCGGCGCCGACTCCACCATCTTTCACAAGATGTGGCCCATCGATAAGGACCACACCCGCTACGAGAACTACAGCTTCTATCGCAAGCCGACCAAGGCCAGCGAACGCTTCGCGCGGGAATACAGCTTTGGCCTGTTCCGCGACACCATCGTCGAAGACATCCTCAACACCGAGTTCTGTCAGCAGGCCATGAGTTCAGGCGCGAAGAAGCAGTTTCACCTGCAGACCACCGAGGCCTCGGTACGCCATCATCACTATCAGGTGGCGCGCTATGTGCGCGGAGAAGCAAGCCATGACTGAGCGCGTACAACTGCCGCCGGCCTTCGCCGACCTCGAGCATTTCGCCGCCCGCTGGGCGCTGCCCGGCAGCGACGAGCGCATGCACAAGCGCATGTCGAGTTCGATGGAGGAGATCAAGGCCTTCTACGACACCATGCTGAAGGTCACCGACAGCGCGCTGGCGCATCTCGACCAGTTCGAACTCGGCGCCATGCCGCCGGCCGAGACGCGCTTGTTCCATCTGGTGCTGGCCGGCGCCGAAGCGGCGCTGGCGGTGGAAGTCTACCGCGCGCCGCAACTGCCGCTCGCGCCCAGCGAGTCGCGCTTCAAGGTCACCCACATGCACATGGGCGATTGAACCGAGAGCCTAGCTCCAGGCGGTCCTGCCGGTGGCCCCGATGGTGACGAACACATAGGTGCAGTCTTCGTCGTAGACGTTCTCCCAGGCATGGGGCAGGCCGCCCATCACCAGGATGTCGCCCGCCTTCAGGGTGCGACGCTGATTGCCCTGCAATACGATGTCTATCTTGCCGGACAGCACGATCTCGTAGTCGACCGTGGCATGGGAATGCATGGCGGCATCACCGTGGTCCGCCGCCTCCGCCGAATCCTGCAGCAGGGCTTTGGCATCCATGCGTCCGGCCGAGCGCGCGGGAAAGCGCACGAGCCCACAGGCCGAACCGCCCGGTCCCGGCAGCACTATCTGTTGCAGTGGCCCGCCGATCTTGTGGGGCAAGGCGGGCGTGCCGTCGATGCCCCACAGGAAAGCGACTTCGAGCACGTCCGGCGTATGGGAGACAACCGCATCGCCTCGCTCGAGAAAACAAGGCTTGCCGTCAGGGCCCGTACCGGCAATGACGAGATTCATTTCCTGGTCGATGCTCATGCTGTGCCCCCATGTTGCGTTGTGCCACTGGCCGTAGTCTGCGCAGCGCATGGCGGGCGCGCAATGCTGATCCTTCGAGTGCCCGACTCACCCCACGAAGACGCAGACACAACTAGTCGGAAAGACATCGCCGCCATGCTTTCGATGGCGTCGCGACACCACTACACTGAACGACACGCACAGCCTCGAGCGAGGCAATTACCCCCCCACTGCATAGGAGAACGTCATGTACAAAGTATTGGTGGAAAGAACACTGGACCTGCCGCGCAAGAAGGTCTTCGACATCCTCGTGCAGTTCGGCGGATTGGAGAAACTCCTGCCGGACATGATCGCTTCCCTGGAACTCACCGGCAGCGGTCTCGGTGCGCTGCGCACCGTCAAGCTCAAGAACGGCGGCACCGTCATCGAGCGGCTCGATGCCGCCTTCGACGAACGCCTGTTCGCCTACACCATCACCTTCAACGACGCCATGCCGTTCGAGAACTATTGCGCGGTGGTGACGCTGGAAGATGCCGGCAACAAGACGCTGGCGCGGTGGGGCAGCAACTGGGATGCCAAGGGTGCGAGCGAAGGCGAGATCAAGGAAATGCTGAACACGCTGTACGGCAATCTGCTCGACGGACTGCACAAGCTGGCGTAAGCGCCAGCCACAGGGGCGCCGGCTGCGCCCCTTTTCTTGCGACGCGCCTGCAGGCCTTCGCCTCTCAGGCGCACACCTTCATTCCTCGACGACGTCGGCGGCCAGCAACGTGAGCTGTCGGCGCACCTTGTCGCCGAGGCGCTCATAGTGGGCGCCCAGCAAACGCTGCAGTTCGGTATCGGTCGCATAGCCCAGCCCGCGGCGATAGGCACGCTTGACGCGCTGGCCTTCGCGCCAGCGCTGGTCCATGCCGGCGATGTCGAGCGCCTTCATCGCCACGGCGCGCGGATGTTGCGCCTTGTATGCGGCGACGCGCTGCAGATGATGGGCCACGAGTTCGGGCACCGGGGTATGGCGCGGCAGGGCTTCAAGCTGGATCTGACCACCGTGCTCAAAGGGTGAGGGACTCTGGTGCTGGGTGGAGATATGCGTGCCGTCGTCGAACTGGGTGACGCACTCCACCATGCTGGTGACCTTCCATTTGCCGGACGCGAGCATGATCAGAAAGCCGAGCCAACCCGGCCACTTGGGCTTCATGGCGAAAGCGGCAACGCCGACCTCACCGCTGGCATCGGCGAAGAAGCGCAACAGCACGTGCTGGCCAAGCATCATGAACATGCCTTGCGCCTCCGCATCGCCGACGTGGCGCAGATCGAGATGGGCAATCTGCCTGGTGATGCGCGCGACGAAGCGGCGCTGGAATGCCGGATAGTCCTTGGCTTCAACGGGCGCGAGATCAGGCGGCGGTTCGAGCGCGACATTGAGAATCTGCTGGGCGATGTTATTGGCGAGCTGGGTTTCGGGATCCTCGCTCAAGCGCAACTCGAGCGCCTCGTTGACCGACTTGCCGGCGCGAACCGCGTTCGCCGCACCGAGCAAGGCCTGGGCAGCCATGTCTTCGGCCACGCCGCGATCCTTGCCATCACCGACCAGCGCCTGCTCGAGCAGTCTGGCCATCTGCTCGCGTTCCCCCCCACCCTGATGCTCGGAGCGGGCGCGGGTTTCGACGACGAAGGGGCGCGTCGGGTCGTCCTCCGCCATGGCCGCCAGCGCCTGGTCGTAGTGCGCCAGGGCTTCGTCGTAGCGGCCGAGGTCGTGCAGCACCATGCCTGCGCGCACGGCATAGCGATGCGCGCCGCTAAGGGCATGGCAGCTTGCGTAATCGGCCAACGCGGCCTCGAGCCCGCTGCGCGAATAACATAGGCCGTTGAAGGTGCGCACCGTGTCGGCATCGTCGGCATCATCGTTCGAGCGAACGGCCGCGGCGCGGCGCAGATGGGCGCGCGCTTCGCGTAGATCGACGCGCCCTGGCGCGAGTTCGATGGCGCGCTCGAGCAGCGCGTCCGCCTCGGCGGTCTGCACCTCGCCCTCTTCGCGATAGCGCAGTACATCGGCCAGCATTTGCAGAGCATCGACGTGTCTGTCATCCAGTGCCAGGGCGCGGCGCAACTCGGCTTCCGCCGCCAGCGAGATGCTGCGATTGCGTTCGCTCTGCGCGCGTTCGCGCCGCTCACGCTCGGCATCGGACAGTCGATCGTCGATGTGTGACGGGTCGTCATGGGGATGGGCATATTTCACGCGCTTGACAATCGCCGGCACGAAATCGGGCTTGCGCGCCAGCAGCAGGTCGAGTTCGGGTTTGATCTCGGCGTAGCGTTCCAACCGTTCGAGGCAGTTGGCGCGGTGCCAACGCAGCTCGGGGGCGTCGGGGAAACGGATGAAGAGCGCATCGAGCAGGCCGAGCGCCTCGTCGTAGCGGGCCTCGCGAAATAGAGTGGAGAAACGCAGAAACTCGGGATCCCTGGCCATGACCTTTCCCAGCGAAGACGGAGCGCCAAGCATAGCGAATGGACGTGGCGGGCCGCGACCCACCGGGATTGCTGATCAGCGCCTCACCGCAACGCAGGCCCCGCAGGCCGCGACGGTCCGCCGCCCTGTCGCCGGCGTCCACGTCGCGCGAACAACACCAGCAGTGCCGGCGCGAAAAGCCCCAACCCGCCCGGTATGGGGACGGCGGCGACCGCCAGGGACAGTCGCCGCGCATCGGCATGCAGGACCAGACGCTTGCCCTCGAGTTGCGGCAGCACAATGGCGGCGAAGTTGCCGTTGATGCCTTCGCTGGCCTCGAGAAAATCGAACACGCTGCCGAGGCCAGGATCAAAACCGTCGAGCAGCTTGATTTCGAGCGTGCCGCCCAGACGGGCCTGGCCGCCGTGCACCAGCAGCCGGTCGAAGTGCGACAGATCGGCCAGTTCGATTTGCAGGCGGCCCGCTGCCGATTGACTGTAGTTGCCGATGATTTCGGTGGTGCCGGGTGAATGACCGGGCGCAAGCGTGCCGCCGCGGTTGTCGAGGTCACCCGTCCAGTGCGCGACATGCAGTTCGCCGCCGGTGAAATTGAAGACGCTGCCATCGAGCGCAATGGCCTCTGCATTCACCACGCCGCCGCCGAGGTTGAGCGTCGCGTCGTCGAGGGCAAGGGGCGCATTGATATTGACGATGCCCCCCAGGATGTCGAGCGTGGCCTTGATCAGCGCCGGCGACGCCGTCGTGCCGAGGCTGGCATCGCCGCTGATGAGCCCCGCATTGAAGTTGACCGTGCCGCCGCTCACGCGGAAATGGCCCGCCTCGCCACTGGCGGCCCGCGCTGCAATCGCGCCGCCGCTGACCGGGTCGGCGCGCGTGAAGCGACCGCCGGCACCGCCGGCGAGGATGATGGTGCCGCCGTTCAAAGTGAATGACGTGGCGGCGTCGCCATCGATGCGCACGTCCCCACCGCGCGCGCCGCTCACACCGACCGCGTTCCGCACGCTGTCACCGGCGTCGCCACCGCGCAGCTGGACCACGGCATCGCCGGCGAGGGTGGTCGAGCCGCCGGACACGAGCCAGTTGCCACCCGCCCCGCCGTCGCCGCCGAAGAGCTCGAGTTCGCCGCCCGTGCCGCCATGAAAATCGAGGTGCGCCGTGCCGGCGATGGTGGTGGTGCCGCCGAGGATGTGAAACGCGCCGCCGCTGCCGCCCAGACCGCCAATACCCGGCGCGCGAGCGATACGACCGGCGTCACCTCCGTAGAAGGCCAGACGCGCCGCACCGTCGATGCGTGCGTCGCCACTGCCCAGTATGAGTTCACCGCCCCGCCCGCCACCGCCGCTCACGCTGCCGCGGAAACTCATGCCGCCCTTGCCGCCCTGAAAATCCAGGTTCACGGCTTCCGTCAGCACCAGCGTGCCCGCCGCCGCGTCGAAGGTGCCGCCCGCGCCGCCCGTGCCGCCGACGGACTCGCCCGTGCCGCCGGCGCCACCGCGGAAATCCAGCATCGCCGTGCCGCCGAAGGTATGACCTTGCGCCGAAGCGGTGACGAAACGCCCGCCTGCACCGCCGTCGACGCCGTTGGTCGGCACCACAACGACAGGATTGGCGTCACCGCCGGCACCGCGCAACACGCTTGCGCCCGTCACCAGCGAGGTGCCGCCGCGCAATTCGATGGCGCCGCCCGCGGCGGGCGTCGCGCCACGCCGGGCGGACACCTCGATGAGACTGCCTGCGGCCATCGACAAGTGGCCACCTTCAAGGCGGAACAGGCCGCTCTCTCCAGCCTGCCCATCGCTGCCACGGCTGCTGCCGGCGCCGGCTGTGCCGCCGCGACCGCCATGCAGGATCACTTCGCCACCGTTCATGACGAGTTCGCCGGCCACCATGTGCAGTTGTCCGCCACGCCCCCCTGTGCCGCCGTCACCGCCCGCGCTCGCGGCGCCGTCATCGCCGTTGCCGCCGTCACCGCCGGACAGTTCGAGGGTCGCGGCATCCAGCATTTCGAGCTTGCCGCCCGTGATTGTGAACTGGCCGCCGTCGCCACCGGCACCGCCGCTGCCGGCGCGGCCATCACTGGCGGAATTGCTGACCACCATGCTGCCCTGGCTGCCCTGGCCGCCGCTCAGAAACGCGCCGGAGGAAAACCGCAAGGACGCCGTACCACCGGCGATCGTGAAGCTGCCACCCCGCCCGCCCGCACCGCCCAGTGCGCCACCGTTGCCGCCTTTGAGCGTCATCTGCGCGACATCGCGGAGCGCGAGGTCGCCAGCGTTCAGCGCCGCAACGCCGCCCTGGCCGCCACGCCCGGCGACGATCGCGCGACCGCCGAGCACGGTGCCGGCCTGTCCATTGCCACCGTCGAACGCAAGCAAGGCGGTCTCCGACAGTTCGGCCATGCCGCCGTCAAGCAGAAAGGCGCCGCCGCTGCCGCCGGTCGCGGCGAGCAGCAAGCCATAGCCACCCATGCCACCCTGCGCCAGAATCGATCCCGCTTGCATGCGCAAGCTCGTCGCCGCCGTGCCCTTGATCTGCAGGGTGCCGCCGTGGCCACCGATGTGTCCCGCGGATTCACGCGGACTGGCACCACCACGCCCGCCGCGCAGATCGATCGAGGCCGCGCCGCTGAGGGCCGTCGAGCCTGCGGTGATCAACAGGCTGCCGCCGGCGCCGGCCGCGCCGCCGGAGAAACCGAATTCGCCGCCGTTACCACCGTGAAAATCGAGGCGTGCGGCATCCATGATGGCCGTCACACCGCCCATGATGCGAAAGCTGCCGCCGTCGCCGCCGTCGCCACCCAGGAAGGGGGAGTCGCGCACAAAGGCGGCGCTATCGCCGCCGAAGAAGTCGAGGCGGGCCGTGGCATTGATGAGCGTGTCGCCGCCGCCGAGCGTGAGAGAGCCGCCGCGCCCGCCGTCGCCGGCCGAGCTGTCGTGCATGCTCATGCCGCCCTGGCCGCCGCGGAAATTGAAATGCACTGCGTCGGTGATGATCAGCCGGCCAGCGCTGGCGCTGAAAGACCCGCCAGCGCCGCCGCTGCCACCGCTGCTGTCCCCGAGGCCACCCGTGCCGCCGGCAAAATCGAGCGCCGCGCCGCCACCCAAGGTCTGGGTGCCGGACGACACGATGTCCAGGGCGCCACCGTTGCCGCCGACGCCACCGTTCTGCGGCAGTGCGCTGATGGCGGTGCCATTGCCGCCCGTCGCGCGCAGCACCGAACCAGCCACCATGGTGATACTGCCGCCGCGCACGTCGACCGTGCCACCACGACTGCCGGCGGCGCCGGTCAGACCTTCGCGGCCCCCCACATCGATCAGGCCGGCACCGGACAGTGACAGTCTGCCGCCAGTCACATGCACGCTGCCGGCCGCGCCATGGGCACCCGCCGCACCATTGCCACTTGCCGCGCCGAGCGCCAATCCGGTCCCCCCCGTGGCACCCGAGCCACCTTTGAGCAGCACTGCGCCGTCACTCACCGCCAGCGTGCCACCGGCGATGGTGAGTTGACCGCCCGCGCCACCAGCGCCGCCATCGCCGCCGCGACCGAACACACCGGCGCCACTGCCGCCGCGGCCGCCGGCACCGCCGCCGAGGTCGAGCACCGCCAGATTCGAGATCGAGGCCACCCCATCGGTAATCTCGAACAGGCCGCCGGCGCCGCCCTGTCCGCCGCTGCCACCGGGCCCGCTGGTGCCTGGCGGGTGGACGCTGGCGAAATTCACACCTACGCCACCGGCACCGCCACCCAACCAGACCTGCGCGGCGTCCATGAAGTCCGCCGTGCCACCGCTGATCGTCAGCGCGCCGCCATCACCGCCGGCGCTGCCATTGCCGTCGACAGCAGTGACACCCGCGCCGCCGGCCAGCGTGAGCTGACTTGCGGCGCCGCTCATGCGCAGCGCGCCATCGGATGTCAGGTGGATGCCCTTCGCGCCCGCCGCGCCGCTGCCGTCCAGCGTGCCGCGGGAGAGTTCGATATCACCCTCCTGATTGGCGAAATCCTGTGTCAGCCGCAGCACGCCGCCATCGATGCGCAGGCCGGCGTCGATCAAGGCGGCGGGCGCGAGGCCAGCGACGCCGATCTCGCGGGTGATATGGCCGCTGCCAAAAGTGAAAACACCACCGCTGATATCGACCGTGCCGGTCGTGCCCCGCGCGCCGACCGTGCCGCCGCCCGGTCCCGGGCTGCCCACCTGACCGCCACCGAGCACCACTGTGCCACCGGCAAGATTGAAGATGCCGTTGACGAGGCTGAGCGTGCCGCCGTCGCCACCGCGGCCGCCGTTGCCCGTCAGGCGGCCCTTGCCGCCTGTGCCACCGCGCAGGTCGAGGAAAGTACCGGTGCCGAAACTGCTGGTGCCGCCATCGACACGCAACAGACCACCCTGACCGCCGCGGCCGCCATTGAGGGTGAGAACGACGGCGTCGCCGCCGTTGCCCCCATTGAGTCGCACGGCCGAATCCGCACCTGCCACGTTGAGCTTGCCGGCGATGCCGAGCGTGTGCCCGCCCGCGCCGGCGCCACCGTTGACGCCCGCGTCACCGCCGCCGGAGAGACTGCGTCCGTTGCTGATATTGAGCGCGCCGCCGGCATGCACATTGCCCGCGCCGTGGACGACGAGATTGCCGCCACTCACCTCGAGCACACCACCGCCGTCGATATCCGTCCGCCCGACGCTGGTCGTACCGGCGCCGACCAGCACACTGCCGCTCTCGACCCGCAGCGTGCCGGACAGGCTGTTGCTGCCGCTCAAGCTCAGGCTGCCGCTGCCTGTCTTGGTCAATGAGCCGCTGCCCTCGGCCTCGCTGATATTCCCGGCGAACACACTGGAGACATTGTTGAAACCGACGCGCAGCGTGGTGCCGCCGGGCAGGTTGTTGGCGAAGATCAGACTGCCGCTGCCCGCGAGGCCGGCAATGGTCTCGTTGACGGTGGCGGACAGGAAACGCAACTGCGCGCCACTGCCGATGGTGACGACGCTGCCATCGGGCAGGCGCTCGCTGGTGAGGGCGATATCGAGACCGCCGGCAGTGATGCTGGTGGCGCCGCTGTAAGTATTCGTGCCCGACAGGCTGAGCGTGCCGGTGCCGGACTTGGTCAAACCGTTGGTGCCGCGCAGTTCGCTGGCGATGATCGCGTTCCTGCCGGCAAAGACGTTGACCGCGCCGGTGGCGAGGCTGAGGTTGCCGCCGCTCAGTCGATAGCTGTCCTGGAACAACAGTGATTTGGCATTGTTCGAACCAATCAGATTGATCACACCGCCGCCCGGCGCAGGCACGGAGAAGGTGACATCGTCGTTGGCGTCGGGCAGGCCGGCCGACCAGTTCAGGACATTGATCCACGACTCGTCGCCGAAGTTGTCGTGCCACAGGGTGGCGGCCTCGGCGCCATCGGCGGCACACAGACAGGCGGTCATCGCCAGCGCCAGTGCCGAGCGCGATCGCGGGAGATGCCACGGCCGCGGTCCGTGCCGCTGACGGGCGATGAAATCAGCGGCAGTTTCGAGCTGCCCTTTCGAACTGAACGCGTGCATGTCCCGGTGTGCTCTTGTCGCCTGGCAAGTGCACGAAACAGTACGTCGGCCCGCCAAGGCGGTATATGCGACTAAAGTCCCAGCCGGTCTTAGGACCTGTAGGCAGGCGCGCCCGTCAAGCCGTCGTCAGCGCGGCGGTTCCAGGAACATGCGCTTCAACATGCTCCACCAACGCGCCAGACCGGCACGCGGCGGGGTGGTCTGCGCGTCTTCGGCGCTGTAGCCCAGCGGTCTTATGGTGGACGGCGCCTGCGCCGGCTCTGACCTGGGCGCAACGACCGGACTCGCTGTCGCCGGCGGCGCCGGCTGCGCTGTCGCTATCTGGGCAATGCCTCGGAACGGGATCTTTGCCATGAGCTGATTCTCCTTGCACAAAGAAAGCACTATCCGTCCCATTGCGCTGCCCGTCTATGCGCCAGCCGCTATAGCGCGCGCCACGCTGTGCCCCATGGGCGGGCTGCATTGGGCAAGTGCCTTGTGCGTGTCGCCCCCACGCGGGTGCGCTAGTCTCGCCGCATGGATGCATTGCTGACCGCCGCCGCACGGGCGCTTGCCGCGGGCGATTCGCTCGCTGCGCTCAAGCGTGTCGCCCTGCGCGAAGACCCGCCGGCGCTCGCGCTGCGCGGCATCGCCATGGCCCAGCTCGGCGAGTATGCGCGGGCACGTTCGCTGTTGCGTCGCGCCGCGCGTCGCTTCGGCGTCGAAGCAGGCGTGGCGCGCGCACGCTGCATCGTGGCCGAGGCCGAAGTGGCGCTGGCCATGCGCGACTTCGGCGGCACGCCCCGCGCACTGGCCGCCGCGGCAGCGACGCTGGAGGCCGCGGGCGACATCGCCAATGCCCGGCAGGCGCGCCTGATCTCGGTACGCCGATCATTGCTGCTCGGCCGGCTCGCTGATGCCGCGAGTCTGTTGGCGGGCTTCGATGGAACGGGCATGCGCGCCGCGCTGCTGGCGGTCGCGGCATTGCTCGAAGCGGAGCTGGCCTTGCGCTCGCTGCGCATCGCCGCGGCACGGGCGGCACTGGCGCGCGCGCAGCGGGCGGCAAACCGTGCCGCGGTGCCCGCGCTGTCGGCCGAGCTGGCCGAGATGCACGCCACGCTCTCGCGCCCCGCCGCGCGGCGCCTCGGCGCCGGTGTGGAAGAGACGCTGCAACTCGATGAAGTGGCCGCCCTGCTGGCCTCGCATGCGCTGGTGGTGGATGCCTGCCGTCGTGGTCTGCATGCCGCCGGCCAGTGGTTGCCCTTGGCGCGCCGCCCGGTGCTGTTCGCGCTGATACGCGCGCTGGCGACGGCCTGGCCCGGCGCTGTCGATCGCAGTGAACTGATCGCCTGCGCATTCAACACCCGCCGACCCGATGAGACCCACCGGGCGCGCCTGCGTGTCGAGATCGGACGCCTGCGCGCGCTCGTCGCAGCGATGGCGCGCATCGAGGCCACGGCGCAGGGCTTTGTGCTGCAAGCGCGCGACGCCCATGAAGTGGTGCTGCTCGCGCCACCGATGGATGGCGAACAGGCGGCCCTCACTGCCTTGCTTGCCGATGGCGCGGCGTGGTCGACCTCGGCGCTCGCCCTGGCACTCGGCGCCAGTCAACGTACCGTGCAGCGCGCCCTGGTCGAACTCGAAGCGCAAGCTCGCGTGCGCTCCATAGGCCGCGCGCGCACCCAGCGCTGGTTGGCGCCCCCCCTGGCGGGATTCACGACAATCTTGTTACTCCCCAGCGTGCCGACAAGCGCATAGAGTTGCCCCACCGCGTCAAACCAAGGCGCGCAAGAGAGGCAACGATGACACAGCCAGTTCCCAGCGACGTTTCCGACATCCCCACCCGGCCAGCGGAGATCGTGCGCGAATACGGCCCCTTCGCCGGCGCGCCCGCCATCCACGGCGTGAGCCACGACGGCCACCGCGTATGGGCCGCGACCGATGATCGCCTGCTCGCCATCGACCCCGTCAGCGGTGCGAGCGTGGCCAGTATCGAGCGCCGCTGCGAAGCGGGCACCGCGTTTGACGGGCAATATCTTTATCAGATCGCCAACGGGCGCATCGACAAGATCGATCCCGCCAATGGCGCGGTGGTGAGCTCCATCCCCGCGCCCGGCAAGGACGGCAACTCCGGCCTGACCTGGGCCGAGGGCAGCTTGTGGGTCGGGGCGTACAAGGACCGCAGGATTCATCAGATTGATCCCGCGACCGGCGCCATCCAGCGCACCATCGAATCGAATCGCTTCGTCACCGGCGTGACCTGGGTCGATGACGAGTTCTGGCATGGCACCTGGGAAAACGACGCGAGCGACATCCGCCGTATCGATGCCCAAAGTGGCGAGGTGCTGGAGCGCCTGGAGATGCCGGCGGGATCGATGGTGAGCGGCCTCGAATCCGATGGCGCCGATCTTTTCTACGCCGGCGGCGGCGCGGCGGGCAAGGTGCGCGCCGTGCGGCGCCCGCGGCGAAACCATCCGTGAAACCTGCGCGTCGCGCATCGCGCGCGACGATTTGAACTCCCCTGCATCGAGGCAAGCCGATATGACCACAGAAACGACGTCATCGAATTCATCCCAGCACGCCGTCGTCAGCCCGGACCAGTGGCTGGCCGAGCGCAGGAAACTGCTCGCGCGCGAAAAGGAACTGTCGCGTCTGCAGGACGAAGTCGCCGCCCGGCGCCGCGCGCTGCCGTGGGTGCGCGTCGACAAGCACTATGTCTTCGATACGCGCGACGGCCAACGCAGCCTGGCCGAACTCTTCGAAGGCCGCAGCCAGCTCATGGTGCAGCACTTCATGCTCGGGCCCGGCTGGGAACAGGGTTGTCCGAGCTGCTCGTTCATGGCCGATCACACCGACGGCATGAACATCCATCTCGCCCATCGCGATATCACCTTCACCGCCATCTCACGCGCCCCGCTCGATGAGATAGAGCGTTTCCGCGCGCGCATGGGCTGGCAGTTCAAGTGGGTGTCGTCCAATCGCAATGACTTCAACTACGACTTCCACGTCAGCTTCGCGCCCGAGCACCGCAGCGACGGCGAGGTCTATTACAACTTCGGCATGACCGCCTTCCCGAGCGAGGAAGCGCCGGGCTTGAGCCTGTTCTACCGGAACGCGTCGAACGAAGTGTTCCACACCTACTCCACGTTCGGCCGCGGCGTGGAAGTGATGATGGGCACCTATCACATGCTGGACCTCGCGCCCAAGGGTCGCGACGAACGGGATGTGCCTTACAAGATGGAATGGGTGCGCCATCACGATCGCTACGAGCCGACGCCCAAGGCCGGCGGCTGCTGCGCCGGCAAGTCGTGATGGCGGCGGCGCCCGCCGCGCTGCGCGCTTAGAGCTTGGGCTCGCGCACCGCGAAGCCTGTCACCTTCTGATAGGCAGCTGCGATGCCGAGCAGATAATTCTCGGCGAACGGCTGGCCGATGATCTGCATGCCTATCGGCATGCCGTCACTGTCGAAACCGCAGGGCACGCTGAGTGCCGGCAGGCCGGTGAGGCTCGGAATGCCGGTGAAACGCATGATGGCGCCGAGCATGTCCTCCGACACGCCGTTCTCGATCACGACTTCCGTCGCACCGACCGGCGTGGCGGTGAACGGCAGTGTCGGGCAGATGAAGACATCCACCTTTCTGAAGGCGGCGAGAAAGTGCTGGCGCAACATGGTGCGATAGCGTTGCGCCTGCACGTAATGGGTGGCGGGTAACAGCTCGCCGACTTCCAATAGTGTGCGCACGTCTTCGCCATAGTCCTGCGGGCGCTCGCGCAGCCATTGTTGATGATAGGTGCTGGGCTCGGTCGCCTCGATGGTCAACTGCGCCGAGATGTTGGCCTGGATATCGGGAATGTCGATGTCGATGATGTGCGCGCCCATGGTCATGAGCACGCCGAGCGCCTGGGATACCGCGGCGTGCACCGGCGCCTGCAGATGCGCATCGAAATAACCGGGAATCACGCCGATGCGCAGACCCTTCACGTTGTCTTCCAGATCCGCGGTGTAATCATCGAGCGCGCACGCGTCGGTGCTGGCGTCGCGCCTATCGTGTCCGGCCATGACATTGAACATCACCGCGCAGTCGGCCGCGGTGCGCGCCAGTGGGCCTGCGGTATCCATGCTCCAGGCGAGCGGAATGATGCCGTGATTGCTCACCCGCCCATAGGTCGGCCGGATCCCGCACACGCCGTTGATGGCCGCCGGCAGACGTATCGAGCCACCGGTGTCGGTGCCCAGCGCGCCATAGCACATGCGCGCGGCGACGGCCGCCCCGGAGCCGCCACTCGACCCCCCGGCAAAGCGCGTGGTATTCCAGGGATTGGCGACCGTGCCGTAATGAGGATTCGCCGAGGTGCCGCCCCAGGCAAACTCATGCATGTTGAGCTTGCCGATGAATATGGCACCGGCCTGCCGCAATCGCGCCGCGACCGTCGCGTCCTGTTCCGACAGGGCGTCGGCCAGTATCCTGCTGCCGGCGGTGGTCGGGAAGCCTTGCACGGCGATGTTGTCCTTGAGCGCGATGGGCACGCCATGCAGGGGACCGAGAACATGCCCCGCCCGGGCCATGATTTCCATCGCCTTCGCGACCGCGCGTGCCTGCTCGGCGAAGACCCGGATGAGAGCGTGCAGACGCGCATCCGTGGCGTCGATGCGGGCCAGCGAAGCATCAACGAGTTCGACGGGCGACACGGCGCGGCCCCGGACCAGCCGCGCGGCCTCGGTGAGCGTGAGATTCAGGAGATCGGATGCGCCGCTCATTCAGCGCAAGTCCGCGTCGGAGGCGCGATGGCGCAATACCGTGATGGGCAATACCTCGCGGTGGGCCGGGGCCTGCATGAGTCGATTCAGCGCGGCGCTGTCGGCGAGCCAGATGCGCAGGATGGGGAGCAGCACGGCCACGCGTTCGGCAGACAGTGGCAGCGACGCGGCATTTGCCAGCGCGGCCACGGCATCCGGCGTCAAGCGCAGTTCAGGATGCTCTACGGGGCCACGCACAGGTTTGCTATCTTCGTCAGCCATGGCTGTCTGCCTCCTTGAAGTCGTCATCACGCAACCAGAGTGCACCAAGCCCGCCCAGGATTACACAGTTCCGCGACCGCCGGGACGCCCGCGCACGACGCCATGCCTGGCTTTGCGTCGCGCGACGGCGCGAGCGGTTGCGCCCCAGACCATGAGCGTACGAAGAACCGCCCTATGAATGACACCACCCCGCCGCCTGACGACGAAGTGACGCGCGAAGAGTTGCACCGGCGCGCCATCGACTTTCGTGGCTACCGACGCAGCGATGGCCTGTTCGAGGTCGTCGCCAGACTCACCGACACCAAGCCCCATGCGTTCACGCCACCGGCGGAGTCGCGCACCGTGGCCGCGGGTGAGCCCATCCACGACATCGTCCTGCGGGTGGTGTTCGACGCGGACATGGTGGTGCGCGCCGTCACGCCCGGCATGCAGGCCTATCCCTATCGGCAATGCGTCGCCGGCGGCGATGTCCTGCAAGCCTTGCCGGGCCTCGTGATCGGCGCGGGCTGGACCAGCGAAGTGCGCAAGCGTCTGCCCGCGGGTGAAGTCTGCACGCACCTGCGCGAGATCCTCGTGCCCCTGGCGAGTGCCGCGTATCAGACCATGACGCAGTTTCGCCAGCACCTGCTGCATGCCACCGATGCGAGCGGCCGGCCGGCCAAGATTGATAGCTGCTATGCCTACGGCGCGTCACGCGCCCTGGTGCGGCATTTCTGGCCGGAACACCAGCGCCCGGCACAGGGCGAGGATTAGCGCGCGCGACAGCGCGTTTCGGCACGCCGCCGCCGATGCTAAGCTGTGGTCCATTGCTGTTGACCGCCCTACCCCGCTCATTGATGCAAGGAAGGAGCAGACCATGGCCACGCGACCCAAGGCAAAAGCCGCGCCGGCAAGTTCCGGCAAGTCGTCTGTGCGCAGTGCGCCGGCGAAAGTTTCCGCCCAAGCCAGCGGCGCCGCGAGCCGGGCCCTCGGTTGTCACGATTTCGAAGACGCGCGCCAATTGCTGAGCCGCTATTGCATGCTCATCGACGAGGGTCGCCTTCTGGACCTGAGCGAACTCTTTCATCGCAATGCGCTGTTCTCGGTGTCCTTCGACAGCGTCAAGAGCCACATCGGACGCGCTGCCATACTTGCCTGGTACACGCGCTTCTTTCGGGAACGCCCGGGCAAGGTCGGCTTTCCACGCCACAAGTTGTTTGAACCGTGCATCACCGCGAACGGCAGCACCCTCATCGCGGCCAGCTATTTCGATTCAGATTTCGTCGAGGCCAGCGGCGCCGTGCGGATACTCGCCGGCCGCTACGACGATGTGCTGGTGAAGGAACGCGGCCGCTGGTTCTTCAAGCAACGCACCATCACCATCCACCACCATTACTCGCCGGGCCAGGCGCAGCCGGGCATGGCCCTGTAGATGCGCATGCATGCGCATCTGCAGGCTCATCGCCGCGTTCAGGTCAGGCCGTAGAATCGCGTCGCCGTGCCGCGGAACAAATCGTCCTGCTCCGCTTCGCTGTAGCGCGCCGCCATCTTCTTGTAGGCATTCCATAGCGAAGCATAGGTCGTCGCGCATTTGTCGACCGGGAAGTTGCTCTCGAACATGCAGCGCGCCGGCCCGAACCGTTCGATGGCATGGTGAAAGTAGCGCGCCCATCTGGCGACCAGCATGTCGGATGTCGGCGGCACGGCGGCCTGCTCGAAGTGGAAGCCATTCCACGGCATGGCCATGCCGCCGAGCTTGATATGCACATTGGGGCAGGTCGCGAGTTCGCCGAGATCGCGCGCCCATATCCGATAGACCTCTTCCTCATGGCCCTCGTACTGACCGATGCCGACCGGCGTGCCGAGATGGTCGAGCACTATCGGCGTTTCGGGGAAGGCACGCGCCAGCGCGGTCAGGTGCGGTGTCTGCGGATGATAGTGCCAGGCGTCAAAGCGCAGCCCCATCTCGGTCAGCACCTTGAAGCCGGCACGGAACGCCGGCTCGCTGTACACCTCGGGATGCGACACGCCTTCCATGATGAACAGCACGTCGCTGCTTTCATCCCAGGCCACGATCTGGCGTATGCCACGGAACAGACTGCTGGCCGCGCAGTGGGCTTCGAGAATCTCGCGGGCACTCGGACTGCGCAAGTCCGTCTCGCCCATCATCGCGCCGATTTGCGCCGCCGCCGGCCGCTGCTTCGCGCGCGCGGCGATTGCCGCCACCCACTCGGTTTCGCCCACGCACTTCATGTCTTCCGGGCCATCCTTGCGGTAACCCTCCCAACACTGCAGGTAGACGGTCTGCTCGACCTTGTGCGTGGCGGTGTCGGCCCACAGCATGTCGAGGTCGTAGTCCGGGAATCGGTCGGTATCGGCAAAGAAATGATGGTGCGGATCGACGATGCGCCTTGTGGTATCCATCGCCTGCTCGGTGGATTGAGCCAGCCAGTCTTCACGCACTACGACTATCGCCATGGCTTCGTCTCCTCGAAACTTCAGTGTTGCGACGGGCGGAGCATCGCCCAGGCGCGGTAATTGCGCCATACCGCTATGGGCGGTGTGTCGGATGGCACGTCGCACCTTGCGGGCACCGGGCGGCGCCGAGCTTGTGCAGTCTGTGAGGTCGTTTGCCCGGCCGATCTAAATCTGACCGCCATCAGACCCGGCACTGCGGAGCTGGCATAGGGTGAACGGGCTCGTTTCTGAGCCAACCGTTCGCCTGCAATCGCCCGATAGCGAGGGACCGTCGTCATGCAAATACTCAACACATGCTTATTCCTTGGGGTAGTGTTGGCCGGCCATGCCGCCAGCGCCGCGACCCAGCAATATGCCGCGCACGAAGAAACGCTCTACACGGGCGACCACGTCATCGCCGACAGCGGCAGCCCGATCGAACCGGGCAGTGAAGGCGAGATCTTCCTGCAGTTCCTGAGCTATAGCCCCATGCTCGGAACGTCCTCGGTGGACAGCACCGTGAGCTGGGACGAAGCGATCGAGCAACTGGTGGGGTTCACGCAGGTCACCACTGTCAAAGAAATGGAGGTCAAGGATACGGAGACCGTGACTTGGCGGTTTGCCGCAGACGCTTGGTCGCCGCTTACGGGCGACATCGTGTGGAAGACGCTGATCACGACGGTCTTCGACCGCAGCCCCTTACTGACACCGGTGGTGCCCGAAGGGGGTGGTGGTGGCGGTAGCGGTGGTGGGGAAGATCCCTATCCGACCCCCGAGCAACTGCAGGAGATGGAGCTGGCCGGCGTTCCTGATGCGGCCTGCACCTACCTCGGCAAGTGCAATAATTACCTCGACGGCCTCACCCGCGATCAGTATCTGCGCGATATGCAGGCAATCGAAGCCATACTCGCGGGCGGCTACACCCCCACGCCGCTGCCGACGCCGCTGGTGCTGTTCGCCTCGACCTTGAGCGTGCTGTTGTGGCGGGCGCGGCGCGCGCCACGCGCTACCGCAAGCGCAACTGCCGGATAGCGGACTCCATCGACGCAGCACCCGCGCTGATCAAGCGCGGCAAGGCGCTTGCCCCGCGCATCCCATCAAGCGCCTTTTGCCTCGAGGCACGGTAGCCGCTGTTACAAACCTCCCTCATGTGCGCCGACGCGTCGCAGGACGGCAGACGCCGCGTTTGCGCGCTGCGCCGAAAGCCAGCAGTGCCGGCGCCAACAGCAGGAGACTCGAGGGCAGGGGCACGACATGCACAGCGGTGAGCGCCTGAATGTCGGCCTCGTCGCTCAATGTCACCGAGCGCGCGGTGAGATCGAAAAAGCCTGAGCCGCCACTGTTCAGTTTGCTGAAGGCCGCTCGATCGCGATCGCAAGGCTCAGTGCCGAGACAACCGCCCCAGCCACCCGTGGCATGCACCACCGCGCTGTTCTGTACGGTGATCCTGTCGGCGACCATTTGAATGTTTCCGCCACTGCCGCCACCGCCAGGGCCACCCGTGCCGCCGCTGTTGGTGAACGCAAAGCCGCCATTCGCGCCATCCGCGAGCAGC
>Ga0208492_1000898_pt1 | contig 21980 bp, 24 predicted proteins | sample Subbioar_CSW14AB_FD_184820 | JGI IMG/M metagenome (GOLD analysis project Ga0208492, IMG submission 184820) | Serpentinite rock and fluid subsurface biosphere microbial communities from McLaughlin Reserve, California, USA - CR12Mar_CSW14AB (SPAdes) | ecosystem: Environmental > Terrestrial > Deep... | reverse complement strand
GGGGGGGGGGGAATGGCAGACGAAGGGGAGACTCATCCTCCCAGCACGTCGCCCTCTCGGCAAGAAGGGCAGTGCCCGGGTCCCTGCCGGAACCTGGGGGCCCGCGTCGCCCGGCGCGCGCCGATCCGATAGACTGACGAGGTTGTGCGGATCCGCGCGCGCTCGCGCTCGCCCGCACGACGTGCAACACACCCTCCTGCTGTCGGGAAATGCCCGGCAGCCGATCAAGTCCGAAGGAGGTGGGTAAGTGACGCACCAGTACGAGCTCATGGCCATCCTGCAGCCGGAGATCGACGAGCGCCAGGTTCCCACGATCGTCGACAAGTTCCTGACGGTGATCACCGAGTCCGGTGGCACCATCGACAACATCGACATCTGGGGCAAGCGCCGTCTGGCCTACGAGATCCAGAAGAAGAACGAGGGCATCTACGCCGTCGTGAACTTCACCGCGACGAGCGAGGCCACCCAGGAGCTGGACCGCCAGCTCGGCCTCAACGAGCAGATCATGCGCACCAAGGTGCTGCGTGCCGAGGACGCGATCGCGATGATCGCCTCCGAGGCCAAGCGCGCCGAGGAGCGGGCCGCTCGCAAGACGGCGGCGAAGGCCTAAGTCCCATGGCCGGCGAAACCGTCATCACCGTCGTGGGGAACCTCACGGCCGACCCGGAGCTGCGTTACACGCAGAACGGCCTGCCTGTGGCGAACTTCACGATCGCCTCGACGCCGCGCAACTTCGATCGCGCGTCGGGCGAGTGGAAGGACGGCGAGGCTCTCTTCCTGCGTGCCAGCGTGTGGCGCGAGTTCGCCGAGCACGTCGCTGGCTCGCTGACGAAGGGCATGCGCGTGATCGCGCAGGGCCGTCTGCGTCAGCGCTCCTACGAGACGCGCGAGGGCGAGAAGCGCACCACGATCGAGCTCGAGATCGATGAGATCGGGCCGTCGCTGCGCTACGCCACCGCTCAGGTCACCCGCGCCGCGGGCGGCTCGGGCGGCGCCGGTGGAGGCCAGTTCGGCGGCGGACAGCCGCGCGCGCAGGTCTCGGAGGAGCCCTGGGCCACGCCCGGCTCGCAGACGGGCGCCGACGCATGGAGCACCCCGGGGTCGTTCGGAGACGACACCCCGTTCTGAATTCTCGCGGGTCGGATCGCCCCTTGCTCGTTGAGCGAGCGAAGCGAGTCGAAACGCAGCACACCTAAGGAAAACCAATGGCTGGAAAGTCGAGCGGCGACCGCCGCAAGCCGCGGAAGGGCGCGAAGAACGCCGCCCCCGCGAAGTCGATCCGGGTCGGCCTCATCGATTACAAGGATGTCGCCACCCTTCGCAAGTTCATCTCGGAGCGCGGCAAGATCCGTGCCCGTCGTATCACCGGTGTCTCGGTGCAGGAGCAGCGTCTGATCGCCAAGGCGATCAAGAACGCGCGCGAGATGGCGCTCCTGCCCTACGCCGGCGCGGGCCGCTAAGGAGCACTCATGGCAAAGCTGATTCTCACTTCTGAGGTCGACGGCCTGGGCTCTGCCGGCGACGTCGTCGAGGTCAAGGACGGGTACGCCCGCAACTACCTCATCCCCCAGGGCTTCGCCACCGCGTGGACGCGCGGCGGCGAGAAGCAGGTCGCGTCGATCCGCGCCGCTCGCGAGGCTCGCGCCATCGCGACGCACGACGAGGCCGTAGCCCTGAAGAGCACGATCGAGGGCACCAAGGTCAAGCTCGCCGTCAAGGCGGGCGCCGAGGGTCGCCTCTTCGGCTCGGTCAAGACCGCCGACATCGCGGACGCGGTGGCGGAGGCCGGTCTGGGCCAGCTGGACAAGCGCAAGATCACCATCCCGTCGGCGATCAAGTCGGTGGGCGACCACGAGGCCGTCGTGCGCCTGCACGACGACGTCACCGCGGTCATCACCCTTCAGGTGGTCGCGCTCAAGAAGTAAGTCCGTCACGGACGCCGGAGCGGCGCGGGATCTGCGGATCCCGCGCCGCTTTCGTGTGCGGGCGGCGCGACCTACACTGGGCCGCACAACCCCGGCTCCCTCGACGTGGAACGGAGCGGCATGTCGTCCACCTGGGTCACGGGCTTCGAGCCGCTGCTCGACGCCTCGCGCACGCTCATCGAGCGCGCCCACGACGAGCTGCTCGCCGGGAACGACGCCGATCCGCGCCTGCGTCACGTGCGCCCGCTCGTGCGGGAGTCGTGGCGCCGTTCACTCGCCGGGGCGGTGGGCCCCGAGGCGCTGCCGCCGCTCGAGCTGAGCGGCCATGAGCTGGAGCTGCATCGGGAGCGCCACCCGCTCGCCATGACCCTGCCGATGATCCGGGAGCTGCTGCTGCCCGGTAGCCCCGACGAGTCCGGCGTCGTGGTCGCGGTCGGCGACGCCTACGGGCGGCTGCTGTGGGTGGAGGGCGACACCGGCGTGCGCGCCCTCGTGGACGGGATGGGCTTCGCCCCCGGCGCCAACTGGTCGGAGGACCGCGCCGGCACCGCCGCGCCGGGTACGGCGCTGGCGCTGGGCCGCACCGTGCAGATCCACGGGGCCGAGCACTTCAACCGGCTGGTCCATCCGTGGTCGTGCACGGCCGCGCCGGTGCGCGACCCCGAGACCCGGCGCGTGATCGGCATCATCGACGTGACCGGCGGGGACGTGGCGGCCTCGCCGCAGGCCCAGCTCGCGGTGGATGCGACGGTGCGCGCTGTGGAGGGCGAGCTGCTGATCGCCCGCCTGCGAGTCCGCGGCACCGAATCTCCGCGGCGCTTGCGGCGCTCCCCGCGCCCCGTCGCCGCCACGGCCCTCAGCGTGCTCGGCCGGGACCGGGCCGTGCTCGAGCCCGGCGGGTCGGGAGCGGACGGCGTCGTCGAACTCGCGGGCCGGCACTCCGAGATCCTTCTCATGCTCGCGACCCACCGGCAGGGGCTCACCTCCGAGCGGCTGGCGGAGCTCGTGTACGGCGCGCCCAGCGTGGGTACGGTGCGGCCCGAGGTCGTGCGCCTCCGCCGCCGACTCGAGCGCGCCGTGCCGGAGCTGCGGATCGAGTCGGCGCCGTACAGGCTCGTGGGCGAGCTCGAGACCGACGCGCAGCACGTCCTCGGGCTCGTGGACCGCGGCGCCCACCGACTCGCGCTGGCCGCCTGCCGCGGCGACGTGCTGCCGTCCTCGGAGTCCCCGGGGGTGGCCGAACTGCGCGAGACCCTGCGGGCGACGCTGCGCGACGCACTCCTGACCGAGGCGAGCGCCGATGTGCTGCTCGCCTACGTCGACTCCGACCTCGGCGCCGACGACGCGGAGGCGCTGCGGCAGTGCCTTGCGCTGCTGCCGCCGCGTTCGCCGAAGCGGGCGGGCATCGTCGCCCGCCTCGAGCGCCTCGAGGCATAGCGCGCCCGACTGCAACCGGGTGCAACGTCGCCCGGGCTACCGTGCCGGTGAATTGCGAGGCGACGGCGCCGGCATCCGCGACGCCCGGCTCCCCGCGGACACGCAGTCGAAGGAGACAGCACATGACGATCGTGGAAGAGGGCGTCTCGAGCGTCTACGCCGCCCCCGGCCAGCGCGGAGCGGTCGCTGAGTACCGCGCGCGATACGGCCACTACATCGGAGGCGAGTTCGTCGACCCGATCAAGGGCCAGTACTTCGAGGACATCACGCCCGTGACCGGAAAGCCCTTCACCGAGATCGCGCGCGGGACGGCCGAGGACGTCGACCGCGCCGTCGAGGTGGCCTGGCAGGCGTTCGCGTCCTGGCGCCGCACGTCGCCGACCGAGCGGGCGAACATCCTGAACAGGATCGCCGACCGCATCGAGCAGAACCTCGAGCGGATCGCCGTGGCCGAGACATGGGAGAACGGCAAGCCGGTGCGCGAGACGCTCGCCGCGGACATCCCCCTCACGGCCGACCACTTCCGGTACTTCGCGGGCGTGCTGCGCTCGCAGGAGGGATCGATCAGCCAGCTCGACGAGGACACCGTGGCGTACCACTTCCAGGAGCCGCTCGGCGTCGTGGGCCAGATCATCCCGTGGAACTTCCCGATCCTGATGGCGGCATGGAAGCTCGCGCCGGCGCTGGCGGCGGGCAACTGCGTCGTGCTCAAACCGGCCGAGCAGACCCCGGCGTCCATCCTGTTCCTGTTCGAGATCATCGGCGACCTGCTGCCCGCGGGGGTCGTGAACATCGTCAACGGGTTCGGGATCGAGGCGGGCGCTCCCCTCGCGCAGCACCGCCGCATCCGCAAGGTCGCCTTCACGGGCGAGACGACGACCGGGCGCCTGATCATGCAGTACGCGGCGCAGAACCTGATCCCGGTCACGCTCGAGCTGGGAGGCAAGAGCCCGAACATCTTCTTCGAGGACGTGGCCCGCGAGCGCGACGCCTACTACGACAAGGCGCTCGAGGGCTTCGCGTTCTTCGCCCTCAACCAGGGCGAGGTGTGCACGTGCCCGTCGCGCGCGCTGATCCAGCGCTCGATCTACGACGGCTTCCTCGCGGACGGCCTGGATCGCGTCGGCAGGATCGTGCAGGGCAACCCGCTGGATCCGGCGACCATGATCGGCGCGCAGGCGTCGAACGACCAGCTCGAGAAGATCCTGTCGTACATCGACATCGGCAAGCAGGAGGGTGCGCGGCTGCTCACGGGCGGCGAGCGGGTCGACCTGGGCGGCGAGCTGAGCGGCGGCTACTACGTCGCCCCCACGGTGTTCGAGGGCAGCAACGACATGCGCGTCTTCCAGGAGGAGATCTTCGGGCCAGTCGTCTCGGTCACGGGCTTCGACTCGTACGACGACGCCATCGCGACCGCGAACGACACCCTGTACGGCCTCGGGGCGGGCGTCTGGAGCCGCAGCGCCGAGACCTGCTACCGCGCCGGCCGCGCGATCGAGGCGGGCCGCGTGTGGACGAACACTTACCACCAGTACCCGGCGCACGCCGCCTTCGGCGGGTACAAGCAGTCGGGCATCGGGCGCGAAAACCACCTGAAGATGCTCGACCACTACCAGCAGACGAAGAACATGCTCGTGTCCTACGCCGAGGGGCCGATGGGGTTCTTCTGATCCGCGGGGCGGATGGAACGGCCCAGGGGAGGAGCGGATGACCGTGGCCGAGCGGGTGGCGCTGACGGATGCGGCGGCCGCGCTCGTGCGCGACCTGACGACGCAGCACGGGCCGCTGATGTTCCATCAGTCGGGCGGATGCTGCGACGGGAGTGCGCCGATGTGCTTCCCGGTCGGCATGTACCTGACGGGTCCAGGTGACGTGCTGCTCGGGCAGGTCGACGCCGGGCTCGACGACCCGGTGCCCGTGTACATGTCGGAGTCGCAGTTCGAATACTGGAAGTACACCCACCTCACGATCGACGTGGTGCCCGGGCGCGGCGCCGGGTTCTCGGTGGAGGCGCCGACAGGGAACCGGTTCCTGATCCGCTCGCGGATGCTGACGGAGGCCGAGCTGGCGGAGCTGGGGCTGGCGCGCGGCTGATGACCGGGCCGGGGGCGGCACGGGATCTTCGGACCCGTGCCGCCCTCCCGCGTTGCGTGCACGGCGTGCGCGGGGTGCGCGGGGTGCCCGGGCTGTCGGGGACCACAGCCGAGCGGGTGATTCTCTGTGGTCATGAGTCGTTCACCTCCCCTTGACATATCGCCCGTCCGCACCCCGTGGATGAGCCGGGGTTGTACACACCCACGGCGTGTCGTCCCAACCTTCAAGCCGACGTTTAATCACACCGTCATCCACAGGGTGTGGGTTCTCGAAACCCCAGATCGTCGTGGAGAAAAAAGTCATCTCCCGCCGGGCGCGTCGGAGTTCTCCACAGAGTGTTTCCACATACGTGTCGGCGGTTTCCGCAAGTCCTCCACAGAGTTATCCACAGGGTCGTTTGCACGGGGGAAACGGCGCACCTACGGTGAACGGGCGGATGTCGGGGGTCTCTGCTTTGCTGTCCTCCCGTACGGACGCAGCCACCACCCGACACTCGAGAGGACACCCCCATGTCGATCGCCGATATCGCCGACGACCGCCTCGGGGGCCGACGCGAGTCGGAGCGCACCCCTCCGCACGACCTGCTGGCCGAGCAGAGCGCGCTGGGCGGCATGCTCCTGTCGAAGGACGCGGTCGCCGACGTCATCGAGTCGCTGCGGGGGGCCGACTTCTACGTCCCCAAGCACGAGGTGATCTTCGAGGCGATCCTGTCGCTGTACTCGCACGGCGAGCCCACCGACGTGGTCGCGGTCACCGACGAGCTCATCAAGTCGGGCGACCTGCAGCGCGCGGGCGGCGCGGACTACCTGCACTCGCTCACCTCCATCGTCCCCACCGCGGCGAACGCGGGGTACTACGCCGGCATCGTCGCCGAGCGGGCCCTGCTGCGCCGCCTGGTCGACGCCGGCACGCGCATCGTCCAGATGGGCTACGCGGGCGAGGGCGAGGCCGTCGAGCTCGTCAACAGCGCGCAGGCCGAGATCTACAACGTCACGGGCGCGGAGAAGACCGAGGACTACGTGCCGCTGTCGATCGCGGTCGACGCGGCGATGGAGGAGATCGACGCCGCGAGCGGGCGCGACGGCAGCATGACCGGCGTGCCGACCGGCTTCAGCGAGCTGGACGAGCTCACCAACGGCCTCCACGGCGGTCAGATGATCGTGGTCGCCGCGCGTCCCGCGATGGGAAAGTCGACGCTCGCGCTCGACTTCGCCCGCGCCGCCGCGATCAAGCACAACCAGCCCGCCGTGTTCTTCTCGCTCGAGATGGGCAAGGCCGAGATCGCCATGCGCCTGCTCAGCGCCGAGGGGGCCATCCCCCTCCAGAACCTCCGCAAGGGCACGCTCGACTCGCGCGACTGGACCACGGTCGCGCAGACGCGCGGGCGCATCCACGAGGCGCCGCTGTACATCGACGACAGCCCCAACATGACGCTCGTCGAGATCCGCGCCAAGTGCCGCCGGCTCAAGCAGCGCGTGGGCCTGAAGATGGTCATCATCGACTATCTGCAGCTGATGACGAGCGGCAAGCGCGTCGAGTCGCGTCAGCAGGAGGTCTCGGAGTTCTCGCGCGCGCTCAAGCTGCTCGCGAAGGAGCTGCAGGTGCCGGTCATCGCGCTCTCGCAGCTGAACCGTGGACCCGAGCAGCGCACCGACAAGCGCCCCCAGGTCAGCGACCTGCGTGAGTCGGGCTCGATCGAGCAGGACGCCGACATGGTGATCCTGCTGCACCGCGACTCGGTCTACGACAAGGACACCCGCCCGGGCGAGGCCGACCTGATCGTCGCCAAGCACCGCAACGGCCCGACCGCCACCATCGAGGTCGCGTTCCAGGGCCACTTCAGCCGCTTCGCCGACATGGCGCCCGCGAACGACTTCGCGTAGGGTGACCACCCGCCCACCCCGCATCGCGGGGACCACCTGCGCTCGCCGCGAAGCTCGACGTTGGACGGGACATCCGCCCACGCGCCAAGGCCGTCCTCGCCGTAGGTGCGGTCGACCGTCACCGTGTCGCCGGTGACATCCAGGCGCACGGTCGGGCCCAAGCGTGCGTCGCGCACGAAGTCGTCGGACGTGCCGATCGTGTCGATGAACGATTGCACGAGTCCGTCCGGCATCACATAGTGCGAGTGCGCCCGGAACTGCCGCTGCCGGCGCAGGCCTTCACGGCGACGGTGGAAGCGTTCAACGCCTCGATCGACAGATCGATGCCGCTCGATCCGACGGTGCGGGACGGCCGGAGGGCCGAGGTGCAGCCGCCCAAATCGAACTGGGCCTCTCCGCTGGAGAAGCCGCCGTTCTACGCCTACCCGGTGACATGTGGGATCACCTTCACCTTCGGTGGCCTGCGCGGCGACATCGACGGGCGCGTACTCCGCGCGGACGGGTCGCCGATCCCGGGCCTGTTCGCCTGTGGCGAGATGTTCGGCGGGCTGTTCAGCGGCAACTACCCCGGCGGCTCCGGACTGGCGGCCGGAGCCGTCTTCGGCCGCCGCGCCGGCCGCGCCGCGTGAACCCTCCGGCGTCGCCGGCGGGCGGCAGCGCCGCGTGAACGGCGTGTGCCGAGGGGGACGTGTCCCGCCTCGGCACACGCCGGGGGGCAGCGGGTCAGCGGGGGGTGCGCTCGCGTGCTGCCGGAAGGGGCGCGAAGGCCCGGTTGACCGTGCTCTGGTACCAGTACGCCGTCGTGGAGATGTCATCGGACCGCTCGAACAGCCCGTGGTCCCAGGTGCCGATCTGCTGAACCGTGACGCGGAGCCGCTCCTGGAAGTAGATCGGGTCGGGAAGGTGCCAGCGGTACAGGCCGTGCATGGGCATCATCGCGGTCGTGAACTCCGACGCTCGCGTCGTGTCCGTCGCACTGCTGAAGGGGTATCCGAAATACGGTGCCGAGAAGGTGAGCGCACGCGGCTCCGGGTCGGCGCGCAGGGCGTCCTGGAACGCCCATGCGCCGCCGGCGTAGTCCTCCAGCCCCGTGCTGCACAGCGTGGGCAGATCGGTGTCGCCGTCCACGAAGAACTTCACCTCGCCCTCGCCCCACCAGTAGCGCTGCAGCGATGCGAGGGCGACGTAGGTGCCGACGTAGGTGCCGCTGCCTTCGACGCCGTCCAGGATGACGTGATCCTCGCCCGGCGCGGTGGATCCGTTGCTGCGACGCCACTGCGCGTGGAAGTACCCCGGCCACTCGTCGAAGTCGTCGCCGGTCGTGTAGTCGATCTGGAAGAACACGTGGCCGAGGTCCTCGCCGTGCTCGCTGCTCAGCTCGATGCGCGCGCCGGTGCGGAACGGCATCGGGAAGTAGGAATTCATGCCTCCCGTGGGGGCGACCACGATCGGCTCCGACGTGACGAGGGCGCGCTCGCCGAATCCGTTGCAGAAGAAGTCGCCCAGGGGCACCTCGACGGAGGGGTGCTCTGAGCCGTCCCAGTACGCCCGCAGGACGAGGTCGCGCAGCACGAACGGCCCCGACGGCGTCTTGTCGGTCACCGTGATCCAGATGTGCCGGATCACCCCGGGCCCGTCGATCTGGGCGAGCGTCACGGTGTCGCCGGCAGGCAGGGCGTACCACGCGCTGCCCTTCCGGCCAGGGCCGAGGTGCGAGCTGGCGGTGCCGGCGGAGCCGGGCGCTCCCGTCGGGTTCTCTGCGTTGATGGCGCGACTGCGGCGCGTCCCGTCGTTGCGGAGGGAGTTCCACTGGATCGGCATGAAGCCTCTTTCGTTCTCGGTGGGATGAGGGTCATTTGACAGCACCCGCGGTCACGCCGCGGCTGATCGTGCGCTGGAAGATGAGGAAGAACACGAGGGTCGGGATGAGAGACAGCAGCGAGCCGGCGTTGACGACCGTGATGTCGATGGAGTGCTGGCCGCGGAGGGTGGACAGCGCGATGGGCACCGTCTGCGACGCCGGATCGCCGAGCAGGATCAGCGGGATGTAGAACTCGTTCCACGACCAGATGAAGGTGAACACCACGAGCACGGTGAGGGTGGGACGGACGATCGGGAACACCACGGTCCACAGGATGCGCCAGCGTCCCGCTCCGTCGATCGCAGCAGCCTCGAGCACCTCCCGCGGGAAGGTCGACATCACGCTCGAGAGGATGTACGTGCCGTAGGCGGCCCAGAGCACGATGAACACGACGACGATCGACCAGATGGAGTTCAGCAGCCCGGTCGCCTGCGCTCCGTAGAAGAGCGGATAGATCAGGGCCTCGTGCGGCACCATCGTCGCGACGAGCAGCAGCGCTGTGATGGCGGTGTTGGCGCGGATCCGGCCGATCCCGATCGCGTAGGACGCGAGCAGCGCCAGCGCGGTGCCGGCGAAGGCGATCACGGTCGAGCTCAGCACGGAGTTCCACAGGGCGCGAGGGAAGTCGACCCGGCTCAGATAGCTCGTGAACGCCTCGAACGTGAAGGTGGTCGGCCACGCCAGGGGGCCGTTCGTGCTGTAGTCGGCGCCGGTCTTGAACGCGTTCAGCACGAGCAGCAGGAAGGGTGCGGCCATCAGGACGGCCACCGTCACGGCGAGCGCCAGCATGAGCCAGTTCAGCGGCGTCCGCCTTCTGCGGCTCGATCGCGGAGCGGGGGCGAGCGTTGCCGACATCAGCGGGGCTCCTTCCGGGTTTCGCGATGCTGCCAGGTGAGCATCACCGCGGCGACGATGAAAATGACGAGCGACATCACGGTGGCGATGGTCGAGCCGTAGCCGACGCGAGAGAGTTCGAAGAAGCTGCGGTAGGCGTAGTAGGACGGAACGACCGTGGAGTTCTCCGGGCCGCCGCCGGTCAGGATGAGAATCGGCGCGAAGACCTTCAGCGCGGCGATCGTGGCGGTGAGCACCACGACGAAGATCTCGGGTCGGATCTGAGGGATCGTGATCGCCTGGAACCGCCGCCACCAGCCGGCGCCGTCGAGCTCCGCCGCCTCATAGAGCTCCGGATCGACGCGCTGCAGCGCCGACATGAAGATGACGACGGGGTAGCCGATCTGCAGCCACACCAGCATGAGCATGACGCTGTAGACGGCGATGCCGGGATCGCCGAGCCAGTCCGGCGGATCCTGGATGCCGAGGCTGCGCAGCATGAGGCTGAGCGAGCCCTGCTGCGTGTTCAGGATCGTCGACCAGATGAAGCCGGCGACGGCGATCGGCAGGATCTGCGGCAGGTAGTACGTCGCGCGGAGCACGGCGATGGCTCGGTCGCCGAACCGGCGCCCGAGGTAGTCGAACAGCAGCGCTGCGAGGAGGATGCCGATGATCGTCGGGATGACCGTGATCGCGACGATCATCGCCACGCTGTTCTGGAACGACCGCCAGAAGGTCTCGTCGGTGAACAGTGTGAGGTAGTTGTCCAGCCCGGCCCACCGCATGGGCGCCTGGCCGCCCTTCCAGTGGAACAGGCTGGTGTAGACGTTCATCGCGAACGGGGCCGCGACGACGATGACGAACCCTGCGGCGAGGGGGAGCAGATAGAGCCAGTAGGCGCCGCGGTGCTCGAGCGAGCGGCGAGGGCTTCTGAGGCGTGCAGCCATGGTGTGTCCTCCGGGGAGGTGGGGGCCCGCGGGGCGGGCCCCCACGGATTCAGCCGGCGAGAGCGACGTCGCGGCCCTCGTCGTAGAACTTCTGGAGCTCGGCGGTCCACTCGTCGGCGGTCATGTTGCCGTTCGACATCGCCTGCATCCCCGACTGGATGAAGTCGAGGAATCCGGGCACCGGGTAGTCCGGGTAGAAGCTCAGAGTGTCGGCGTCGAGCAGCTCGTTGAAGCGCTCGGTGTACTCACGCGTGAGCTCGTCCTCGATCGTCGAGGCGTCACCCGCCAACGGCAGGCCGCCCAGCTGGCCGATCTTGTTCTGCACCTCTTCGCTCAGCGTGATGTCGATCCAGTCGTACGCCAGCTCCTTGTTCGTGGCGTTGGCGGGCACGCCCCAGAGGTGCCCACTCGAGCCCATCTGCATGTTGGCGCCCGGCAGGGTGAAGTAACCCCAGTCGAAGTCGGCCTGCTCGCGGATGCGCGCGAACTCGCCCTGGTTCCAGATCAGCATCGCCTTGTCGCCGCTGAGGAAGTTCACGGTGGCCTGCTCGAAGTTCAGCCCGCCCAGCTCGGTGCCGACGTAGCCCTTGTCGATCCACTCCTGGAACCGCTCCGCGGCGTCACTCCACGGGCTGGCCGAGAAGTCGACGGGCTCGCGGAGGAACATGAAGTCGTCGATCGAGGTCCGATCGGCGCCCGCCGAGACGAGCGAGTACCAGACCCACATCTGGTTGAAGCCCTGGCTGGTCGCGGCGGAGGAGGAGATCGGCGTGATGCCCGCGGCGAGGAGCTTGTCCATCGCGGCCTCGAACTCGTCGAGGTCGGTGGGCTCCTCGGTGATGCCCGCCTCGGCGAACAGCTCCTTGTTGTAGTAGAACATCACGTACTCGCCGATGTTCGGGACGCCGTACCAGTCGCCCGACCCAGCCAGCCCCTGCTCGTCGTACTGGGCGAAGGCCTGCATGGCGCCGGTGATCTTCTCGTCCCAGCCGCGCTCCTTCGCGACATCCGTCAGCGGAGCCAGCAGGCCCTGGGCGGCGAGCTGGCCGCCGTCTGCGTTGCCCTTGTTGAACTCGATGACGTCGGGCACGTCGCCGCCCGTGAGGGTGATCTTCGCGTTCTGGCGGGCGGCGTCGAAGCTCGTCGTCTGGAAGTCGACCTCGACATCCGGGTGCTTCTTCTTGAACAGCTCCAGGGCGAGCTGCCATCCCTGGCCCTGGGCGGTCTCGGGGTTCTCGTACTGAAGGATCGTGAAGGTCTTGTCGCCTCCCTCGCCTGCATCGCTGCCAGCGCATCCGGCAAGGGAGACCGCCACGGCGGTCGCGGCGACGGTGCCGACGACCCCACGCAGGGCGTTGCGGGTTGTCACTCTCATTTCTCTCCTCTTCTCAGAAGGTCCGGCGCATGGGCACGACGGACACCGGGCGCACACGGTGTGCGGCCGGACGATGGGCGGACGGATCTAGGCGGACGGCAGGCCGACGGACGCCCGGACGACGAGGGGACAGGGAAGGGTCTCGATGCCCGGTGGGGCGGTGACCTCGCCGTGGAGGCGGTCGATGATGCGCTTCGCGGCCCACGCGCCCATGTCGTGATGGGGCAGCCGGACGGTGGTGAGGCCCGGACGCAGGGCGTCGGCGATGAATCGCTGGTCGTCGAAGCCCACGACGGAAACGTCGTCGGGGATCCGCATGCCCAGGTCTCCCGCGGCCTGGTAGACGGCGAACGCGATCTGATCCGAGAAGCAGAAGACCGCGGTCGGCCGATCGCTGCGCTCGAGCAGTGCCCGCACCGGTCCGTATGCCGACGCGGTCGCGGTGTCGCCCAGGGTGAGGACGAGGCTGGGGTCGGACGCGATGCCGTGCGCGCTGAGCGCCTCGAGGTACCCCGTGCGTCGAAGCGTCGATGCCACGTACGCGTCGTCGCCGACATTGCAGAACGCGATCCGCCGGTGCCCGGCCTCGGCCAGGTGAGCCGTGGCGGCGTAGGCGCCGCCACGCTCGTCGGGGACCACCCCGTCGGCGATCCTCTCGTCGGAGGGGAAGCCATCCAGCACCACGACCGGGATGGTCGGCGGCACGACGGGCAGGTCGACAGCGCGGTGGAACTCGGCCGCGACGATGAGCCCGTCGATGTCGCGCTGCAGCAGTGAGCGCGACGACTGCTCCAGCAGCTCGGTGCGGTTCGTCGTGTCGATGATCATCGCCAGGTAGCCCGATTCCCACGCGACACCCTGCACGCCCTCGAGCATCCGCCCGGCGAACGGCACGCTGGCGACCCGATCGCTCAGTACGCCGATCGTGTGCGTGCGCTTGGTCTTCAGCCCGCGAGCGAGCTGGTTCGGGATGTAGCCCATGTCGTCCGCCGCGTGGCGGATGCGCGCGGCGGTCTGCGCGTTCACCCGTCCCTCATGGCGATCGTTGAGGACGAGCGACACGGCGGACGCCGAGACGCCCACCGCGGCAGCGAGGTCCTTCAACGTGATCACGACGACTCCTTCGGCATCAATCGTTTGACCGGCTTCGTCAAACGATTGATGTGACCGTACGAGCGTCAAACGCGTTGACGCAAAACGCCGTTGCCGAACCGTTACCGTCGCGTGCTCGAGCTCAGCGGGAACCCCTCCGCTCGCTCAGCGCGGAGGTCACCTCGGCGGCGTCGGGGAGGTCGGCTCCGGCGCGCTGCACGGTGATGGCGGCGGCGGTCGTGGCGAAGACCAGCGCCTGCTCCAGCACTCCCTCGCTCGGGTGCCCGACGAGCGACGGATCCGCCGCGAGGCGGTGGATGAGAGCCGCCATGACCGTGTCGCCGGCACCCACCGTGTCGACGACCTGGACCGCCGGGCCGGCGACGGCCGCGCGCACGGGGGCGGCCGCGATCGCGCCATCCCCGCCGAGAGTGATCGCCACCAGGGATGACCCGTTCTCCAGCAGCAGGTCGGCGACCTGCTCAGGCGCCCTGTCGGGCCGGAGCCACGCGGCATCCTCGTCGCTCAGGTTCACCACGTGCGCGTGCCGCGCCAGGCGCAGCACCTGCTCCACGGCGGCACCATGTTCTCCAACGAGAGCCGGCCGGATGTTGGGGCCGAAGGTCACGATCGCGTGCGTGGCGACCTGTTCCCCATGGCCGTCGAGGGGGATCCCGAGCGCACCACCTGGGTGCTGGGGGTCAGCGCCAATGGCGAGCAACACGGCCGCACCACCGGCTACGCCTACTGGACCGGGGGCCTGGGACGGGCAGGACTTCACGCCCGACGCCGACGAGCCGCGCTGGCTCGACGGCGGCGCCGCCTTCTATGCCGCGGCACGTGGCCCGACGTCGAGCACCCGCTGGAGCGGCGGTACGTGATCGGCTGGATGAACAACTGGGCGTACGCCGGAGAGCTGCCGACGAGCGACTGGCCGGGAGGCGTCATGTCCCTGCCGCGCGAGCTGACGCTGCGGGACCGCGACGGCGCGCTCGTCCTCGCGTCTCGTCCGGTCGGCCAGCTCGGCAGGCTCGAGGGCGCGGCGATCGGCACGGCGGACGCGACGGTCACGGCGGGATCCGCCAAGGAGGTGGCGCTGCCCGACGGCGATGCGTTCCGGTTGTGGATGTCGCTTCGCCAGGATCCGGATGGGCCCGTGCGCGAGGCGCGCATCCGCATCGCCGGATCCGACGGATCCTTCGCGACCGTCGGATACGACTTCGCGCGCGAGGCGGTGTTCCTGGCGCGGGATGCGGATGCGGCGGCATCGGGGATGCCCGACGAGTACCGGCGGATCCGCACGGAGCGCGTCGCGACCGAGGACGGTGCGATCCGGCTGGACGTGATCGTGGACCGGTCCTCGATCGAGGTGTTCACTCAGGATGACGTCGCCGCCGTGAGCAGCCTGGCCTTCCTCGGGGCGGGCGATCGGGCCGTGTCCGTCTCGTCCGTCGGAGGCGGCACGGTCGCGGAGCGGATCAGCGCCGCGCCGCTCCGAGTCGCCGCTCCCGAGCGGTGGTGAGGCTCAGGCCGGGGGAGCGACCGAACCCCGCGCGATGAGCGTACCCCCGCAGGGCGGTCTGCGCCGGCTCCGGGGCGGTGCCGTCGATCAGATCGGGCAGCCGCTCCACGGCCCACCGGCCCATGTCGTAGTGGGGGAGGGCCACCGTGGTGAGGGGCGGCAGCAGCGCGCGGCGGCGACCTGGTAGACGCCCATCGCCACCTCGTCGTTGAAGCAGAAGACGGCGGTGGGCCGATCAGGGCGATCCAGCAGCTCGGCCGCGGCCCCGCGGCCACCCTCGGTGTCGGCGCTGGTGCGGGAGATGAGCGACTCGTCCACGGCGATGCCGGCCCGCTCGAGCGCCGCTGAGAGCGTTCGAGACGGTCGTGGGCGAGACGCCGGCCGCGGCGGCGACATCCTTGATCCCGACGCGTCGGGTAGCCGGCTCATCGCTCGCTCCGCCAGCGTAGGCGGTGACGGCCGTCGCCCGGCAGCACCCGGCAGCGGCGGCCGGATGCTCGTCTTGACGAGACGCGGTGGCGTGGTCCACAATCAGTTCCGACGCGTTAAATCGATTTAGCAAACTTCAGCACAGAGATCTTCAGCACAGAGAGGTGCCCGCGATGGCGAGGGTCCGGATCTCCGACGTGGCGGCTGCCGCCGGCGTCTCGGTGACCACGGTCTCGCTTGTGATGAATGACGTCGAGGCGCGCATCCCCGAGGAGACGCGCCACCGTGTGCGCGAGGCGGCGCGCGCGGTCGGCTACGAGCCCAGCTCGGTCGCCCGGGGCCTGCGCACCCAGCGCACACGCACCGTGGGTCTCATCTCCGACCAGATCGCCACGACCCCCTTCGCGGGGCGCATGCTCGCCGGTGCGCAGGATGTCGCGCGCGAGCACGGACATCTCGTCTTCCTGGTGGACACGGGCGGCGACGCATCGATCGAGTCCGAGGCTGTGCGCGCACTCGCGGCTCAGCAAGTGGACGCCATGATCTACGCGTGCATGTGGCACCGCGTGGTCGATGCCCCGCAGGGACTGCCGGCGAAGACTGTGTTCCTCGACTGCCGCCCGAGCGCGGGCGGGCACCGCAGCGTGGTTCCCGACGATCGCGCGGGAGGCGCGGCCGCCGTCCGCGAGCTGGTCGAGGCGGGGCACCGCCGCATCGCTTACATCGACACCGACGACGCCACGACGCCCATCGCCTCGTCCCTGCGCTACGAGGGTTACGTCGAGGTGCTCGAGCAGGCCGGGATCCCTGTCGACCCCGCCCTGCGTGTCCGGGCCCAGACCTCCGCGCACGGTGGACGTGCCGCCGCGGAGGCCCTGCTCGACCTGCCGCCGGACCAGCGTCCGACCGGAATCTTCTGCTTCAACGACCGCATCGCGGCCGGCGTCTACATCGCCGCGCACCGCCGCGGTCTCGACATTCCCCGCGACCTGTCCGTCGTCGGCTACGACGACCAGCAGCTCATCGCGGCGGAGCAGGATCCTCCCCTCACCACCGTCGCCCTGCCCCACTACGCCATGGGTCGCTGGGCGATGGAGGTCGCGCTCGGCGTCCGTGCGGAGGGGGATGTGGACGCCACGCACCTGATGGAGTGTCCCGTCATCCGACGAGACTCTGTCGGCCCGCCGCCGGCGCAAGTCGCCAAACCGAACCGGCGACGGGCTTCACACACCGATCAGCCGCCGGAGGCGGCTCTCGATCGGTGACTCACGCAGGCGTGAGTCACCAAGAAAAGGAAACCACACCCATGCGCAGCAGAATCCCGCTCGTCCTCTCGGCCGGGCTCGTCACCGCCGTTGCCCTCACCGGCTGCGGGCAGGCCGGTCAGGGCGACGCCACGACGGCGGACGGCAAGACCCCGCTCACCATGTGGACCCACTCGGCCGGCAACCCCGCCGAGCTTGAGGTCTACGAGCAGATCATCGACGACTTCAACGCCTCGCAGGACGAGTACGAGGTCGTGCACGAGTCGTTCCCGCAGGGCGCCTACAACGACGCCATCGTCGCTGCCGCGACCTCGGGCGACCTCCCGTGCCTGCTCGATCTCGACGGGCCGATCATGCCGAACTGGGCGTGGGCAGGCTACCTGCAGCCTCTCGGCATCTCGAGCGACATCACCGACTCGCTGCTGCCCACGGCGGTCGGCAAGTGGGACGGCGAGATCTACTCGGCCGGGTACTGGGACGCAGCGCTCGGCATCTTTGCGCGCAAGTCGGTGCTCGACGAGAACGGCATCCGCATCCCGACCGCCGAGGACCCCTGGACAAAGGACGAGTTCACCGAGATCCTCGCCACGCTGAAGGCGGCCGGATACGAGACCCCCATCGACATCGGCGCCGAGGACACAGGCGAGTGGTGGCCGTACGCGTACTCGCCGCTCCTTCAGAGCTTCGGCGGCGACCTCGTCGACCGCGACTCCATGCTCTCCGCCGATGGCGTGCTCAATGGCGAGGAGGCGGTGGCCTGGGGCGAGTGGTTCCAGGGCCTGTTCGAGGAAGGCTACGCGGATGCCGGCGGCACCGTGGGGAACCAGGAGTTCGTCGACGGCGACGTCGCGCTCAGCTACACGGGCGTGTGGAACGCCCTCGCGTCGGTGGATGCGATCGGCGACGACCTGCTCATCCTGCCCCCGGTCGACCTCGGTGAGGGGCCGAAGATCGGCGGCGGCTCGTGGCAGTGGGCCATCTCGTCGTCGTGCGACGACCCGGAGGGTGCGCGGGCGTACCTCGAGTTCTCGTTCCAGGACGAGTACGTGACGCAGTTCGCCGACAAGCAGATCGTGATCCCGGCCACCGAGAGTGCCGCCGAGGCGTCGAAGTACTTCGGCGAAGACGGCGTGCTGCGTCCGTTCGTCGAGTTCTCGCAGGAGTATGCGGTGCTGCGTCCCGAGACCCCGGCGTACGCGGTGATCTCGTCGACGTTCGAGACCGCGGCGAAGGACATCATGAGCGGCGCGGATGTGAAGCAGACGCTCGACAACGCGGTCGCCCAGATCGACGCCAACATCGAGTCGAACGACGGCTACGGCTTCGAGTGACTCACCGACGCCGGGGGCCGGAAGGCCCCCGGCGTCCCACGAAAGCAGACCCGATGACAGTCACCCCTCCGACGACTGCCGCCGAGACCCCTCGGCGCGCGTTCCGTCGCTTCCGCTCCTCGAAGGGACGCGAGACGTGGGCGGGCCTCGGCATGATGGCCCCCGCCGCGATCCTCCTCGTCCTGTTCCTCGTCGTCCCGGTGATCCTCGCGTTCACTCTGTCGTTCACGAACGCGCGCCTGATCTCGCCGAACCCGCCGCGGTTCGTCGGGCTCGACAACTTCGTGCGCGCGTTCACCGCCGATCCGGTGTTCCTGCAGTCGGCGTGGAACACCTTCCTCTTCGCGCTCGTCGTCGTTCCCGTCCAAGCGGGACTCGGTCTGGTGCTCGCAGTGCTGGTGAACCGCCGGATGCGCGGCACCACGCTCTTCCGCGTGATCTTCTTCATCCCGGTGGTGACGTCGATCGTCGTCGTGTCGATCCTCTGGAAGTTCATGTACCAGAAGGACGGGCTCGTCAACTCGATGATCGACACGCTCACGTTCGGTGCGTGGAGCGGCGTCGACTGGCTGAACAACCCCAGCACGGCGCTCGGCGCCATCATCGTGCTGTCCATCTGGCAGGCCGTCGGCTTCCACATGATCATCTGGCTCTCGGGCCTGCAGACGATCCCGGAGGAGCTCTACGAGGCGGCCCGGATGGACGGGGCGAGCCCCTGGCGGCAGTTCACGAACGTCACGTGGCCCGGCCTGCGTCCCACCATGGTCTTCGTGCTCGTGACGATCACGATCGCGGCCCTCGGCCTGTTCGTCCAGGTGGACGTGATGACGCAGGGCGGCCCCACGGGCTCGACCTCGACCATCGTCTTCCACGCCGTGCGCAAGGGATACGAGCAGCAGGAGATCGGGTACGCCGCGGCGATCTCGCTGATCTTCTTCGTGGCCGTGCTCGCCGTCGCGCTCGTGCAGCGCTGGATCACGCGAGAGAAGGATTGAGCATGTCCGCCACACGCACCCTCACGACGGCGCCCGGCGGCCGCCGCGCGGTCGCCTCCGCGGCGAGCGAGTCGTCGCGCCGCACCCGGGGCAAGGTCTTCACCTATGCCGCGATGACCGTGCTCGCCCTGTTCTTCCTGTTCCCGCTCGTGTTCATGTTCGTGTCGAGCCTCAAGCCCGACGCGCAGATCCTGCAGGACATCGATTCGCCCGCGGCGTTCCTGCCGGTCGGCGACATCAGCCTCGACAACTACTTCGGCGTCTTCGATCGCGTGCCGGTCGCCCAGTTCCTGTTCAACTCGGTGCTGGTGACGGTGCTGACCGTGGGCCTCGGCCTCCTGATCAATTCCATGGCGGGTTTCGCGCTGTCCCGGCTGGAGTGGAAGGGACGCGCCGTCGTCCTCGCCTTCGTGATCGCGACGCTCATCGTGCCGTTCGAGACGATCGCCGTTCCGATGGTCTATTGGGTCGCGCAGCTTCCCACCCTCGTCTTCGAGGGCGGGGTGCTGAAGTACGACTTCGGCTGGCTCAACACGTACGAGGTGCAGATCGTGCCGTTCATCGCGAACGCCTTCTCGATCTTCCTGTTCACGCAGTATTTCTCGACGATCCCGAAGTCGCTGGACGAGGCGGCGCGGATCGACGGCGCGAGCTGGTTCACGATCTATGCGCGCATCCTCGTCCCGCTGTCGGGCCCCGCGTTCGCCACCGTGGCGATCCTCACCTTCCTGCCCGCGTGGAATCAGTACCTCTGGCCGCTGATGGTGGTGCAGAAGGAGGAGCTGCGGCCGGTCATGGTCGGCATGCAGTACTTCTTCCAGCTCAACACCGCCTGGGGCGAGGTGATGGCGTACACGTCGCTCATCACGATTCCGGTGCTGATCGTGTTCCTGGTGTTCCAGCGGGCGTTCGTCAGCAGCATCGCCGCGAGCGGGGTGAAGGGATGAGCGGCGCAGAGCGCATCGTCGTCGTCGGCGAGGCCCTCGTCGACGTGGTCCACCGCGCGGACGGCGCCGTGCACGAGGCGCCCGGCGGCAGTGCCGCGAACACGGCGCTCACCCTCGGACGGCTCGGGCGCGCGCCCCTGCTGGTCACCCGGCTCGGGGACGACGACCGCGGCGGGGTGCTGCGGCGCTGGCTCGGGGAGTCGGGCGCCGATGTCGCCGCCGCGGACGCCCCGCGCACGGCGAGCGCGACCGCTCGTCTCGACGCGACGGGGTCGGCGACGTACGCGTTCGACATCGCATGGGATCTCGGGCCCGACCTTCCGCGACTGCGGGCGCTCGTCGAGCGGTCGGCGGGCCTCGTCCACGTGGGGTCCATCGGCGCGCTGCTGGCGCCCGGGGGCGACCAGGTGCGCGAGATCGTGCGCGGCGCGCGCGCCGGGGCGACGGTGACGTACGACCCGAACATCCGGCCATCCCTCGTCGACGACCCCGATGGCGTGCGGGCGCGGGTCACCGAGCTCGTGGGCCTGGCGGATGTCGTGAAGGCGAGCGACGAGGATCTGCAGTGGCTTCACCCCGGGCGCGACGTCGTCGACATCGCCCGGGAGTGGGCGTCGCTCGGTCCGGCGTTCGTGGTGGTGACCCTCGGTGCGGACGGCGCGGTCGCCGTGACCCGGCGGGGTGACGTGGTGCGGGTGCCGGCCGTGGCGACCGCGGTCGTCGACACCGTGGGCGCCGGCGACACGTTCATGGGCGTGCTGATCGACGGCGTCGCCGAACGCGGCGGGCTGGCCGGGGCGCTGCGCGCGCCGGACGGCGGCCTCGACACGCGCGCTCTCGAGGCGCTGCTGCGCCGCTGCGCGACGGCGGCGGCCGTCACCGTTTCGCGTCCGGGGGCGGATCCGCCGCGGCGTGACGAGCTCGACGCCCTCCTGCCCTGACCCGCCGACTGACCGCGGCCATCCGGCCGCCCCGCTATCTCCGCGCGCCCTCAGGCGCACGATTCGAAGGAGTCCACCGTGTTCGACCTTCCCGGTTCCTGGGTCTGGGACTACTGGTTCGCCGATGACGGCGACCGCTATCACCTGTTCTTCCTGTACGCCTCGCGGGCCCTGCACGACCCGGACGCCCGGCACTACCGCGCCTCCGTCGGGCACGCGGTGTCCACCGACCTCGTCGAATGGACGCAGGTGGCGGACGCCCTCGTGCGCAGCGACGCTCCCGCGTTCGACGATCTGGCGACCTGGACGGGGTCGGTGGTGCGTCATCCGGACGGCACGTGGTTCATGTTCTACACGGGCTCGTCGCTCGCGGCCGACGGCAAGAACGTGCAGCGCATCGGCTATGCCACCTCGCCCGACCTCGACGTGTGGACCAAGGCGGAGGGGCCGGTGCTCGAGGCCCGCGGCCCCTGGTACGAGAAGCTCTCGAGCGGAGCCTGGCACGACGAGGCGTTCCGCGATCCGTGGGTCTTCGCCGATCCGGAGGGCGAGGGCTGGCACATGCTGATCACGGCGCGCGCGGCGGAGGGCCCCGTCCTCGGCCGCGGCGTGGTGGGTCACGCGTGGTCGGCCGACCTGCGCACGTGGCAGCTGCGCGAGCCGCTCAGCGCGCCGAGCGAGAACGGCTTCGGGCAGCTCGAGGTGTTCCAGGCAGAGGTGGTCGACGGGCGCCCGGTGCTGATCTTCTCGTGCCTCGGCGAGCACACCACACCCTCCCGGCGCGACAGCCGGGGCGGCACGTGGGCGGTGCCGGCGGGCGGGCTGCTGGGCCCGTACGACGTGGACGCCGCCTATCCGCTCACGGACCAGAGCCTCTACGTCGGGCGCCTGCTGCGTCGCCGCTCGGATGGGCAATGGCTGCTGTTCGCGTTCCGCAACGAGGGCGCCGACGGCGAGTTCGTCGGCGGCATCACCGACCCGATGCCCGTCGGCTGGGAGCGCGATCGGCTGGTCGTGCTCGACACCGCTCGGGTGCCGGCCGCCTGACACGAACGGCCGGGGTCTCGCGGACGGGCCCCGGCCGCCTGACACGAACGGCGGG
>Ga0208492_1000897_pt1 | contig 21995 bp, 20 predicted proteins | sample Subbioar_CSW14AB_FD_184820 | JGI IMG/M metagenome (GOLD analysis project Ga0208492, IMG submission 184820) | Serpentinite rock and fluid subsurface biosphere microbial communities from McLaughlin Reserve, California, USA - CR12Mar_CSW14AB (SPAdes) | ecosystem: Environmental > Terrestrial > Deep... | reverse complement strand
GCCACGGCGGGTCCCGCGCGAGGCGCGCATCTGCTATCGTTCCGCGCTACGTGCGCGCCGGCGCATACCTGCCGTCATTGCGGCGCGGACCACGGCGCGTCATTCAAGCGCGGGAGAACGACAGTGGTAAGCGCGGCAGATTTCGAAGCAGATATTCCAACCTTGCGGCGCATCCTCGCCGAGTCCCGCACCATCGCCGTGGTCGGGCTTTCGCAGAACTGGCATCGTCCGAGCAATTTCGCCGCCAAGTATCTGCAGCATCACGGCTACCGCATCATTCCCGTCAATCCCGCCTACGACGAAGTGTTGGGCGAGAAGTGCTATGCGAGCCTGGCCGACATCCCCGAGCCGGTCGATGTGGTCGACTGCTTTCGCCGTTCCGAAGACATTGCGCCGCTCGCGGAAGCCGCGATTGCCATCGGCGCCAAGGTGCTGTGGCTGCAACTCGGTGTGATCAACCTCGACGCCGCGCAGCGTGCCCGTGCCGCCGGCCTCGATGTGGTGATGGACCGCTGCATCAAGATTGAACACGCGCGGCTCTTGGGCGGACTCAATTTCGTCGGGGTCAACACCCGCGTCATTTCGTCCCGGCGGCCCAAGGTCATCGTCAATTAATTGCATCGTCAAATGAAACGCGCCCGGCGACCGTTCGCCGCGTCGCGCACCGCCAGCAGAGGCCACCATGGCAGATCACGAATTCGGTTTTGAAACCCTGGCACTGCATGCCGGCCAGATCCCCGACCCCGCGACCGGCTCGCGCGCGACGCCCATTTACCAGACCACGTCCTACGTGTTCGACGATACCGAACACGCGGCGAGCCTGTTCAACCTGCAGACCTTCGGCAACATCTACACGCGGCTCAGCAATCCGACCACCGCGGTATTCGAAGAACGCATGGCGGCGCTCGAGGGCGGCCGCGCGGGCCTCGCCGTCAGTTCCGGCATGGCGGCGTCGGCCATCGCCCTGCAGACCTTGTGTCAGGCCGGCGATCACATCGTCGCCGCGCGCACGCTCTACGGCGGCACGCATACCTTGCTCGATTTCAACTTCAAGCGTTTCGGCATCGAAGCGACGCTGGTCGACACCGACGACCCGAAGGCGTTTGCCGCCGCCATCAAGCCCAATACCAAGGTCGTCTATGCCGAGACCATCGGCAACCCCGTCATCAATGTGCTGGACATCGAAGCGGTGGCGGCGGTCGCCCATGAGGCCGGCCTGCCGCTCATGCTCGATAACACCTTCCCGACGCCCTATCTGTGCCAGCCCTTCAAATGGGGCGCCGACATCGTCATCCATTCCGCCACCAAGTTCATCGGCGGCCATGGCACCACCATCGGCGGCGTGATAGTGGAGTCCGGCAAGTTTCCGTGGGACAACGGTAAATTCCCCGGCATGACCGAGCCCTCCGAGGGCTATCACGGCGTGCGCTTCTACGAGACCTTCGGCGACTTCGGCTACACCATGCGCGCCCGGCTGGAACAATTGCGCGTGATGGGTTCGTCCATCAGTCCCCTGTCGAGCTTCCTCCTGCTGCAGGGGCTGGAAACGCTGCCGGTGCGCATGGACAGACATTGCGACAACGCGCTCGCGGTCGCCGAGTTCCTGGCACACCATCCGCGTGTGGCCTGGGTGCGCTACCCCGGCCTGAAGAACGACAAGTACCACGACCTCGCGCGCAAATACACGCCGCGTGGCGCGAGTGCGATCTTGAGTTTTGGCATCAAGGGCGGGGTCGCGGCAGGCGCGCGCTTCATCGAGAGCGTGCAGTTCCTGAGCCATCTCGCCAACGTCGGCGATGCCAAGACCCTGGTCATCCACCCGGCCTCGACCACCCATCGCCAGATGAGCGAGGAACAGCAGGTAGCGGCCGGCGTGATGCCCGACATGATTCGACTGTCAGTGGGGATCGAAACCCTCGCCGACATACTGTGGGATATCGATCAGGCCTTGGCCAAATCGGCGTAAGCAGGAAGGGGAGAGCGACATGAGTGACTTGGTTGTAGCCATCAAGGGCGTGCTGACCAGCGGCGACGTACTGTCCGGCACCGATGCCACCCAGCGCGCAGCCGGTGTGTGGCGCACCGACACCATCAAGGCCGGCATCATCGTGCGGCCCACCACCACCGAAGAAGTCGCGGCGGTGATGAAGCTTTGTCATGCGCGCAATCAGCATGTCGTCGTGCACGGCGGTCTGACCGGGCTGGTGCACGCTGCCGACACCGCGCCGGACGACGTCGTGATTTCCACCGAACGCATGAACCGCATCGAGGAACTCGACACCCTCGGCCGCACCATGACCCTGCAGTCCGGTGTGCCGCTGCAGTCCATCCACGACGCGGCGGAGGCCGCGGGCCTCATGTTTCCGGTCGATCTCGGCGCGCGCGGCTCCTGTCAGATTGGTGGCAATGTGTCGACCAATGCCGGCGGCCTGCGCGTCATCCGCTACGGCATGACGCGCGACAACGTGCTCGGCCTCGAAGCGGTATTGAGCGATGGCACCGTGGTGTCGTCCCTCAATCACATGTTGAAGAACAATTCCGGTTATGACTTGAAGCAGTTGTTCATCGGCTCGGAAGGCACACTCGGCATCGTCACGCGCCTGGTGCTGCGTCTGCGAACTTCGTTGCCGGCGCGCCATACGGCGCTGGTCGCGTTTCCGGAATTCGGCGCGGTGTTGAAGTTCCTGTCCTATCTCGACGGCGCACTGTCGGGCAATCTGTCGGCCTACGAAGTGATGTGGCCGGATTTCTTTCTGTACCAGAGTGGCAAGGTTGGCGGTGCCGCCGCGCAACTCGGCGCCGACTATCCCTTCTACGCCATCGTCGAAACCCTGGGCGCCGATCAGGAGCGCGAGGCCGAGGTCTTTGAAGCGGCCTTGATGCGTGCCCATGAAACCGGGCTTCTGGCCGATGCGCTGGTCGCCAAGTCCGATGCCGAGCGCGCCTCCATCTGGCGCATTCGTGACGAGGTCGATCACCTGTTCGACCTCGGTCAGGTGGTGTATTTCGACGTCAGTCTCGCCACGCCGCCAATGGCCGATTATGTGGCACAGGTGCGCGCCAGCATTGCAGCGCTGCCCTTCGATGGGCGCTTCTTCTCCTTCGGTCACCTCGGTGATGGCAATCTGCATTTCGCAGTGGCGACGCGCGAGGATATCGAGCCCCACCGTCATGCCATCGAGCAGGCCATCTACGGCCCGCTGGAAGAACTCCACGGCTCGGTCTCCGCCGAGCATGGCATCGGCCTCGAGAAGCAGCCCTGGCTCGGCATCTGCCGCAGCGAGACGGAGCTCGCGCTCATGCGTCGCCTCAAACATGCGCTCGATCCGAAGGGACTGTTGAACCGCGACAAGATTTTCAAGTACGACGGCGCGCAGGCGCCGGGTTAAGTCCAGGCATTGGTCGCCGCAGGTGCGAACGCGTTCGCCCATCCGTTCGGCCGGAGGAATGCCGTGCACGCGCATGTCGGTGTGCGGTTGAATTCGCCCCTGCGATAACCGCCATGTCGCCGTTTCGTGCGCAGCACGCGCAGGACATTCTGGACGCCGTCGCGTCGCGCAATCTGACGCATGTGTCCGTCGGCTGTCTGGACTGGGACGGTCGTCTGCGCGCCAAGCACTACAGCGTGGCGGCGCTGGCGGCGGCGCTGGCGCATGGCCTTGCCATGACGACGACCATCTTCGCGCAGGACATCGGCGACACCCCCATCCTGTTTGGTCCCTTCGAGGATGCCGAGGGTGGTTACCCCGACGGTCGCCTGCAGCTCGACGCCCGCAGTGCGCGCAATGCGCCATTCGATGCCGGTGGTGCAGGGCTCCTGATCCTGGGGCAATTCCAGCCACCCTATGGGGGCTACTGCCCGCGTGCGCTGTTACGCGCCGAAATCGAGCGCCACGCGGAACTCGGCTTTACGGTGCGCGGCGGCTTTGAACTCGAGTTTCGACTGTTGCATGAGTCGCCGCGTACTCTGGCGGCGAAGTCCTCCGCCGAGCTCAGCTTCGCACCCGCCTTCGAGCGCATGTATGGACTGGTTGACCAGGCCGCGAGCGCGCCCTTTCTGCATGCATTCGAACAATGGGCGCAGCGCATGGACGTGCCGCTGGCGGCTGTCCATCATGAATTCAAGGGGCTGATCGAAGCCTCGCTTGCGTCGGTCGATGGCCTCGCCATCGCCGACAATGCCGTGCTGGCGCGCAGCCTCGCCGCCATTCTCGCGCACCGCGAGCAACGTTTGGCCTGTTTCATGGCGCGTGTGGCGCCCGAACTGCAAAGCGCCGGCGCGCATCTCAATATTTCGCTGTGGCGCGACGCGGGGCGCGATAACGCCTGCTTCGATGCGGCGGGCGTCAGCGCGATGTCACGCGCCTTCATCGCCGGCCTGCAGCGTTACGTGCCCGAGTTGTTCGTGCTTTGTGCGCCGACCATCAACTCTTATAAGCGCTTTGCGCCGGACAGCATCGCGCCGCCCCGCAACGCCTGGGGCGTGAACAACAAGACCGTGGCTTATCGTGCGGTGCTGGACGATGCCGTCCACGCCCGTATCGAGATCCGCGTGCCGGGCGCCGATGTGCATCCCCATCTGGTGCTGGCCGCGATGCTGGCGGCGGGACGGCGGGGCGTTGAACAGGGGCTGACGCCGACCACCGCCTGCGATGGCGACGCCGCCGTGCCCGCGTCGCCCGCCGCTGCCGAATTTCCGACCGACCTTGCCGTCGCGACGCATGCCTGGCGCACTTCATCGCTTGCTGTCGAGGTCTTCGGCGCGGCCTTCGTCGATGCCTATGCGCGCAGTCGCGAGTGGCAGTTGCACCGCTATGCCAGCGCGGTCACCGATTGGGAGTTGCAACACTACGCCCGCAGTGTTTAGCTCTGCTCGATGCCTGCCGGGCGCCATGCGCGCGGCAGGCAAGGTTAGGAAAACCATGCTCAGGCTGCGCACAGGTGCAATTGCACCCGCGTTGGCCGAGGCCGCGACGGAGCGCAAACCACCATGTCCACGCCCTTTGAGAATTCCCTCGGCACGACCGACGTCAATCCGCCCTTTCTGATGGTCCCCTATTACGTTCGCGATCTGCTGGGCGGCAGTAAATGGGGCGACGCGTTCGGCAGCGGTGTGACCCTGACCTATAGCTTCATGGGGCTGGATGGCGCGCCGCTGACGGTGACCCCCTATGGGGCCGAGGATGAACCCTCGCACGGTTTCCGGGCCTTCAATGGCAACGAGCAGGCGCATGCCCGTGCCGTGCTCGGACAGTGGTCCAACTATGCCGACGTCCACTTTGTCGAAGTGTCCGAAGACTTCTTTCAGGCGGGCGACATCCGCTTTGGAATGACGAGCAGCAGCCCCGACGCCAGCGGTCAAGCCTATCTGCCCGCCGACTTCCCCGAAGCCGGGGACGTGTGGCTGAACGCCGACCCGACGATTACGGACGCTGAAGCGAATCCGTACTTTTTTCGCTTTCTCCTGCGCCACGAGATTGGCCATGCGCTTGGCCTCAAGCATCCCTTTGAAGGCGATTTCCGCTTGCCGCCCGCCGAGGATACCGAGCGCTATACGTCCATGAGTTACACCGCGGACGACGACTACTCCATTGATACGCCCACCGTCTCCAGGGACGCCTACACGCTCACCCCCATGCTCTACGACATCGCGGCGATCCAGGCTTTGTATGGCGCGAACATGAACTACCGGACGGGCACCGATTCCTATACGGCCCGCAGCGGTCAGGCCTACGCCATCTGGGATGCGGGTGGCGTCGACACGCTGTCGGCCGCCGGCCAGCGCGACGCGGCGGTGATTGATTTGCGCGCGGGCCACTTCAGCACCATCGGCCTGTTCAAGAACAATGTCGCCATCGCTTTCGGTGTCGTGATCGAGAACGCGCGCGGTGGCGATGGCAATGACCGCCTGATTGGCAACGCCGCGGATAACGAACTGAATGGCGCGGCGGGTAATGACGTTCTGCTTGGCGGCGCCGGCGATGACCGCCTGGCCGGCGGCCCAGGCAAGAATCTGCTGCGGGGCGAGGCGGGCAATGATGTCTACACGCTGGCGCGCGACGCGGATTTGAACATCGCCACGCCCGACCCCGGTGTGGATACGGTACGTGTGACGCACAGTTACGTGCTCGGTGCGCAACAGGAGAACCTGACGCTCATCGGCGGGTCACGTGGCGATGGCGTGGGCAATGCCGCGGCCAATCTCATCATCGGCAACGGCGCGGCCAATGTCCTGCGGGGCGAGAATGGCAGCGATGAACTGCGCGGAGGCGGTGGCGACGATCAATTGTACGGAGGCCCTGGCGGCGATGTACTGAGCGGCGATGGCGGCCGTGACGTGTTGCGCGGTGAAGCCGGCAATGATGTCTACTTTATCGATGCGGCATCGGAAATCGTCCTCAAGCAGAGCGACCCGGGCCGCGACCGGGCGGTGGTGGAATTCAGCTACAGGCTGGGGCCGCAGCAGGAGTTGCTCAATCTGGCGGGCGACAGTGCCATCAACGGCAGCGGCAATGCCGCCAACAATGTGCTGACCGGCAACAGCGCGGCCAATCGCCTGAGCGGCGCCGGTGGCGCCGATGTGCTGAACGGGCTCGATGGCAGTGACACGCTGGCCGGCGGCGCCGGCGCCGACATCTTCGTCTTCAGCACGCTCGCCGATGGCACTCATCTCGACCGCATCCTCGACTATCTGCCGGCCGACGACAGTCTGCGCCTGAGCCTCTCGGCGTTCCCGGCCTTGAGCGCGCGCGGTGGTCTTGCGGCGGGCGAGTTCCGGCTCGGCGCCAGCGCGCTCGACGCAGACGATCATATTCTCTATGACCGCGCCACTGGCACCGCCTTCTATGACAGCGACGGCAGCGGTGCACTGGCAGCGCTGGCCTTTGCGCGCTTTGATGCGATGCCGCTGCTCCGCGCCGCCGAGTTCGACATCGTGTGAGGGCATCGCCGGCGGACGGCACGCCGTGCGACGCGATTGCATTCGACAGTTTCGGCTGCTTCAATGCCCGACCCGGTGGGTGGCGCGGCGTCCGTGGCATGGGCTGCGACGCTAAGGTGGCGCCCGCCGGTGCGCCCATCGATGAACGCCAGGCTTCAGCAGGTCATGTCAGAACAGCACATCCCCACCCCCTACGTCGGCTACTCGCTGGTCAAACCCGAGTGGCTGGACGCCAATGGCCACATGAACGTCGCCCACTATGTGTCGGCCTACGACGATGGTTCCTGTCCGATGTTCGACGACTTCGGTCTGGGCTGGGACTACACCCATCGAGGCGAGGCCTCGATGTTCATGGTCAGCTCCAGCATCGACTTCCGACATGAACTCATGGCCGGCGATCCTCTGGAGATGAGCACGCTGCTGCTCGGATACGATCGTCGCCGCATCCATATCTACCAGGAGCTCTACCATCGCGAGCAGCGTTTCCTGTCGGCGCAGGCGGAGTTCGTGTTCGTGCATATCAGTTTCGCCACGCGTCGCGCCTCGGTGATGCCGGACAGCGCCCTGGCGCGGCTGGCCGCGATCCAGGCGGTGCATGCCCAGGTGCCGCGGCCGGCCTTCGTCGGCCGTGCCATCGGTCTCGAGTGGAAGCCGGCCTGAATACCCTCGCGCCCATCGCCGCACGCCACGGCGCCGCCGCCACCAGTCAGCGACTGGCGAGCGCGGTCGCGATCGAACTGCTGCAGGCCGGGGGCAGCGCGGTCGATGCGGCGCTCGGCGCGAATGCGATGCTGAGTCTCATCGAGCCCCATATGTGCGGGCCGGGCGGCGACCTGTTCGCACTGGTGTGGGAAGCGGAGACGCGCACCCTGCATGGTTTGAACGCCAGCGGTCGCGCGCCACGCGGCCAAAGCCTCGCGGCCTTGCGAGCACGGCTGGGTGATCAAAGCACCATTCCCCTGCACGGCGTGCATTCGGCCACTGTCCCCGGCGCGGTGCGTGGCTGGCAGGCATTGCACGAACGCTTCGGGCGTTTGCCGCTGGCACGTATCTACGCGCCGGTCATCGCCCATGCGACGGGCGGCGTCGAGATCGGTCCTGCGACCGCCGCGTGGTGGGAGCATTGCGCGACCGGCGTTGCCGCGTCGTCGCTCGCTGCGCTGGCCGACGGCTTCAAACAAGTCTTCATGCCAGGCGGCGCGGCGCCGCGTGCCGGCGCGACATTTCGCAATCCGGCCTTGGGCGCGACCTATGCCGCCATCGCTGCGCGTGGCTACGATGATTTCTATCGCGGCGAGCTGGCCACGCGCTTCGCGTCCTTTCTGGCAAGCTGCGACGCGCCGATCACGCTTGATGATCTCGCTGCGGCGCAGGCCGAGTGGGTGACGCCCATCACCACGTGCTATCGCGGTTACGACGTCTACGAACTGCCGCCCAATGGTCAGGGCCTGGCGGTGTTGCAGATGTTGAACATGCTGGAGACCCTGCCACTGGCTGACGGCGCCGCCGACAGTCATGACTACTGGCACGCTTTCATAGAAGCGAAGAAACTCGCGTTCGAGGATCGCGCGCGCTACTACGCCGACCCGGCCTACGCCGACGTGCCGATTGCCGCACTCGCGGACAAGCGTTACGCCGCGCTACGCGCCGCGACCATCGGTTTACGCGCCAACCAGGCGCCGCGCCCCGGTGCGCCCGGCATCGCCACGGGCGATACCACCTATCTGACGGTGGCCGACGAGAGCGGCATGATGGTGTCGCTGATCCAGAGCATCTTTCAGGGCTTCGGCTGTGGACTGGTGGCGCCCAATCTCGGGTTTGCCCTGCAATGCCGTGGCGCCGGCTTCGTGCTCGAAGACGGGCTGCCCAACAGCTACGCGCCGGGCAAGCGGCCTTTCCACACCATCATTCCGGCTTTTGTGCTGCGGGACGGCGCACCCTACATGGCCTTTGGCGTGATGGGCGGCGATGTGCAGCCGCAAGGCCAGGTGCAGGTGCTGGTCAATCACCTTGATTTCGGCATGGACATCCAGGCCGCGGGCGCGGCGCCACGCATGCGTCACGACGGCCTCAACAGTCCCAGTCAGGCGCGCGAGTCGGACGGCGGCATCGTGCTCCATGAGGCGGGTTTCCCGCCCCAACTGCTTGCCGCGCTGGAAGCCCGCGGGCATGAACTGCAGCCGGTCAGCCATGCGGTGCTGCATTTCATGGGCGGCTATCAGTGCATACAGCGCACGGCCGACGGCTGGCTGGCGGCCAGCGAGCCGCGGTTCGACGGCGCGGCCCTCGGCTATTGAGCGCGTTGTTCTCGTAGGAGATTCCGGCCCCGGTCTTTAGAATGCGGCCTCCATCGTTTCCCGCATCCCCCGCATCATGACAGCAGTTCCCAAAATCGGTTTCGTCAGCCTCGGCTGTCCCAAGGCCCTGGTCGACTCCGAACGCATCCTCACGCAATTGCGGGTCGAGGGTTACGCCATCTCGCCCAGCTACGATGACGCCGCGCTGGTGGTGGTCAACACCTGCGGCTTCATCGACAGCGCCAAGCAGGAATCGCTGGACGCCATCGGCGAGGCGCTCGCGGAAAACGGCAAGGTCATTGTCACCGGCTGCATGGGAGTGGATGAGAACAACATCCGCAACCTGCATCCCTCGGTCTTGAGTGTCAGCGGTCCGCAGCAATACGAGGCGGTGCTGGCAGCGGTGCATACCCACGCGCCGATGACCCGTGAACACGATCCGCTGACCGATCTCGTGCCGCCGCAGGGCATCAAGCTCACGCCGCGTCACTACGCCTATTTGAAGATCTCCGAAGGCTGCAATCACAAATGCAGCTTCTGCATCATCCCCAGCATGCGCGGCGCGCTGGTCAGTCGCCCGATAGGCGACGTGATGGACGAAGCCGAACGCCTGGTCGCGGCCGGCGTGCGCGAGTTGTTGGTGATTTCCCAGGACACCAGCGCCTATGGATCCGATCTGCGCTACCGCACCGGCTTCTGGCAGGGCAAGCCTCTGAAGACCAGCTTTCAGTCCTTGTGCGCGGCGCTCGCGGAACTCGGCGTATGGGTGCGTCTGCATTACGTCTATCCCTATCCGCACGTCGACGAAGTGCTGCCCCTCATGCGTGAGCAAGGCCTGCTGCCGTATCTCGACATTCCGTTTCAACACGCGAGCCCGCGCATACTGAAACTCATGCGCCGCCCGGCGGCGGCGGAGAAGACTCTGGAGCGCGTGCAGGCTTGGCGCCGTGCACAGCCCGACATCACCCTGCGCAGCACTTTCATCGTCGGCTTTCCGGGCGAAACCGAACAGGACTTCGAAACCCTGCTGGAATTTCTGCAGGAAGCGCAACTCGACAGGGTCGGCTGCTTTCAGTATTCGGCGGTGGCGGGCGCGGCGGCCAACGAACTCGACGGTGCGGTGCCGGAAGAAGAGAAGCGCGAGCGCTGGGAACGGTTCATGGAAACCCAGGCCGACATCAGCGCCGCGCGACTCGCGCACAAGATCGGCCGCGAGATGGCGGTGCTGGTCGATCAGGTCGAAGACGATCTCGCCATCGCGCGCAGCAGCGCCGATGCGCCGGAGATCGACGGCGTGGTGCGTATCGATGGGGGCGGCGCGCTCAGCCCGGGTCAGGTGGTGCGCGTACGGGTGGTCGATTCCGACGATTACGATCTCGACGCCGAACTCCTGGCCTGAATTCCGTCCGCACGGAGAACTACCGCATGGTCAAAGTCGCATTCATCGGCCTCGGCAACATGGGCTACCCCATGGCCGGTCATTTGAGCAACGCCGGACACGAGGTGACGGTGTTCAATCGCACCGCCGCGGTCGCCGAGCGCTGGCTCGCGGACTATCAGGGCAAGCGCGCCGCCACGCCGGCGATGGCCGCGCAGGATGCCGAATTCATCTTCACCTGTGTCGGCAATGATGACGACCTGCGCAGCGTCACCCGTGGCGCAGGTGGGGTGCTCGAGACCCTGGCGGCGGGCAGCGTGCTGATCGATCACACCACCACCTCGGCGCGGGTGGCGCGTGAAGTGGCGACGGCCTGCGCGGCGCAGGGCGTGGCGTTCATCGACGCGCCGGTGTCAGGCGGCCAGGCCGGCGCCGTCAAGGGCGTGCTGACGGTGATGTGCGGCGGCAACGAACACGACTTCGAACGGGCGCGGCCGGTGATCGCGGCCTATGCGCCGGCCTGCGCCTTGATCGGCGCGGTCGGTGCCGGACAGTTGACCAAGATGGTCAATCAGATCTGCATCGCCGGCGTGTTGCAAGGCCTCGCCGAAGGACTCAACTTCGGACAGCGCGCCGGTCTCGACATGAATGTCGTGATCGAAGTCATCGCCAAGGGCGCCGCCCAGTCCTGGCAACTGGACAACCGCGCCGAGACCATGTGCCGCGGCGAATACGATTTCGGTTTTGCGGTCGATTGGATGCGCAAGGACCTCGGCATCGTGCTCGACGAGGCGGCGCGCAATGGCGCGCAGGTGCCCGTCACCGCGCTGATCGATGGCTATTACGCCGAGGTGCAGAAGCTTGGCGGGCAGCGCTGGGACACCTCGAGCATCATCGAAGTGCTGCGCCACAGGCAAGGCTGAAATCCGCTGGCGCGAATTCCTGCGCTGCTTCAAGACAGGATAGGCGTCGGTGCCGCGGCATCGGATGCGCGCATGCATTCGCACCTAGGGGGCGAGCCGCTTCAACAAGTCCTCCGTCGCACTGTCCTCCGGAAAGAAGGTCTCGACGCGAATCTCGTCGGTGGTGATGTCGTAGGGCGTGCCGAAAGTCGAAATCATCGAGAACAGGCGCAGTTCCACGCCATCGCGGCCCAGCACCAGCGGTAACACCGGCGCGGAGCTGGCCGCCGGCGTGGCGCCTATCCAGTTGGCGGGAATGGCGGAGTCGCGCCGCAGTTCTTCGATGAAGGCCAGCGCCTTGGCGTTATGTTCGGTGGCCAGTTCGCGATACAGCCGTTGCAGCATGTAGGGGCCGACCTCGTCGAAGTTGCGGATGAACGGCCGCGCGCCCGCCGCGTGAAAGGTCAGTCGCAGCAGATTCCGCGGCCCGGCGGGACAGCACGCCGCCCATACCGCAGCCGGGTCTCCGAACAGGCCGATCATGGCGGTGAACGCGCGATTCTCCAGCAGCACGTCGTAGTCGCGATCGACCACCACGGCCGGGTAAGGGTCGTGATGGTTGAGCATGCGCCTCAGCGCGTCCTGCACCGGCGCCATGTCGTGTTCGGCCAGGCCGCGCTGCCGATAGAACGGCGCAAAGCCGGCCGCGGTCAGCAGCGAATTGCGTTCGCGCATCGGCACCTCGAGCACCTCGGCCAGTTGCATCACCATCTGCTGACTCGGACGCGCGCGCCCCGATTCGAGAAAACTCAAATGACGTTGCGACACCGTGCTTTCGAGCGCGAGTTCGAGCTGGCTCAGCTTGCGACTCGTGCGCCAGTGCCTGAGCAGCGTACCGAACGACAGCTCGGGCATCGTCACCGTGATCTGGGTCATGCGTGACTCCCTGCATCGACTGGTCTGCCACGCAGCATAACGCCCGACGCGCTGACCTCAATTACCCACGGCGTAATTGCCGCGCCTCCACGTCGCGACCATGGTAGCGACCACGCACATCGGGTGCGTGCATGATTTGATAATGGGAGAACGCTCATGAACATCAGACCTTCGATCGTGGTGCTCATCCTCATACCCTTCAGCCTGCTGACGGCTTACGCACTGTGGGAGGTCGGCTACATCGGTATCTTCACCTCGAGCTTCGCCAACTGGGGCACTGCCCAGGTGCTGGCCGATCTGGTGGTGACCAGTGTGCTGGCCATTTTCTGGATGGTGAACGATGCGCGGGCGCGCGGCGCCAACCCCTGGCCGTTCGTGGTCGTGACCTTGTTGGCGGGCTCGTTCGGGCCTTTGCTGTATCTGTTGCGGCGGGGCGGGGCAATCAACGCCTGACCGCCTCATCTTCGTCGCTACCGCCTTGGCGTGGGCAAGGCGGGTCATTAGGGCGGTGAGGCAAGCCACTCTGGTGGGTCGGACTGAAGTCTCACCCACAGAAGACTGGCTGCCGTCTTCCGCAGGTGCGGGCCATTCGCACCTGCGGGACGGCGCCTAGATCGGCTGCACCTCGCGCAGGAAGCGCAGCATCTGCGCGGTGGTCTCGGTCGGCTTCTCGACCTGCAGCCAATGGCCCGCGCCTTCGACGATGTCGATGAAACGCAGATCGTCGAAGTCCTTCGGAAAGGATTCGCGCCAGTTCGGGTCGTAGAGCAGCACGTCGTCTTCCGAGCCGGCCACGAAGGCGGCGGGTTGCGTGAAGCGCGCCTTCTCGAGCTCAGGCGTGATGGCATTGTTGTAAAGCATGTTGCGGTACCAGTTGTTCGGTCCGCGAAAGCCGCTGCGCCGGAACTGGGAGACGTAGTAGGCGAAGTCCTCCGCCGTCAGCCAGGCCGGCAGTTTGTCGGGTTCCGGTAACGCCTCGAGCAGGCCGGCGCTGCGTGGGAATTCGAGCTGCTTCATCCAGGCGCCATAGGGCGAGTCGGCGGCGAGACCGTAGTAGAGCTTGCGCAGGCTGGCTTCGACATCTTTTTCGAGTTCGGCCTCGGCGATGCCCTGCTGCTGGAAATAGCGGATATACCAGAAGCGGTCGTCCATGCCGGGCGGATTGAGCGTCGCCGAGGTCGGGCGCCAGGACGGCACCGCCAGGCCCATCACCGCGCGGCAGGTGTCGGCGTGCAGCAGCGCGGTATTCCACGCGACCATGCAACCCCAGTCATGTCCGATGAGATTGAACTCCTCGTAACCGAGTGCCGTCGCGATGCCGGCGACATCGGCCGCGAGTTCGCGAATATTGTAGGCGCGCACATCGAGCGGCTTGCTGCTGCCACCATAGCCGCGTTGATCCGGCACCGCGACGCGATATCCGGCCGCCGCGAGCGGCGCAATCTGATGACGCCACAGGTACCAGCTCTGCGGCCAGCCGTGCAACAGGATGACCAGCGGCCCTGCGCCCGCCACCACGGTGCGCAGGGTGATGCCATTGCTGTCGAGATACTGGAAGTCGGGTTCGTGCATTTTCTGCAGACTATCCTTTTGTTGATCAGGTTGGTGCGATGCGAACTGCGCCCGCGCTTCGAATGGAGTCTTGGCTCCGCTGGCCTACATTGAGGCGTGTCGAACCTCGAGTCGTCAAGTCTATCGATGTCACCAGTAGCGTCCTCGCGCCCGCGACCAGAGTCCCCCCGCGCGCTGCGACCATCTTGGGTCTATGCATCACGCCGAGAATCGTTCGTCAGGTGGAGACCGCCATCGAGGCGCACGCAGAGGTGCGGCTGCCGTCGGCCACATTCAACGGGGATTTCTCATGTGCTCACGCGGTTGCGTCCCTGCGAACGGCATACGAGTGATGCCATGCGCCGCTGCCTATCATGCTGGCTGTTGAAGGCTCGCCCTAACCAGTGGGATCAGGGTGTTGAGATTCGTGTTCGTGATCAGGGCGGGGACGAAGCCCCAAACCTGTCATCGAGTCACATTGGCTTTGGTTGCAGTGCTCCAGATGCCGAGGACACACGACGCCTGGCGAAGGCGAGCCCGCCCAATGCCGAGCCGAACATCCAGACAGCAGCAGGCACGGGCACGGTGGTCGTCGGGTTGAACTGTGCAAGGAATTCCGGATCCTGCGCGGTGAAGGCGAAACCGGGCGGCAGATCGACGGCGGTGATCTTGAACGTGTTGGAGAGGTCGAGCGCGTTGTTACCGGCGACCGAGAAGGCGTCCAGATTCATGTAAAGACTGAACCCTATGGCGTCACCGCTGCGCACCAGTTGCGTCCAGCTGAAGGGGATGCTGAACGTACCGGGACCACAACACAGGAACTGCAGGTTGTCGTTGAATTCGGGACTGTCGGCCAGATGCAAGGAATAGGACACTTCCACGCGATTCTCAAATGACGGGAAATCGAAGGGCGCAGGTGTCTGAATACTGTATGTGCCTTCGAGTACGGCGCTGAAGGTAGCCAGCCCTGGTGGCGCGGTTCCCGTCAGCGTGATGGTGCCGTCCATCGATGCGCCTGCGGTGGAACCGGAATTGCGGCCGATGACGAAGCGCGCCGCCGCAACGTCGGCGCTGACTTTGGCGCGCAACGCGCCTTTGAGCGCATCGGCCTCGGCTTCGGCGTGCGAGCTTGCATTGCCGGCTACTGCATCGACGGCGCGGATCGCGTAGCTGAAGCCGGTTGCGAGGCTGCCGTCGTCGTTTCTGAGAAACGGCACGCCCGCTGGCACGTCGGCAGCGAAGGCCGACACGCCCACTTGCGCAGTGGCCGCCCCGGCGCTGGAGGCCACCGTAAAGAGGCCGAGTGCCAGACTGGAAATCAAGGTCGTGCGCGTATGCATGATGGTCGCCTCAGGTGGATGGACGGCAGAGCCGTTCCGGGTTCGCTGTCTCCGTTGATGGAACAGAGCGAGGGCGACGGACGTGGCGACGTCCTCAGGACCACCCACCGCGTCAGCGACGCGCGTTCTGAACACTACTCCCACCGGGATGACAATACCTGCGCCCGTTGTGTGACGCGCCGAGCAAGTTCACATGCGGGACGGCGCGTCTGCACGAGGGCTGTCGGCGCGTCAGTCCCGGCAAAGACCGGACAACAGAGCGCACCACGATACCCGTGGCCTTCATGCGGTCGCCCGCTTTACGTGACGCGCGCGGCCGTCACCATAGCTGGGGCAGCCGTGGCGACAGGAAATAGTAGGCGACGAAAGTCGTGACGCCGATCAGCAGCGGCCGATAGGCCGCCGCGCCGGGCGGGCCGTTGCTGCGCAGGCCGAGGGCCACGCCACAGGTCGCGCAAGCGGTGCTGAGCAGGAACAGCAGGAACGTCAGCGCGAAGTCCACCACATCGCCGGTGCCGAAGTTGGCGCCCTCGGCCTTGGGCAGGTGCCAGTACCAGGTCAGGCGAAAGACAATGGCGGCGGTGGCGACGCCCAGCACGCAATATTCGAGCAGACGTGCACTACGTTCGAGGCGGGCAGGGGCGGACACGCGGGTCTCCTTGTTCGAGGCTGCGGGCAGCGCGCGGAGCTGTGAGACCGCGCGCAATTCACCGGTCGGGTGAGCCGCGCCGGTGCATGGGCATGGTAACCTGTGCCTCGTTTCGAACCGACCCCCGACCGACATGGCCACCATCAACCGCACGGCGAAATTTCAGATCGGTCAGGTGGTCCGCCATCGCCTGTTTCCGTTCCGCGGCGTGATCTACGACGTCGATCCGACCTTCAACAACACCGAGGAATGGTGGCTGTCGATTCCCGAGGAAATGCGTCCGTCCAAGGAGCAGCCCTACTACCACCTGCTGGCCGAGAACGCCGACACCAGCTATATCGCCTATGTCTCCGAGCAGAACCTGCTGGTCGACGATACCGGCAAGCCGGTGTCCCATCCCGACGTGCCGCAATACTTCGGCGAACTGCGCGGCGATTGCTACACCTTGAAGAGCCGTCGCGCGCACTGAGGGCCTGCCGTCAATTGACGTTGCGTGATCGCCCGCGCCAATAGGGCTCACGCAACTCACGCCGCAGGATCTTGCCGGACGGATTGCGCGGCAGGGCCGCAACGAAATCGACGGTCTTGGGCACCTTGAAGCCGGCGATGCGTTCGCGTGCGAAGGCGACTATCTCATCCGCGGAGGCCGTGGCGCCGTCCTTCAGCACCACCACTGCCTTGACCGCTTCGCCCCAACGATCGTCGGGCACGCCGATCACCGCGACATCGGCGATCGCGGGATGACCGAACAAGGCGTTTTCCACCTCTGCCGGATAGACGTTCTCGCCGCCCGACACCACCATGTCCTTCACGCGGTCGTGGATGTAGAGATAGCCCTCGTCATCCAGATAGCCGGCATCACCGGTGTGGAACCAGCCGTCCCGTATCGCTTCGGCGGTGGCATCGGGGCGCTTCCAGTAGCCCTTCATGACGACGCCGTGGCGCATCACGATCTCGCCGACCGCGCCGCTCGGCACCACCTGGCCCTGACCATCGACGACCCGCAGTTCGATGCCGGGATAGGGCGTGCCGCAGGAGCGCAGCTTGCCGGCGGCGTGCCCTTCGGGCATGAGGCAGGTGCCACCGCCGGTGGTCTCGGTCAGGCCATAGAGGCCGAAGAACTCGCAGCCGAACAGACGCTGCGCGGTCTTGAGCAATTCCTCGTTGATGGGCGAGGCGCCGTAGAAGAGTTTCTTGAGCGACGAGAAGTCGGTGTTCGCCGACTGCGGCATCTGGGTCAGCATGAGCATCAGGGCCGGCACGAACAACGCATAGGCGACGCCATAGCGCGGTACGAGTTCGAGGATCCTGAGCGGGTCGACGTCCTTCAGGACGAGATTGGTGCTGCCCTGCGCCAAGGCGAACACGCCCATGTTGCAGCCCGCGACGTGGAATACCGGCATGCAGGTCAGGGTGACCTCGCCGGCATCGAACAGGCCCCAGCGCGCGGCCTCGGACGCACCCCACAGCGCACAGTAGTTGGCGTTGGTCAGTTGCACGCCCTTGGGATGGCCGGTGGTGCCGCTGGTGTAGAGCTGCAACACGTCGTCGTCGGCACGCATCGGCAACAGCGGATCGACGGGGGGCTGCGTCGCACGCCAGTCATCAAAGGCCGGCCAGTGCGGGTGACCGCCATCCAAGGCGATGACGCGAGTGATGAAAGGCGCGCGCGCGGTGAGTTCTTCCACCACCGCGTAGTATTCGGCGCCGACGAATACGGTGCCGCAGCCCGCATCGCTCAAGATGTATTCAATCTCGGGAAGCGCCAGACGCCAGTTCACGCCGACCAGCACGGCCTCGGCCTTGGCCGCGCCGAACAGCAGTTCGAAGTAGCGATCTGAATTCTTGCCGAGGAAGCCGATGCGGTCCTGGGCTTTGACGCCGGCCGCCATCAGCCCCTGCGCGACCTGACTGGTGCGCCGGTCGAACTCGCTGAACGTGGTCTCACGCTCCTCGAAGATCTGCGCGATGCTCGAGCCGCGGGTGCGGGCCTGCAGGCGTGGCACGTCGGCCAGGCCACGAATCTCGTCCAGCTTGAACACGGTCTCCCCCTCGTGTTGGTATGCTGGGAGGAGTGTAACCGCTCGCGCCGCAAACTGAACCGGGGCCGGGGGACGGCGAACACAGTGTCCATGGAGAGCACGAACATGCGTACGAGGATGTGTTTGACCATGGCCGTGCTGGCCGTGGTGCTGCTCGCAGGCTGCGGCAAGTCCGCGGTGCCCGAGGCGATCACGGCCAGCCATCCGTGGGTGCATCCGCCCACGGTGGAGGACAAGAAGGCGGTCAATCTGCCGCCCTTCCTGGTCTACCGCGTCCACCCCGAGGTGCTCAAGGAGACCATCGCCGAGCTCGACAAGGAACCCTACGTCCAGATCAGCCCGGCCATGGCCTCGCACTTCACCAAGAGCGACGTGCACGTGCCGGCCGAAATGCGGCCCTTTCTGATCCGCGGCCTGGTCGGCGGCGAGACCGACATCACCGTCGTGCAATCCATGCAGGGCCTGTGGGTCAAGGCCACCGGCAGCGATGTCGCCCATCCCGTGCAGCAGCCGCTGGTGGTGCTGATCGACCCCACGCCCATCGATATCTTCGTGACGCTGGAACCGAAGAGCTGAGTCGCGCTTCCCTGTCGCGCGGTCGGCTCCTAGAATGAGGGGCAGACCATACGCAACAGAGGAGTCAGCCCGTGAGCATACAACCCGGAAGCATGGCGGCACGGGATCTCGAATCCATGCTGCACCCGCAGACCCATCTCGGCCAGCACTCCAAGACCGGCCCGATGATGCTCAAACGCGCGCAGGGCGTGTACATGTACGACGACCAGGGCAAGCAGTACCTCGAAGGTCTGGCCGGTCTGTGGTGCACGTCCCTGGGCTACGGCAACGAAGAGCTGGCGCGCGCGGCCTACGATCAGATCAAGGAGCTGTCCTATGCGCAGCTGTTCTCCAGCAAGAGCCACGAAGTGGGCGTGCTGCTGGCCGAGAAGCTGAAAGCGATGGTGCCCCTGCACAAGTCGAAAGTGTTCTTCGGCAATTCCGGATCGGACGCCAACGACACCCAGATCAAGCTGGTCTGGTATTACAACAACGTCATCGGTCGTCCGCAGAAGAAGAAGATCATCGGTCGCATCAAGGGCTATCACGGCATCACGCTGGCCTCGGGCAGCCTGACCGGCCTGCCGATGTCGCACAAGGGCTTCGACCTGCCGTTGGCCGGCGGGCGCTTCCTGCACACCGATCTGCCGCACTACTGGCGCAATGCGCAGCCCGGCGAAAGCGAAGAGCAATTCGCCACGCGCCTCGCCGACAATCTCGAACAGATGATCCTGAAGGAAGGCCCGGACACCGTGGCCGCCTTCATCGCCGAGCCCGTGATGGGCGCCGGTGGCGTGATCGTGCCGCCGAAGACCTACTTCGCGAAGATTCAGGCGGTGCTGAAGAAGTACGACGTGCTGTTCATCGACGACGAAGTGATCTGCGGCTTCGGCCGCACCGGTCAACCCTTCGGCGCCGATACCTATGATCTCAAGCCCGACACCATCTCCCTGGCCAAGGCCCTGACCTCGGCCTATCAGCCCTTGAGCGCGGTGGTGGTGAAGGACGAAATCTTCGACGCCATCCTCAAGGCTTCCGATGAGATGGGCCCCTTCGGCCACGGCTTCACCTACAGCGGCCATCCGGTCGCCTGCGCGGTGGGCCTCAAGACCCTCGAGATCTACGAGCGCGACAATCTGTTCGAGCATGCGGCCAAGCTCGCGCCGCAGTTCCAGGCGCGCCTCGCGCGCTATGCCGATCACCCGCTGGTGGGCGAGGTGCGCGGCGTGGGTCTGGTCGGCGCGGTGGAACTGGTGGCGAATCGGCATACCAAGGCCGCCTTCGATCCGATAGGCAAGGTCGGCGCCGAATGCCTGAAGAACTGCCAGGACAATGGCCTCATCTGCCGCGCGATCGGCGACGTGATGGCCTTCTGTCCGCCGCTCATCATCACGCCCGCGCAGATCGACGAGTTGTTCGACAAGTTCGACAAGGCCATGGCGCTGACGCTGGAATGGGCCAACGGCCAAGGTCTGCTCGCCGCGTAAGACCGCCACCATGTCGACGGCCGAGGCGGGCATGCTCGCCGCGGGCGGGTATGCCATCGAATTCGAGCGCCTGCCCGGCACACACCATGCGCCGACCCTCGTGCTGCTGCACGAGGGGCTGGGCTGTGTGGCGATGTGGCGACGCTTTCCAAGTTTGCTGAACAAGGCGACCGGCCTGCCGGTGTTCAGCTATTCGCGTCCGGGCTACGGACGTTCCTCGTCCATCCCTTTGCCGCGTCCACTCGACTTCCACACCCGCGACGCACTCGACACGCTGCCCCACGTGCTCGACGCCGCCGGCATCGAGGACTGCGTGCTGGTCGGGCACAGCGATGGCGCCTCCATCTCCGTGGTCTACGCCGGTGCCACCCAGGATCCGCGTGTGCGCGCGCTGGTGCTGATGGCGCCCCATGTGCTGACCGAAGAGAAGACCGTCATGAATATCGCGCAGGCCAAGCTCAGCTTTGAAGCCACCGATCTGCGCGACAGACTCGCGCGCTATCACGGCACCAATGTCGACTGCGCATTCTGGGGCTGGTGCGACGCGTGGCTGGACGCCGATTTCAGACGCTGGGACATCACCGCCTGGCTGCCCGCCATTGCGTTGCCGGTGCTGACGGTGCGCGGTGACGACGACGCTTACAACACCTGCGTGCACGTCGAGCGGATAGTCGCCGGCGTCCACGGGCCGGTGACGCGGGTCGACATTCCCGAGTGCGGCCATGCGCCGCATCTCGAACAGGGTGAGCAGGTGTTGGCGGCGATTGCCGCCTTCGTGGCGGCGCTGGAATGAGTCTTGAAGGGCGTGTGCGAATGAATGTGCACCGATCGATGACGGGCTGTCTTTCCCTGTAGGTCAGACTGCAGTCTGACGCGGGAGGTCTGCGATCAGCGGCGTCGAATCGTCAGACTGAAGAAAGCGCCGGTCAAGTAACCGCGCTGCCCGGGCGCGACCTCGCGTGCCCGCTCGCTCCTCGCCACGTCAGTTGCCATCTACCAGGCGCTCGACCGGTGGATGCGGATTCATGCTCACACTGAATTCAAAGCCTCGTCGACAAATCGCACCACCGCCGCCCGCGCCGAACGCAAGCCGACGGCGCGTGGCTCGACTTCGCTGAGATTCACCCACATCACTTCCTCCACATCGTCCCTCGCCAGCAGCACCGGCCGCGTCGCGCAGTCGATGCGAAAGAAACTGTCGGAGGTGGCATAGGTGACGGCGGCAAACTCGTAGAGATTCGGCAGCGAGAACAGATAGCGTGCGCCCTTGCCCGGCAGCACAAAGCCGAGTTCTTCGTCGAGCTCGCGCGCCAGCGCCTGTTCCAGGGATTCATGGGGATCGACGAAGCCGCCGGGCAGGTCCAGTGTGCCGGCGGCGGGCGCATGGGCACGACGGGTCAGCAGCACCTGACCATCATGCACGATGAAGGCGGCGACCGCGGCGGCGACGTTATGAAAGTAGCGAAACGCGCAATGTTCGCAGCGGAATTCGCGCACGCTCGCGCAGACGCTCGTGCGTCCACATTGCGGGCAGTAGCGGAATGGCGCGCGTCGCGCAGGCGCCGCATCGAACAGCGATTCGCTCAATGGCCACTCTCACCCGGATTGCCGACTTCGGCCACCCGCGCCCGCTCGACGAGTGGGCCGAGCGCGGGGCTGGAAAGACTTTCGAGAAAGGCGACGAGGTCGGCGCGTTCGCCGGCACTCAGATGCAGGGGTTTGATCAGCGGGTCGAGCAACTCGTGCTTGACGCCACCCCCGTCATAGAAGGCAACCACGTCGGCCAGGCTGGAGAGCGATCCGTTGTGCATATAGGGACGGGTCAGCGCAACGTTGCGCAGGCTCGGCGTGCGGTACTTCCAGCGGTCGTCCGGATTCTGCGTGACCTCGTAGCGACCGAGATCGTTCGGCGGGGTCT
>Ga0208492_1000896_pt1 | contig 22027 bp, 16 predicted proteins | sample Subbioar_CSW14AB_FD_184820 | JGI IMG/M metagenome (GOLD analysis project Ga0208492, IMG submission 184820) | Serpentinite rock and fluid subsurface biosphere microbial communities from McLaughlin Reserve, California, USA - CR12Mar_CSW14AB (SPAdes) | ecosystem: Environmental > Terrestrial > Deep... | reverse complement strand
AATGAGCTTCAGTAATTTGGCTTTAGCTAATTGAGTCTTTAGTGGCCAAGCCAGCATTAGTAACACAGATTATCCAACCAGCGTAAAGCCACGGCCGTTACCACCAATGCTAAAAAGACAGACAACACAGCAAGACAATGACTAAAAACGAACTCGAAATAAAGACCATATTGAACAAGCGGATAGACAAATTAACTGACCGTGTTTTGCTATTTGTACAGGTGACAGAAAAGAAAGAAAAAGCCGACACTTCGCATTTTCTAAAATTTCTTTTCGCCAACCCGCATTGCACACATTTGGTTTTGCCCGACCCAAAAGCTGACCCTTCGCAAAACCAAAAGAGTGCAATTTTTGCGAACGCACTAATGAAAATAATGTTGTAAATGAGAAAACTAAGAGTAATAGATTTCTTTTGTGGTGCAGGCGGTTTTTCTGAGGGATTCAGACAAATGGGTTACGAAATCGTATACGGATTTGACCACTGGAGACTTGCAGTAGACACTTATAACCATAACTTTAGTTTAAACTGTGAAGTAAAAAACATTTTAGATTTTAAGCATTCAATTGATGAAATTGAAAATTTACCCAATACAGAAATTATTATAGGTAGTCCGCCCTGTGTAAGTTTTTCAAGTTCTAATAAATCAGGAAATGCAGATAAATCATTGGGGGTTGACTTAACAGAAACATTTTTGAGAATTGTTGCAGTAAAAAAACATCAACCAAACTCTATACTGAAGGCTTGGTTTATGGAAAATGTTGTTAATTCTAAAAGGTATTTACAGACAGCCTACACTTTCAAAGATTTAGGATTAACTGAATGGGCTAACAAAAATAGAATTAGCCCTTTGAAAATCGCTATCGACTTGTATGAAAACACAGCAATTATTAATTCTGCTGACTATGGGTCCTTTCAAGCAAGGAAAAGAGTTATCTCCGGTGAAATTATAAGAAAAGGGCAACTGATTATACCAAAAACAACTCATTCGGAAAATGGACTTGATGGAAAACAAAAATATTTGACCATCGGAAAGATGAAAAACAACCTTCCTCATCCTTTTGCCAAAGAGTCAGATAAATTAATTATCGACCCACAGTATCCATTATCAATTTCACAAAAACAATTAACTGATCATTTTTACGACACAGGAATTTATAAAGTTGAATGGAAGTTTTCTAGATATTGGAAAACGAACCACCCGTTTATGGGAAAAATGTCATTTCCGGAAAACGAAAACAAACCTAGTCGCACTATTACAGCAACAAAAATTGCTAATTCTAGAGAGTCTATAATTTATAAATCCGAACTTAACAGAATTGGAGATGGTGAATATCGTCTGCCAACGGTAAGAGAGGCTGCTATAATAATGGGATTCCCAATTACCTATCAGTTTTTAGGTGCAGATAACAACAAATGGCGTTTAGTAGGAAATGCGGTTTGTTGTTCGGTTAGTAGAGCATTTGCAAAAATGGTTTTAGAAGAACTTAGGCTTCCCATATCCAATAATCTTGTATTGAACAAAAAACCTATTATCGAAGGGGTAGTAAATCTTAATACATATAAATTAAAAACATTTGATAAGCCCCCAATTAAAAATCAAGGATCAAGGTTTAGAAGACATCCCATAAAGGATGGAAACTTAACTGTCACTTTATCCAATTATGACATAGAAAAGAACTCAAAATCAGCAGAGGGCAAATGGTTTACGTCAATTCAATATGGCACAGGAAAGGGTTTTCCAATTCAAAAAATAGCTGATAATTATTACAGAAATCTTGAAGGAATAATTAAAGAATATAAAGGAGGAAAGGAGTTTTTAAAGTTCATCAACAATGGATTTTCCGATAAAATTGGAAATGCTCAAGAAATGCAAAAGCTTTATGAACTTCAAAATTCGAATTCTAAATTTATTGAACCAACGGAATTAGTTGATTCAATTCAGGAGCTGATTGAAAAACTAAACATTGAAAATATAGAAGTTGAACAAAACCAGCTAAAAGTTTTTAAGCATAAAGACAAAGTTCCCGTTAAGCAACTATTTGCTTTATATGCAATTAATAAAGTTTCAACCATTGCAAATGAGAATTAATTATGCCAGTAAAATTTCATCCAAATAACCCAATAGATGCTTTAGAAACTATAATCGTAAAGGAAGACGGTTCACCACTGCGTGGTGAAATTGACATTTACAGGCAACTTTGGAATGATTTAGGCAATAGCACTATAGAATGGGATGTTTGGCACGATTTGAAATTGCCCGAGCATTCAGACAACTTTAACTACTATAAAAAGACCAGCTCTCAAATAGATTTTTTGATTCTTTGCAAGCACGGCATTCTTGTTTTAGAAGTCAAAGGCGGTCCTATTTCAACAAAAGACAACACCTTTTTCTACGGAAAAAACTTTGACAAACCAATAAAGCAAAATCCTTTCAAGCAAGCTGAAGGATATAAATACACCTTAAAAGACAACATTCTTAATAATTTAAAAAGTTGCTTTTTCTGCGAAGCAATAGCTTTTCCACACGTTGATTACCCATTTGAATCAAAGTTAATTGACAATAAACTTTTGTGGACTTCTTATCTTGCAAAAGATTATGAAGGGTCAATAGAAAAGTTTCTATTAAATGTCTTTGACTACTCTAAAAGTAGGCACCAAAAGCACTTTCGGAGTTACACAGAAATTACTCCTAAAGAATATTTCGCAATCAAAAAAATATTGAGTCCAATTATTGGAGATAGAAATCACTTAAATACAATTAACACACTTGAGTGGCTTGGAATCCAAAACATTGAAATCCTAGATGGATTGTATAAAAATCCAAGGATAATGATTGAAGGTCCACCTGGGAGCGGAAAAACGACTATTGCAAAAGCCTTTATTGACAAGCAACATAATAAAAGTGGCATTTATTTGTGTTGGAATAATCTTCTAATGCACTATACCAAATCTCTTCTAAATGAGAGACAGTTATCTAGTAAAATAGAAGTTACAACATTTTTTAGGTTCATTCAAAAACTTAATCCATCGATAGACTTTAAGTATTTGAGTTCATTTACCGAAAATCAATTCTATGATTTGGTTAAAAACACTATTCAAAGACTTGAAACAGACGAAAAACTAAAGCCATATGATTTTATAGTAATTGATGAGGCGCAAGATCTTCTTGACAGAGGCTTGGATTTATTTATCAATAAATTTTCAGGATTTAACGGGCAGGGATTAGTAAATGGCAACTCTCTGGTTTTATATGATATTGATCAAAGCTATTCAACAAGTGGCAGAAGTGTGGCTGAAATTGCTGATTTATTGAGTCAATATTATTGTCATTTCAAAATTAATGAGGTTAAAAGAAGTGCACAGAATCCTGATATTAGAAAGTTGTCAGCTGATATTTTAGAAAATCCTGAAATATTGGAAATTGATGACTTTGGTTTAAAGTATCCAAATATTCCGATAAAACGTCATAAGAATCTGCAAGATGTAAAGTCTCATATCGTAAAAAATATCTTAACCCCAATTAGAGAAACTGATTCTTCATTAAAAGGCCAAGATTGTATTGTTCTCATTGAATCTACATTTTTAAGAGATGAATACAAAGGAAAAGAGGATTTAAGAGAGTTGCTGATTATAAAAGATGTTGAAGAGTTATCAGAGTTTAATGTTGGTGATACGGCAAACAAATTGAGATATTCCTCAATACTAAAATTCAAGGGCCTTGAAAAGAAGAATGTTTTTTTAGTGATTTCAAAGCCAAGTGAGCTCAATAAATACGAAATATTTGTTGGGATCACAAGAACAATTTTAAATGTCGAAATTAATATTGTTGTGTAATGGAGTTAATTAGGCAACATATTTTACCTCAATTGAATTCATTTACGAATGAAACACGAAACACTTTGGACAATACTATCAGTGAAATTCAGAATCATTCCAAAACAGAGTTCACAGAGATTATTTTCTATCTGGAACGCATACTTAATTTATACTTCACATCCACTAATAGCGGATTAACAAGTTTGCATATACATTTAGAAAACGAATTTGACGATTCTCAGAAGTTGCTAATTGGTGAATTTCTGAACATAAAACTATTTAAATATTACCATTCTATTGACAATAAAATTGACGAAACTAATATATCACTAATTGAATTCATATCTGAAATCGAGGCTAAGCTTAATGGTTTAGAAATGAGATGTCCCGATGGTGCAAGTGGTAAAAATGGTGGTAATAGAATTTGGAAAAATTGGGTAAAGGAAAAAAGAGAAAAAAGGACACTGTTAGAGTTTTACACAGCGTTAAAGACGAACTCATCAATTAAGCCAAAATCAATTTTCAACGTACAAAAAAACTTTTGCAATTCACTTTCTAAGATATTTGAATTTAGGCCCTATTGTACAAAACTCAACGATAAAAATAAAAGTTACAACCTATTAAATGCTATCAATACCCTGAATGAAATAGATTTAGACAACAATGAAATAATTGATGAACTAGATTCTGTAATACTCTTCGATTGTGAAAGAAAAAGAATAATGACCAATATTTCATTTGAAGAAATTAATAAATGGAACTCAGACTATAGCACCAGTTTTTCGAAATATTTAATAATAACATTCGGCAATGAAAATTCTTCTATCAATCATACTAGAAATAAACTTGAGTTAATTAAGGAGCGATTTAAAATTCCAACTAATACTTCTTATACAATAACAAAGTCAGAGTTAGATTTCCTTTTAAATTTAAAAGAGAGCAGCCCATTAAACATTGAATTTGTTGGTTTCGAATCATCAAGTTTCTGGGAAACCTTTGTTTTGGAAACAAGTATCAGGGAGTTATATGAATTGAGGTCAATTAAGCTGATGAATATTTATTCTGTCTGCTACAATGATGAAATCAAAAATTACATCATTAGTGACCTTTTTTCAAAAAAGGAATATTCAGAATTGGTTTCCTCAACTACTAAAATGGTAATTCTCGAATTAAGAGATGATGATATCGAGATTTTAAAAGAGGCTCTTTCAAACACACTTGATGTAATAATAAATACAGGTATTAAATCAAAAGTGTTAAATAAACTCTCAAACACCCAAGCATTTGTTCTAGATAAAGCGATTCAGCGAAATCTGAATTTATTATCAAAAATTAGTGCTTGCCTTGGATTGACAAAGTCAACTATATTTAAAAACTGGTCTGACTTGACAAATTCGGATTTGAAAGATATACTAATCCTATCCTATCGAGACCAAGGTAGATACCCCAATTATTATTTTCCTAATTTATTGGAACTTGAGTTAAACTCTGAATGTATTGCAAGTGCAATATTACCAAGCTTTCTTTTCATAGATTATTACAACTGGTCAAAATACAATCTTTTAAAAGAGTATCATAAGCTCTTAACACATCCAATCAGAGAGAACCATTTTGAGTGGGTAAAACTCAAGAATAAAATACAAGAACTAAAACCTGAGCAAAAGTTAAATATTGATTGGAATCTAGAAAATGAATACTCAAATTCAGATCAGAGAGAATCATATAAAGTGCAATTAAAAGGGCAAAGATTAAGAACTGCTTACAGCTCAGATCTTTTCGTTATTACAGATGACACAAAAACACTTCACAAAGTTGTTAAGATAGATTATTTATTGACATTAGATAACGAAGATGGCAAAGTCTTTATTCAGAATTTAGATGAAATACAACAGAATATAAATATCTATGATAAAATAGTTGATAAAAAACAACAGGAAGCAGAATTGGATGTTATTCGAAAACAATTCAATTTAGGAGATGAGACTGCTGGTAGACTTTGGAAAGTTCTTTTAAAAAATCTTGCCGAAGACCAAGGAGAAGATCTACTTTATTCAGATTTGAAAAAGTATTTTGAAACTAAAGGAATAAAAATTGTTTCTCAGTTTCACTTCAAAAATAGTTGGATTAATCCTCAAAGTGAATCAATTGCACCATTAAGCAAGAGAGTTTTTATTGAACTATGTGAATATCTTAAAATCCCAAAAATCTACTTTATTATCGTACAAAGGATTCGTAATGCCTCAAAACAATCTAGCCGACAGAGTACAAGGCAAATGAACCAACTTTTGAAAGATTTATTTAATGATGGTTGTTTTGACACTAATAAAAATGCAAGAGAAATAATAACAAATCGCTTGGAGCATTATAAGGCAAACCATCCTTTAGACGACCTTGGAATTGATGAAAATTATTTAGTAGACAATTTGGTAACTCTTGTTGAACTATTGTTACCTGAGTTAAAATTACTTGAACTTGAAACCATTGAAAAGAATAACAATGAGTAAAATATTAAATAAAAGAAATTCTTTAGAGCGTTTTATTCGAGAACAGACCTTAGGTCCGGGAATAAATGGTTATCGGTATGTGGATTTAGAAAATGAAATTCTTCTAAGTAAGAATCTTCATAAGGAAGAACCAATAAAATATTCGTCAGAGATATTGGATATTGTGCCAGCTGCAATATACAGTACTGGTATTTTATTTCCTGAGGATAAAAGTGGTACTTGTAAAGAAGGCATTTCACTAGATAATAACGAGCAAACCGATCAAAAGGATGAAGCTGACGAGCAAGACTCTCAAAATAATAGTTCGGAAGACATAGAAGCATCCGAATCAATTGAATTAAATCAAATGTTCCCTAGAACAATGGGCTTAACTTGTTGCTTAGATGAAAGTTTTTTAAGTAACAAAACGATTGAGTTCAAGGTTAACTTTCGTTACTATCAAAAGCTAAAGCAAGACAAGGAAGGCAAATTCAATAATAAATACGGACTTCTATGCGAAGTAAATCAAGAAGAAATACAAAATTTTATAACCAAGTATGAGCTTAATTCTTTTAGAATAAGAGCAATCAATGAGAATCATTTTCTGTTATTATCTAAATTATCATCTGATGAAATAACTCAGACAAAAACAAGAATCAGAGAAATACAAAAACAAATTGCTGAAACACTATTTGAATTAGCTATTACTATTTCAACAATACCTCAATTAACTAAAGCCACTTGTTACTTAAGTAATTTAAAGTCATCAATTTATTATGAGTTAAAAAACAGTATCACGAATGATGAGACCAGAAAGAAACTTTATGAACTAACGCAAAAAATAGAACTAGCAGAAAACATTACAGACCATTTCAGAAACTTACTAGATATCTATTCGGGTGGGTATGGTTTATGGCAATCAACACTAGTCAAAAGAAGCATAAAATTAGAAAATATTATCTTCCCAAAAGATTTAAAAAAAATATCTTATCTATACAATAAATCTGTTGAAGAAGTCAACATTACGGTAACAAAAGAAGATGGTTCTGCTTCTTTTGACTTAAAGGACATCTTCCGATTTGATTTAGATGACAAAAAAGAAGACTACGCCTCACTATCTGCAAACATTCAATTAAGCAGAGATTCTAGAAAAAAAAGCGACAAAGTCTTTCTGAAAATACAGTTACTAAATACAAGTGTTGCTTATGACGAGGCAAAGCAAAACGACAATAGATATTATTCAACCTTTAATGAGCTAGTAAATCAAAAATCATTTTTCGGAATCAACCTATCTATTGAATCTGACTATTTAGTACCATATAGCAATCACGAATACCTTCAAGAAAAAGATAATACATTCTCCGAAGACACAACAACTGCATTTATATATGATCAGTTTAAAGATTTTGCCATTGGTAAAGATTGCTCAGTAAAGTGGAGCAAACAAGGGGAACCACTTAAGGTTGAAACAGAATATTTACCTTATTGTGAAACGCCAGATATTGACCCAATTCCTAGAGATAAAAGCAGAAATGCAATAATTGATGCTGAAGACGGTTTTGTTTCTCCTTTATTTTTGGAAAATTCAAAATCTCAAGAATTCAAATGGCTATCTGTTTTCTCAAATGCCACTAATGAAGAAATAGTTTCTGGACTAAATGAATTTGTTGACTCCTATGGCAATTGGATTAACCTAAAAAGACTGGATAAAAAATATCAGACTATTTATTCAGGCATTGCGAAACAAGAGCTAGATAAGTGCGAAGGTGATTATCTGAGAATGAAAAAAAATATTAATGATTTTCTTTCAGGCAATAGTAATAAAGAAAGACTTGATTCATTTCGCTTGATGAATGCTGCTATGTTTATGCAGTTGTGGCATTCAGTTAAAGTGAAACAAGATGCAGTTAATTCATTTATAAATGATGAAGCATTTGAATATTTTAATTTTTCCTTTTACAAAGAAAAAGCAGACGATAAACTTTTTTCAAAAACAGAATCTGCTGGCTGGAGAGCATTTCAGCTTGCCTTTATTCTACTAAACCTAGATGGAATATTCAAACCAGAAGACGATGCAGAATGGGATAAAAGAAACAATTGGGTGGATTTAGTTTGGTTTCCAACGGGTGGTGGTAAAACTGAAGCTTATCTCGGATTGATTGCTCTTACCATAATCAACCGAAGAAAAGAGTTCAAAGAAAAAGGCGGTGGTACGGCCGCAATAATGCGGTACACACTTCGATTGTTAACAATGCAACAGTTTCAGAGAGCAACTTTGGTGATAATGGCTTTGGAGCTTATAAGAAGATGGGGAAGTTACGAATTAGGTGATGAGCCAATCACAATTGGTTTATGGGTTGGTAATAATTCGTTGCCAAATAAATTATTACACAATCCAAATGATAGAAATAAAGATTCTTTGCTTGCAGAGTTTGAAAAAATAAACAAAGAAGAAAAGAACAAAATACCATTAGATAAATGTCCTTGGTGTGGTTCAAAATTGAAAGCTGAGATAACAACTCATTCTGACACAACTGCTACAGTTTTTGAAAAAGACAAGCTTCACTTATACTGTTCAAACACTAAATTGTGTTCTTTTGGTTTTGGAAAAGGTAGACCAAGCGCTAGGAAACTTTATCAGGGTCCAATACCAGTTTGCCTATCTGACGAAACCATTTACCAACACCCACCAGCATTACTTTTTGGAACAGTTGACAAGTTTGCTCAATTAGCTCATAAAGTTAATGGCCAAAACAATGGTAGAAATTCTGATTCGAGAAGGATTTTTGGAGCAGGCAATTGGGAAGAGGGAAAGCCCAAAAACGGTTATTTACCACCTGATTTAATTATTCAGGATGAGTTACATTTATTACTTGGGCCTCTAGGTTCTGCTGTTGCATTATTTGAATCCGCAGTTGATCAACTTTGCACAAGAGAAGATGGAACTAGACCAAAAATTATCTCATCAACAGCAACTACTAGAAATACACAACTACAAATTGCAGCACTTTTTGATAGAAAAGTAAGTCTTTTCCCTAAACCAGGAGTTGAATGTGATGATTCCTTCTTTGCATTTTATAAAAGGCGATTTAAAAGCATTGACGATAAAACTCCTGAATATCTATCCAAAAGAAAGTACATCGGTGTTTTGCCAACAGGAAGAACACAGATTTGGATGCAAATGAGATTGGCAGCAATCATAATGACTCACAGGGCAATTTTTGAGTTAAAAGAGTTAGGAGAAAAGCACCCGATTGACTTTGATTCATACCAAGATTTTGAAAGGACAATGGATTATTACCACACTACAATCAGTTACTTCAACAGTCTTAAAGAAGTTGGTAAAACTCAATCACAAGTTCAGACATACATTTTGAAAGAACTTCGTAGAGTCTTCTCAAGAGTAGTGAGACCACAAAAGTTAATGCACTCAATTTATACTTATGGTCCTATTCAAGAGTCTGAACTAACTGGCAGACTTTCAGGCGAAGAAGTAAAAAATGAGCTAAAGAGTGTTGAATCTAAATGGAATGCAAAAAAACGCTTCGCAAGCAGCGAAAATGACGAATTGATTAAAGGTAAGGTTCCTCCAGAATTTGTAGTTGCTACCAATATGATTTCTGTTGGTATTGACGTTTCAAGATTCAATACTATCATAATGAATTCAATGCCACGTAATACAGCTGAATATATACAAGCAAGTAGTCGTGTAGCTAGAAATGATTACGGACTTGTTTTAACGGTACATCATCCATTCAGAGCAAGAGATATTTCTCACTATGAAAAGTTTATTGAGTTTCACGAAAAGATGTATAGCTACGTTGAACCCATTTCTATAACTCCATTTACACAAAAAGCAGTTGAAAGATATATGGGATTATACTTAGCTACTATGATACGCCACCGAACTAGATTTACTGAAAGATTGTCTGCTAGTGATATTTCTACAATTTCAGAAACTGAACTTTCCTATATTATTTCTGAATTGACTCAATACTTTGAAGAAAGAAAAGAGAGAATGAACACTTACGATACATTAATAAGTAATCTGCTTAAAAATGAAAATGTTGAACAAATAAAACGATGGATTCAAGAGGCGTTTTCGGAATGGAGAGGAGAATCGAACAAAGTATTGGCAGATAATAAAACTTTTGTGTTCAATAATAAATCGGCAAGATCAACCCCACCACAAGAGCAACTCTATGTTGATATTGAAGAATATGAAGGAAATATCCATAGTAAAAAATGGCAAGTCCCTATGTCATTAAGGGTAATTGAACCAGAAGCAGCAATCAAAATAAATTCGATTTAAGATGAAGATATTAAATCAAAATCAATATAATCAAGGAGTTGGAAAGTATAAATTACTCTCTTCAACCTCAGGGGTTGGTTCAATCGTCACAACAAAACTTGGCTCCAACGTTTTAATTTCAGATATTAATAAATGGAGATTTATAAAATGGGCAAATTCTAAGATTGAAAATATTAGGACTAACAATAGTGATGATAGGAAGGTTTATGAATTAAGCAAGTCCGAAATTTCGAATAGAGGATTAGAATTTATAGATGATTTAAGATTTATTAATTTCATTAAATCTGAGAAAAACCTTGAAAACCTAGTTTGTTTGATTGGTATTCCTCATATGGCTTTAAATGAATCATTCAATACACCAAATTGGAAAAATCATCCTATTAAAACAGCCTTAGAGAAGGCTGGAGAGCCCTTTGAAGGAATGTCACATCATTATATGATTAATGGCACTCATTTTCCTAAATGGTTCAAGAATAAAAAAGGTGAACTAAAAAAAGTTGATGAATGGAGTAAAATTTGGATTGATGAATGCAGGAAACATAATGGCGTTTTAACATTAGACCATTTTGCCCCACCTCGTGATGGAAAAGATTTTATTCGAACATATAAAATTAAAAATATTGAAGGTACAGAGATAACCGTTAGAGAATACAAAACTCTTGAACAGACTAATTTAATTTTGATATGTCCGAACGGTCACCTTTCAGATATTCCTTGGGCTAAATATTTACGGTGGAAAACAGAAAAGTTTTTAAGACTTCGACCTGATGAAGATAAAGGGGAAAATCTAATGTCAAATGAAATGGTTGGTCCTTGTTGCAGTAATCCAAAACTAAAATGGACTGAAAGTAAAACAAAATCTGAAGGCTATGGAAGTATATATATTGAGTGCAATAGCTGTGGTTTAGGATCAGGCTCAGACAAGGATAAACCGAAAATCAATCTTGAGGGTATCAATAGTTTAGAGCCATATTGCATTGGGCAAAAACCTTGGGAAATAGATATTGATAACCCAACAATCACTCCATATGAAACTTGCTTCAAGAGGAATGAAAATGGTAAAAGAGAAAAAATGCAAGTAGCACTTGTAACAGCTAATAATGTTTACTATGCAAATGGATTTTCTAGTCTCTTTATTCCAATGCACTTAGCAGAGAATAAGCCGAAAGAGCTGATAGAGGCAATTAATATTCTTGAGAAGAAATACAATAAATATTTTGAACGTACAGCAATAACTCGGAACGAATACTGGAGCACAAAATTTGATTTCAATGACTTTCTAATTGATAACGATATTAATCCTGAAAGTGAAAATATCTTTAAAATCCAATTAGAATCAGAATTTCTAAATACAGAAAATGCTATTGAAATAAGCGACAAGCACGAAGAATATAGATGGCAAGAATACCGATGTTTTTCAACAAATTCAACACTTCCGTATATTACAGGGAATGAAGGATTGCGATTTACAGATATAGAGCTTCCTAATGTATTATCTGATTTCTTTAAAAAAATTCAACAGGTAGAAGAATTAAAAGTGACTAATGTTCAATTAGATTTTACAAGAGTCAAACCTAAAGAGCGTATTGTTGTAAATGGTGAAGTCCAAGAATCTTCTAGTGGTCAAAATATATTTTCTATTGACCCTAAAGAGTTATTTATCTTACCTGCAAATGAAACACTAGGTGAAGGTCTTTTCTTTGAATTCTCTAATGAGGAAATCGATAGATGGATTTCGGAGAATATTAATGAATTAGAAAATCGATTCGGAAAATATCTTAATGTAATTCCAGATTCAAATAATCAGGGACTTAGTTCCAAAATGAAAATTTACAACAACAAATACAAACACTTTTTAATCCACTCATTCTCACATATGATGATGAGAGAGTTAGAATTTTCTTGTGGCTATCCAACAGCTAGTTTAAAAGAAAGGCTATACATATCGACAAATCCTGAAAAAAATATGTCAGGTGTGCTGATATACACAGCAGAAGGGTCTGAAGGCAGTATGGGTGGCCTAGTTTCACAAGGTGAACCGGAGAAAATTTTTGAGATACTTAAAAGAGGACTCGAAAGGTCAGTAACCTGTTCATCGGATCCATTGTGTTGGGAATCTCCAGGGCAAGGTATATTTGACTTAAATCTATCAGCTTGTTTTTCTTGCTCTTTAGTAGCAGAGACAGCTTGCGAAGAAATGAATTTGGGGTTAGATAGACGAGTTTTAGTTGACGAAGAATTTGGTTACTTCAAGAGCATACAGACTTAACCAAACCATTTTGCAAGCACATTGCCAAAGCCGCACAAGCAAACCCGCAAACCAAAGCTTTGTCAAAGAGCTTGAAAAGCCAACCCAAGAGAAAAAGAAATTTTAAAAATGCCCCACCGCACGACAAAAGACAATGAAAAACGAAGCGACATATAGACCGACCAACCACAACAGACAAGGAAGCACTGGTGGTAACAGGCGTTTGGCACAATGGCGGGTGAAGTGGATAATTGCACATTCTACCTCGCATCAACTTTTGTGGTGTATTGACAGTTTTGTGCTCCGAAATCCGCCACTGCGCCAAGCGCCGAAACGTTAGCCGCTATTTTTAAATTAAAGTTTCTACAAAAAATTGTAACTTTAGCTGACAAGCAACATATAATGTCTAAAGAAGAAATAAAATATGAAATCAGCAAGGTGCTGGATCATTTTTCAGACAAAGCTTTGACTGAACTTTTAGCATTTTTAAAAGAATTAGATTCAAAGCATAAATCCTCGATCTCAACCGATGCTTTAATGAGCAGGATTCTCACTGAAGACAAAGAACTATTAGCGAAACTGGCCCAATGATTTCATTACAGGAAGTTGAAAAAATACATCAAATCCTTATTTCTGAATTTGGTGGTGCCAACGGTATCAGAGATAAAGATTCTTTAGATTCTGCTTTATCCAGACCTTTTCAAACATTTGAAGGAAAGCATCTCTACCCTACACCTTTAGATAAAGCTGCCTCATTAATCGAAAGTATTCTTATTAATCACCCATTCGTGGATGGTAATAAAAGAACAGGGTATGTTTTAATGCGTCTACTTTTATTACAAAATAACTTAGACATAGCAGCTAGTCAAGAAGAGAAGTATTCTTTCGTTATCAACATTGCCTCTGGACAATCAAAATTTGATTCCATTGTCAACTGGTTAGCTTCGCATACCGTTAAAACAAGCGGCTAACAAAAGGCTTTACGCCAGTTGGACTTTCAGCAATGGCCCATCAGCTTAGGAGTTTCAAATCAACTTCAGTAATTTGGCTTTAACTAATCGAGGCTTTAGTTGCCAAGCCAGCAGTAGTAACACAGATTATCCAACCAGCGTAAAGCCACGGACGTTAGCTGTAATTTAAATGACATAAAAAGACTTATGAAGCAATTTACATTTTTATTATTTTTTTCACTCTATGTAGTATGTTCTTACGGACAGACAGGATTTAAAAGGAATGACATTTATTTCGAAGCGGCTGGAAATGGACTTTTTACATCTTTAAATTATGAGAGACAATTAACAAAACAGCCAGGACTTGGATTGCGATTAGGAGTTGGGGTTTATTCAGAAAATGCTTTTTATTTGACGATTCCAGTAGGCATAAATTATCTGTTTAAGTTAAATAATGAAAAATCATTTATTGACGCAGGCCTTGGTGCTACATGGACCCGAATTGATGGTAATTTATTTGGTGACTCGAAAAATTTAAATGGAGATCATTTTGTAAACTTTGTTCCTAGTATAGGTTATAGAAGACACACAAATAATAACTTAATATGGCGAATTAGTTTGACACCAATTGCAAATAAGTATGGACTAGTACCTTGGTTTGGATTTTCTATAGGGAAAAGATTCTGATTAATGTTAACTACAGCTAACAGAAGGCTTTACGCAAGTTGGGCTTTCAGCAATGGCCCATCAGCTTTGGTATTTCAAATGGGCTTAAGTAATTTGGCTTTAACTAATCGAGTTTTTAGTGGCCAAGCCAGCAGTAGGAACACAGATTATCCAACCAGCGTAAAGCCACGGACGTTGTACGCTAGTTGGTTGTATGCAATTTTTTAAAATGTTATGAGAATTAGTTTATTAATTAAAATACTACTTGCTATTTGCAGTATTTACTTTTGTTTTCGTTTTATTAATATACATAGACAAATTGACGATTCAATAAAACAAAAGTATACTACTCTTTATGAACTTAGGGGTGACCCTTCTTTAGATACTGCAGAAAATAGAAAAAGATATCTTCAAAAGAACGAGGAGCTTAATAATCAGATCGAGATTTTGAAAAAAAAGAAATTTCCAAAGTGGTGGAATAGTTCTTTTTCAATCTCATTATGTATCTTACTTGGATGGTGGTTAAGAATTATTTTTACTACATTATTCAAAAAACGAACAACATAACTCAGTCTTAATATGAAGACAGTAAACAAAAATAATTGATTGATTATTCTTGATAGAATTATCTACTTTAAATAAGAAACCAGCGTACAACATAAGGCTTTGCACAATTTGGGCTTTCAGCAATGGCCCATCAGCTTTGGAGTTTCAAATCAACTTCAGTAATTTGGCTTTAACTAATCGCGTCAGTAGTGGCCAAGCCAACAGTAGGATCACTGATTATCCAAACTGCGAAAAGCCTGGGACGTTGGCAGTAATTTTATGAAACAGTTTCTAATCCTCACAATATTGACGATAGCCTTAACAAACTTAAAGGCACAAACTTTGAAAAATAAAAGCGAAGAATTTATTATTGACTTTTATAAACAAAAAAGTAATTCAACAATACCATTTCTTTTCACAAAGGGAATAAATCAATACGAAAAGAAAGAGCTTGCCAAGGCTTTTGAACGAAACGACACATTAAAAAAATGGAGCAGTATTGACAATAAGCTAGTAGTTATAGACTCTCTTATTTTGACAAAGAATGAAAAGCAATATATCATTGACGAATTGGGAAGACAAACTGACACAAGTTTATGGAATGAAATAAATATTTCCAACTCGTTGACAATTTCACAAGACACAATTACAGCCATTTTTAAAGACAGAACAAGGGGGTGGAATTATTTCTATAAGACTTATGGACGTAGTTTCAATAGCTTTACAATTCCGATTTTTTTTAGAAATAATGAACTATGTGCTTTTTATTATGACAATAGTTGTGGCAGACTTTGTGGAGAAGGAGTATTTGCAATATACAAACGAGAAAATGGTAATTGGATAATGTGGTTTAGGATTTATGAATGGGTTAGTTGACAAAAACTACTGCCAACAAAAGTATTTGCAAAAGCAGGGCTGGTCATTGTGACATCAGCTAAGTGCAAGCATCAGCAACGGTACGAGCTCGACGTTCAATGATCAGCTTTAGTTCTTAACTTCAATAGCATATTTTCAATTGAGCATTTGTACCGGGCTGGAAAATCAATGAATTCCCTGCCTTCGCAAATACTTGAACGTTAGTGGCAATACGCAGACACTTCAAACTAAATGTAACTTTCTTTCGTCTCCAATCGTATTACATTGGCAAATTCTAAAAAATGACAAAACTTACTCTGTTTATTATTTCTATTTTGACTTTGGTTTCTTGTAAAAATGGAACCCATACCAAAAACAATGAAACAAATCAACAAAAGGACTCCTTGACTTTAGAAATAAAAGATGCAAGCAAAAACGTTGTTTTTAATGGTTTTGCAGTTTCAATAGTAAACGACAAAGGAACTCTATATCAAAGAGGTTTTGGGTTTGCTGACATTGAAAATCAAAAGAAATATACGGACTCTACAATTCAGAACATTGGCTCAATATCTAAAACATTTGTTGGCTTGGCTTTATTGAAAGCACAAGAATTGGGGAAACTAAAATTAGATGACCCCATAAATAAATACTTGCCTTTCAAAGTAGTTAATCCTAATTTTCCATCCACAGATATCACTTTACGACATTTGGCAACTCATACTTCCAGTATTACAGACAATGACTTTTATCTCACAAAAAACTACTTCTTGAAAGAAAATCAAGACTTAAAAGGTTTGAATTTGGTATTTGAAGAGACACAGGTTTTTAATCCAAAAGATTCTGTTGTTTCAATGGAAATATTTCTGAAAAACTTATTGGTTGAAAAGGGAAAATGGAATACCAAGGAAACTTATACAAAAAACAAACCCGGTGACATTTACGAATATTCAAATATCGGAACAACATTAGCAGCCTTTGTTCTTGAAAAAGCAACAGGCGAAACCTTTGACAAGTTCACCACTGAATACATATTGAGACCTCTAAAAATGAATGCGTCAGGTTGGCATTTTGAAGACATTAACTTTGCTAACTATTCCAAACTATATGAAAATCCAAAGACTGTTTTGCCATTTTACGGTATGGTTTCCTATCCTGATGGGAATTTCATCACTTCAATGAACGACTTAAGTTTATATTTATCTGAACTCATCAAAGGTTATAATGGTAACGGTACAATATTGAGCAAAGAAAGTTTCAAAGAATATTTTAAACCACAATTGGGAGCAAATAATTTTATAGACCGTAACGATAAAAATCCATTTAGCGAAAGTTATAATGTTGGTATTTTTATTGGCTTTGGTTACACAGGTTACATTGGACACACAGGTGGCGACCCAGGAGTTGGGTCAATGATGTTTTTTGATCCTAAAAATAATATTGGACGGATTTTGATTATAAACACTTCATTCTCTGACAAAATAGGGAATGATACTTTTTATGGAATATGGGACAAGTTAGAAAAATATCAAACCAAATTAACAAACTAAAATGTACTGCCACTAACAAAAGGTTTGCCGCAAGGCTGGCGGACGGAATAACAATCAGCAGTTGTACTACTATTAACTAATATCGGGCTTGACCGAATTCTATTTGGCTTTTAGTTGTTAACTTCATCATCAGTTTTTTAATCGGCTTCAGTTGCCGGGCAGACACAGCAACAATCCCAGCACAGCGGCAAGCCTCGGACGTTGTGTGTAATGGTTTTTGATATTTCAAAACTAGCGACAATGAGTTTGTTTGTAATATTTGTGTAACTTCGAAATAGACTAATAATCAATGAATACGCTATTATCACATACCAAAGACATTTCTAAACTTTGTGAAACTCATAAGGTAAAGAGTCTTTATGCTTTTGGCTCGGTATTAACTGATAAGTTTGACGCTAGTAGTGATATTGACCTAATTGTTGAATTTGCTAATGTTAATCTAGAGGATTACGCTGATAATTATTTTGATCTTAAGTTTTCGCTAGAAGATATATTTAAAAGACCAATTGACCTTTTAGAGGAAAAAGCTATAACGAATCCTTTTTTCAAGTATGCTGTTGATCAGCAAAGACAACTTGTTTATGGATATTGAAATTAAATCTTGGCTGCATGACATTTTAAAAGCTATTGGCGAAATTGAAAGCTTTTTAGAAGACTCTACAAAATCGTTTGCAGATTATCAAAATGACCTTCGAACTAGAAGGGCGGTAGAGAGAAACATTGAAATAGTCGGAGAGGCACTAAGTAGGATATTAAAATTTGATTCAACAATATCAATTTCTAATTCTAGAAAAATTGTGGATACACGAAACAGGATAGTTCATGGTTATGACTCTGTTTCCGATGAAGTTGTTTGGGGTATTGTAACTCAGCACTTACCAGTTTTAAAAACAGAAGTTCAAGAATTATTAGGGGTATAGAGAACACTACACACAACAAAAGGCTTTACGCCAGTTGGGCTTTCAGCAATGGCCCATCAGCTTTGGAGTTTCAAATCAACTTCAGTAATTTGGCTTTAGCTAATTGAGCCTTTAGTGGCCAAGCCAGCAGTAGTAACACAGATTATCCAACCAGCGTAAAGCCCTGTCCGTTGCCTGTAATCAGTTTAATATATTTTTTGCTAGATAAGTACTAACAAGCTAAGTTTTCTATGATAAAACGATATGTTCCCTTTCTTTCTTTTCTAAGTCTTTTATTCTTGACTTTACCTATAGTGCTTGACTTTTTTACCTCTGATGTTCAAGGTTGGCATACAACATTAAATACTCCTCAGTTTTCTTTGAGGTTTATTATTCTTATAGTGCTATGCTTTTTGTTTATTGGTAATTGGTTAAAAACTAATAGAGCTGATAAAGTAAACTGGGTTTTATATTCTTTTCATGTCTTATTAACTCTATCGGCTATTACTTATTTAAAATATCCAAGAATCTTTTTGGATAGTCAATTGACAGATAAGCAAGTATTGATAAACACAATTGAATTAAGGCAGAAATTTATTCCTGCTGTTATTATTGTTTATTTTATTGGACAGGCCTTACTAATAATTGGGTTTATTAGAATTTTTAAGATAGCTAACAAGGTAAAATAATAAGACTACAGGCAACAAAAGGCTTTACGCCAGTTAGGCTTTCAGCAATGGCCTATCAGCTTTGGAGTTTCAAATCAACTTCAGTAATTTGGCTTTCAGCTGATCGAGTCTATAGTGGCCAAGCCAGCAGTAGGAACATAGATTATCCAACCAGCATAAAGCCACGGACGTTGTGTGCTATATTGAATTACAGACCATGAAACTTATTATTTTCCTATCATTTTTCCCAATATTTAGTTTTGGGCAAATTAGTATAACTGGAAAGGTTATTAATAAAAGAACCAAAGAAGCAATTGCATTTGCAACTGTGGGTCTAGTGAAAGAAAATATAGGCACTAATGCTTTAGAAGATGGTAGTTTTCAATTGAACTCTATAAACCCAATTCTAAATGACACTTTAATTATTTCTTGTCTTGGTTTTTTGACAGTAAAATTTCCTGTAGATAATTTACGCAAAGAGAAATATGTTTTCGAATTACCTGAACAGCAAACTATACTTAATGAAGTAACAGTTAAAAGCAGAACTAACTGGAAATATGAAACGCTTAATGACTTTTCAAATTGTGGAAATCATTTTATTACATCAGGTGGTTATCAAACACAAATAGCACAACATCTTCAGGCATTAGAGTATAATTCGATTCTAACCGAAGTAAAAATATGCCGAATGAGTTCCTTTTTAATTGGTCCTGAAAAAACAATATTTAGAATTCGTATATATGATATTGACACTCTGACAAAGTCTCCTGCATCTGACCTTTGCGACCAAATAATAGAAGTGAAAACAAAAAGTAAAACTGTAACTGTTAATCTTGAGAAATTTAAAATTCGTATTCCCAATAAGGATTTCTTTGTTGCTGTTGAATGGTTAAAAATACCTTACAATGAGAGTAAATCAACAATAAAAGTTAATGGGAAAGAAACTGAACACATTACATACAGGCCTAGTATTGGATGGACTGAAAACCCTAATCCCCAAATGGAAGCATGGATGCTTGACTATAAAAATATCTGGCGTCGAATGTTTAAATCAACTATACGAACAAGTGTTTCTATTTCGGCCACAGTTAAATACTGATAAAACAAACAGCACACAACAAAAGGCTTTACGCCAGTTGGGCTTTCAGCAATGGCCCATCAGCTTTGGTATTTCAAATGGGCTTTAGTAATTTGGCTTTAACAAATCGCGTCAGTAGTGGCCAAGCCAGAAGTAAGAACAAGTATTATCCAACCAGCGTAAAGCCACTGACGTTAGTGGCAATGCTCAGAGACACCCTAAAGTATCATAGCAACCAGAAATCATGGCACAAGGAAGTACCGACGACAAAATTTATTCCGCAGAAGAGCTAAGAGCATTTTTGCGTAATCCACCTAAAGAGCTAATTAAGGAGGAGTATGGCACATCTAGCATTGTTATAAGTGGTTTTACATTTGAAGATGAATACCTAATATTAGACGATACCGTCACGGTAAATTTGCCACTTAAATTTGATGGGTGCACTTTTAAGTCTGACAAATTGTTTTTCATTGAAGGACTAACATGTAATAAATCTTTAACGTTTGAAGGCTGTACAATATCAGACACTCTTTACTTTAATAGTGGAACTTTTAAGGAAGAAGTCTTGATTAAATATGTACACGTTAAAAAAGTTCATTTATCACATTGCACATTCAACAAGGTTAGCATCTCTGGTTATGACATTGACGAGGTATGGATGTCGGGTACCAAATTTGAAAGTTTACATATAGGCGAGTATTTGGTTGGTGACAACATTGGTAAGCTTGTAATTTTCGCCAAAGAAGATGAAACGGGTGATATTTTTGTTAATGACCAAGGCTTTGATGAAATATCGTTATATGGTTCAAATAAGGGAAAACAAATCAATTTCAGTAAGGTTAGATGCAACAACGTCTCCATAGCAAACTTTAAGAATGAAGGCTCATTGAATTTTTATGGAATTGAGCCGAAGGACATGAACAATGACAAAAGATATTTCCAAATTACTAATAGCAATTTAGACAAAGTTCAATTTTATAGAGCTTTATTTTCCCAATATAGAGAGCTTATAATCATAGATAGCTTTATTACTGACACTTTGTTTATCGGCTGTAAATGGAGTAACAATGTAAGAGCCTTAAATGGACCAGGATATGGCACATTTGAAGATTCATTAAAGACTGGACGCAAGACCACTCCAAAAGAAATAGTCTTAATTAAAGAAGCCTATAGACAACTAAAGATTTCCATGTCGAAGCATAGCGACAAAATTCAGGAACATAAATTTTATTCAGAAGAATTAAATTTTCACAATCAAACTTTGACTTGGGGAAAGCCATGGAAAAATCAATTCTGGGATAAGTTAATTTTAATCTGGAGCAAGAAATTTAGCGACTATGGACAAAGTTTTATAAAGCCTTTATTCTGGTTATTATTTGGACATTATTTACTCTTCATATTAGCGTTACTATTTAACGGATTTAATCCATTGCATATTTCACTTTGTGAGCCAACTGCCTCAGGGTTTAAGGAAGCTTTTGAGAAGTTCTTCATTTATATCAATCCATTAAGAAGGCTTGAAACTTCTCTTTCTGGATATTTAATTCTTTTAGATTTATTGATGAGAATATGGTCATCTTACATGATATATAACATCATTAGAGCATCTAGACGATTCATTTCGTGACGGAGATAGCACTGCCACTAACATTGCATTGGCAATATGGCGGGGCGACGAACATATTCTCAGCTTTTTGTTCGCTATTCAGTTTCGGTTTCGGCAGACGAACAATGCCGAGCATCAGAATAAACAATGAGCTTTTGTATCTTTAATCAGCAGCGGCACCGGGCAGACGGAACACAGAATACCGCCACATCGCCAATGCTTCAACGTTGGCTGCAAGGCGACGTGACCGACTTAACCAAAACAGATAATATATGAGCAATCTTTTATTTCAACCTTGGATTGGAAGTAGCTATGGTAAGACAGCTCTTGGAAAGCTGCTTATTGTTGGGGA
>Ga0208492_1000894_pt1 | contig 22097 bp, 21 predicted proteins | sample Subbioar_CSW14AB_FD_184820 | JGI IMG/M metagenome (GOLD analysis project Ga0208492, IMG submission 184820) | Serpentinite rock and fluid subsurface biosphere microbial communities from McLaughlin Reserve, California, USA - CR12Mar_CSW14AB (SPAdes) | ecosystem: Environmental > Terrestrial > Deep... | reverse complement strand
CCCGCCGGCCCGATCATGATCGGCGTAAAATGATTTGACGGGACTTGAAGCAGGGAAGTGAACTTTCTTGCCTGGGCCCTCTGGAATTTGACGCCTCCCTGGGTCTTGTTGTCGCTGTCGTTTTTTGAACTTCCCCACTTGCCTGGCGTCCTGGAGGTGAGCGAGTCTCTTCAGGAGGATCGATCATGGAAGTCTACCTGCTTTCCCATGTCCATATGTTTCCCGACGGCGCGGAAACCACGAAGATTATTGGAATCTACTCTTCGCGCGGCCTGGCCGAGCAAGCGCAAATGCACACGATGAAATTACCTGGATTCCGCGATGCGCCGATGGGATTTTGCATCGCGCATTACAATCTCGACGATGATCACTGGCAAGAGGGCTATGTCTCCATGATGCATGAGGAACTCGTGCGCCAGTGGCCAGAAGACTGCTACTGAGTTTTTCACAGGCCATCCTGAAACGATTCTGCTCCCGTCAAGAAGGAGGCGAGGTTGTTCGCCTCCTTTTCATTTGTCTGCGAATCGCTGGGCCGAGCGCCTACTGGTCTACGACCCGTTTTCGACAGGTCCGTCCCGCTGGCGGCGAAAGAGGGCAAAATCATGGTCCAATCTGTTTTCGTGCTGGCCTTACTTATCTACGGCATGGCTTCCTCGCCACACCGAGCGCCGCTGAGTTCGCCCTCTACAGAATTGTTGGCCAAGTCGCCTCCACTGAATGCCAAGACACCCCGCGCCGCCACAGGTGTTGTGAGCAAGCGACGAGCATCTAGAAATCTCGGAAAGAATCAAGGCCAGGGCGTCCATTCGATCATTCTTGATCCATGGCGCATGACCATCTGCCCCTGGCAGCATTCGCAGGTCATAAATTCATTGGAGAAGCCGTTTCCATCCGGAGTTCCGTTGGATCTCACCCATGCGTCCAATCCTCATCGCCGCGCTCACCTTTTACGTCGCCTTGCCTGCTTCGGCGGGAGAAGGCCAGCGCCCCAATTTCTTGTTCATTCTGGTGGATGACCAGTCACCGTTCGAATTGAGGGCCTATGATCCCGCTTCCCGCCTCGAGACGCCCAACATCGATCGACTGGCCAGAGAAGGAATCGTTCTCGATGCGGCTCATCACATGGGCTCCTGGTCGGGCGCCGTGTGCACACCTTCGCGCCACATGATCATGAGCGGCCGCACCGTCTGGCATATCCCCGACCCATCGGGTAATGCGTCCGGAAATCCGCATGCCAAGAACCCAAAACTGGTACCGCCCGACCTCGCGAAGTACACCATGGCCGCTGTGTTCAACCGTGCCGGTTATGCCACCATGCGCACTTGCAAGGTCGGCAATAGTTACGAAGCGGCCAACCAGCAGTTCACCATACGCAAGGACGCCACCAAGCGGGGCGGCACCGATGAGGACGGCAGCGCCTGGCATGCTGAGCAAGTGCTCGACTACCTCTCACAGCGACAGCGCCAAGGTGAGAAGAAGCCGTTTCTCATCAACTTTGGCTTCTCGCACCCGCACGACACGCGCGATGGCAAACCGGATTTGCTTGCCAAATATGGTGCGATCAACCATACCGACCCGAATACGCCGCCGCCCGCCAACGCCCATCAGCCTCCTTTGCCGATCAACTATTTGACAAAACACCCCTTCCCTCACGGTCATCCCGATCTTCGCGACGAGGTTGCCGTCAGCGGAGTCTGGCAGCGTCGCGACGAGCAGACCATTCGCAATGAACTGGGCCGCGAGTTCGCCTGCAGCGAGAACATCGACCTCCAGATCGGCCGCGTGCTCAAGCAACTCGAGGCGATGGGGGAATTGGCGAACACCTATGTCATTTACACGGCCGATCACGGCATGGCGATCGGGCGCCACGGACTTCAAGGCAAACAAAACCTGTATGAGCACACCTGGCGCGTGCCGCTGATCGTCAAAGGTCCGGGCATCAAACCCGGAACACGCGCCCGGGGAAACACCTATCTGCTTGATCTGCTTCCCACCCTTTGCGATCTGGCGAGTATTGCCATTCCCAAGACGGTCGAAGGAATTAGCTTCAAACCGGTGCTCGACGGCAAGCAGGCCGCCATCCGCGATGTGCTTTACGGCGTTTATTGCGGCGGCACGAAACCTGGGATGCGCTGCATCAAGCAAGGCGATTGGAAACTCATCAAGTACGATACCTTGAGAGGAACCGTGCGGCAGACCCAGCTATTCGACCTCGCCGAAAATCCGCACGAGTTCCTTTCAGAACACGGCCGGTCGAAGCCGCTGGAAACGGACCTTGCGGGCAATCCCCAGTTCGCACACCACCGCGCGCGACTTGAATCACTTTTGTTTCAGGAGATGAAACGCTTGGACGATCCCTACCGGCTGTGGGATCAACCTTCTGATAAGTAAAGACGGTAAGTGGTCAAAAACAGGTCCAAAAGGCCCAGCAGCGCATTCGCCAAAACCCGACTTCTGAGAGTCCATAAATCATTTGATTGCGCGGAAATTAGCTTAAATCTGTGGGTGCTTTAAGGCGTACACCTTTCCGACTTCGTCCACGGCGTAAATGATGCCATCCACGATGGAAGGCTGATGCGGGTGATACCCCTTCGGCGCATAGCGCGGCGCGAATTCAATGATGGCCTTCCTTTTTCCTGTACGGGGATCGAGAATACCGAGTCCCATTCGCGTCGATTCGTAAACCAGCCCCGTCGAACGGTGGTATTCGAACAGAGTCATGACCGCTCGCGGGTAGAAAACCGAATACAGCTCCACCCCGCGGCGGAAGGCCCGCAAATTGACGAATGACGTGCGGTCTGGGTCTTTGCCCCAGCACCAATGAGTCAGCAGCAAAATCAGATCGCCTGCGAGGCCGGCTTGCCAGACTTCCTGGTTGTTTCGCTTCCACTGCCATAACATTTGGCCATCTGCCGCCGACAGAAGACACGCGGAATTCCCGGTGCGAATCAGAATTTTCCCGTCTACCACCGCGACCGGTCTAGCGCTGCTCATGCGGCCAAACTGTTGCTTCCAGACCGTGCGGCCCGAAGCCGCATCCGCAGCACGTACGATCAAATCCGCCAATGGTTCCAAAGATCACCGTACCATCAAGGAGGACGGGATCGCAGTTCACTTGATTGCGGTCCGCCCGCGAAACGAGGACTTTCCAGATCGTTTGTCCCGTCGCCGCGTTAAGACAGTGCATGCGACCAAGCCGATCGCCAAGGAATAGGCGACCACGGTCCAAGGCAGGTGCGGAATAGAACGAATCCCCTTTAAGGCCGTAGGGGCAAAACGACACTGTTCCAACGCAAGCACCGTGACATTCCACGCCACGATTCTTGAGGCTTCTTTTCTGCTTTTCTCCCAACCATGAAAGCGTCTCGTGCGCAACGCCGCGAAAGCACCGCTGCAAGATTTCTAGCAGTTCTTGGTCCTGGCAACCAAAGTCTTAAAAACACCCCTTCGAGAGGAACTGATATCGCGAACCTTTGCATGGGGTTCGATCCGAGCGTGTACGGTGGAAAAAGCAATGCCTTTCCCGACGATGTTTCCGCAAGAATGCCTCGGATTCTTCTTGACCGCGTTGGCCGCAAGCCTCTACCAATGGGCGTGGTCAGGTCGTTTCCGCAAGCGGCGCCTGCACGCCCCGTGCACTTCGTCGGCGATGAAGAGATTGCGAAATGTTTAGGCTGATGATGAAAGCCGCAGCGCTCCTTGCAATCTGGTCGATGCTCTCGAATTTGGGAAGAGCACAGGAAGACGGCCACTTTGTTCTGGGCGGACCTCGCCTGACGATTGGCGATAAGGCGCCGCCACTGCGGGTCCAAGAATTTGTGCGCGGCCAACCCGTACAGCCGTTCAAGCCAGGGACCACTTATGTGCTTGAGTTTTGGAAAGTCGGCTGTCCGCCCTGCCGGGCTGCGATCCCTCACCTCAATGAACTGCAAAAACAATACCCGGCGGTCGTTTTCATCAGCGTGGGGGTTTACACCTCGACGGCGGACAGCATTGCTTATGTGAAACGCTCGGGCAACCAGATGGAATATCGCGTCGCTGTCGATCGCTTGCCTGCCGGCAAGGATCCCTACACTCAGGGCAGCATGGTACAAAGCTGGCTCGAGCCCGCGCAGCAAAACGGGGTGCCCGCCTCTCACCTTCGAAATCTCCACCAAGCCCTACCGAAATGCCGGGAAGCGGTAGGATCTCAAGAAGGGGAAATTGCCATGAACTCGAACGCTGCCGCGCTTCGCAAGCTGGTGTTCCGCCGGGCGCCGATTTCCGCGCTCGACGCTCTTGAGGTCTTCGTTCCAACGGGCGCCCCTCACGATGCGGAACTCGACGCCTTACTTCGCAAGGCCGTTCAATCTCGTTGGTATCCGGTCGAAGGCGGTGAGCAGGGGCTGATTCTCTACCGTGGCGGTCCTTTCAATGAGGCACGGTTTACCCTGCGAAGAGGCGCCTGGGATCACGCCCACTGCGCCATTTGCCGCCGCCACATCGCCGTGAATGCGCTCGGCTGGATCAGCGTCGATCCTTCTTCCACGATCTTGTGCGAGGAGTGCCACGAAGATATCGCCCCGAAAAGTAAAGACTCGTCAGACTCGCAGCCGGAGCATTAAGACCAAGTTCTTGGTTGAGCGAACCCTCTTATCTGCTTGCCGGGTCCACTCGCAACCGAGCACCTTGGGTCAAGCCCTCAAGAGTTCTGGACAAGATCATTACGGCCATCATTTCCTGGGCCACGGTGCTCGCCCTCATTCCCCTGGCGCCCAAAGCCCTGGCTTTACCCGGCTTGCCCCTCTACATGATCGACCCCAACGGCGTTGTCCTGAGCAGGAATTCCGGCGCGGAACGGGTCATTGGCTATGCGGAATCCGAAATCGTCGGCCGCCATCTCTCTTGTTTTTACCCCGAAGAGGAGCGGCTGGAGGACAGGCCGGCCCTCGAAATCCTCAAAGCGACCCGCACCGGCAAGTACCATGAGGAGAACTGGCGCATTCGCGAAGACGGCACCCACTTCTGGGCCGATGTCACCCTCACCCCGATGCGCAACGACACCGGAAGACTGCGCGGCTTCGCAAAAATCACCCGCGATATCACCGAACGCAAGAACGCGGAAGACCATATCCAAAAGCAACTGGCACGACTGCACCTGATCAATCAGATCACCGAAGCGATCGCGGAGCGGCAGGATCTTGTAAGCATTTACCGAGTCGTGTTGTCACAACTGGAAGACGATTTCCAGATGGATTTCAATGCGATTTGCTCGTTCGGTTCGCACTCGCTAGGCTTGCGCATCGAGGCCGGCGGACCACAGAGCCAATCGCTATCGGACCAGTTGGGGCTGAAGATCGGACAGGCCCTTTTCGACGAGAAAAACTGGCTCGGGGAATGCGTACGCGGCACCTTGTCCTACATTCTTGATCTGGCCGAAGTCGATGAGGGTCTCTTCAAAAGGATGGCCGGTGCCGGATTGCGCTGCGCGGCGATCGCTCCGATCGCCATGGGCGGCAAGACGATGGGCTTGATCCTGACGGCGCGGCGCGAACGGGATGCTTACGACAGCGGAGACTGCGAGTTTTTGCAAAAGTTAAGCTGCCATGCCTTTCTCGCGGGTCAGCATGCCATGTTGTATCAGGAGCTCAAGACCGCCTACGACGATTTACGGCAATCGCAAAAACATGTACTGCAGCAAGAAAGCCTGAGCGCGCTTGGGCAGATGGCCAGCGGAATCGTTCACGACATCAACAATGCAATTTCCCCCATCTCGCTTTATGTCGAATCGCTTCTGGAAGGCGACCACCAGTTCACTTCGCGGACCCGGGAATACTTGACCACCATTGCCAGGGCGATCGACGATGTGGCGAAGACCGTTTCGCGCATGCGCGATTTTTACCGCCTGCAAGAAAAAGCAACCGATCTGCAACTGGCGGATCTCACCTCGCTGACCCAACAAGTGCTCGATCTCACGCGGCCGCGCTGGCGCGACCAGGCGCAGGCCAACGGCATAACGCCTGACGCCGCGGCCGGATATCAATCAATCGATTTCCGCCCCCCTGCTCGTGGGCGGCCAGTGCGTCGGGGTCCTCAACTTGAGCTCAACCAAGTCGAACCGCTCGTTTACACCCGGTCAAAAAAAGGCCCTGAGCATTTTGACGAGCACGGCGGCGCCCGCGCTCAAGACCGCCTCGCTTGCGGAGCAGTTGCAAGCCGCCAGCGAGCAATGGGAACAAAGCGTCAATGCGCTTGACGAACATGTCTGCATCCTCGACCAAAAGGGGCGCATTCTCCGGGCCAACAAGGCAGCTCACGATCAATTCCTTTCGACCTTCGGCTCTTTGATCGGCAAGGATCATCGCGAAGTCTACTTAAGCGATCCAAATAGCGCCTTTGGCGGCGAACTCGATGCCGACTTCAGCTCGGTGTGTGATCCCACCTTTCAACGGGGTAAATCGATCGTCCTGGAAACCGCATTGCCAACGCTTGCCGGCTGGTACCAAGATTCCTGCTTCCCCCTATCGGATCAGGATCAGAACATTTGTGGCGCGGTACTCGTCATTCGCAATTTGACCTTGCAGCGCCAGGCGGAGGAAATCCTACGCACCTTCAATACCGAGCTGGAAGAGCGGGCCCGCGCCAGGACTTCCGAACTGGCGTCGCGAACCAACGAGTTTGAATTGGTGGTGCGGTCGCTTCCGGATACCGTTTTGCGGATCAAGGAAGACGGCACCGTCGTCTTTTCCTTGGCCTCAACACCGTCAGAAAATACACCGCCCTTCTGGGTGGAAAAATCGCCGTGTTGCCGGTCGATCACGGCGCCTGCTTTCGTGCCGAATTTCCCGGCACTTGATCCCATTCACGTGACCGCTTCTTGCGGCCAGATGGCAAGATCGCTGGCGCACTTGCCAGCGACGATATCCATGAGCGCCAGAATCCGACCGTCCGTCGGCAAGTCATCGCAAAGAGACCGGCTGTTGCTAAGAAACGCCAGCAGTTCGAGCGAGGATACACCGGCGTCGCGAAATTTTTTCATTTCGATCCATAGTTCGCTGAACGGGTCCTCGGCGAATATCCGGACCCGAAACCTGCAGAGCTTATCTTCGATGAAGTTCATTGCAACTTCCCTTTCGTTGAACCGGTCATTGGTGGACGAGCATCATTATCATCATTGATTCACGGCGGCCTTGCCTTGCGCCTTCTCAGTTCGGTCGCAACCAGACCGAATCAATGGTTGGTCAAAGGGACAAGCGGTTGCCTCTCGTTCTCTAGCCAGGCGCGGAAGCGCAAGTCGCAACCTTCAGGCTCGAGCGGTTTGACGAGCAACGGAAGCCGAGACATCCGGTCGAAGGCGCTGGCGAGGTAAGGACGGACATCGGCCGACACAAAACAACGAAACAGCCGTGGGTAAGCGCGGCCAATGGCCGCCATGGCCATCGCTCCTTGCAGCCCAGGAAGTTGTAAATCCACCTGCACAATCTGGATTCGGTCGTGGTGCCTTTCGAGCCAGGCAACGGCTTCACTTACCGTCGAGGCTTCAAAAACCTGCCAACCAAGCGCGCGCATCCGCTGGGCATAGGCGGATCGGGCCTCTGGATCGGGATCGAGGACGAGCAGCCCCATTTCGGCCGCGTTTCGGCCGGCACCCGATTCCATCGGATCGCTCACACCCATCGGTTGCGGTGATCGTGCCAACGCTGTGAGCCCCGCCTCGGTCCGACCAGGAGGGTTGCCAAGCCGGCCTGTCAGCTCGTCAAGCAATTCCACCAGTTGCCTGGTGTCATCGAGCTGCGCGATGGCGACGTCGGGAGCTTCGGCTCCCACGCCCACCGCCACGCCGCCCGTTTGCAATGCCGCCGTCATCCCCTCCGCATCGTTGGCGGAGTCTCCAAAATAGATCGCCAGCGGTGCCGCCGAGACCGCACCGCGCATGTCGTTGAGAATCGAAACAACGGCAGTCCCCTTGTCCCAGCCTTCAAGTAAGGTCACTTCAATCGCTTGCGAGACGATCCTGAACCTCAGGCCCACGACACTGGAAAGCAGTTGCACCGCGTCAAGGCGGAAGCAACAGGCAGACACCGGCAGAAGCCTTCGAAAATGGATGGCGACGGCGCCTGGCTTGCGCTCAAGCCAGGTGCCCGGGTACTGCTCGAGCAACTCCTCAAGCTCCTCCTCGATCGACTCAAGCAAAGTTCCGATCGCTTCGGTATCCGGATAGCGCTCGATCCTGCCGAGGTGATCGATTTCCAACCCGCCGGAACCGGCATAATAGACTCCGTCCAGGGCGACCATCGATCGCACATCGGCGAGCGAGCGGCCGCTAATGATTCCGACCCCGATTCGCGGCAGCGAGGAAAGCTCGCACAGCCGGTCGCGGGTCCCGGGCGCCAGCCGGGCAAGCCGCGGGTGTTGGACAAGGGGCGTCAACGTGCCGTCGTAATCGAAGAAGAGCGCCAGCGGCAGGCCGCGCTGATACTCGCGCACGACGACCTCGACCCAAGCGCTACGCGCCTTCACCGCGCTGCTCATACGCCCATCCCCGACAGGCTGGCGATCGAAGTCACACCGGAACCGGCGATCGGCGGCAAGTCCGTGGCCGCGGTTTGGTCGAGACCATCGTCGGCGTAGTGTTCCGCGTTGACGGCAAGTTTCCCGGCTTCGGAAAGCAGCATTCCCGCCCAGCGGTAAATGTTATAATCTGCCACCTGAGCACGCATTTTTCGCATGCGCCTGCGCTGTTCTTCGGCCGGCATGGTGAGCGCCAGGTGCAACGCCTGCGCCAACTGATCGACATGGAACGGGTTGACGATGGCCGCGTCGGGAAGCTCTCGCGCCGCTCCGGTGAATTCGGAAAGAACCAGCACTCCTTTCTCGTCGTCGCGCGCGGCAACAAATTCCTTGGCGACAAGGTTCATCCCGTCGTGCAGCGAACTGACCACGCATCCCGCGGCGATCCGGTAAAGCATGAACAGGTCTTCGGCCGCGTGGTGCTCATTGAGAAAAACGATTGGATTCCAGTCGGGTGTGCCATGTTGCCAGTTGATCTTCTCCGCCATTTGTTGGACTTCGTCATTCAAGTCGCTGTAGGCGCTCAGGTGGGTGCGGCTGGGTGCACCGACTTGAAGGAAGTGAAATTTTCCCTTCCACTCGGGATGGTTTACGAGCAAGCGATCCAGCGCGCGCAAACGCTCGGGAATTCCCTTGGTGTAGTCGACCCGGTCAACTCCCACAAGCAGAGGACAATCGCCAAGACGATAGCGCTTACGGAAGTTGGCTGCCTTGGTTTCCCAATGGTCGCCGAGATGCCATGAAGCCAAATCGGGATCGACGCTGATGGGGTGCGGCCGCACGGAAGTATGCTGGCCATTTCTTTGCACGGCGAAGCGCTCTCGATCGATGCGGCATTCCACGGTGCGGTCGACCGTTTCCAAAAAGTTGTTGCAATGGTACTGAATGTGGAAAGAGAGCAGGTCGTTGGCGAGCATGCCATCGAGGATCTCGCTGGCCCAGGGGCATACGCGAAACGTCTCCGGATGCGGCCAGGGGATGTGCCAGAACTGCGCCACAATGAGATCGGGCCGTGCCTGTTTGAGCAGTCGCGGCAAGAGAGCCAGGTGGTAGTCCTGAACGAAAACGAGCGCCGGGCCTCCCTCCGCCTCCTGGAGCACCGCTTCGGCGAAACGTTCGTTGACTTCGCGATAGGCCGCCCAGTGATCGGGGTCGAACGAAGGCCTGTGAAAGACCTGATGGCAAAGCGGCCAGAGGGTGCTGTTGGCAAAACCGTAATAGTACCCCTCTTCTTGCTGCTTGGTCAGCCAGACTCTGCGCAGGGTGTATTTCGGATCGTCTGGCGGCACGCAGACTCTGCCGTTCTCGTCGGCCGTTTCCCGGTCGGCGTCGCCGGATCCGTGTGCCACCCAGGTTCCGCCACAGGCCTGCATCATCGGATCAAGCGCCGTAGTGAGTCCACCTGCCGGGCGAATCCACTGCACCTCTCCGTTGAGGTACCGATGGACATAGGGTTCGCGATTGGCCGCCACGATCAAGCGGGCACCGCCCAGGCGCGTTCGGGCAATGTGTTCCAGCCGTTCTTTGGACCATGCCATGATGTTCCCCTTTGCCGGGTAAAAAAAAGAAAAAGGAGAAAAGAAAAAACCGAAAACTGCCCGCAGGAGCGTAAGCCCGGGTCCGATAGTTGCACTGATTCACGAACCACAAAGGCAAAGAGGATGCCAAAGCATGACCGGTGTCGAATCTGGGTGCCGAAAATGGATCCGTCGTGGCGGCCGAGGACGACAGGAACCTGCGGGGGGGAAAGGCATGAAAGCCATAGAATTTCAAGGAAGCAGGCCACAATCGCGCGCTCCAGGTTGTCCGCCGGGCAAACCACACGGCAGAATGCGGCACGACGCCCAGTTCCCGCGAAGGGGAAAAGAGTTGGGATCGATTATTTCGCGTGATGCTTCTTCAGAAAGGCCGATCATGTTCAGCAACTGGCCTGGGCTGTCCAACATTTGTACAACCTTCGGGGGTTCGTCGTGAAGCCGCAGTTTGTCGCGCGACTGATGATTCCCATTGCCGCCCTGAGCGCGTTACTTTTGGTGTGCGCATTCGCGTCGGCCTGGTATGTTCGCGATCTGCAGCGATCGACTTCCGATGTCATCATGAACAATGTCGAAAGCATGCGCGCGTCCCAGGAACTGGAAATCAGCATTCGGGAAATCCGTACCCAGTTCGATCGCTATCTCATCACTCTTGAAAAATCTCATTTAAAGCCGGTGCCTCGAATGCGCCAGCGCACGAGCGAAGCCATGATGGATGTCGAGAAAACCGCGACAACTCCACAGGAAGAGGTTTTGATTCACAGAATTCGCCAGGGGTACAAGCATTTCTTTGCCCAGTACGACGAGATCCTCGAACATCCCAATCAGGCGATTTATTCCAAGATCATCGAACTGGTCGATACCGTCCTTACCAAGGAAATTCTCGAACCTGCGCACGAGTACCTGAACCTGAACGAGGGCATGCTCGCCCAAACCACCCGGCATAACCGCGAACTGGCCGACCGCTTAACGATCGGGCTGGTCGCTCTTGGACTTTGTGGATCGTTTGGAGGCATGCTGGGAGGCGCGGTTTTGGCATCGACACTGCGACGATCGCTGGCCCGCACCGAGCAACGATTGCGCTCGACCGCCGAAGAGCTCGACCATGCCGCCCATGGTGGAAATCCCTCGGCACGCAAGCCAGGATCGGCGGATCCCCTTGAGCGCATGACGGCCTCCGCCTCGGCCGTACTGAACCGCTTGCGCCAGTCGGAAAAAGATGCGCTGCGCGCCGAACAGCTTGCCTGGGTGGGTCAGATGGCAGCGGGAATCGCCCACGAGGTTCGCAATCCGCTCATGGCGATCAAGCTTCTCGTGCAGGCCACTGCCGAACGGCAGGGGACCGGCGGCTTTCGCCCACGGGATTTGCAAGTTCTCGAAGAAGAGATTGTGCGGCTCGAACAGATCGTCAGCGGCTTCCTCGATTTCGCGCGACCGCCGCGCCTGGAAGCCAGACCGGTCGATGTCAAGGAATTGGCGGAACGGACCGTCGATGGCGTGCGAACCCGGGCCGAACTTCAAGGCGTGGCCATCGTGGTGGAGCCCTCGAAAGGCCCAACGATTGCGTCGGCCGATCCCAATCAGCTTCGTCAGGTACTTTTCAACCTGTTGTTCAATGCCCTCGATGCTCAGCCGCAGGGAGGCCGGATCTCCATCAAGGTCCGCATGCGCCCAGGCACTGAGGGGGGCCAGGAACTGGCGCTCACGGTGGAAGATGCCGGGCCTGGCCTGTCGCCGGAACTGGGAGACAGGGTCTTCGAACCGTTTGTCAGCACGAAGGAGTCCGGGTTGGGCCTGGGCCTTTCCATCTGCCGCCGCATCGCCGAGACCCATGGAGGAAGCCTGAATGCGGCACCGGGCGCAAGAGGGGGTACCGTGTTCACCTTGCGGCTTCCCTTGATCCGGCCTTTATCCCCAACATTTGCCATCAAAGAGTTTGCCGATGCCAAAACTACTCATCATTGACGACGAGCCCAATGTGCTCTATTCGCTGCAATCGGCACTCGAATCGGAAGATTTGACGGTCGCCACCTGCAAAACCGCGAAACAAGGACTGGAGGCGGTCCGGACCGAGCGGCCCGATGTCGTCATTGTCGATGTCCGCTTGCCCGATATGTCGGGCCTCGATTTGTTTGAACGAATCAAAGAGATCGATTCGCGCCTGCCTGTGATCGTCGCGACCGCGTTCGCTCAGACCGAAACGGCCATCGAGGCCATGAAGCGCGGCGCGTTCGAGTATCTGGTCAAACCGGTCGATTTGCACCAAATTCGCGAACTCGTCGGCAAGGCGGTCGAGCTTGGGCGGATGCGCAGGGTGCCGGCTCAGTTCGAACAGGAGGCAACCTCTCCGCATGCCGACCGGATCATCGGCCAGTCGCCCGTGATGCAGGAGATCTACAAGACGATTGGCCGTTTTGCCCCGCAGGATGTGGCCGTGCTCATTCTTGGTGAAAGCGGAACCGGCAAGGAGCTGGTGGCGCGGGCCATCATCCAGCATAGCAAGCTGGCAGGCAGGCCGTTCCTGGCGATCAACTGCGCCGCCATTCCCGAATCCTTGCTGGAAAGCGAGCTTTTTGGCCACGAGCGCGGCGCGTTTACGGGAGCCGACCGCCAGCGCATCGGCAAGTTTGAACAGGCCAATGGGGGCACGCTTTTTCTTGACGAAATCGGGGATATGGCGCCCTCGACCCAGGCGAAGGTTCTGCGTGTTTTACAGGATCAAACCTTCGAGCGCGTGGGGGGCCGGGAATCGATCACAGTCAAAGTCAGGTTGATCGCCGCGACCAATCAGCGCATCGACGAACTGGTCAAGGACGGCCGCTTCCGCGAGGACTTGCTCTATCGGCTCAATGGAGTGACCATTTCACTGCCCCCTTTGCGAGAACGCCGCTCAGATATCCCGGCGCTGGTGCATCATTTCATCCGCTTGGCGAACACGAAGCTGGGCAAGCGTGTCGGCGAGGTGACGGCCGAGGCGTTGGACCTGCTCGTCAGCTATTCCTGGCCGGGCAATATCCGCGAACTGCAAAATGCGATTCGCTATGCGGTGATCCGGGCCGTGGCCGAAGTGATCACACCAGACTGTCTTCCCGGGCCGCTTCAGGGCGACCTGCCGGCCGCGGGCAGAAAGCCGGCCAGTTCCCTGGGCGAGTTGCGCGAGCGCGTGCGAGGACTTCTTACGCAGGGCGCGACTGACATTTACCGGCAGATCCTCCATGAAGTGGATCGGGTGGTCATCGAGGCGACTCTGGAACACGTTCGCGGCAACCAGGTCCATGCCAGCGAGCTGCTCGGCATTTCGCGGACCACGCTGCGATCGAAACTCTCTACTTCGAACCCCGGAGTGATTTGATTTGCTTCCGGATGGAGGCACGCATTAAGATGAAAAAAACTTGTTCGATTTGTTCCTCTATGATGCCGAGGGAAAACCAACGAGGGAGCTCGCACTGCCCTTATTGGGGGACTGCCACCGACGCCTGGCATTCGACGGTGAACGCATTCGATCGCTTGAACCGCGGCGCCGACTTTGGCGGCCGCATGCCTGGACTCGACGCCTACCAGCAAAGAGCACTCGAAATGACCGGCTCGCCGAAAGCACGGGACGCGTTCGACATGACTTCGTCCTGCACTCAGGATCACAAATTCAATGGCGGGTGGGGATCGCAGAGAAAAGAGCAATGAGTCCTTCCGCCATCGTCGGATGCGTGAAGATCGCATCGCGAAGTGCGGTGAAAGGCAAACCGCCCAACATCGCCGTCTGTACGATTGCCATGACTTCACCCGCTTCGACGCCAAGCGCAGTAAAACCGAGAATCCGGTCATCGGCGCCAATCAGGGCCTTCATAAACCCGCGCGTTTCGGACAGTGTCCGCGTGCGCAGCGCCGCTTCCATCGATACCTTGACGAGCCGGTAGCCGATGTTTTTTTCCGCGGCTTCTTTTTCACTCAGGCCGATCCTTGCAAGCTCGGGATCTGTGAACAGACAGAATGGGACCTGCCGGCCCGTCGTGACCCGTTTGATTCCCGCAAGGTTATCGCGCACGATCCGAAAATCGTCAAAGGCAATGTGAGTGAACAACGGACTACCCGCGCAATCGCCCACGGCCCACACGCCTGGCGCCGTGGTTTGAAGTTGAGGGTTGACTCGGACATACCCTCGCGGATCGATTTCGACCCCTGCCTTCTCCAGCCCGATTCCGTCGGTGTTGGGCGTGCGCCCACCCGCGGCGAGGAGATGACTGCCCTCGATCACGATTTCCTTGCCGCCTTGCATTGCATGAATGCGCACCGATGCACCTGAAATTCCTTCGACCCGGCGGATTTGGGTATCGAGAATGAGCTCGACGCCTTCGTCGAGAAATAACTGGCCAATCGCATCGGTGACATCCTTGTCCTCGCGATGAATCAGCGCGCCGTTGCGTTCGATGATCGTTACCTGAGCGCCGAAGCGCCGCAACGCCTGGGCAAATTCGAGACCGATGTATCCGCCTCCCAGCACGATGAGGTGTTTGGGAACCTCGTCGAGTTCAAGCGCTTCGACATGCGTTAATGGTTTGGCTTGCGCCAATCCCGGCGTCGCATCAATGCGAGCTCGCGAGCCAGTGCTGATGACGACATCCTTACCTTCCAGTAGCCGAGATCCCCCGCCGGCGAGAGCCACCTCTATCGTCTTCGGAGCGATCAAGGCGCCGCTTCCCATGATCAGTTCGGCACCGCTTGATTGGTACTTGTGCAGGTGCATGGCAACAAGGCCTTCGACCATCTTCCGTTTGCGCTCGCGCACGGCACTCATGTCGATCTTCCCTTGCGGTAGATCGATGCCGAATTCCTTCGCACGGCTTACGAGCGAAGCCACCTTGGCCGAATGAATCACATTCTTACTTGGCAGACAGGCAATGTTGGGACAGGAACCGCCGATGTAACGCCGCTCGATCACCGCGGCGCGTTTGCCCTGGGACGCCAGAGTCCAGGCCAGATACTTCCCCGCTTCGCCGCTACCGAGCACGACCAAGTCAAATGGTTCCGCATTCATTTTGATGATTTCCTCCAGGTAGCCTCATGCTAGAGGACGCCGCAACATCCCCAAGACACGCGATTCTTTGACAAAACCAAGATACCGTCAGTCACTCAAGTTCGCGAGCGCGTTTCAGGAGTTGGTCATGATCGAACCAGATCCGGTCCCATTCGCGGCGTTCTTCATCGGAAAACTTGGCAAGCGCGCGCTTCCCTCGGACGCCGTCCAGGTCGTGATTCGTCAGCCAGTGGGTGAGCATGGTACGCGTGGGATTGCGATCGCGACGGCTCCCCTCAACGACATAGGTTCAATCGAGCAGGTCGGCCGCAAGCCATTCCCGCGCCTGTTTGCGCCAGGCCGCGCGCTCTGCTTCCTTGGTTCCGCGAAGCTCATCCGCTCCCTGGCCGCAGCCGGCAAGAGCCGCCGATGAGGCCGCGACATAGCGCCTGCTGCCATTCAGCTTCGCCGCCAGCTTGGGATCGAGCTTGAACACTTCGCCATCCAAGCGTACCCTCCTGAAAATAGCGAATGGATTCGGGAAATCGACCCTGGTAGAAAAGCATGTCGGCAAGCATGAAATTCGCCCAGAATTCGGCAGTATGGTCCTGTTGCACGCGGGTCAAAATTCGGCGCGGCGTTGCCGCCGGCATCGCGCAGGCGCTCGGCGAGAAATACAAGCAGGCGCACCGAGGCCTGCTGAGCGAGTGCCTCTTCGGCCAGTGCCGTAATCGCCTCGGAACTCCCATTGATCGCCTCTTCACGGAGGCGCTTGCGCAAGCCGGTTGGGTCGAGCCCTGCTGGTTCAGCGATGGCCAATAATCAGCGCCTCCGCAGGGGATCGGCGGCGCACGCGGCCCAGTCGTCAATGGCCGCGGCCAGGGGTTCACGCATGGTTGAAGCCGCCAGGCGGGCCGCGATCTCCTCCGGTTTGCCTCATTCCTGCACGGGCCAGTTGCGCCTGGGCCATGTCGTTGGCGGCCCGTTCCCACCAGAGCCAGCCGCCGCCTCCCACCAATGCGACGCTCGGTAGGAGGAGCGCGGTCAATGTGACCGCCAACGCGGGCCGGCGCCGGATTCTTCTCAGGAATCGTTCGATCTGCCTTTCCGGCCGAGCCGTGATCGCTTCGCCATGAAGGAAGCGGTCGAGATCTTCCGCCAGGCCCGAGCCCGAGGAGTAACGGTGTTCCGGTTCCTTGCGCAAGCATTTCAGGCAAATGATTTCGAGGTCGCACGGCACGCGGGAGTTGAACCGTGAAGGAGGCAGTGGTTCTTGCGTGAGCACCTCGAGCACCGTTGCCGATGTGGTCTCGGCACGAAAAGGCGGCCGGCCGGTGAGCAGTTCATAAAGAACGGCGCCAAGCGCATAGATGTCGACGGCGGGGCCAATGGACCGGCTTTTGCCCCGAGCTTGTTCAGGCGCCATATAGCTGGGTGTGCCGAGCAGGGCACCGCTCAATGTGGGACCATCCTCGCCAACAAGGCGCCGGGCCAAACCAAAATCGCTGATCTTGGCGATGCCCGCCGAGTTCAAGAGAATATTGGCCGGTTTCAAATCGCGATGAATGATCCCGCCGTCATGCGCGGTTTGCACGGCATTGGCCAGCGTGGAGACAAGCGATGCGGCCGCGCGCGCCGGTTGCTGGGCACCTGCGATTTTTTGGGCCAGGCTGCCGCCTTCCATGAATTCCATGGTGAGGTACGGACGGCCGTCGAAGTCGCCAACATCGTGAACGTGAACAATGTTCTCGTGACTCAGACCGGCGATCGCTTCCGCTTCAAGCTGAAATCGGGCAAATTCGCGCGGTGCCGCGTAGGGTCCTGAGCGCAGCATTTTGAGAGCAACGCTGCGATTGGGGCGCAGGTGCCGCGCCTTGTAGACGATCCCCATCCCGCCATGGCCCAGGACCGACTCGACCTCGTAGCCGTGGATTGCCGGCAGCCCGCCGAGCGGTGTGTTGCCAGAATGGCCCGAGGGAGTATTTGCCAAATGAACGGCAAGCGGCGCCTGCACCCCTGCCTCGATTTTTTCCAATGCCTCCTTGGCCGGAAACAGCTCCTCGATTTCCGCGTTAACCAAGCGAAATTCCCGCCAGCGCCGTTTCACTTCGGCGAGCAGATCGGGCCGCTCGCGGCGGACCTCCTCCGGGGTTTGATGGGATTCGAGCAACTTCTCGAGCAGGGCAAGCACTTCGGGATTGCCAGGCATCCGTGTCACTGAATGCACCAGTCAATCAAATCTCTGTACGAGAATCGATGAGCTTTTACGCACCAACGACTTCCATTCAACAAGGGCAATTCAGCAGCAGGGAAGCTGGGCGACCGAACCCTTGAAGGCATAGCCTTGAAACAGCCATTCGCCCAGTTCGTTCACTTCAATGTCGGGGGCGACGATGGCCTTCCATTCGGGTTCGGTATAAGCCACGCCGTCGCGCAACATGACTTCAAACGATTCCCTATTGGGAAGGGCGATTCGATGGGTAGGGCGCCATGAATCAGACATCGCCGAGCTCCTTTATGATAAGATCATTCCATTTCTTATAACTTTCATTCATCCCAAAGCAGTCATTCATCGCAAAATTTCGCGCTTCCTATCGTTATCTCCATGGCCGTAATTGGTTGCCAGATTCTTCGCCAGGTAAAAACGATCCAGAGGGAAGCGCGTTGGGTGGCTTGCTGGGCAATGGTAGAACATTTTTCTTGACCGTGCCGTGCAAAACTTCCCGGTGCCCAAAAACAAAATGGTTTCCTTGCTTCGCCTTCACTCGGTTCGCGTGAAACCACCGCAACGCCGTCAAGTCAGCCTGGGCGAACCCTCAGCCTGAAGGACGCCGCTTTGTCAGGCGACCCAGGTGTCGGGATTCTCGCTGATTTTGTAGTTGCTAGGACGAATCAGGCCGAACTCCACATCCAACCGGTCTTAATCATTTTCTAACGTCCGGTTGAATGGGTAACCATTGAAATCTTCGAAGAAAAATAGTCAATAATTCGCGAAAGATTCCCTGAGACGATGCAGCCGAGTTCCATGCAGCAGCCATATTAATAAAATAGACAATCTACAAAAGATAAGAGGCCGTTAGCTGGCCAACTCTGGTGGAAAATCGCACGGATCAACCAGGCTTGGAAACGCAACCTATGGTTTGCTGTTCGCAGGAAGGAGCGCCAAAAAGGAACTTAACCGGTTTGAAGGGCTGTGCTGCGGACCGATGAATTGCACGCCGCTTCAGCTGTAAATTGGCTGAATGTAGTCAAGATGAAGGGTGACCACCAGATCGTGTAAGACTGGCCCGGGGTCGCGGCATCGGGTCCAGGTAAGGCGGCATCGCCTTGGCGGTAAATCAAAGATCACTTACCTCTGTGCTATTGCGCAGTCTGCCCACCACGCCGGGATGCGAATTTTGCCTTGGAGGAAATGAGCCAGCGGAAAAGGGGACACTGTCGCTTGGCCCGATCTATTTCGCGGCCTCGGCAATGTCGATGTCGAACGCTTCCAGTACGGATTTGTATTTCTTTAGGTTTTCCAGGTCCTTTTGCAGGGCCGTCTTTGCGGCATTTTTGGCGACAATCGAGACGAATGTGAGGCGGCCGTTGCGCGTTGCGCCATTGGGTTCGGTTGGATTGATGTTGGCTTGATTGACCTCGGCGATTTTTGCCTCCACTTCACCCATCCACCGGTGGGCCATCGGGATCCCCTGTCCCTTGAGCGTGAGTGCCTGTTGTTGGAGGTTCTTGAGCGCAACCTGATAGGGAGCCTTCCCATCATCGGTGGGCGTGGCCTCAATCGCCCCCTGGACTTCATTGATGAGCTGATCAATCTTCTTGCCGTTTTGCCCGGGGAACGGGAAGGTCATTTCAAAAGTGGCCCGTTCCTCCTTGAGCGCGGTGATCTTGTCGATCTTCTCCTTGATGATCCGGTCGCGCTCTCTTTTTGCCGCGGCTTCCGCTTCACGTTTGGGCCGTTCCTTTTCCAACATGGCGAGGCGTTGCGCTTCCTTGGATTTGGAATCGGCGGACAGCTTTTCGCGCTCCAGAGCAATCCGGTCCTTTTCGACTTGCGCCTTCAACCTCTCCGCCTCGATCCGCGCCCGCTCGGTATCGACCTTGGCGCGCTCCAGGGCCACCCGCTCCCGGGCGACTTCCTTCTCCGCCACGCAATCGGTATTCAAAACAGTGATGACACGCTTGCCTTCCTTACGGACAATCGTGATGGAACCGGTGTTGCTTTTTGGTGTCTGGTAGGTGACGACCGCCCGCGAAGAATTGCGCTCGGCCACGCGCCAATTCCTTAGGGAACTGAATAAGGTATCGGCGTCTTTTCCACATTTAATTTGATCGGTTGAAAATCCATGGACAAAGCGACGGCAAAAATTTTCCTTTTCTTGATCATCTAAAATGCGGTTGTACTGGTCACTGATCGACTCGTCGTCGTATTCGAGCGATTCCCAGTCGATGACTTCCATCGATTTCGAATCGCCCCGCAGGAGCGACTCCATCGCTTCCTTGGCAAAACGGATATCCTTGTCCGTTTCGGTTCCGCACCCGGCCACGCCGAAAAGTGCCACGAAGGACACTGCGTTAACCACATTTATACGCATGGCAGGACTCCATTGCTGCATTTTAACCTTATGGCCCGTGTCGCGACCGGATCAATCGCCTGACCTCTCCGCCCACCCTCGGCGCGACTTGCGCACGAAACACGCCTGCGAATTCCCAAGAAAACCAGGGGATCTGGCGAGTCGAATGCCGGATCGCCTGCGGTTTGGCCACTTCTTTATTCCTTCTTCCGAATCGTTTTCCGGGCTGCTTGCTGGAACAGGCCAGGAAAACCCAACTGTCCGCGTGCAATGTCATCCAACCGGCCATCCAAGATCATTACGATCATTACGCAAAAGAAATGCCAGACAGGTTCAGGGTCGCCAACTTTTCTGCACCGACGGCCCCTGCTGCTGTATTTGGAGCGGTCCGCCTACCAAATGCTTCAACGCCACGCCGTTTCCCTGATTTCCAAGCCAAATTGAGCCTCGTGAAAGCAAGATTGTCAAGCAACCTGGCGAAAAAAATCGGTCCGATTCGGTGAATTCCGGGAATGGTCTCAAATGTTGGCACTGAGGGCTCTCGAAGGCCGCGGAGTTTGTAACAAGCTGTTACAAACCGCTAATGCGGTGGCCGGGGCTTCGATTTCCCACGGTCGCGCATATTCCCGCCCAATTGCTTGGGTATTTGATAGAAGCAGTTTGCCGCAACCGGACAGCCTCTTTTCCGAAGCTCGATGACCGGGATCAAGCAGTGTGCTCTACTTTCAATCCGGATCAAATCGTCTCGCCTTGATTCGCGCCAGCGGAGAGCTCCAACCATCGCTGCTCAGCGGAAACGACGGCAATCTCGTCCCCTGCGCGCCGCTGCTTGTCGGCCTTGTGCATCAAAAGAATCATCACCGTCACCGATACCATCAGCACGCCATTAAAGATCCAGCCCATGGCCGGCCCCCTTATTCCGAAAAAGCTAAGTGACAGCAAGATCACCAGCGTGCCGCCTATGACCGCCCAACATATCCCAACAAATGGGACAAGCCACGGTGGGTTTACTCCTCGTTCCATTTCGCCGGCAGGCGATATATGGAATCTCATGGCGAGCCATGCGGCAGCGACTGGAATTGGCAACAAAAGGCCTTCCAAAAGATTCACCCCCAGCCAAAGCAACAGCCCCAATCCTAGAAGCAGCGGGATGGCCAATGCCGCGACGCGGTCATATCGCCTGCGTGTGTTCAGGAACGCCCCCGGCGGCATGTCTTGTATTGTCCATGGCGCTCGTCGCAGTTGTTTCTCCTTCAACGGCACTGCAATTTTGAGGCAAAACTGCGGCCAGCCTTTCTGGAAAGTTGACGGCACACGATCACGCAACGATTCGATGAGCAGAATGAAGTCCTCGTCGCCTGCGATGAGAGCCAGATCCAGGGACGATCTCGCTCCCCGCGCACGAAAGTCGATGCCGCGCATTTGCCAGGTGAGCGATTCTTTTTCATTAAGGTCGGCGAAATCGAATTCATGGTGGCGAAATAAAGACCGATTCGAAATGGTTGTTCCCATTATTGTGAATCGCTGCGCCCGATAGCCAAGCCAGACCAACATCCAAAGAAGGGTCATCAACCCCAGGGCCGCGACGCCCGCCCCCACGCCGGCAACGGCTTCAAGATCATTCTTGTCGAACCCAAAAACGGCTCGGTTCTCCAAAAGGAGGATTGAGAAGCCGAACAGACTCAACAAAACAAAAAGGGACAGGTAAATGATCGCTGTGACCCTGGTCCCAAGGAATTTCCGTCGAAAAGTCTTGTCCATCATAGGTCCCTGGTTCCCAATGCGACGACCTAGTCAGACAGTCCCATGGTGGGGTGACTTCAGCGAACGAAACCCACCCACGGGCTCATTCGTCCGTCTCGGCGCTCCACCCCCCTGTTGATCCAACTTCGGCTCAACCCAGCGCCTCAAAGCGACACGGTCAAAAGATCGGCCCGCCTCAGAGCGACTTCGCTCCGGATCAGATTGCCTCGACTTGATTCCCACCTGGCGTAAGCTCCAACCAACGCTCTTGAGCCGGGATGGCGGTCAGTTCGTCCACGGCCAACCGCTGTTTCGCCGTAGCGCTCCGTTTCCAATCGGCGACGAACGTCAAGAGAACCGTCATCACACATCCTCCTGTCATGGCGCACCAGGGAATCCAGCTCCAAGCCGACTCCGTCAACCCATGGGCGCGCAAAAAGCCCATAAAAATCATCCCCCCCATCGCGACGGCAATACAGATCCCGAGTGCGGGCAAAATCCAAGTGGGCGTCGTCCCTCGTTCCATTTTGCCCTCCGGCGGCAAATGAAATCGCAATAATAGCCAGGCGGCAACGACCGGTATCGGGGAAAAAAGGCCTTCCCACTGTTGGAATCCAACCGCATCAATCCCCCCCACTCCCAGCGAAAGCGGTATGGCAACGGCCGCGGCACGATCGTAGCGCC
>Ga0208492_1000893_pt1 | contig 22104 bp, 19 predicted proteins | sample Subbioar_CSW14AB_FD_184820 | JGI IMG/M metagenome (GOLD analysis project Ga0208492, IMG submission 184820) | Serpentinite rock and fluid subsurface biosphere microbial communities from McLaughlin Reserve, California, USA - CR12Mar_CSW14AB (SPAdes) | ecosystem: Environmental > Terrestrial > Deep... | reverse complement strand
CCCTACTCTTTGATTCGCATCAACCTGCCAAAACAGCACCTGGAGGTCACCTTCACCCAGCGCTCAACCCGCAAAGTCGCACCGTGGAACATCGATTCCCGCCACGATCGGCGATCGGCAGGTCCGGGCAGCTGGCTGATATTATCCCTGGATGATCTTTTCCTTTTCCGTGACCTCCATGTTGTCGAGGATCGCGTGATCGAGAAAGGCCTCGTGTTCGGTGCGCGGCGACCAGTCGGGACCGAGGACATCGACGACCGTGGGCCGCACCTTCGGATTTTCCGGAGAGTGAAAATACCCATGCACCTCGGTTGCCTCCGCGGCATACTCGGGGCATTGCATCAAGACTTCATGGAGCTTTTTCAAGCGGTAATGAGGCACCGAAGCATACATGTGATGCGGTAAATGGTAATCCTGGCCCAGCGGGAACACCGCGAAACGGTAGGCCTGATTGAGCAGGAATACGCGCGTGTTGGTGATCCAGCCACGATCGGCGTTGCCGTGCTGCACCACCTGGCGCAGCATCATGAATAACCCAAACGAAGTGAAGATGGGCAAGACCCAAAGCAAGGCGTAATAGGCCGGAGCCCAGGGATCGACATAAAAGCAAAGCAAACCGAGCACCGTGAAAATGAGACCATTGAGCGACAACCGGCAAAGCATGCTGATCTTGGCCGGAACGACCGGCGCGATGCGCGTCACGATGAACTGATCCGGTTTGAGACTCAAGACCCTGGCCACCATCAAAAAGGTCAAAACCGCCGGCCCCGCCCACAACAGATAAGGCCAATTCCCAAAGTTCGCCAGCGCCAGAATCGCCACCATCCCCAGAAGATAGGCGATGCCGATCCTCTTTGGCGTCTTGGAAATCACCATCCCTTCGGGAAAATAAGGGTTTTTCTCCGTGCCCACCGCATTGAACTTGGCCCGCGCCAGCATGAATTTGACGATATTGGGGATCCAAATTTGCCGAAATAGCATCCTCATGAACGCGCCGCGCGGGGCCGGGTTGCCGATCCAGTGGCCGCTTTCCTGTAGCTGCGCCAAGTCCGGATCGCGATGCGGATCGTTCACGAACTGATGATGGGCGACATGTTGCAATCGATAAAGGTGGGTGGCGCTAAAGAGCGGATACATGCAGAAGAACTCGCTGACCAGCTCGTTGGTCCAGCGATTGCGAAAGAGCGAAAAGTGCGAGGCCTCATGAGTCAAGGCGGTCAACTGATGCATGCCGGCGCCAACGAGAATCACGGCGACGAAAGTGATAGGCAAGTTCCACCAGAACCCCCAGCCGGACTGAGCATTGGCGTGGAAAAACCAGACCGTGGCGCCGATCACCGCCGCCAAGTAGAGATAAGTCCTGGCCAGATAGAGCCAGTTGGTGAAATCGTCTGGCTGGCGCAATTCCTGAATGGCTTTCTTGATCGACGGATCGGTCAAGCTTTTTGCCGGGACGGCCTGATCGGCCACGGCGGGCGTGACCTCCCTGGGCGTCATGGGTGTCGTCGCCTGATTGGCTGCGGAGGAAGTCATATGTGGGCCCAAGGATCGCAAGAACCACAGGCGAATCACCCAGGTTCCAAGGCTATCTGATTCATTTTAGCCTTTTCCCCAAGGCGTAGGCGTCCTGGGCAAGCGGGGAATCTTCCGCAAGAGGGGCCGGTTATACCGCAGGTAACGACCGGGATATCTCAAACTACTGAGGATTTCGGGCATTCGCGGCATTTTGGACCATGGCACGCAGCATTTCCGGGGTCATCTGGGTACCGCCCAGATTGGTGACGCCACCCAGAGGATTTCCCAAATGGGGTCCCGACGGTTGCCCATGAGGCGCATGCATGCCGGCCACCGGAGGCGTGGCTTGGGGGGCCGATCCCAGCCCCATATTGGCCAGTGAAGCCGCGACCGACGGCGTGCCCATCAGATTGTTCGAACCCAAACTATTGCCGCCCTGGAGCGCGGGATTCGCGGCAGGAGTCGGCATGGCGGGCGTCGGCATAGACGGGCGGGGCGCCGCCGCCTGCGCGACCGGCATCGCAGGGGCCGGCGAGGGCATTGCGGGAAGAGACGAACCGGCGAGAGGTTGGGGCCGGGCGGGCGCGGCAGCCGGCATGGAAAGCGCGGGCGTTGGGGCGGGAGCCTTGGCAATCGGCGCGGAAGGCAGACTTGGCTGAGTCGAAATTCCCTGAGAGATCGGCGCGGCGGAACGCAGCAAACCGGGCCTTTGCGCCGGCCGGGCATGGGCCTTGTGAATCAGAAACTGTTCGCGATAGGCGTGAATGAGATCGGGCACCCCCTGCACCACGAGCAGGTTTTCGGCATTTTCCTCTTCGGCCTGGCGGGTGAAATTGAAACTGCCCGTCGCGAGCACGCGATTGTCCAGGAGCATGATCTTGTTGTGCGCGCAACCATGATTGGCATCGACCTGGACTTCGAATCCCGAGTCGATGAGGAATGCCAGATCGCTTGAAGGATCTTTTTCAGCGATCTGATCCAGCACGATTTCGACGTGAACTCCGCGCTTCTTCGCGGCGCAAAGGGCATCGGCAATCGTGCGCGAATTGAAGGAGAAACCCTGAATCAAGATTTCGCGGCGCGCCTTGGCGATCCGCTTGACCAAGGCCGCGGTGATGCCGCCATTGGGCGAGAAATAGGCCTCGTGGCGCGGACCCGGGAAGAAAAATTGCCCGATCTTGCGCTGCAGAATCGACATGCCGATTCCACCCGACGCGCCCATCCCCATGATCACGTAACCCCAAAGCGTCAACATCGCGGCGGCCTCCAGTCGATTGGGTCGGATGCACCTCAATGCGGTCCGACATATGCGCAAAGAGGAGAAAAGCTCAAGGCCAATTCCACTTGTGCCGACTAAAGGGGCCGAAAAATGGTTGCCGCTACCAGGACTGATCCTCCGCGAACGGATGAATTTGCCGGGGTGTTTTGACATGAAGTTTCGACTTGAGGACCGCTTCGGCCATGATCAGGTCCTCCTTCGTGGTGATTTTCAGGTTGGTTGAAGAGCCGTTGACCAGGACGACCGGTTTGCCGATCGCCTCGAGTAGTTGCGCGTCGTCGGTGATCTCCCCTTGGGCTTCGGACCTTCTCGCATAGGCTTCCCGCAGCCAGTCGGCGCGCGCGACCTGGGGAGTTTGAGCCTGCCAAAGCCCCTTGCGCGAAACCGTTTGCGCCACTTTTTGATCTTCCCCGATTCTTTTCAGGGTGTCGGCCACCGGCACCGCGAGCATGGCCGCGCCGAATTGCGCGGCCGCCTGGAAGACGCGGTCGATCTGCTCGGTCTGCGTGCAGGGCCTAACCGAGTCGTGCACGGCGATGAAATCGGCGTCGGGGCTCACCGTTTCGATCGCCTTCGCCACCGATTCGAATCGTTCCGCGCCGCCTTCGACCAGCTTGATTCCCATGAACATCAGGTTGGCCCGGTAGCGCGTTTCGACCATTTCGCGATCTTCGGCCGCAATGATCAAAATCGTCTGGATGACATCGTCGCGATTGGCGAAAAGCTCGGCGGAGCGCTGCCAGACGGCACGCCCATCCAGAGCGACAAAGGGTTTCTTTTCCTTTTCCCCAAATCGGCTGGACCGTCCCGCCGCGGGCAAGATCACCGCGAACTTCGCCATGAAATCAGACTCCTTGAGAGGCAAGTTATCTTAAAGAATCCGCTCACCCGCGTTGGGAAATCTCGAGCCTTCGATGATTGGTTTTTCCCAGGCGATCCGTTTCGAGGGAACGACTCGAAAGGGTGCGCTTTTCCGGCGTCCGTGGACGGCGTTTCGGTCTTGTTTTTGAGCGCCAATGGGGGTAAGGAATGGCCGCGCCAGAGCATGGGCTTTCTGGTATTTGCGCAATTTCTATTATTTGTACCGCGCGATTTTCGCGTCAGGCCTGTCGAGGTTCGCCATGCACATCGCCTGTTCGTCTCTCTGTTTCGCTCGGCTCGATCTGGAAAAAGCCACCAAATCGATGTTGGAGCTCGATTTTTCCAAGTACGATTTGCATCTTTTCGAAGAGAGTCTGCACGTCAAACCCTCGGAAATCGTCAAGGATCCCGGGCGCGTCGCCGAAAGGCTGCTCGCCTTGAATGGCGTCACGCCGGCGGCCTTTTCGCTTGGCATTCCCTTTGGGACCAAGGAAGAAGCAGAGACGACGTTCCGGGCAACGTGCAAGCTGGCACGGTTGTTGATCATTCCCATGCTCACCTTGACCGAGTATCCGGGCATGGCGGGAGTTTCTTGCCCGGTCGCCGATCAGATCAAGCTGCTTCGACCGTTCGAGCAGATCGCCCAGGCCGAAGGGGTGCAGCTTTGCATTCCCACCTGGGCCAACACCCCGGCCGAAACGGTGGCGGGCACCCAAAAGGTTCTGGAGGCGTTGCCCCGCCTGGGAATCACTCTCGATCCTAGCTACTTGATGGTGGGGCCCAACAAAAACGAACCGTTCGATTCGCTGGTCGCGCTGGCCAAGCACATCTACCTGCGAGATACCGGCATCGGCCCCAACCAGTTCCAGGTTCCGGTAGGGAAAGGTCAGATCGATTATGCGCGCATTCTGACGCCGCTTGAGCGCCTGCGCTTCAAAGGTTTACTCACCATCGACATCCGGCAGATTCCCGATGGACCGTTTCCCGTGGAACCGGAAATCCGCAAACTGAAATTCCTGCTGGAGAGCATGCTCTAGCAAAACGAACGCCGGGAAGATGTCATTTTTCCAAGCGGTTCCCAGGAGGATTTAGCCTCGGGGGAATCGCTTTTTCGTTTCGTAAGCGACATGTCAATTCGAAGGAGCGAATCTAAAATGAGGGGGGTCGCGCCTGAAAACAGGACAGTTGTGTCCTCTTTCGGCGTCGCCCGAATTTCGGCGTATTGGAGAAACTCTCATGCCTTTTGAACTGGCTCCTCTTCCTTATCCGGCGGACGCCCTAGAAGCCGCCATCGACAAAACCACCATGGAAATCCATCATGGCCGCCATCACAAGGCATACGTCGACAACCTCAATGCGGCCCTGGCCGGCCACGACAACCTTTTGGCCCTGCCGATCGAAAAATTGCTTGGCAACCTTTCCCAGGTTCCCGAAACGATCCGCCAAAAGGTGATCAATAACGGCGGCGGACACGCCAATCACACCTTCTTCTGGAACATCATGGGCCCCGCGGGCGGCGAACCCAGCGGCAATCTGGCCGCGGCGATCCAGTCGACCTTCGGCGGCCTCGACGGCTTGAAGGCCAAGATCAAGGAAGCCGCGCTGGCGCGCTTCGGATCGGGCTGGGCCTGGTTGATTGCGGACGGCGGCAAGCTCGAAATCGTGAGCACGGCCAACCAGGACACTCCGCTCATGACCGGCAAAAAGCCGATCCTGGGCGTCGATGTTTGGGAGCACGCCTATTACCTGCGCTACCAAAACAAGCGCGCCGATTATGTCGACGCCTGGTGGAAGGTCGCCAACTGGAAGGCCATCGAAGCGCACTTCGCCCACTAAGATCGCAATTCGCCGATCGTGGTTGCGCCGCGGATCGGCTCGGATCCACGCGGCGCGGTCGCAACCTGCCGTTGAGATTTCGCCGGTTCCTTCTCAAGCTCGAACCGGCAACGGACGGCACAAAAAAACCCCGGGGTTCAACCCGGGGTTTTTGATTTCAATCGGACCTAAGAGCGATAGCGGATCGGACCTAAGAGCGATAGCGAATCGGACACGATTATTCACCGGGGTTGATGAATTTGCGGATGTCGTCTTCGCTCACGGAAAGGGAGATGCCGATTTCCTTTTCCTTGGTGCTGATCTTCAAGGCGTCGAGCACCGTGCTGACTTTCTTGCCGTTCTTCGGATCGGTCGAGCTCATCAGCTTGGCGAAGGGGATCCCCTGGTCCGTGATGAGAGCCTTGATCTTGCCGGGGGTCTTGTCGTCTTTGGTGTAGCCGGTCATCGTCAGCTTGGCGACGTCGGTAAGGCCCAGGGACATCGTGATCGCTTCGAGGTTTTCCCCGATATCTTTGAATTGCTCTTGAGCAGACATCTGCTTGCGAGCTTCTTCGGTGATCAGGGTGACCGACCAGAAGAGTTCCTTGCCGGTGAGTTTCGACAGCGATGATTTCATGATACCGGCGAATTCATCGGAACGGCCGCCCTTGAGCGCGGTGACGACTTGTTCCTTGATCGTCGAAGCAACGATCGCGTTCTTTTCGACGAACGCGATGAACACTTCCTGCCCCTGGGCAGCCGCGGTCCAAATGTCGTAGCCGCCTTCCTTGATCTTCTTGAGTTCGGTGCCGTTTTCCTTGGCCTTTTCTTCGACGGTCTTGGTGATCTTTTCGGGGTCGAATTTACCCCGCAAAATCATGATCGCCTTGATCCCTTTTTCGGGATTGCCGGAGGTTCCGATCGTCAAGGAATCCAGATCGCGGAAAGGATCGATGCCGGTAGCCTTGATGATCTTTTGGGCTTCATCATTGGATTCGACGGCCAGGCGCAAAAGGCCATCCACGCCGAATTTCTTCAAAATGGGAGCTTCGAGGATTTGTTTGAATTGAACCGAAGCCAGGGTCTCGACGTCGGTAGGAACGAGCTTATCGACATCGACCGCCTTGGCGGCGCTTGGCACGAGGACCAGCGAGGTGACGGTCAGGGCGGTTAGCGTCCAGGCCGTCCGGAGAAACTTGGTCATTTTCTAGTGTTCCACAAAGCGCTTCGACGGAACAGGAGGGCCGCCAAGCGCCCAGGCGGCTTTCCATTTCGGAAAGGTTTTTTTCCAAAGTCCAACTCTAAAGGTCTCAATCCGCCCCTTTTCCGTCAACGGCACCTTTTTTGTCGAAGGTAAATCGGGGCGGTTCGAGTCAACGAGCAAGACCACTGATTATCGATATGTTGGCAGTCGTCAAAATGTTACGGACGATCAGAAAATTCCTTTGAGCCGGAAATCATGGGACCAACCGCACGGAATCAAAAGCCCCCATTCTTCCCAGTCAAGCAGATCTATCCAGAACTCGCATAACCAGGCACTTCAGATAAGCCGATTCGCGGCAGGTGATTTCCACGGGGTGATCCGGGGCGGCGCCGCTTTTGAGAACGATTTGCACTTCCTTCTTCAAGCTTGTGGAAACCTGCTGCACCAGTTCTTCCAACTGCTCCATTGTGATCAATCCGGAGCAGCAGCAAATCACCAGGTAGCCATCTTTTTCTAGTAGCTCCATTCCCAGGGTTTGCAGCCGGCGATAACCGCTCAACGCCTCTTCGATGGCGCCGCGGGTACGCGCGAATTTGGGTGGGTCCAAAATGATCAAACCGAACTTTTCGCCCGATTCCTTCAATTTCGCCAGCTCCGCGAAGATCTCACCTTTACGAAATTCGGCGGGCAGGTTGTTGATCTGGGCATTTTTTCGGGCCAGCTCCAGCGCCGGTTCCGACTGATCCAGCCCCAGTACTTTGGCCGCGCCGGCCTTCGCGGCATGAAGCGCGAATCCGCCGCTATAGCAAAACGCATCGAGAACCGACTTCCCCCTGGCAAGCTTTGCCACGAACTGGCGATTGTCGCGCTGGTCGAGGTAATATCCGGTTTTCTGCCCTTCCCTCAGATGGACCAGAAACTCCAAGCCGCCTTCGCGAATGCGGATGGGGCCATGAGGCTCCTCGCCCCAGACCGGTCCATCGTGCAGTTCAAGACCTTCAAGAGATCCGATGCCTCGCTCGGTGCGCAGGTAGATGCCGCGCGGACGGAACAGATCCAATAAGCACTCGACGATGATTCCCTGTCTGCGCGCCATGCCCATCGAAGTGAACTGGACAATCAGCCAGTCGGCGAACCGGTCCACCGTCAGTCCGGAAAGCCCGTCGCCCTCGCTATTGATGAGACGGCATGCACCTTCCGGATCGTCGAGGCCGAGATCGCGGCGCAGTTTCAACGCTTCGGCGATGCGGCCGTGGAAAAAATCGCGGTCGATCGCGATTTCCGGTTTCCAGGAATAAAGCCTGACCCGCAATTTGCTTTGGCTATTAAAGAAGCCGCGGGCAACCGGCTGACCCCCATGGGCGATCAAGAGAACTTCATCGCCATCTTCAGGGTCTCCCTCCACGTGAGAGATGGCGCCGGGGAATACCCAGGGATGACGCCCATAAAACGGCCGCGCCTTTTTTGGCAGGAGCACCACATGGGAAACCGACATACGCGCCACCCTGAATGGAAGAAAAAACGGTTGATCGAGCGAAAGTGCAAGCGATTCAAAGCAATCAAGAGAAAACCGAAAGAGAGAAAACTCAGGAAGCGATCCGGCCGGTTTGCACCGCTTCCAGATAGGCGAGAGTCCGATCGAGATCGTTTTCCTTGGGACCAACCGACAACAGGGCGCGAATTCGCAAAAGGAGTTCTTGCTTGGGAATGGGCTTGGAAACGAAGTCGTCCGTTCCCGCTTCGACGGCCCGTTCGGCATCGGCGTCCTGATCGAGTGCCGTCACCATGATGATGCCGATCGAACGTGTCTCCGCGTTGGCGCGCAAGCGCTTGCAAACTTCAAATCCACTGATTTTCGGCATCATAATATCGAGCAGGATCAGATCGGGGCCAAACGAAGCCACTTCCTTGAGCGTTTGCTCCCCATCGGCCGCGAGCCGGATTTCACAAGGCAAGTCGGCAAGATAGGCTTCGAGCAGTTCGCACCCTTGCGGATTGTCGTCGGCAATCAGGATTTTGGGCAGCGTGGTGGAACTCATGCGAATGCTATATCCGGCGGGAATCGGTGCTCGGCCAGGGCCCCGGGCACGGCCAATCCCGCGTCCTGGGTCCCTTTCAGGTTAGGCCGATTTCACGCGAAGAACAACCTGAGGCTTTCAAGGTTAACGGGGTCAAATCGACTCCGCTTGAAGATGGAAATGCCCAAAAAGAAGCGCCTCAGCTCAAATCGACTCTGCTTGAAGGTGAAAATGCCCAAAAAGAAGAGGGCGGGCCATTGGCTCGATGCGCAGGACCACTTCGCCGCCTTGAAAAAGTCGCACGACGCCGGTCGACTGGCTCACCGTAACGGCAATGGCCCTGGTTGCCTTGGATATGGCCGAGGCGGCCGCATGGCGCGTGCCCAGGCCCATGCTGAGATTGAAAGCCCGTTCGGGCGCCTCAACCCGCATGCAGGCGGCGACCGTGATTCCGTCTCGCCGGATGATCAGGCCCCCTTCCAATTTGGCAATATCCTTGATCTGCTCGCGCACCACGGGATTGCGCAGGTCGCGCTCCTTGGCGCTGTAGCCGCGAAACGGGTTAAAGTTCATCGGCTGGCTGTATTTGAGAACCTTGGCGGTATCGCCAACGACAAACATGGTGCCGATCGGCTGGCCTTCGCGGCCCTCACGGCCAATCTGGGTCGCCAGCTCGACAACCGCCTGCAGCGTTTCCAGCGGAACCTGGGTGGCCAGACGCTTGAGTTCCTTGGCGCTGAGCAGCTCCAGATGCTCGCCCAAGCGGATGATGCTCAGGCTGTCCATCCCGGTGGTCGCGTCTTCGCGCGTTTCGATGCCGTTGTAAATGACGATGACGACGGCGCCGGGGCGTAGTTTTTCCGTGCGGACCGCGTCCAGGAGGGCGAGGCTCATCCGTTCCTGGATGGGCGTGGGGCCGGCTTCCAGTTCCAAAAAGCCGAGATCATAATCCTTTTGAAGCTTTTCTTTTTCGCGAAAAGGCCGCTCCGGCTCGTCTTCAGCCTGGGCCACGAGCAAATGGCGTTTGCCCATCACCTTGCGTAGCGCCGCCCAGTCCATGGGGCCTTCGGCCATGACCAATACGGCATCGGCGGGCAGGCTGTCGGCCAATTGGCCTCCCGCTTCCATCAATGCCTGAAATTGGCCAGTGAGCGCCATGAATTCCAATCCAGATCAAGGTTCCGGGCAGGATTGCCTCCAGCCCAAAAACCCGCTTTTGGTTCAAGTGAGTCCATCCCAGTGGGAGAATATTGCGGCGAAATGACCGATCTTGAGGTCCAAAGAACCGAATCGCTCATGAGACCATCCGCTCTCTTTTATCCTAATCCGCCCCACTTGAGTGCGAAATGGTAATCCTCGCCCGGGTTGGGTTTTTTGAATCGATTTTGACGGCGAGGCCCCACCTGGAAATCGCGCCTGCAAGTTGCGAAGGGAGTCCGGGTGGTCAAAAAGCTCGAAATTCCTTTGGCCAATGACGGCATTTCCCCTTTTGAAACTTCGAGCTGTGAATCCCTTTCCCATTCGCAAAATAAGGCCCAAGGCCGATGGATCGGGAGACTGGAAAGGCTTCGGCGCGACGCAACGGGCGACATCGCGGCCGACGAGGCAGGCCTGCTCGTCAAAGGAAGAATGGTTGACACACCGCAATTCGTCCGATTATGGACACGGACATTGCTTGCTTATCGGGAATGGAAAATGCCAAAAGAAGGCGAAATCAAGTACCTGGAACTCATCGGCTCCGAAGCGGTCGACCATGCGTTGAATAAACCCTTCTCCGATCATGAATGTCCCCGCTATCTGATGGACCTGGGAGCCATCATGGCCCTGCTCCCAACGCCTCCCGCGAGGATTCTCGATTGCGGCGTGGGAACGGGTTGGACGAGCGTGTTTCTCGCGAAGCGCGGCTACGAGGTGGTGGGCCAGGATATTGCTCAGGACATGATCACTCAGGCCGAAAAAAACAAGGAGCGCTACGGCGCCAAAACCCTTCGTTTCATCGTTGACGACTACGAAAACCTCAAATTCTCCAATGAGTTCGACGCCGCCATTTTTTACGACTCCCTCCATCATGCCGAGGATGAACGCAAGGCGATTGCCTCGATTTTCCGGGCATTGAAGCCGGGCGGCATCTGCTTGTCGATCGAGCCGGGCGAAACCCATTCCCAGCAGCCCCAGGCGATTGAAGCGGCCAAGAAGTTCGGGGTCACCGAAAGGGATATGCCGCCTCACCTGATCATCGCCGCCGGAAAACTCGCCGGCTTCAGAGAATTCGATGTGTTTCCCCGCCCGTGGATTGGCGCGCCGGTGGCGCCGCCCAAACCGCCCGCGGCGCCGCCCGGCCTTGGAACCAGGGCCTACCGCGTGGCCAAAGTGATTTTCCGCGCCTTTGTGCCTGCTCCGGAGCCTTCCGAACCGCCGACAGACTACTACAAAATATGCAGCTTAACTAGAATGAAAAAATAGCGCGGCTTTCCTACGCACAAAAAAGCCTAATCAAAATCGATCGGATGAAAGCTCAGCGTTTCATAGCCTTCTTCGGTGATCCGGTAATTTCGTTCGATGCGCATCCCCCCCTGATCGGGAATATAAAGCCCCGGCTCGAGGGTGATCACATCGTTTTTGACCAGAGTTTCGGGCGAGTCGAAGACGAGAAAGGGGGCCTCGGGATGAGTGAGCCCCAGACCGTGGCCGGCATGGTGGCCAAACCAGCGATCGAGTCCCTGCGCCGCGAATACTTGATTCACGGCCGCATGCACCGCGCTTGCCGGCACGCCGGCTTGTAGTTTCCCTTCTCCCGCGTTCATGGCTTGCAGGCAAAGCGCCATCATTTCTCGTGCACGCGCGGATGGTTCTCCCACGGCGAGCGTGGTCGTGAAATCGCAGCGGTAGCCGCCGAGAATCGCCGAAAAATCGAGAATGAACAGATCGCCTTCCTGAAGGACTCTGCCGCTTGGCGGTCCGCCTTTCCTTTCTGGCCCCGGGCTGACGGCGAAATCGCCATAGACAATGAGCGCCCGGCCCGCGGCAAGCGTGATCGCTTGCGAGACCCCTGCATAAACTTCGACCTCGGTCATTCCGGGAGCTATTTTCTCCCTGGCAAAGCGGTGTCCCTGCTCTTGAATGGCAGAGATACGCCGCAGCAACGCCAGCTCATCGGGATCCTTGGACCGTCTGAGATGGGCGATCACCTCGAACAAAAAGGGGGCCAGCGGGTCAGCTGGCAAATCGTGTACCCGATCCGCCCCCTTCGCGCCAAAATGTTGCGGGAGCATCGCGTAAGGGCGCGGGACCCTGGGAAAATGGACCCCATCGTACCAGGGCCTTTCCACGCGCTTTAGCCCCTCGATCGCGGGGACGCGCTCGGCAATATCGTCGGGAAGCCGGTCGTGATGGTAAAGGACCGCGGTACCGTCTTTTTCCAGCTGTAACAATCCACCGAATCCGCCCCCCAAGCTGAACGGATCGACGTAAAATCCTGTGAGCCAGTTGAGGTGAACCGGATCGGCCAAGAATAGGGGAAAGGGAACGGTTCCTCCAGGCAGCGATGGAGTCTTTGGGTGCGCTTGCAAAGCGCGAATCAACCGCTCCCTGCGGGCCTTGCACCAACGGGAATCGAGTCCTTCCATCGCATTAACCCCATTTGCCGGCCATTCAGCCCCAATTTTGGGTTTTTTGGGCCTTTTGGCTGATTTGATGGTTTTCAAAAACCGGTTAGGATGATGGTATGAAAATCTCGCTCCCAACTTGGCCGCTGACCTCCCTTCTGAGCTTTTCGCTTTTGTCCTTAGGGCCCGCGACGGCCGCGTTGGCCCATGACCAGCAGTTGACACCCGCGGAATGGGTCCGCAGGCTCGGTTCGGATGTTTTCCAGGAACGAGAAGAAGCCACCCAATCCTTAGAAAAATTGGGAGTGGAAGCTCGCGAGGCCCTGGCGGAAGGGCTGACCAGTCCCGATGCGGAAATCGTGCGGCGCTGTCGCATTCTCCTGCCGCTCATCGAATCGCAGGAGATGGAACTTCTCATCAAAAAGATCAGCGCTCCCAACGCCGATCCCGAAGGCCTCAAACTGCCCGGCTGGGAGCGGTTCAAAAACAAAATCGGATCGGATCCCGAAGCGAAGAAATTCTATCTTGAGCTTTGCCGCGCCGAACTGCCCCTGATGCGCGATGTGGAACGAAAGCCCGAAAACGGTCTCAATCTGATCCAGCAACGAATCAGGAATGTGAGCCCGAACGCCGCCGTCGGTTTTCAAAGAGTCAATGCGATACCGGTTGCGCAAGTGTCGGAGACGGAATTGGGGGCCGTTCTGTTCTGCGCACTGAATCCGCAAGTAACGATTCCCCCAAACAGTCAGTTTCCGATCAGTTCCATGCTCCGTAACCCTTCCGCACGCGCCATGATTCAGAGATCCGATCCAGGCACACCGCTTCGGCGGCTGGTCGCCCAGTGGCTGACGAGCTCGGTTGATTTCCAGATCATGATTAGCAACCTTCACCTTGCAAAAGACCTAGCCCTTAAAGAAGCGCCCGATATGGCGACGCGTATTCTGGAAAATTTGCTGGCTAAAAAAATAGCAGCCGGCGCTTACCAAAAAGGCATGGCTATTTGTGCCCTGGACAAAATTAGCAATAAATCGCATGTGAAACTACTTCTCCCTTTTTTCAGTGACGATACGATCATTCAGCTCAACAACCTGGGCGTGGGAAACAACATCAACATGGTGTCGACCCAGGTCAATGACATAGCCCTTGCCCATGCCATCCATTTGACCGGGCAAGATCACCGCTCGTATCAATTTTACAACGCGGAGCCGGGACGAGTCTTGAGATTGGATAGCCCCTATAGCTTGGGGTTTGGCAATCAAAAGCTACGCGACGAAGCGTTTGCCAAGTGGTCCAAATGGATGAAGGAAACGAATTTCGATCCGAATGCCGTCCCCGCGAAACCCGAAGGCACCGTTTCCAAACCGGCTTCTCCCAATACGGTCACCAAACCGGCCGCCCCAAAACCGTAACGCGCAACCTTCGCTTGCCGCGGCGCTCTGTCCTCGCAGTGTTTTGTCCTTCGTCCGAATGAAACGGAGTGAGCCAGGATGGGTTGTTTTCATCCCTCCCTTTGGACTTTACCGATATCTTCGGCTCGACGGTAATCTGGTCGAGACCGCAACCATTGAGATAGCGTGACCCCATTCCTCTCCCCCGGCAAGAGAAATGATTGCCACACCAAGGAATTCCACCATGACGACCGCCGTGAAATCGTCCGCGCTGGTGGCTGCGGCGCTATGGGTCGGATTTCTCTTTTGTCTGGGATTTGTGGTCGCCCCCTACCTTTTCATCCTGGCGGCAAGGAATAGCCCCTCGGTACCCAACACGGGCGTGGCCGCCGATCTGATCGGCCCCCTCCTCTATAGCTGCGATGTAATGGGTCTTGCCGTGGGGGCAATCTTGATGGTCGCCCTGATCGTATTGCGGTTGCGCGGCGAAACACCGATGGGCGGCCGCCTCTACCTTTGCGAGGCGAGCATCCTTGCCGCCATGATCTGCGCGGCCACCAACTACTGGGGCTATGCGCCCAGACTCCTGGATCTGAAGCATTCACTGGCCGAACGCTATGGCGCCTTTCACCTGGCGGAAAAGACCGATCCGCTTTTTACGCAGTTTGACGGGCTTCATCAGGCTTCGACCGCGATCTTCATGGTTGGATTCGTCGCCGCGCTCTTGTGCCTGATTTGCATGACACAGTTTCGCAACCGTGCCATTGCCGCCTAATCGACCTTCGCCGAATACACCCGGGTTTGAGCCGACACGCAGACATTCCAACAAAAAAGACCGCGGTCGATCCCGGATGGGACCAACACCGCGGCCTTTGTTTGGATCCGGTTCGGCTCAAGAATTACCGATCGCAAGAGCGTGGATCGAGCCAGACAGGTTACCTCTTCTGGAGGGTCCCAGACGCGGGCGCCGAGGGGGCTATAGGCGCGACGGGATAGCGGACCGCGTCGCTATAGAAACCCGAAGCGCTCCCGCTTCCAAAGACCGTGTTGGGAGAAGTCCCGTAGAACCCCAGGCCATTCACCTCGCTGACGATCACTTTCTTTTGCAAGTCGACGATGTCACCTTTGGAAGTCTCTCGTTTGACGAGTTGTTTTTCGAGATCTTCCACCCGCTTTTTGACATCGGCAAGTTCTTTTTTGCGCTGAACCATATCCGCTTCAAAATATTCGTTCAATGCGACTGTCAGTTGTTCATCTGCTTTTTTCTTCTCGTCATCGGTGGACGATTTCTTCAAGGCAACTTTCGCCTGATTCATTTTTTCGATCGCTTTACCCATGGGGCTATTGTTGCGACCGGATGTCCAAGCCATCCCCCCGCCCGCGGCCACGCCTCCCTGGCCCGCTGGGAAGTTGTTAACCCCAAAGGGCGCGAATGCGGCGGCGGCAGGGCTTGAGTGAACCGGGTCCACCTGCGTCCCGGTGCCGGCGCTACTGCTGGATGCCGTTCCGCCCCCCTGAGCGGTGGTCGCCGTCGCGGGCGCGGGCGACTGGGCCCACAGGCTCATTCCCACCAACACACCGCTGCCCAACAGACCGAGCACCAATTTCCGATTTGCGCGCATCATCTTTCGACTCCTTGTGAAAAACCTCGAAACGATCGTGGAAACTCAACTCATTTAGTTGATTCAATTTGATTCAGTGTTTTGTGCAGTTGCCCAATCTCGCTCATCCAGCCGTCTTCTCCCGCCGAAAAAGTGCGGCTTTGAAATTTCGTTATCAACTGGTTCAGATCGTGCTTGAGGGAATTCGCCGATTTGCTAAACTCCGCGCCTTGATCGAAAGGGAGATGGGCCTGCGACCAGACAAATTCTTGTTGCTCAAAACTGATAGGCGTCGTGTCCGGCTCTTTCGGTTCGCGATGCGTTTCCTCGGTCTGGGGGTTGTTCCTGAAAAAGGCGCTGGCTCCCGCCAAAATGGCGCCGATCGTGACGATTCCCATCGCGGCGAACATCGCCCCCTTGCCGTACACCTGGCGCAAACGCCGGATTTTCGGACTCCAAAAAGGTCTTTTTCCCTGCTGTAGCCGCTCAAGCGCCTTGGCCAGGGCCGACTTGGCCTCAAGCGCCGAACTGTACCGATGAGCCGGTTTCTTTTCCAAAAGGCGGTCGATGATGACCGCAAGGGAATCGGGAATCGCCGGATTCACTTGCCAGACCGGCCGATGGGGGTGATGGCAAATCCGGTTGAGCACTCCCATGGTTCGCTCGGCCCGGAATGGCGGGTGCCCCGTCGCCATAAAGTAGAGCACCGACCCGAGACTAAACAGATCGGTCCGGAAGTCGACCGCTTCGGCGCCGGACTGTTCCGGCGACATGTAGTGCGGCGTGCCCGCGACAATTCCCGAACTGGTCAGGCTGGCTTCATCGATCGTCCTGGCCAAACCGAAGTCGGTGAGCAGGGCGCGATCCAGCCCTTTTTCGAGCAGAATGTTGCCGGGTTTGACATCGCGGTGGATGACCCCTTGCTCGTGCGCCGCGGCCAAACCCGCCGCGGCCTGCATGCCGATACGCAAAACCTCGGCGGCTTGCAGAGGACCGTCCCGGTCGATGCGCGTTTGCAGCGAATCGCCGTGGATGTATTGCATCACGATGAACGGGTTACTCCCCGAAGTCTGCACATCGTAGATGCCCACGACATGTTCGTGGACGACCGCGGCCGCGGCCCGGGCTTCGCGGGCAAAGCGCTGTTTTGCCGGACCTTTATGAGACAAATGGGGCCCAAGGACCTTCACCGCCACGGGCCGGTTCAACTCGGCGTCGTAACCCTTGAATACCGTGCCCATACCACCGGAGCCGATGATTTTTTCGACATCGTAGCGGCCCATCCTGCCCAGCAGTTCGGGATGGCTCGGCGCCGAAAGAAACTCGAGGGGATCGACCGCCTCGTCTTCGTGGGAGTCGAGGTGTCCCTGGCTGCTCTTGACGCCCTTCTTTAACAGCGAGGCGGCCTTGTCCATAATCTCGTGGAGGCCGGTCAACTGATCGAGCCGGTCCTGGCAGGTTTCGCAGGCCTCGACATGGGAGGCGACGCGCACATACTCGTCGCTGCCTTCTTCGCCGAAGACCAGCACCCGCAAGTTGGCATCGTCCATATGCCGTGTCATGGCCGACATGTTGGGTGTTTCCTTTTGGTGGATGGGTCAAGAGGGAAATTCATGACGCCGGTTTCGTGGCGTTCAAAAACTCGTTGAACCGGCCAATCACGCGGCTGCGAGCGATGTAAACCGCCCCCTGGGTCATCTTGAGATCGCGCGCCACCTCGGCGATGGCCCGCCCCTCGACGCTGGTCAGCCAGAATGCGTTCCAGGTTTTTTCCGAAACCTGCTGGCGCACCTGGGCCGATGCCCACTGAAACATTTCTCGCTCGTATTCGCGGTCCAACTCGCGCGAAAGACTGGGATCGATCTCCCCTTCGCGTTCGAGCAATTTTTGAAACTGGCTGTCGCCGGTTCCAAGCGGGCGGTGTTTGCGGCGCGTGAGGTACTTGATCATCAGGTTGCGGGCGATGCGAAACAACCAGTCGCGAAATCGCCCCTTTTCCGGATCGGGCCGCCAGCGCTCCACGGCACCGGCCACCGACACCATCACCTCTTGAGAGATTTCCTTGGCATCGGCATCTTGAAAGCCCTTGCCTCGCGCCAACCGGTAGACGAGCGGTTCGTAGATCGCGGCGAACTGCTCCCAGGCTTCGGCATCCCCCGAATCCGGCAACCGGACAATCAGGCTGTTTCGGGTGTCAGGGATGGGTGGTTTCACGGTTTGCTCTCTTCCTTCACTTAGGAACATCCACCTGGGCGCGTTTCCTTTCACGGCAATCAAAAAAATCTTGGAGACCCGGCTCGATCACGGAGGCCAACCGCGCTGGTCCTTTTCCCCAAACCTTTTGACAATTAGGCTTTCCGCCGCACGAAGGCTCCTGCGAAAAGAAGTCGACCACGATCGCGCGATCGCATTCCTCTTCTTTCAGGTGTTGTCCCCATTCGACGGACATGTCGCAAATCGCTTGAGTCCCATTTTCGTTGGAAACCTTTTCGGCAGTGAGCCATTCGATAATATACGCGAGTGCCATTTCAGGAGGCCGACGGTCCGCGTGAAGGGTTGAACCCGCCTGCATGACTTGATTGCTCACTCCTTCTTTCTGCCCGTATTGCGGACCGCGGGCGTACGGGAAGAAGGCATGCCATGTCCGAATCGCTACCGCTACGCGCCAATCTCGAATGGTTGAAAAAAACCTGCAAAGACCTGCTGGAACTGGGCCGGGCCGATAACCCGCTACTGACCTTGAGCGAGGTGCAATGGAACCTCGCCGTCCGTTATGGGTTTGCCAGTTGGCAGAAACTCAAAAGCCATGTCGAAACGGTTCAAGAAAAATTGGGGCAATTGATTCCGAATAACCTGGACCCAGTGGCGATCCATGGTCCGGTCGCGCCGGATGATCCTCAACTGGCAGAACTTTTTGGCGCGATCGAAAAAGGCGACCAACCGGCGCTGGTTGGCCTGCTTCGCGTCCGCCCTGCCCTGGCCAAGGCCAAGAACGAAAGCGGCATGACGCCCTTGCACGCGGCAGCCGAATGCAACGATCCCAACCTTGCATTGGCCCTACTCGCCTTTGGCGCGGACCTTGAAGCCCGCTATGGCAATTCGGGCCACACGCCCCTGTCGTGGGCAGTTACTTGCAACGCCATCGAATTTGCCCGGGCACTTCTAAAAGTGGGGGCGAAGGCCGATCTCTTTTGCGCCGCGGGGATCGGTGCGCTGGATCAGGTCGAGGACTGCTTTGGCGCGGACGGCGAGCTCTTGCCCGGATCTTCGCGCACCGGAAGCACGCGGTATTCCCCTCAAGGCGTGCGCTTACCCTGCCCGCCGGAAACCGCCGTGGAAGTCGTTTCCGATGCGCTCTATATCGCCAGCCGCAATGGACAAGCGGCCGTGGTCTCTTACCTGCTTGAGAAAAAGCCCGATCTCGATTTCCGCGGATACCTGGGGGCAACTGCTTTACACTGGGCCTACTTCTCCCGCAATGACGAGGTGGTTCAACGATTGGAGAGTGCCGGCGCCGAGCCCCAAGCGCTCGATCATACCTTTGGCGTCTCGCCGTTGGCCTTTGGGATTTGCGTGCCGGCGCAATGGGGATTTACCTGGCTAGTGGAAAAGCAATTAGAGAAAAACCCCGATCTGGCGCAATGCGTCGATCACGGTACCAGCCCTTTGCATGAAGCCGCCCGCGCGGGTCATGCCACGATCGTCCGGATCCTGCTCTCGAAGGGAGCCGAGGCCCGGGTGCGAGACCGCCACGGCAAAAGGGCGATCGACCTGGCCCAGGAAAAGGGACATTTCCCTGTGGTGGCCTGCCTGGAGGGGTTGAGTTGATGGAGGGGTTGAGTTGAGCTGCCATCAACCAAGCCGGTTTCATTTCCCGTAGGTCGAAAAGAGAGGAGTCTGCCGGAGGTTGGCAACCGCCTCCAGCAGACTCTCGCCAAGGACCGTTTCCAGGGAATTCAAATTTCCTTTTTGAGACCTTTTGCCGTAATGATCAATTTCGGCATGAGAGGCTTGACCTCCACGCTCATTTCGAGGTCGTTCCCCTTGGCCTCCCGGCGTGTATAGACATGGGAAACCGAATGGGGATGCGGGTCGAAATTCGCCACGATCCTTAGTTTCCCCGGAGAAAGATTCTTCAGATGGAAAAGAAGGCAATTCCCCTCTCTTGAGGTTTCCAGATCTTTGGAAACGGCATAGGAGAACTTCGCTTGGGGATTGGCGGTGACTTGCTCGAACGGCTGATCCCATTCGGCCGCGAACCGGTCGAGTTCTTCTTTCGTTCCCCGGACTTCGCCATGGATTTCGAGAGGGGTAGAAAGTTCGATGGTGCCCAAATCGACTCCCGATCGAACGGGGCCTACAAAACGGCCCAGCAGTCCTGTAGCCCCTTCAGGCGGCTCGACATAAAAGAAATAGACGGCATCTCCCAATTTCGGATAATTGGGATCGACTTTTTGTAAAACATCGAGGGCCGCCACGCCATCCTCTTTGGTCGTTTGCCAGATGGGCCCCTCGATGCCATGCATGGGGTAGGGACCGCCGCCTGCCTGATCCGAAGACTTGTTGAAGAAGCGAACCTTGGCCCCCTTGAGCGGTTTTTTATCCACCGCGGAGACAACCCGCAAGCGGGCGGCCGCGGCCGGTGCCAGCTCGATCTTCTTGACTTCGCCCGGCTTGAGGTCGATGTCGGCAAAGACGCGCTCTTCAAATCCAGGAGCTCGCACCGTGACGGCCAGCGGCTGACCGTCGCAATCGGGAATCGTGAGCGGCGAACCGGTCAATACCCCTTGCGCGGAAGGCTCCTGCTTGCGAATGAGCCTTGCGCTAAAGGTCCCCTTGGGGATCGGCTTGCCGAGCGGGTCCACGAAGAGCAGACGTCCCGGATAGAGGCCCTTCCAGTTCCAGCGGAGTTTTTCATCGGCGGAGGCTTGGATCCTTGGGGGCGCTTGCACCAGGGACTGCGCCTGTTCGATTTGAGCCGTCTGCTGTTTCAAATTGACCTGAATGCGCGTTGCGGTGATTTCCCCTTCCCCCTTGGTCATGATCAAGCGCGCTGGCTGTTCCTTGGGTCCTTCGAGGATCAGTGTCTGCCTGGACCAATCCAGGTGCAGCCTGGCAGCCTGGGCTTGAATCTCCTTCGAGGTCCAGCGGATTTGGCCATGGGCCGCCACCGACCAGGTGGCCGCCCCCCCCGCTTTGCCAGGCGCCGAATCAAGCTCCAACTCATCGCACACCATCTGGAATGCCGGTCCATTTTGAGCCTCCCTGGGCTGGAAGTCGACCTTTACGTTCCCCTTGAAGCGAAACTGCCCGCCTTTTTGCCAGGAGATTCCATTGGCAGATTCGGCCCGAACGGTCGGGCCCGATGCCGCGGAAGGGGACGGCTCTTTGGACGCAAGCGGCCCCAACAGAATCGACCCAGGCCCCTCCACGACGATCCGCAGAGGACTCAACCCGGTTTCGTTGCCGTCTTCCTGGGTCGCCAGACCGATGCTCTTGCCTGTCAATCGAAGAATACGCCAAGAATCGAGATTGATGTCGCGCAACACTTGCGCCTCATCGGCCGGCTCGCGGTCGCGAATGGTCAAGGAAGTAGCCGCCGTCTCGACGACTCCGGTCCAATCCTTGTTTGCTGGCGCCTCGTTTTTGGCTTGCGGTTCACGAACCTGGACTCCACCCAGATGAATCGCTACACGGATCTGGTAAGTTCCTTTTTTTGCCAGGATCGTTTTGCCCACGGGATGATCCAGTTTCTTTTCCGCTTGAGGATGGTCCAAAAACGCAAGGGGTGAGGAATCCAGGGAGGCGATTTCTCCGGGCTTCAGCCGCCACTGAACCAGCGTGGGCCAGCCGCTGTACCAGGTGCGCTGAAGTTCCGTTTCGTTCCCCTGCGGGTCTTTCACGAAGATCCGGTCGTCCTGGCGCCAGGTTTCGCTGACAAACGAGATCGGCTCCTTGCCGGCGTTTTTGATCAGCAGATGGGGTTCCACCACGGTATTGAAGGGAATGACCGAGGTACTCGCTTCGAACGAGCCGGCACCGTTTCTTGGCCGAAACTGCACGGCGGCGCATAACCCCCTGGTCTCAGGCCCCCAGGCCGGCTCGCGCTGTAGACCCTGCGCCCTGGGCGCCTTGATTTCAAAGGAAACGGTGTTGGATAGCACGGGTCCGGTCCAGGCCTGAGCAATGGGCTTGTTGGGCCAGTGTTTTTTCAAATCGACCAGGATGTCTTCGGAAATGCCCAGATACCGGAGCCGGACCTGATGAGCTCCCGCGGGAACGCGATAGGCCATGGGCCCAGAAAATCGACCAGGCCTTAGGACCGCCTTGAACGACTGGCCCGGCAGGATTTCATGGACCGAGACGCCGCTCAACTGCGTCATGGGTCGAACGTAAGATCTTTCAGCCCGAGCCAGGGGAACTCCCGTTCCATCGAGAAATTCGAACTGAAACAAGAAGGGGGCCAATGAGTCGGCATTCCATTTGCCGGATGAAGGGCCATAGGAATCGCCATAGCGCACCCCGGGAAGTTGCAGCGGCTTGTCGCCGACATTTTTCAATTCGACGCCAAAAGTGATTTCCTCGCTATCACCGAAGATCGAAGAAGTCTTTGAAAAATCGGTCGCTTCGGAATCGATGGAGCTTGGCAAGGGAAGGATGCGGCACTGCAGCCCCTTGATCGGCGCGCCCCAGGGGGTAACCGGTTCTTTGAGAGGGGCAGCCGACTCGTTGAGAGGAGCAGCGGGGTCTTCGACGACGGCTGGTGAGGAGTCCTCTGTTTGGGAAATCGCAGCGAGGGAGTGGGTCCAGGGTAAGGC
>Ga0208492_1000892_pt1 | contig 22109 bp, 16 predicted proteins | sample Subbioar_CSW14AB_FD_184820 | JGI IMG/M metagenome (GOLD analysis project Ga0208492, IMG submission 184820) | Serpentinite rock and fluid subsurface biosphere microbial communities from McLaughlin Reserve, California, USA - CR12Mar_CSW14AB (SPAdes) | ecosystem: Environmental > Terrestrial > Deep... | reverse complement strand
CATCATAACCAGGTCCGGGGATATTATTAATATGGCTGATGATCATAGTCACCTGCGAGGTATCAAGGCCAATTATTCCAATCCGGGTAATTTTTTGAGATGGATTGCTGGCCAAAACCTGAATCGTACTAACTGAGGCCAGGCTTGCTCCTGCTATTGCAAGACCCGATAGGAATTCCCGTCTGTGTATATTTTTCATAGTGCATTATGAAATTGCCAAAACTGAATTTATTGTCAGAAGAGCTCAATTGTTATCATATTAGCACTGAGATCTTCAAGGGATTTGAGGAAGGGGATACCCTCCCTCAAAGGTTTTCATTATGAAAGTGTATCGAGCAACTTATCTATATCAGCCTGATTATTATAGATTGATGGTGAGATCCTTAACTTATTTCCAAAGCGCATGGCTACATGAATCTTGGCTGCACGCAATTTTTTCATGGTTTCATCCGGATTCTTTGCCGTAAATACGATGATCGGGCTTTCATTTCCTGCCGGAGTAATTGAAGGATAACCTAATCTGGGCATTTCTTTTGCAAGTCTGTCTGTCAGAGTCCGCACATAATCACGGATGTTATTTACCCCCAATGCATGAATGTACTTCAATGAGGCAATAGCGCAGGAAACACCTTCATAAGAAGGATAGCTCACTTCATAAATTCCCGGACCTTTGGCCGGGGTAAAATTGATTTCCGGTTTTGACGGGTCAATTTTATCTGTCCAAGGAGCATAATTATAGCTGATGCCGCCGTTATGGTGAGTAGTACGAACTACGGTATCCTGTAAATCTTTACGAACATACATAAATCCGAATCCTTTACTTCCCATCAGCCATTTGAAGGTTGAGCAGGCTGCCAGATCGATTCCCATTGCTTTTACATCTACAGGAACAGCGCCAACTCCCTGTATAAAATCTACGTATAGAACTGCTCCGTTGGCGTGAGCAAGATCACTGATTGCTTTTACATCTTTAACCAAAAAACCATTTACATTAGATACAAGTGTAATCGCAACCAGTTTGGTGTTTTTGTCAATAACTTTTTCGAAATCTGTTACATCAAAACGCCAATCGTTATGTTTAATAATTTTCACCTTTAAACCATCACGCTGCTCTCGCATTTTGTAACTATAGAGGCTGGCAGAATAGTGCAAATCTGTGGTTACCACATTTCCACCTTTGAAATCCATTCCATTCAGGATATTATTTTCTGCTTCCACGGTAGTTCTGGCAAAAGAAATCTCATCATTATCTGCATTGATCAATTTGGCAAAACTATTTTTACATTCCTGTCTGGTATCTGAGTAAAGTGGCCACCAGGGTTCTCCAACTTCATTCTTTGCCCATTCAGCATAGCGATGTAATGCCGCTGCGGTATAAATATTTATGGGATGGGTAGAGGCATTATCCATATACACTTCCTGCTTAACCCTCGGGAAATCATCCCTTATTTTATTGAAATCCGGAGCTGACCCGGTGATATGTAAGGGCAAGACATCCGGATCGATGGACTCGGTGTAAGCCGGATCTGTAAATGAGCTGAGACCGAGGGTAGTTACACTCGCACCTGCCAGTGTTTTTAAAAAGGTTGATCTTTCCATTTTGTTTTATATTTAGATGGTTTGGTTGTCTGAAGAACAATCAGCACTTTATCATCTGATTTTACTAATCTTTTCTACTTTTTGTAATGCAGACCATTGTTTATTAAGTATGTTTCTGAAAGACAGTTAACCAAATCTATCTGACCCTGTTACATTATTCTGCTACTTTCATTTATATTTTTAATACTATTCTCTATTTGTGTTTCAGTGTAAAATAGTTGAGATTTAGTAAGAAGGTAACGAATGTCTTCTATTTAAATATTTGATATTTAAATAGTTGTATGAAATGTCTGTTGTGCTATCAATGAATGAAAATACCGAAATTTTTATTCATTGGTGATTTTTGTAAATATTCAGAGACTCTTTCTTACCGGAAGGTCATCGGTAAAGCCAAACTAAAGAATAAAACTATCAAACTTTGGATGTCTGAGGGCATGATCATACAGATCGCATTGCACCATTCAGGCTTCCGTATCTTTAAGAGCTCTTATCTGTACAACAGTGAATTACTGTTGTGCCGGGAAATTGATTTTGGTAATCGACGGAAAACTAAGGATGGGGAGACATTATAAATGTCTTTCTCGGGCATCAGCGTTGCAAACGCTGACGATAGGGGTGAAAGAGGTGGCGGATCAAGTCCGCCATGACAACGAAGTGTGTTGAGGGAGGAGAATACGGCTCGGAGGCCGGAATTTGAATCCATCTGTTGCTGCCTAACTGGTATACGAGAGATTTACAAATGCAGAAAATAGGAGATTACTCCCATTTCTAATATCTCCTGCCCTTTGCGAGACATTAAAATTTTTGATGTGAGCTTTTAGGGAGTCAAAGACTCCTTTTTCTTTGAAAATCCTTAGAGCCACTAAAGGCTAAACTAAGAATAGGGGACGAAGGAGATAAAGGCACTCACAGCAATGTTTTTAATAAACTTTTAGCGGAGTCGTTATACTTACCACCTCTTTCGCTTACGGTGTACTTCCCGTATTGGAGAGCGGGATTCACCATACTTGCGGAACTATTGGTGACTTGAAACCAATAACTGTAATGCACCAGTGATTTGTGTTTCTAAGCAACAGTAAGCTTTTGATAGACTGAATGAATTCATACGCTATGTACTCAGACCATACGGGGTAAAACAGCTATTCAAGTTTCCTGTTCAGAAAAGCATCCTCTTCATTTCTATTTTCCGGAGTCTTTTGAAGAGCTGCTATTCCTATACTTGATCTTCTGTTTGTTTTGCCCATATTTTTACGAAGGAGGTATGATCCTTCCGGGAACTGATTCCTGCTTTGCTGAAAGCAGCTCCTGTTTAATAGTAAAAAAATCATCTTGTTTAAGTGGCTCTATACAAAATCGCCAGAACGAATAGAAAGAATACGCAAGTCTCGGTTTATGCCAGTTCCTCAATCGTGAATTTTCCATTGCTTTCATCATTAAACTGAGCTGATCAGTACTCATCCCAAATATGGATCAGGATCTTCCACCCGCTTAATCTTGAATGCATTTGAACGAAATTGAACGGATCTGAACGGGTAAAGATTCAATCAGATTTGCAGGCCTAGACAAGCCGAAAAATCTGCCTGAAAACTGAACGGAAATGAAAGTGCTTAGACAGTGCTTAGGCTGTATTGAAGTAGTACTAAGAAAGAGTAAATAACGTGAGCTCAAAATAATCTCTACCTTATTCCGAACTCACATTATTTATTATTTAAGCAATGCAAAAGATATCATATAACCCGCCGGATTAGTTGTATCACCGCCTACTGATATAGCTATATATTGCTTTCCATTGCTCCAGTAGGTGCTTGGATTAGCGTTAGCAATACCCGGAAGGGTATATTCCCATACTAATTTCCCGGTTTTTTGATTGAAGGCACGAAACTTTCTATCGCGAGTGCTTCCAATGAATAGCAATCCTCCTTTTGTTACCAAAGGTCCGGCAGAACCGCTTGCTCCGGTCTCGGGAGCTCCGGGCATCTGACTTTCAGGCTGATTGCCCAGAGTTACTGACCATTCGAATTCTCCGGTATTCAGGTTAATTGCGTGAAGCTGTCCGAAAGGAGGTTTAATACCCTGCCTGCGCTTATCATCGGTGAATTGTCCATAAGCGGTAAGATTCAGGTATTTATCATCTTCAACTTTCACTCCTGCAGCTTTGTTTGCAGCTTCATTATCCTGTATCTCTTTCAGGAAGCTTTGTTCTATGGAAGGCCTTGTATTTGTATTGGATGCTTCCTTATCAAACAGGTAAGAAATGATAGCTTCTTCCTTATCTGCTATAATGCTTGCAAATGATGGCATTTTTCCGCCACCTCTTTTTATCTTATTCAGTGCATCTTCTTTGCTCAGTCTGGTTTCAATAGCGATGAGTGAAGGGTTTCCCTGTTCATCACCATTTTTATCAGGCATGTGGCAGGCAACACAATAGTTTAGATAAAGTGCTTTCCCTTGATTGAATACAGATTGATTAGCTGTTTCATTCTGCACTACTTTTTTCATAGTAGCTATCTCAGGTGAATCATTTGATTTTACATAGATAATTCCCTTGGTCGGATCAACAGCACCACCGCCCCAGCTTGAACCACCACGGCTCCCCGGCATCATAAATGTGCCTTTTAAGGATGGGGGAGTGAAGGGACCTTCATAGCGGAAGGCTTTAAAGCGTTTCATGAGTGTATCATTGGAGGCTTTTGAGTAATTAGCGATGTCGTCTACTGTAATCATCTGACGTGCATAGGGTGCAGGTTTGGTGGGGAAAGGTTGTGTAGGCCATGACTGCTCTCCGGGAATATCTGAAGCGGGTACCGGTCGTTCTTCGATGGGGAATAAAGGTTCTCCCGTATCGCGGTTAAAGGTGTAGATATATCCAAGTTTGGAAGTTTGAGCTACGGCATCAATCTTTTTACCATTATGGACAACCGTGATCAAATTGGGTGCGGCAGGCAGGTCATAATCCCAAAGATCATGATGCACTGTCTGAAAATGCCATCTGTATTTACCTGTTTTTGCATCCAGAGCAACAACTGAGTTGCCGAACAGGTTCATCCCCAGCCGGTCTTTGCCATAATAATCATAAGTAGGGGATCCTGTTGACAGAAACACCATGCCGCGTTTTGCATCCAGAGATAATCCGCCCCAGCTATTTGCACCACCTACATATTTCCAGGCATCTTTTGGCCAGCTTTCATAACCTACCTCTCCGGGTTGTGGTATCGTATGAAAGGTCCATTCAAGTTTTCCGGTTTTAATATTATAAGCTCTGATATGACCGGGTTCTGCCCCATAAAGTTCTGAAACTTCATTGCCAATGATGAAAAGATTCTGGAATACAATGCCGGGAGAGGTCGGGATAACTGAGATTTTATCGGGTTCGCCGCGCATGCCTATGTTCATGCTCACTTTACCTCCATTTCCGAAGCTGGTAATAAGTTTTCCTGTAGTGGCGTTTACGGCAAAAAGCTGATCCCCACCTGTGAAGAGGATCCTTTTATCACTTCCATCTTCATAATATGTAACACCTCTTCCAACACCACCACCGGCTGCTCCGTTAAATGGATCAAATGCCCAGATTTCTGCCCCTGTACTGGCATTTAATGCATATACGCGATGTCTTGCAGACATGGTATACATTACGCCGTCAATTATGATGGGATTACTTTCGCTGGTACTTCCCCTTGAGCCCTGAGGAGCATCATTGAATTTATGAGTCCATGCTACTTCCAGCTGGCTTACGTTAGTAAGATTTACCTGATCGATCGCAGAATATGCAGTGCCGGCATTATCTGCTTTGTAAACACTCCATGTACGATTAATATCTGCCGGCTTTTCCGAAACCAGTGAAGGATAAACCTTACACCCTGTATATGTTAGTACGCCACAAAGGGAGAGTAAGAGTACAGATCTCCTGCTAAGTGAGATGTTAATTTTAGCCATTTGAAATAGTTATATATTAAAAAAAAACATTTAGATAATAAATCAGGGATAATTTGTCGTGAGCAGGTAAATTTATCTTACAATCTTCCTGACATAATCTGCAAGTGCCAGGTTTCCGGCTTCAGGTTTAATGTCTGGCGGCAATTTTCTCAGAAACCACTCAACTTTCCAGTTTGAGGATTGTCCGGGCTGCAGTTCTTCATAAGCCCCCTGATGCTCGATTTCCACATAGCTTTTGTTAGCTGCTACTGGACTCGCATACCATTCGATTTCACCCTCCTTAGGAGCATTTTGCTCAAAAGGGATATCCGGAAACTTCTTGATCAGTATCAGACCGTCATTGACTTCTGCCAACCATCCTTCTGAACCATCTGAGTATAATTGCCGGTCGCCTTTTAATGGTAACTGATCCTTATGGTATTGAAACCAGCTGATGCCATAACTTTCTTTTGTAAATGGAATCAATCCCCCACGACGATTTCCTTCTCCAAAGGGGAAAAAAGCAAGCCCTCCCGTTTTAACACGTGTCACTTCCCATGGTGCAACTTTTTGAGGCTTGTCTGATCTGTTTGTGATGGTGTATTTCAGCTGGAAAGAGCCGGTTTTATTATTCCCTGAAAATGTTTTAATAACCTCAAGCCCGGTTTTCGGATCTTTAAGACTGGTCATAATTACCTTTCCGTTTTCTATTTTGACGGTATAAGGTTTATTATCAATTTCTGCTGATGGAGGCCAGTTCCAATTGCTTTGAGGGCTAAGCCAGAACGTTGATCCCCAGTTAAAATTGTTTACTGTACTATCTGTTAAAAAATCAGTTCCATCAAGTTTTAAAGAATTGATCCTTCCACCGATGGAGGGATCAATCTCTAAAATCTGGTTCTCTATTTTAATATGGTATAATCCTGCCCCCTGCTCAGTGATGGTGTTCTTTGCCATTTTGCTAGCTGTACATCCAATAAGCAGCATAGCCGGAATACTTAAACCCAGTTTTAAGCGCATGATAATGTCTTTGGTGCTGTGAGTAATAAGCTATGAACTGTGAGTAATCAGCTTTGTACATATTGTCGAATACTTATCATTCACAGCTCATAGCATTTATTTAATTCCAATCATTAGCTACGTCTGCAGACAAAGCCTGATTTGAGTTTCTCTCGTCGATCGGAATAGGAAAGAGCACATGTTTATCAAGAAAGGGGAACTGGCCCGGACCTGCAGGATGCTCAGCATTCAGAGTTGCTTTTGCAATACCCCATCTGTTCAGGTCAAACCAGCGGGATTGCTCTCCGGAAAGTTCGATCTGACGTTCTCTGCGTAAAGCGATTCGTGCATCTGCTTGGCTCAGGGTAAGGGGATATGTAACTGCTGCCACACTAGGGCGGCTTCTTACTTCATTGATATAGCCCAGACCACTTGCAATGGCAGGAGAAGGTTTCTCAATATTAGCCTCAGCCAGCATAAGCAATACATCTGCATAGCGGATCACATGAGTATTGATACCACTCATTGGTGCAGATGTAAACTCTTTGGATTCATAAGGTTCATACTTACGGTAGCTGTTTCCGAAAAATGCCCAATCATAAGGCTTTGCCCCACTAGGACAGCTATTACAGAAGTCTGTATCGCCACCGCTTGCCGGACTACCATAATAGGTTAGTTTAGCTCTCGGATCAGTATAAATGCCACCACCTGCTGGATTAGCGTATTTATGAGCAGCTACAAGTGCATTGGATGCCGTAACGTTCTGCCAGTCATTAAATCCATATTCCTGCGCACGACCGGTATGGAATGTCTTTCCGTTTCTTCCTTCTTGTCCACCAAACATATAATATTGAGTGTTAGAAGTAGTGTACACGTGGTTTACTGAAAATACTACCTCAGGACTATTGATATTGTTCTCATTGAATAAGTTGTCATAGCTGGGATCCAGAGTATAATTGTAAGGTCCTGCAGTAAGTTTTACTAACTCGGTAGCAGCAAGATCATACTTCTTTTGGAATAAATAACTTTTGCCAAGCATGGCAATAGCAGCACCTTTTGTAGCACGTCCTTTTTGTGATGCGGCATAGGTTACAGGCAGATCAGGAATTGCGAGTGTAAACTCATTCTCAACCAGTTTCCAAACATCAGCAACTGATGATCTTGGAGTAGAATTGGCCTGTGAGTCTTCGTAGGTAAGTTTTACAGGCACCCGCCCCCAGTTGGTAACAAGGTTAAAGTAAGCAAAACCGCGCAGCCAATGTGCCTCAGCAATGTATTGTTTCTTTAACAATTCATCGGCAGGAGTGGTTGGTTTCCAGTTGTTTATTACCTTAAGAGCAAGGTTTGCTCGGAAAATCATCCGGTATAAAGAGGCCCATAAGCTAACAATATCATCATTGTTATTGGTATAACTGTAATCAGTAAGTTCCAGCTCCGTACCAATAAGAGGAGAGGCTCTTTCGGCATCATTAGCCAGAAGGTCAAAGATGAAGTACCATTCGCGAGACATCATTCCACTATGGCTGAATACGGCATAAGTGGCAATTATTGATTCATTGAATTGTACCTGTGTTTTAAAATAGGTTTCGTCGGAGTACGTATTTTCATTCTTTATATCCAAACGCTCCTCCTTACATCCTAGTGAAAATAGTATCAGGAGGATAAATGAAATTCCAATCTTCTTTTTCATTTCAATATTTTTTTGTGTAAAATGATGATATCTTATAAACCAATTTGTAAGCCAAGCATTAGTGTTCGTGGCTGTGGTATAGCACCTGTGTCAATACCTCTTCCGAAGATGAAGTTCCCACCGCTAACTTCCGGATCATAGCCGGAGTATTTAGTAAATGTGAACAGATTCTGTCCGGTGAAATAGATTCTCAGGTTAGACAGAGTATTGGAAGTAAGTGGTCCAATCTTACTTTCTGGTATGGTATAACCGAGGGTTACGTTTCTGATCCTAGCAAACCCACCATTTTCCACATACCATGATGATGCCCGTAGATTGGCAGCGGTTCCGTAATTCTGGCCTGCACGTGCAATATCTGTGATATCTCCCGGTTTCTGCCAGCGGTTAAGAACCGTGGTTTTTGTGTTGAACGGTAAAGCAACACCTTCGAGGTAATATTTAATACCATTAATGAGGTCTACTCTGGCTACTCCTTGTAAGGAAGCCATCAGATCAAAATTCTTATATGCAAAATTTAGATTGAAGCCATAATTGAATTTAGGAACAGGACTTCCCAGAAAGGTCTGATCTGAATTATTGACTACTCCATCTCCGTTCACATCCTTGAATATACGGTCGCCGGGTAATAATCCTGACTGATATTCGGCAGCAGGGTTACCTGTTTTAGACTGTGCTATTTTGTTATATCTGTCAATATCAGCGGCATCAATGGCAACGTGATCATACACATAACCATAGAATGAACCGATTGGCTGACCAACCTGGGTACGGGTCATTGATGGTACAGAGTAGAAAGAGCCGCTTATGATAGGCACTGCACCCTGAGTTCCAAGAGAGGTTACCTCATTCTTATTATAAGCACCATTAACATTGATGCTATAGCTGAAATCGCCGGCCTTGTTGTTGAAGCCTATTGATAATTCATAACCACGGTTAAAAGCAGAGGCTGCATTGATCAGCTGGCTGCTGCTGGCACCGCTTACACCTCCATAACCTGTTGAAAGTGCTAAGGGTACATTAACCAGAAGGTCTTCATTTTTTCTGTTATAATAACCGGCGCTGAAATTTAATTTTCCTTGCAGAAATGAAGCATCGATACCAATGTCCATTGTTGTGGTAGCTTCCCATTTCAGGTTCGGAGTTGATGGAATAGCTACAGTAGCTCCATTTACAAGAGCTTCTGCCGTGCCTAATGGATAAACTACACTGTTTCCAGATCCGGTCCATACGTTTGATTGATAAGTGAAACCATCTATATTTGAGTTACCTGTTTTACCCCAGCTTCCACGGAGCTTCAGATCTGTGATGAATTCAATATCTTTCATAAAGCCTTCTTCAGAAATTTTCCATCCCAGACCTATTGATGGGAAGTATCCGACACGATTTGCTTTGCTGAATAAAGAAGTAGCATCGCGACGACCAGTTAAGGTCAAGATGTATTTGTCATTATAGACATAATTCATCCTTGCGAAATATGAAATGAATCTGGCACCTGAATTAGCACTGCCATTACTGAAATTTACTGTTTTTGCTACTCCAATCTGGTGGATTTCATTGTTGGAGAAATTACTTCCTACCAGATCAACAGACCTGCTCACCCCTCCATCTCTGTAAGAATTACCGGCTGTTAAACTAATATTATGTTTCTTTAACAGGGTATTATAGGTAAAGTAATTTTCAATGATATAACTCAGCCCATAATTGTAACCTTCTGATATTTGGTTCTGTGTGATCAGTTGGTTCCCGGCAAAAGTTGGATTATAGTTATAATTCTGACCGAAATTATATGAGCCACCTAATTGTGAGCGAAATTTCAAGCCTTTCAGTATATCAAGCTCACCAAATAATTGAAGATAATTGTTGAGGCCACGTCTTTTCTGATCAACAAGATTAGGACGAATTAATGGATTCTGGGTATCATTTCCGTCTAAGGCGCTGGTTACAATACCAAAGCCGCCTAAGAGGTTGGTAGGGTCGTATACCGGAGTATAAGGAGGCATACGTAAACCATTCAGGACATCTGCTGTAACGCCATTAGTTACCTGATGTCTGATGTTTAGCTGCTGACCCAGTTTAATTCTTTTCCCGATACGTTCTTCCAGATTCAGACGGATATTGGCACGCTGGAAATCTAAATCAACAACCTGACTTTCCTGTTTGGTATATCCAACAGAAAGGCTGTAGTTCATATTGTCCGTACCGCCGCCAATATTTGCATGGTGTTCATTGACAATACCGGTTTTGAACATCTCATCCTGCCAGTCTGTCCGGGTAATGAGAGCTTCGGGAGTAGACAATCGTGGAGGTAGAGGCTGTCCGTAATTAGTATACCAGTCTTTTACCAGTTCGGTATACTGAGCAGCATCAAGCATGTCAAATTGTTTCCATGGATTAGAAATGCCTGTGTATCCATTATAAGAAACTTTTGGAATGCCGTTCTTAGGACGTCGGGTAGTAATGATAACCACACCATTTGCACCCTGAGATCCATATATTGCTACAGAAGATGCATCTTTTAATACGCTGATATCCTGAATGTCAAATGGACTCAATGAGTTGAACGTGTTTGCATCACTCTGGATACCATCTATTACATAAAGAGGGGCAGCACTTGTAAAAGAGCCGGTTCCTCTGATAACGATCTGGGTACCGGATCCTGGTATGCCGTTGTTGTTAACCACCTGTACACCTGCAAGTTTACCCTGAATCAACTGAGACGTATTACTCACAGCAACATCCCCGAAATCTTTGCGTGAAGCTACTGCTACAGAACCTACTAGGTCTTTCTTTTGCTGAACACCGTAACCAATTACTACAACCTCATTCAAAGCCAGTTGATCTTCAGCTAATGATACATTTAACAGTGTTCTTCCATTCAGAGCAACTTCCTGAGTCTCAAAGCCTATAAAGCTGAAGATTAAGGTGCCGGTTTCAGGGATAGTGAGTACATAACTGCCATCAGCTCCAGTAGTTGTACCCGTACTTGTACCTTTAAGCCTTACACTTACTCCCGGAAGAGGTATCCCCTTGACATCGCTAACCTTACCTCTGATTTCCTGAGGCGGGGCTTGTTCACCTAATATAATTCCATTTTTATCAATTGAACCCGCATCCTGAGATAAGATAATGGTCTTGTCAACTATTGAATACGCCAGAGGCTGACCATTAAAACAAATGTTAAGAACTTTATCTATCGAAGCATTTTTAACATTGATATTGACGGTTTTAACTTGTTTAAGCCAATCCTGATTGTAAAAAAACAGATACCCTGTTTGATTCTTGATTTCTTTGAGTACTTGTTCGATCGGTGCATTTTTCTGAGACATAGTTATCTTCTGAGCATAACCTGTCGCACTAACCTGTAAACAGGTAACCAATAAAATAGCAATGGTCATTTTCATCTTAATGATAATATTCGTTATTCTTTTGGTGCGATAGTTTTCTATCCTGTCATATCCGATCAACAATGGCTGAGAATGTAAGACAGTATTGTGTGATCCGGGGTTGATAAATTTGATTACCTGCGTTAGTAGCGCAGAAGCGAACCTCTTATATTTAATAAAAGACCCTTTTTTGCAAAAAGCAGTAATTTGCATAACTTTACATGATTTAGGGTGAATAAAATAATACTTAACGGTGATTTTGACAGCCCTCAATTAATTATACCGGGAACGCCGCAAACGTTTTCGGTTTTTTTATGGGGCCTTGTGGTGTAGATTTTATATCTCCATAGGCTTGATTGGGTTTAGTTATTAAGGTAAAATAATGATTTTCTTGTCTTCAACGGAAAATTTAACACCGCTGAGCTCTAACATTTTTATAACTTGTGATAATTTAGAATCTCTTGATATATAACCTCCAAAGTGGTTATGTGGAATTTTCCCCTGATATTCCACAGACACATCATACCACCTGCTGATCTGTCTCATAACATATTGAATATCTGAGTTGTTGAATCGGAATAGTCCATTTTTCCAGGCTATTGCTCCTTCAATGTCTACTTCCTTTTTACTTAAAGAGTTTCCGGTCTTATTAATCGCCTGTTCTCCTGGTACTAAAGATATATTCTGAGAACTATTCCGCACTTCAACAGAGCCTTCAACAAGCGTGGTAGTGCTATAGTTTTCATCCTTATACGCCATAACATTAAATTGGGTTCCGGTGACTAAAATATTTATATCATCTGTATGCACCCTGAATGGTATATTTTTATTCTTTGCTATCTCAAAATAAGCTTCGCCTTTTAACTCTACACTCCGTTCTTTACCTGTAAATGCAGCCGGAAAACGTAGGGACGAGGCGGCATTTAACCAGATATTAGATCCATCAGGAAGTATGATATGATATTTGCCGCCTTTAGGAGTTTCTATTGTGTTATAGACTATAGACTTACTTTGCTTCACAGCTTCTTTCTGAGAAATCTGGTAGGTGATTGAGCCATCAGAAGATTTGCTGATTTGTATCCCTGATTGGGTTGCTATATGACCTTGTCCTGTATTATCCAGAAGTATTTTTGAACCATCAGCAAGTGTCAGCACAGCTTTATTGCCGCCAGGATCGATATCATTATTTTGGGTGGGTGTTTTATCGATTTTGACCAGTTGTTCTGTTTTTTGTTGTGTATAGAAATAAGCTCCGGCTCCAAGCATAAATATAAGAGAAGCAGCAATTGAGGTCTTTAGAATTATTTTTCTTACTCTACCCCTTGCTCCTTGTAAATGATTTATTTCGCTAATCGCTTGCCATATTTCTGATTTCTCAGAAAACGGATCTTCGTTTTCATCCGGAAGTTTCTGCCTCGATGATTCCATCAGATACCAATGATCTATCAATGCTTTTTCTTCGGGGGTACATGTCCCGTCTACATATCTATTTAACAGTTCTTGTGCTTCCCGCTTCTTCATAAGAATATGGCCTTTTAATGATAAACACTTAAATTGGTAGCAGGTAGTAGAGAAATCGAAAATAATTTTTTGAAGAGCCTGCTGGATCTAGCCGTAAATTACTGGTGCAGAGTTAGATAGGTATAAATAATAAGGATAAAGATGTTCAGCTTTAAGCGGAGAATTCTGATGGCATTGTTGATTTGCTTTTTAACAGTTCTGTCGGATATCTGTAGTTCTTCAGCGATTTCTTTATGGGAACGGTATTGTTTACGGCTTAACTCAAATATTTCCCGCATTTTACAGGGCAGATTTTGAATCTCTCTTTCAATAGCAATGGAGAGGTCTTTTGCACTTAATTGTTCAAGTGCTGAATCCTGATGATAGCTAACAAAAGTACCTAATGAGGATAGATAATCTTTTTTTACTTTGTCATGCCTGATCAGGTTGAGCACTTTGTTTTTTGCAGAAACATATAGGTATGCAGGAATGTTTGTTCCGGATTCGATCTGATCAATATTGAGCCAAAGATTTGTGAAAATCTCTTGAGTCAGATCTTTGGCTTCATCATTGTCTCCAGTCATTTTGAGCACATGGCGAAATATGAGTTCCCAGTGCCGATCATATATTTCGGCGAAAGCCAATTCATCACCTGATTTTATATGGTCGAGTAATTGACTATCATTAAACGAACTAAACCTATTCATTGTTAAGACACCTTAAAACGAATGTATTAATTCTGTATTAAATTAACAATATGGTAATCAATAATTTGGGTCAAATTGGTAAGGTTTGGAACAAAAAAGCAGGTTCTTTATAAAGAACCTGCTTTTTTGTTATGTAGTCTGTTTTTATTTCAATGCTTCATTAACAGCTTTTCCAATATTTCCATTTGGCTCCTGAATACGAAGTAAACCGGTGATGGTAGGTGCAATATCAGTCATGTTATAGGAGTTGTTGGTCTTGCCCTGTTTAATACCCCAGCCCATAAATACCATTGGGATATGGATATCAGCAGGATTCATGGTTCCATGAGTAGCACCGGTTGAACGTGCTGAGGAGCCGGAATACCATGCCGGTTCAAGTATGATTTGTATAACTCCGCTACGCTCAGGATTATATCCATTGAGGATCTTTTCCTTGTATACTTGAGGGATAGTTGCGTTTTGCGCATTTGCGATATCAATAACAAAGGCTATACCCTCCTGTTTTTTCAGAAATTCAATCGTACTGATTTTGATTGCATTTTCATTCAACTTATTTTCCTTAATAACAGGATTGTTCAGGCTCACAGCATAGTTGCTGAAACTCAGCGCGATGTCTTTAACCTTAAATTCTGATTCAAGCTGAGCATTGAGCTGTTTTAAAATTGCAGATGACTGAAATACACCAGCGTTGATTTTATTATCTATCATAAAACCGGCATTATGCTGAACAGCATGATCTGCGGTAAGAAATACAGTATAATTTCCTTTTCCTACTTTGGTATCCAGATGGTTGAACAGATTGCCCAGATCTCGGTCAAGTCTTAAATAAGTATCTTCAACCTCAACTGAGTTTGGTCCGAACTGGTGACCGATATAATCGGGAGACGATACGCTGATTGCCAGAAAATCAGTGATTGCATCTGCGCCAAGTGCTTCATTATCTATGGCAGCTTTCGCAAGCTCGAGTGTAACGGTACTGCCATAAGGGGTACTGGTTAATAATCCCATACCACGGCTTAGCATCTCTGATGTTTTAACCGGAAAAGTCGGACTATCGGTACCAGGAAACTTTCCTTCATAAGGTACATTATCCTTGCTGCTTTGAACATAAGTTTCAATCGGATATAATGTATTCCAATCTTGCTTCAGATATTTTTCAGGTAATTTCTGTTCATTAAATTTGGTAAGCCATGCAGGAAGCTGGTTCATATAATAAGTACTGGTAACCCAATTCCCTGATTTACCATCATACCAGTAAGCGGCGTTTGCGGTATGCCCGCCGGGTAAGATAGCTCCCCGGTCTTTTGAAGCAATGGCTATAACTTTTGATCTGAAGTTTGTAGCCAGTCTGAGTTCATCTGTCATACTGGTAACCAGCAGGTTTTTAGGCGACATCTTTCCTACGTCTTCAGTGTCACTTCCTACAGTCTTAAAAGACGGATCTTCTGTACAATACATATTTTTACCTGTAGCCTGTACAATCCAGTCATTACCTGTAATACCATGTATAGCCGGAACAGAACCTGTATAAACACTTGAGTGCCCAATCCCGGTTACGCTTGGGACATAATTAATATATGCGTTTTCACAGGAAAAACCTTCCTGCAGCATTCTTTTAAAACCGGTATTCCCGTAGCGTTCGTAAAAGCGGTAAAGGTAATCCCATCTCATCTGGTCTACCATTATTCCCACAACAAGTTTCGGGCGGGGAACACTGGTGTTTTTTGTTTGTGCCAGGGTTTTTGTCTGCTGGGCATTCAGAGAAAGAGTGCAGCAGCCAATAATTGTGATAAATAGAGCTTTAATTCTCATTGGGTTGTTTATATATCTGAATAATGGTTTAAAAATAGGAATTATTGACAAATCAAATGTAGTCGGGCTAATTTTATCAATACCGGTTCATCAGAGTGAAGATGTTTTCTGCCGGGATATAGATTCAGGGGACTGTTAGAAGTTTTTATACCTGAAGCGGTGTTTTTGATAATGTCAGAGGCTTTGAATCCATAACCACTTTACCGATATAAACAGCACCTTTTTCAACCTGTAGAGTTTCGGTATGAATCTCACCGGTAATTTTCCCGGAGCTTTTAATATCTATGGAGTCTGCTTTGACAATTCCATTTACCGTGCCGTAAACAACAAGTTCTGCGGTGTTTATATTGCCTTCAACGAAACCGCTTTCACCAACAATAAGGCCTTCTTTAATGATGACATCCCCTTTGATATTCCCGTCAATCCTGACAAATACCTCAGATTCTATTTTACCCTGTATCACACATCCTTTACTGATCAGGGTGGGAGTAGATGATCCTTGTCCGTTTTTCTGATTTTTCATTTGTTAATGTACGTTCAGATAAGTTTTAGGATTAACAGGTTTTCCGTTTTTGCGTACTTCATAGTGCAGATGGTTTCCCGTCGAGTATCCCGTAGATCCAACATTTCCAATAACCTGTCCGGTAGTCACAATCTGCCCGGCTTTAACATTAATTTTTGATAAATGTCCGTATAAGGTTTCAAGATTGTTTTTATGTCTTATTCTGACACATTTCCCATATCCCTGATACCATCCTGCCAGAATCACTTTTCCGTCGGCAGTACTTTTAACAGGATCTCCTTTTCTTCCCTTAAAATCCAGTCCGGCATGAAATTCAACCCTTCCATGTCGAACCGGATCACCTCTGTAGCCAAACCTTGAATTTACAATATAGTTTGATGGATAGCCCATCGGAGTAAATGCAACACCTACAAGAAATTCCTTGAGTCTTTCATCGTACATGGCATAGGTTTCTTCCGGACTGAGTTTGGTTTCAGACTGATCATTACCCCCGATTCCGTCCACATTGAAACCCTTAATGCCCCTTTTTATTAGATATTGATTAATTTTTTTTAGTTTATCTTCTATATTCTGAATGTAGTTTATTGCTTCGAGAGTATCTTTCGGTGCCGGGATTTGCTTTTTTAGTCGCGCAATTTCCCGATTGTAAGCCATCTTTTCCTGCCTGATCCGGCTGTTCTCCATTGAAAGGAAAATGATTGCACCTGTTAATCCGATAATGGTAACAATTAAGGATACGGCATAATGCTTTAACCTGTACAGATGCTTGGTCTTAATTCTTAGAGATTTTGTTTCTTCCTGATTAGAACCGACGATCAGAACAGTACTTATGTCTGATTTTGACTTCTTCATTATGCGAAATAATGGCTTAAACCCATTTTTAACGGTGTGTGAACAGTTAGGCTATGATACATTATTTTTATCGATTTTTTTTAACAATTTCTGAATTTAATGCTATGTTTAAGTATGTTTACTCATTTTAGTAAAAGAATCTAAATTAGAATCTGTTTGTGAGGAGCATTTTTATTGAGAGTTCCGGTGTTTAATTCAGAACTGAATATTTATCAGGAAATCTTCTGCTACCCTACAAGGCCAGCAAAAATAAGGAATTAAATAGTTTACATATTAACCCAAATCGAATTAAGCATGTTTGCAATCCAGTCGTTTTCCAGTCTTATAGAAAACAGTAATGCTAACCTAAGCAACACATCCAAAGATCTATTGAACGGTCTTAAAATTTTCCATGAAAATCAGTGGTATATCTGTGGGAATCTGGCTCTGAATGAGGGGCAGCTTCCGCATAAGTTTATTAACTCAGCACCGACTGATCTGGATTATCAATTGCTGGTTAAGGCTGCATTGCTTCTGATCGCTGATTCGGTTGAACAGCCAATAACCTTAACTACGGGATTCCCTTATTCAACCTACAGGATATATAAGGATATGGCTACAGATTTTCTGAAAAAGACTCATATCATTGAGTATGATGCTTCAACATTCAGCAATGCCGGTAAAAAAACAGTCATTCTTGATGTGCAGAATGTTGAGGTAATTCCTGAGATTGTGGGATGTACCATTGCTCTGAGAAAAGGAGAGCAGCAGGCTGACGGGAATTTCTTTGTACTCAGCTGTGGGTTCGGAACATTTGAATCGGTACTCAGTATGGATTCAGGCATTGTAGAGCAGACGATGGTAAGTACGCATGGGATGAAATATGCTGTAAATATGATGATGAGTGAGCTGGAGAAAACGCATTACCTGGGCTTCCGTAATGCTCATCTGATGGATGATGCTTTCCAGAAAGGGCATATTATTCTGAACCGGAAAAATGTGGATCTAAAAGATCTCAGAAGGACTGTTTTGAGAGCATATTATAATGAGGTTATCTCTCCGAATCTCAGAAATGTGATTACCGATGCCAATTTGATGAAAACAAATAAAGTATATCTTTGTGGTGGTGGTATGTATTATCAGGATCTTGTAGATTGCTTTAAAAATGAATTTAATGATATCGCTCAACTGGAGTTTGTTACTGACCCTGCAAATCTTGCAAGTAAAGGTTATGCATTAAATTCCATGCGCGTTTCAGGAGGTAAAAAGCAGTCTTCAGTTGGTTTGGATATTGGTAATGCCTTATCAGTTGTAAGCAGATTATCAGAATGATTGCAGGTGCTGTAAGCCTATTAAAGAATATTTTCAATAATAAGAATAATCAGAAAGAGATTGTTGCAGATTTTCATACTACAATAATAAGGGTTGACAATAATTTTATTTCCTCCAGTTCTATAAAGCTTGATGAGACGCTGACCGGGAATATCTATTCTCTCAAAGAGGTTATTATCGACCAGGTTGCTGAAGTTTCAGGAAATATTACCTCTCATTTTTGTAATATCAGCGGAAAAGTAATTGGTGATATCATTGCGATCGACTATGTTGAGGTAAAAAGTACTGCAGTTATAGATGGGAGTATTCGGGCAAAGTCGATAAGCATTCAACCGGGTGCAGTTATTAATGGATTTATTCGTATCGAAGGTAATATTGATGACCGTGATCTGATCGAGAAAATAGAGAACAGATTGCCGCCACGTATTCAGAAGGAGCCCTTTGAGCTGCCTTATATTCAGGAGGAAGAAGTCCTTCCGGACAATGAAAAGGCTGTAATAGCAATTCCGAAAAAGTCGAAATCTTCAGAAGTGATCAAGCGAAATTCTATAAATTCAGTTAAACTGAAGGTAAACAAGCCTGCTGATATTGAAGAGAGCCATCACGAATCAAGCAATAGCTGGTATTAGTTGAATCTCTCTGCTGATATTCTAATTTAACAGTCAAATTATTTGCTTCTCGCACATTTTGCCTGCTTAATTTTTAATTTTGCCATGTATTGTTGATTACATCCGGTAAAATTATGAATGAACCCCAAGGGAAAACTATTCCCTTATCCGTACTGGATCTTGTTCCTGTGTTATCAGGAAAAACCCCTGCAGAATCTTATAGAAACAGCCTTGATCTGGCGCTTGTCGCAGAACGATCAGGGTATACTCGTTATTGGATGGCAGAGCATCATAATATGGAGGGAATTGCCAGTTCGGCAACATCAGTTCTGATCTCTCACATTGCTTCCGGTACAAGATCAATCAGGGTTGGCTCGGGAGGAATCATGCTACCCAATCATTCGCCCCTGGTAATTGCTGAGCAATTCGGAACCCTGGAATCTCTTTTTCCGGGAAGAATTGATTTAGGTCTGGGACGAGCTCCGGGAACCGATCCTTTAACAGCAATGGCTCTCCGCAGAAGTGTTGATCCGGCAGGTGAAGATTTTGCCAAAAGCCTGAAAGAGCTGCAAACTTATTTATCGTCTGAGAACACCGGTGCTGCAGTGAGGGCAATTCCGGGAGAAGGTCTGAATATTCCGATATGGCTGCTGGGCTCAAGTACCTATAGTGCTCAGTTAGCAGGAATATCAGGTTTGCCTTTTGCTTTTGCAAGTCATTTTGCCCCGAATATGCTTTTTTCGGCATTGCAGGTTTACCGCGACAGTTTCAGACCATCCGAACATTTAAAGGAGCCGTATGCAATGGCCTGCGTAAATGCAATTGCTGCTGATACAGATGATGAGGCAGAATTCCTGGCCACTTCATTGTATATAAGCTTTTTGAGTGTGATTAATGGAAAACGTACGAAGATGCAGCCTCCGGTAAAAAGCATGGATAGTTTATGGAGCGAGAATGAGAAGTATGCTGTTCTTCAAATGTTGAGTTGCTCATTTATTGGTTCAGGCGAAAATGTAAGCGCCAGATTACAACAGTTTATTAATGCAACCGGTATCAATGAACTCATGATCAGTGCTCATATCTATGACCAGGAGGCAAGAAAACGTTCATATGAAATGATTGCAGAATTATGTCTGCAGTAGAATTGCTTGTATATTAGATATATAAAAACAAGTCCTTATCCTGAAATGCTCACCGAATCAACATACAAGGCTGCCTCTGCAGTAGCTTCAATTGCAGAAAGACATTTCTCTTCTCATTTGGAAGAGGCCTTATTGAATGGTGAAAAGGATCTTGCAGATGCTCCGACTGCCGGACAGATTGAAATGATGCTTGATACAGCTTTCTGGGCAAGTTTAAGAAGAGAAGAGGGGAATTCTCCAAAGATATCTCTGGCATTTCTTTCACCTGAGCAGGCCGGATCTCCTTTATGTTTTGAAAGTAAACTTGCATTTAATGCTGGGGTACTGACTAAGCTTGGTCCGGGAGTGGAGCGTCCGGGAATTCACCTCGGTGTCTGGTTTGATGATAATGGAATGTATGTTTGGGGAACAACCCATAAAATACCCAACTATTGCTTTGTGCTGGATGTTTCTGAACCGGGTTTGCTGGTTATCAAGCATCGCAGAATGAATGGCTTTGGTAAGTTTACCAATATTGTTGTTCTTATAGGCGATCAGATTAAGGTGGTAGATGAAGGCAGCAGAAATCTGCCTGACTGTCCGGTATTACTTTCATCACTGCTTGGATTTACTTCTGCATCTGAAGATAATTCGGTTAATGTTCTGATTCAGCTGGCTGCTTCCATGCGTGCTCACCGGCATGGTGGAACTTTGCTTGTGGTCCCATCAGGGACCGATCACTGGCGGAAATCTATTCTTCGTCCTGTAAAATATTCTGTTTCACCTCCTTATACCGGTTTAACCGATTTAATGAAGGAAGATCAGAGCCAATGGACTTCAACTGTTTGGCTTGGTGACCTTAACCGTGAAATTGAAATTATAGGAGGGCTCACAGCGATAGACGGAGCTACCGTGATTAGTGATAAGCATGAAGTTCTAGCCTTTGGAGCCAAAATCGGTCATATAGACGGTAATCCGCGGGTAGAGCAGATACTCCTGACTGAACCGATTATAGGTGGTGAAGGACGATTGGTTAATCCGGCGGGAAGTGGTGGTACAAGACATATATCGGCTGCGCAATTTGTTCATGATCAGAGAGATGCAATTGCTCTGGTTGCTTCGCAGGACGGAGGGTTTACAATTTTTACCTGGTCGCCCTGTGATGATATTGTGCATGCTCACAGGATTGACAGTTTGCTTCTCTGAGCAACTTTTATATTTTGTTTATTCAGCAATATAATTGTCCGGAAATCAATTGGCCGCGCAGGATAGTTATTTTACGTAAACTCGATATAACATTTTACAAACCAAATACCTGCCTGCCGGAAAACATAGCATTTTATTCCTTGTAACCTGCATTTTAGGCACAGATAGATTCAATCTATGTGGTTAAATATTAATCTTTTTAATAACCTAACATTCTATATAACGTTCTATATACAATTGATTATCAACTTGTTCCAAACGATCATTCTTAAAGTTATTACCTATTTGTTAGGCCGTTTGCGGAATTGAGAGAATCGAACTCACGTTATTTTAATTTTATTCCGGAATCTGCTGACTCAGGCAATGAAGTGTTCCGAATCCCCAGATCAGATCAATGGCACTGATAGGAATGACAGTCCTTTCAGGGAAACATTCTGCAATAATATTCAGGGCCTCGCGATCCCGAGGGTCATTAAACACAGGAACCAGTACAGATTTGTTCATGATCAGAAAATTGGCATAGCTTGCCGGTAATTGCAAACCATCAAATTCTAATTTCTGCGGCATCGGAAGACAAACAATCTTCGGGGCTTTCCCGTTTTCGAGCTTTGAGTTTTGTAAACGTTTCAGGTTTTCCTGAAGCGCCTTATAATTGTTATCCTTTGGGTCAGACTCAACTACCGTGATTATCGTGTCTTCATTTACAAAGCGGGCAAGATCGTCAATATGTCCGTGCGTATCATCTCCGGTAATCCCATCACCAAGCCATATGACATTACTGATTCCCAGATATTCCCTGAAAATTTCTTCATAGTCAGTTTTGCTGAATCCCGGATTTCTTACCTGGGTTTTCTGATCCATCAGACATTCTTCAGAGGTAAGAAGG
>Ga0208492_1000891_pt1 | contig 22127 bp, 20 predicted proteins | sample Subbioar_CSW14AB_FD_184820 | JGI IMG/M metagenome (GOLD analysis project Ga0208492, IMG submission 184820) | Serpentinite rock and fluid subsurface biosphere microbial communities from McLaughlin Reserve, California, USA - CR12Mar_CSW14AB (SPAdes) | ecosystem: Environmental > Terrestrial > Deep... | reverse complement strand
AAAAATGAACGCAGCCTTAAAACAATTGGGACCAAACGCCTGTGGTTTTGTTTCCGACGCGGGAAAGTTGACAGACGCACTCGCATTAGGAAAAAAAGTAAAAGCTTTTACAGCAGGTCTGGATATTCTGTTTGTGAATGCAGGTTACGGAAAGTTTGCAAGCATTGAAATGGTAGATGAAGCGCATTTTGACGAATTGTTTAACGTGCTTGTAAAAGGTACATTTTTTACCGTGCAACAAACACTTCCGATGCTCAATGCGGGCGGCTCGATCATCCTCAATACTTCTGTCGTTACCGGTTATGGCTCTCAGAATTTTTCTATTTACTCTGCTGCAAAATCTGCAGTACAATCTTTTATAAAAACTTTTGCTGCGGAATGTAGCTCAAAAAACATTCGCGTGAATGGAATTAGTCCTGGATACATTAAAACAAATATTTTTAATAATACTGGCTTAAGTCCTGAACAAATTCAAGGGGCTATAGGGAGCATAACACCAACCCTGCCATTTAAACGTTTTGGAAATCCTTCAGAAATCGCAAAAGCTGTAAGTTTCCTTGCCTCTGACGATGCGTCTTATATTCATGCAACAGAGATAATAGTAGATGGAGGATTGCTGAACATAAGATAAATACGGTAGAATTAAGTTTTCCTATACAAAAAGCCACAGTAAAATTTACTGTGGCTTTTTGCTTTGATCCGTTGAAAGATCAATGGAGATGGACCGTATCCCAGTATTGCTTAAGCGTCACTGTCGGTTCGTGGTTATATATTTATCCTTTAATGCAGCCTTTGTATAATATTAAGTACAAAGATCCAGGTTCAAGGGAACACTAAAAGAGGAACAAATTCTATGCCAAATAAAATTATCTTTACCTGTAAACTGAATTCTGCTACAAAATTAGAGCATTCATCTTTATTAATTCACTGTTAAATATTAATTAATTGTAATTTATGGTTTTGTGTTTTGATCGATAAAAAACTTTACAACTCTGACAACCAGTTCGCTTGTGCGGTTTAGTTAAACTAAAATTTAGAATTATTAACGCTTCTCTTATAAAAATTCTCATTTAAAAAAAATCTATGCGTAAATAAATAATGTAGAAGTTTGCGCACGAAATTACCCATGCTCAGCGATACAGAAATTAATATTATCCTTAAAGACCTGCTTGAACTTTATTATTATGATTTCACTTATTATTCACGGGAATCGTTTAAAAGGCGCATCAATCGTTTATTCAAACTTGAAAAATATCAGTCCTTCGATCAGTTCAGGACCAAATTAAGAACAGACAAAAATTACATCGATCATTTTATAGACCGCATCACCGTGAACGTAACGGAAATGTTTCGTGATCACAATTTTTTCAGAGAACTTCGTGCACAGATCCTTCCTGAGCTCGCAAGGCGGCCAGTGATCCGGGTGTGGCACGCCGGCTGCTCTACCGGTGAAGAAGTATATTCCGTTGCCATTCTTTTGCATGAGGCCGGTCTCCTCCAAAAATCAGAGATCTTCGCAACAGACATTAATCCACATGTGCTTACCAAAGCGAGACGCGGAATTTTTCCGGTAAGTTTAATGCAACTGTATGCCAAGAATTATCTCCTCGCGGGAGGAGAAAAAGATTTCACCTCTTATTACAGCACCACTCCACAGGGAGAAAAGTTTAATGACTCTTTTAGCTCGCGCATGACATTCAGTTCGCATAGCCTTGCCAGTGATGGGTACATAAACCGTTTTGATCTGATCGTTTGCCGGAATGTCCTTATTTATTTTGACAAGGAATTGCAGAACAGGGCGTTTCAATTGTTTGATGTCAGCATGGGGCCTAATTCTTTTTTAGCGTTGGGGGAAAAGGAGACAATCAAATTTTCCGGGATAGCTGCTAAGTTTAAACAACTTGGCACAGAAAAGATCTGGAAGAAGAATTAGTTTCTTGTCCTGGTTAATCCGGTTTATTCGGGGCACCCCTGCGGAGCTCATATTACCTTTTACTTTTCGTTTACAAACAGAGGCTGTTTCACCCGTTTAAAACCCAATCGTTATTCTTCCAAAATAATTTCGTGGTGCCGCGGCATTGTAATAACGATTACCGAGAGCATTGAGGTCGTTACCTAAACTGTATCTTTCATTTAGCAGGTTGTCGGCTCCTACACTCAGGTCCAGTATAAATTTATTTTTTCCCCTGAACGTCCAGCCGGCTTTTATTTGCACTAAATTATATGCAGAGGCATACTCCGAATTAAGATCATTCAAAGGAATCCGTTCAGTATAGTTATGTTGCATGAAAAGATAAAAATGCAATGGAAAATGTAATGTAATACCGGTAACAGAAACATAACGAGGAACACCGGTTAGCTCTTTACCGGAATAATTGGTAACATCTGTTTCATAGCTCCCGAATTTAAAATCGTACCAGGTAAAAGCATTTGATAGCTGTAAGTGCCTGATAAATCCTTCTTCCCTTTGTTTGATCAGGTCCATGCGGATCATGGATTCCAATCCGGGCTGATGCGTGACCCCCGCATTCATAAAATAATCCTGGCCAAGATCGTTTATGCGTTTTACAATTGCGTTGTGCAACTCGTAATAAAAAACAGAGAGGTCCCAGTATACCCTGCCAGATCTGTCTTTTAAACGAACCCCTGTTTCATAGTTCCAGCCACTCTCGGCCTGCAGAGATGTATTGACCGTGTTATCCGAAGAGCGGATCTCCTGGAGCGTTGGAGGCGAGTAACCCTTGCTGATAATTGCCCTGAAAGAAATAAAATTATTTATGACGCAAGAAGCGGCTATTCTTGGCATAAGCTCCGGAGTAATTGTTTTTTTGCGCTGATCTGTTCTAACTGGTTGCTCGTGTGTGAACAAAAGGCGGTTCGTATTATAACTTAATGACGCTTCTACGATCCATTTGTTATTAAGATCCGCGAGAAGGCGTGTAAATGCAAAACACTGCCTGACTTCCAACTGGTTGATTGCCTGTACAGTATCTTTCTTACCCTGGTTGTTGCCATAATTGCTGATCCCCGAATGCATTTCCTGGAACTCAGCGCCAAGATTCCACTTGAGCCTGACTTTTGATTCTTCGTCATTGGAAAATTCAAAATAGGAACGTGCACCTGCATTTCCCTCGTCGCGGATCTCATAATTTGTAATAAAGGGGTTTTCAAAAGAGGTCTGCGAGCCAAACACAGACAGAACGTGGCGCACCGCATCCGATATTTTTATATCATTTGTGATCCCTCCAAAAAAAGTACGGTTCCGGATCGATGCATTCTGGCCAACTGCGCCGGGGACAAATTTTGTGGCCGGACGCGCTTGCCTGGGGTTTTCTTTATATTGTGCCAGGGTCAATCCACCTGGCGTTTCATAATTTAAATCGGAATAAAAAAAGTAAACTCTTAATTGCGCTTTTTGATCATAATTTAAACGATCGCACAGCTGAATGAATTTTCTGTCCATGGTGCTGTGTTCCCGGTATCCGTCAGATCTTTGCCAGGCGGCATTAACAGCAATCGTGCCTCTTTTTAGTTTTTGCTGCACTTTGATACCCGGGTGAACCAATCCATAAGAGCCGGCTCCAATTCCCAATCTCACAAAAGATCCATCCAGGGATTTCACAAAAGGACTGATCCGTACCACACCACCTGAGTTAGCGCCGAACAAGCTGCCATCCGGGCCCTTCAGAACTTCAATGCTATTGGCACTATTCAGATCGATTAAATTGAGATAAGAATCACCACCCGCATTTGTGAGAGGAAATTCATCCAGGTAAATCTTTGTATTCCTGATCCCGAAAGGAGAACGGATCAGACTTCCCCGGATCGACAGGCGATAACTTCCCGGAGAACGTTCTTCCATACGGATACCAGGAACAGTATTTAAAACAGGAACGAAAGAATTACCGGGCTGCCTGTTTATACCTGCGCTATCGATGAGCGCTGCAGAAGCCGGAAGGCGGAGTAGGGGCCGGTCGCCCAGGTAAGAAAAGATCACCACTTCATTCAGCTGTATGGAATCCTGCTGGGAATAAAGTGACGAAATTAAAAAAAACAGAACGCCGGTGATCAGCCATTTGCTCAGATGATCCGATAAAACTTTAGTACAGGGAAAGTGGGAAAAAATGACAGATGGAAAATGGAACTTAGTAGGTCGTCCCTTTTCCTTCTTACCTCCGATAGCTACCGGGGTTACATTTAACTTATTTCCCATAACTTATCCGCCAAACAGAATTGCCGGCATCGTCTGCTACCAAAAGGGAACCATCATTCATTACCGCAACTCCAACAGGACGTCCCCTTACTTCATTTTTGGTTTCATCTTTCATAAAGCCGGTTAAAAAATCTTCCGGCTTCCCGGCTTTTTTTCCTTCGAAAGGTACAAAAACTACTTTATACCCTGAAGGAATTGCTCTGTTCCAGGAACCATGTTGTCCGATAAAAGCTCCGTTCATATATTTTGCGGGAAATTCCTTTTTTGTGTAAAATGCCAGGCCAAGGGAAGCGGTATGCGAGCCCAGGTCTACTTCCGGGATAATTGCTTTATTCACAAGATCCGGTCGTTGCTCTTCTGCTTTGATCCTGGGATCTGGATTGGCTCCCCAATATGAATAAGGCCAGCCATAAAATCCGCCTTCCTTTACACTTGTTAAATAATCGGGAACCAGGTCATCGCCTAATTCATCACGCTCGTTAACGGTGGTCCACAAAATATTTGTGCCGGGCTGCCAGTCCATACCCACCGGGTTACGCAAACCAAAACCATACACTTTTATTCCTGTTCCGTCCGGATTAATTTCTATGATCCGCGCGCGGTTTTCTTCCTTGTCCATTCCGTTTTCTCCAACATCACTTGCCGAGCCAATTGCAACATATAATTTTGTTCCTGCTTTATTCGCGATTATGTTTTTTGTCCAGTGCCTTTCTCCTGCAGGAAGTTCCAGGATCTTTTCTCCTTTGGATGTAATGGTGGTTTCACCTTCTTTATAGGGATACCGCCACACCGCATCGGTACAGGCGACATAAAAATAATTCTTCAACGCTACCATTCCGAAAGGAAGGTTAAGGTTTGTGAGAAAAACCGTTTGTATATCCGGGGTACCATTTTTGTCGACATCCCGTAATAAAACAATACGGCGCATGTCTCCGCTTTTGCTTTCAGATTTGTTAGCCCCTACGATTACCGCTCCCACTTTCAGCAAACCTTTGTGCTCACTTTTTGTTTCCGCAACAAGCACATCGCCATTGGGTAAAACATAGATCCAGCGAGGATTATTATAACCTTCGCCAAACCTTGTCACTATAAAGCCATCGGGCGCTTTCGGTGTAGAATTGTTTTCCCACCCGGTTACTTCTGAAAAATTGCGGCTGGATTTTGTTGTGTATGGAGCCGGCAAATCAGTTCTTTTGTTCTCTTTCACAGAAATATCTTTCTGAGCGTGAACATCGAATGCTAAAACTATTAAAAAAATACAAGCAGGGAAAAGCGAGAGGTTTTTCATGAAAAGAGTTTTTCCTTTACAAGAAAAAAATGTGCCACAGAGAAATCCTGTAAAAAAATGAACCTCACAGGATTCAACGCTGCCAGCCATAAAACCCTGTCTGGGTTATATTCCAAAAAAGTTGACCGACACCTAGAGCAGATCGTTCGCCAGGTTCGCCAGGGCGCTACGCTCGCCTTTTTCAAGCGTGATGTGTGCATAAAGCGGCTGTCCTTTTACTTTATCTATCAGGTAACTTAAGCCGTTACTTTGAGAATCCAGGTAGGGGGTATCGATCTGGTGAATGTCACCTGTAAAAATAATTTTAGTATTCTCACCAGCCCGGGTAATAATTGTTTTTACCTCATGCGGCGTTAAGTTCTGCGCTTCGTCTACGATAAAAAAAACATTACTGAGACTTCTCCCCCGGATATAGGCCAGCGGGCAAACGACCAGCTTCTGGGCTTCCACCATTTCATTCAGCTGTTTGTGTTCTTTGTCTTTTTCGCTAAAAAGGCTGCGGATATATTTCAGGTTATCCCAGAGCGGTTCCATGTAAGGATTTAATTTACTATTCACATCCCCTGGTAAATAACCGATGTCTTTATTGCTCAATGGTACTACCGGGCGTGCGAGGTAGATCTGGTGATAATTCCTTCTTAATTCCAAAGCGCCTGCAAGTGAAAGCAGGGTTTTTCCTGTCCCCGCTACACCCTGAATAGTGACCAGTTTAATATCCGGATTCATGATCGCATCCAGAGCAAAGGCCTGTTCCGCATTTTTAGGGATCACGCCAAAGGCAGCAGTTTTTATGACCCGCTGCATAGTGTCGTCTTCCTGGTTATAACGCGCCAGCACACTTTGCGACCCATTCTTCAGAACATAATAATGATTGGGCATGCTGCTTTTTTTCAAAATAGGCTTAGCCGGACAATTCCCCTTGTTATAAATAGCTGTGATCTGTTCATTCGTAGCCTTTACATTTTCAGTGTTACCAGTATACAACTCTTCCACCGATTTAATTTTACCGGTTTCATAATCTTCAGCCAGAAGATTAAGGCTCTTGGCCTTGATACGCAGGTTTACATCCTTGGTTACAAGAATTACCTTGCGCCCGGGATGTGTATCTGAAACATATAAAGCTGTATTTAAGATCCGGTGGTCGGCTTTGCGGTCATCGAAGATCTTTTCCGCGTTTACCTTAGAGGAACTGTTAAGCTCAATTTTAAACTTACCGCGGGTTGGGCCATTAATAGCAGTCCAGTTCTGTAAACTTTCCTGGGCATGCTTATCAATATATCTCGTGAATTCGCGGGCGGAGTAATTTTTTGTATCGTTGCCCTTCTTAAAGTTATCCAACTCTTCAAGAACCGTAATCGGGATCACCACATCGTGTTCTGCAAAATTCCGCATTGCAGTGTGATCGTAAATAATAACAGAGGTATCCAGCACAAAAATTTTTCGCTCACCGATACTTGTTTTGCCTGCACGTTTAGCCATAGAAATAAATTAAATAACTTGTGATAAATCTAGAAATAGAGAATTGCTTTTTTTGTTAAGACCCAAATTGATTTGAACAGTACACTGTTTATTCTATCAGAATGGTTATTAGACGTTTACCATAATTGCCGAAGGAGGGGGAGAAAGAATAAATCATAAGTGTAGAGTTTGATTTTTACCAATGTAGACTAATAACGAAATACATGCAGAAATTATTATTAACAGATTATTAAGAGCATTGATTTTAATTCTGCTCTTTGACGCTGAAAGATTGTTATTTTTACGCCCGTCAATTTTGACTTGCAACTATGATAAAAAACAACTGGACTAAAAACGAAATTTCCGCGATCTATAACCGCCCCCTTCTTGATCTTATTTTTGAAGCTGCCAGCGTTCATCGTGAAAACAATGATTATGCGGAAGTGCAGATCAGTTCCCTGATCTCAATTAAAACGGGAGGCTGCCCCGAAGATTGCTCCTATTGCCCCCAGGCAGCCAGGTATTCCACCGATGTGAATGTGCATGGCATGATGAAACTGGAAGAAGTGACCAGAGCTGCGCAGGCTGCAAAAGACGGAGGTTCCTCCCGCCTGTGTATGGGGGCCGCCTGGCGTGAGGTTCGTGATAACCGTGATTTTGACAAAGTGCTTGAAATGGTGAAAACCGTGAACGGCATGGACATGGAAGTATGCTGCACACTCGGCATGCTGACATATGAACAGGCTCAAAAATTAAAAGATGCGGGCCTTTTCGCGTACAATCATAACATTGATACTTCTGAGGAACATTACAAAAATGTAATTACAACACGTAGTTACGACGACAGGTTAAAGACAATTGAAAATGTGCGCAAGGCTGATCTTACAGTTTGTTCGGGTGGCATTGTCGGTCTTGGCGAAACCGTTGAAGACCGCATCGGCATGTTGCATTTGCTCGCAACCTTGCCTAAACACCCGGAGTCAGTTCCTATAAATGCTTTGGTTCCGGTGAAAGGTACCCCGCTTGAAAACCAGGCACGGGTCTCTATCTGGGATATGCTGCGCATGATCGCTACTGCCAGGATCATCATGCCAAAAACCGTGGTGCGTTTGTCCGCCGGAAGGCTGGAAATGTCAGTTCCCGAGCAGGCATTGTGTTTTATGGCCGGAGCAAATTCTATTTTTGCCGGCGATAAATTACTTACTACCCCAAACCCTACTACTTCTGATGACATGCAGATGTTTGAAATTCTTGGTTTGCATGCGAGGAAGGCCTTTAAAGGTACGCCGCGCGAAATTGAAAAAAATGTTCCCGTAAATCAATAAGACCTTGTTTTGAAAAATGGACACTGTATTTAAAACGGCAACCGGTAAATTACAGGAGGTGCTTGACAAAAGAAAAGAAGAAGTCCTGTATCGGTCTTTACAGATCAATGAAGATCTGATCGATTTTTGTTCGAACGATTACCTGAGTTTTGCGCGTTCCGGAAAGATCCGGGAAGCTGTAGAACAGAGCTTGCACAGATCTTCTTATTTATCGGGATCAACCGGCTCGCGTTCTATTTCAGGGAACACGTTTCTCGCAGAGTCCATTGAAAAAAAGATCGCTGCGTTTCACCATGCTGAAGCCGGCTTAATTTTTAATTCCGGGTATGATGCCAACGTAGGTTTGTTTTCCTGCATAGCCACAAAGGGAGATACCATCATTTGCGATGAGTTGATCCATGCCAGCATCATCGATGGCTGCCGCTTAAGCCACGCATCGCGTTATCGCTTTCTGCACAACGATCTTAAGGACCTTGAAAAAAAATTATGCCAGGCCAGCGGAACAATTTTTGTTGCGGTGGAATCTATTTATTCTATGGATGGCGATGCCGCAGACCTGGAAGGAATTGCAGATCTCTGCGATAAATATAACGCCAACCTTATAGTTGATGAAGCTCATTCCACAGGAGTATTCGGAACAAACGGAAGGGGGCTTGTAAATGAATTCGGGCTTGAGAAGAGGGTCTTTGCGCGCGTTCATACTTTTGGAAAGGCGCTTGGCTGTCATGGCGCCATAATACTGGGGAGTGAAACACTTCGTAATTACCTCATCAACTTCGCCCGCTCCTTTATTTTTACAACGGCTCTGCCGGCCGCCTCCCTTATTAATATTCAGCATGCCTATGAGGCGCTTGCAGAAAAAGATTTTGTCAATTCCCGTTTGCATGACCTGATTTGCCGTTTTAAAAAGACTATCCGGTTGCCGGAAGGAATTTATCTTATTGAAAGCAATAGTCCCATTCAAAGCATAGTAATTAAAGGCAATGAAAAAACACGCGCCGTATCCAGAGAGCTTCAGCAAAAAGGCTTTGACGTGCGCGCCATTCTGAGTCCCTCTGTTCCGGCAGGAAAAGAACGCCTTCGGATCAGTCTCCATCTTCATAACACTGAAAAGGAAATAGACGCGCTAGCTGAGGCGCTCGTTAGCATTTTAAACGCATGAGAACGATTGTAGTTGCCGGTATAGGAACAGGTGTAGGTAAAACAGTGGTTTCTGCCATTCTTGTTGAGGCGCTGAACGCTGACTACTGGAAACCTATCCAGGCAGGCGATCTTGAAAAAAGCGACACATTAATTGTTCAGGACCTGGTAAGCAATACTCAATCCGTTTTCCATAAAGAGACTTATCACCTGAGTAATGCGATGTCACCGCACGCCGCTTCAAAACTAGATGGGATCGAAATAAAATCAGAGCACCTTACTCTTCCAAAAACAGAAAATATACTCATTGTGGAATTAGCCGGTGGCTTAATGGTTCCCTTAAATTCAGAAGAACTGAATCTTGATCTTTTAAAAACATGGAAGACCCCGGTTGTACTGGTTTCTAAAAACTATTTGGGAAGTATCAATCATACTTTATTGTCGCTTGAAGCTCTGAGAGCTAATAACATTGCCGTTGCAGGGATCATTTTTAACGGAGAACACAACCGCGAAACCGAAGAATTGATCCTGAACTATACTAAAGTGAAGTTTTTAGGGCGTGTGCCTGAACTTCACGAATTAACTAAAAATCAAATTAAAAAGATAGCAGAGAATTTAAAAGTAAATTTTCAGGATCTGCATGGTTTATATGAAAATCAGTCAGCACGTTAAAGGATCCGTGAGTCAGGCGAAAAGTCAGAATGTCGAGGTCACTTGTACAGAGATCTGTCGGAAATTGTTAGACTTAAAACTATATTTTGATGATCCTTCAATAGTGACAGATAATGATAACACGCATTGTCCCGGAAGGACAAAACATCTTTTAGAAAAAAATTTAAACACGAACACGGCCCCGGTAGGGCCGGACACATGGATTTGTTTTGCCCCTCCTGGGCAATGTTATAATCTGGTACTATTTTCAAAATGTTTGATCCCTCCGGGACCGGCTAATGTCATGCTGAGCGGAGTTGAAGCGTACATACAGAGAAATAAATATCAGCAGACACCTTTCGCTTCCCTTAAGGGCGACTGCTTATATAAACCATCCCGATCATGTCTTTAACCACCCGTGACGCCAGCGTTATCTGGCATCCATACACACAAATGAAGACTGCGCAAACCCCGGTCCCCATCGTAAGAGGGGAGGGGGTGTATTTGTTTGATGAAAACGGTAACAAATACATGGATGCTGTTTCTTCCTGGTGGGTAAATCTTCATGGACATGCCCATCCCTACATTGCGGAAAAAGTATCGGAGCAATTAAGGATCCTGGAACATGTGATATTTGCGGGCTTTACACATGAGCCCGCCGTAAGGCTTGCTGAAAGATTGCTCGCGGTGCTTCCCGGGAGCCAATCGAAAATTTTCTATACAGATAACGGTTCAACTGCCGTAGAAGTAGCCTTAAAGATGGCGATCCAGTACTGGCACAACCAGGGACAACAAAAAAACAAGATCGTTGTATTTGAACATGCTTACCACGGCGACACTTTTGGATCAATGTCGGTTAGCGCCCGCAGTGCTTTTACAGCTGCCTTTGACTCCCTGTTGTTTGACGTTATTCAAATTCCACTACCTCTGCCCGGAAAAGAAAAAGAAAGTCTTGACGCCTTAAATAAAGAAATAAAAAAACAAGGCGAACGTATTGCCGCTTTTATCTTTGAGCCTCTTGTGCTGGGTGCCGGAGGCATGCTGATGTACGAAGCGGACGCGCTCGACCGTTTATTGGAAGTGTGTAAACGACATTCTGTTTTGTGTATTGCAGATGAAGTCATGACGGGTTTTGGCCGTACCGGGAAATTATTTGCCTGCGATCATTTAAAACAAGAGCCGGATATTATTTGTCTCTCCAAGGGAATTACCGGCGGAACAATGGCTTTGGGAGCAACCGCCTGTACCGAAAAAATATACAAAGCGTTTTTGTCGGATGATAAATTAAAAACCTTGTTTCACGGGCATTCTTATACTGCCAACCCATTAGCCTGCACGGCGGGTCTGGCCAGTCTGGATCTTTTGCTTTCAGAAGAAACTCAACGCGCAATACAACAGATCACAGAACAGCATAAAACTTTCGCTAAAAAATTAGTAGGTTATTCCTCCATAGAAAATGTTCGTTGCATGGGAACTATTCTGGCCTTTGATATTAAAACCAGAGAAGGTGTTTCTTATTTTAATTCAGTCCGCGACGAGCTCTATCGTTTTTTCCTGGAAAATGGGATCATTCTGCGACCGCTGGGGAATACATTATATATTATGCCGCCGTATTGCATAAGCGAAGAAGAGTTGGAGTTTGTTTACAGGATGATTGAAAATAAATTCTCTAAGAATAGTTAAACAAAAAGCCCCGGTCTTCTGACCAGGGCTGTAAAAAGTATTCGTTTTTAATTTGTACTATTCGTAGATTATTATTGCGCCTCTAATTGTTTTCCTAAACGCTTACGGGTATTTTCATCCAGATGGATCTTCCGTAAACGAATGAAGCTTGGTGTGATCTCCACGTATTCATCACGCTGGATGTATTCCATAGACTCCTCCAGGCTGAATTTTATTTTTGGAACGATCCGCATTTTCTCATCCGTTCCGGATGCGCGCATGTTCGTTAATTGTTTTTCAGTACACACGTTTACTACCAGATCGTCAGGACGAATATGTTCCCCGATGATCATGCCCGGATAAATTTCTTCACCAGCTTCGATAAAGAATTTACCGCGATCCTGTAATTTATCAATCGAATAAGCCACCGCGGTTCCTTTATCCTTGCTGATCAACACCCCTGCAATACGGCTTGGAATATTTCCTTTCCATGGTTCGTAAGCCTTAAACCGGTGCGCCATAATCGCTTCACCAGCTGTGGCAGTCAATACGTTGTTACGTAAACCAATAATTCCACGCGAAGGAATTTCAAATTCCATATGAATCAAATCGCCTTTAGGCTGCATGATCAGCATGTCACCTTTACGCTGGCTCACCAGGTCAATTACCTTAGAAGAAGATTCTTCAGGAACGTCCACTGTTAACACCTCGATCGGCTCGCATTTCACACCATCAATTTCTTTGATGATCACTTGTGGCTGACCTAATTGCAGCTCATATCCTTCACGACGCATGGTCTCGATCAATACGGATAAGTGAAGGATCCCGCGCCCGAATACCAGGTAAGAATCAGGTGAGCTGGTTTCTTCGATGCGCATGGCAAGATTTTTCTCGAGCTCTTTATATAAACGATCGCGCAGGTGACGGGATGTAACGAATTTACCATCCTTACCAAAGAACGGAGAGTTGTTAATGGTAAATAACATGCTCATGGTTGGCTCATCAATGTGCATTTGCGGCATGCCTTCCGGATTTTCAAAATCTGCAATGGTATCGCCGATCTCAAACCCTTCAATTCCTGTAAAAGCACAGATGTCACCGGTTTGCACTTCAGTTACTTTTACTTTACCTAAACCGTCAAAAATAAATAATTCTTTAATACGCGATTTTTGAATACGTCCGTCTCGTTTTACGACGCTTACCGGCATATTTTCCTTGATAATTCCACGGTATACACGTCCTACGGCAATACGGCCAATAAAAGAAGAGTAATCCAGTGAAGTAATTTGTATTTGCAAAGTTCCCTGGCGTTCAGGCGCGGTAGGGATCTTTTCTAAAATAGTATCTAATAAATACGTAATGTCAGTTGTAGGATTTTTCCAGTCCGGACCCATCCAGCCTTGTTTACTTGAACCATAAACGGTAGGGAAATCCAGCTGGTCTTCGTTAGCGCCCAGGTTAAAGAACAGATCAAATACTCCATCGTGCACTTCATCAGGACGGCAATTCGGCTTATCCACTTTATTGATGACCAGTAGAGCTTTTTTTCCTGCTTCGATCGCTTTCTGAAGTACAAAACGCGTCTGCGGCATTGGTCCTTCAAAAGCATCCACCAATAAGATCACGCCATCTGCCATGTTCATCACACGCTCTACCTCACCTCCAAAATCGGCGTGACCCGGGGTGTCTATAATGTTGATCTTCGTTCCTTTATATTGAACAGAAACGTTCTTCGCCAAAATGGTGATGCCACGCTCGCGTTCTAAGTCATTATTATCTAAGATTAACTCTCCGGTTTTTTGATTGTCACGGAATAAATTACAGGTATGTAAAATTTTATCTACCAGGGTCGTTTTACCGTGGTCAACGTGGGCAATGATAGCGATGTTTCTGATTATGGACATTTATTATTTTTTTAAGGGGGCAAAGATAGGGATATTTTAGCAATAATCCTCATTTATAGCGACTTATCGGTTAAAATTCGATCAAAAAAGCGTTAAATAATGGTTAACAGGAGATTTTTTGTTCCAGGTTTCTCTGTTTCTCCTTGTGATGCTAAATACAAAAAGCCAATTCCAGAATAGAAATGGCTCTTTACACTTAAAAAAAATAAGTTTTATTATTGTTGTACTACGTCGGATTTCGTGGTGTACAATAAAGCAACAAGGTCATCTACCAGCGCTTTATTATTTGTAGTAGTTACGCCATTCTTGGCAAGCGCCGTACCAATATCCCCCACAAATTTATCGAAATCGGCGGCGTTTGCTTTTTTGCCCATGCGGTTATTCTTTGCCGGGTCATGTGCATCTTTCATAGATAATCCCTTATAGGCATAGGCAGTATTTTTAGCGTCTGTTGCCGAACATAAAAAATCCGTGAAGTTTTTACTTAACGCTGCAAAACCAGTGGTGTTATTCGCGCTAACTTCTCCCAACAAAACTCCGAAATAAGGCGTCATGGTGGGATCTCCGGCAATGACATAAATGGCGCTATCCACAACGGAACGTAGTGTTAAACGGCCCTGCTCTATCATTGTGCCAGGGTTTTTGGGATCAGCAACAGAAGTTGTACCCCCTACGCGTTCATAAAGCGTTGGGGTTGGTGCCGGTGTTGGCGCGGGCGTCACTTCGGGCTCCGGATCTTTTTCATCTTTCTTACACGAGGTATGGAAGATGCTGGCCCCGGCCAGTAACAAAACGGGGATCATGAGTGATTTTTTCATAGTTGTATTTTTTGTTAGGTTTATTTTTAGTTAAGGAGTTTATAGATATAAGCTGTAATGCGGTATACAAAGGAACTCCGGTCTTTACCGGCCATCGGACAACTGTTGGTCTTCATATCTTCATCTGGTACAAATTTTTCCGCTTTGTAATGACCCTGGTACATTAATTGTTGAAAGACGTTATCAGAGGTTTGTTTTCCAAGAAGGAATCCATATACTAAAATCCCATCCTGAAGATTAAACATGGTGTTTTGTACGCCGGGCAATGAAGCGACAAAATGCCTTATCTTGGCCGCCTCGGAAGAATCAATTGTTTGTTTAAAATCGACGCGGGCAAGCTGAAGATTGTTGTTGTCATAGTTCACCGGTTTTGTAACCATGTAAATATGGACCATAAGAACTGCAAATAAAATCATGATAACAGCTGAAAAGATGAGAACATACTTTTTTAGTTTTTTTGCTGGTGACGACTTTTCCATGACAGTGTTTTCAGCATATACTAAGCGAAATGGATTTTGGATTTAAGATTTAAAGAAATATTTTGAAAAAAATGAAATTGCATAAATCCAAATTTTCAAAACTTCCGTAAGTGTAGTCAAACCTTTAAAACTAAAAACATGAAAAAAATAATTCTGGCCGCGGCTCTTTTTACACTGGGCTTTGGCATGCAGGCAAAAACAAATGCTCCTGAATCAGTAACTGTAACATTTAATGAACCTAAATGGATGAAGTCCGAAACGGGGACCTGGATGGGCGCGAATAAAACCTGGTACAAATTAAATACTAAAGACGCGAGTGTATGGATGTCGAAAGACGGAAAACAATGGGATGCTGTAAAAGACGGGATGTGGCAGGACAAAGATGGAAAATGGCTGAAGATCGTTGATAAAGATCTTAAATGGAGCGCGGACGGCGGAAAAACATGGGCGACCGTTCCGGAATGGAAATGGCAGGGAGCTGATGGAAAATGGAATAAGTTTGATAAAGACTGGAGTCTTTGGGTGGCTTAATAAAGAGCATTTTTTCATCCTGATATGTTGGGCGCCTCCCCCATGGAGCGAAAACCACCACAACATCCAACACTGTTTTTCCGCTTCATAAGGGGCGGGCTGTCGCGACTCGCTGGGCGAGGTTTACACTCGCCCGAGCTCAAACAATCGCTCCATCCCTGGCGCGGGATTCCGTTCGACAACCTTAATCAGATTAAAAAAATAAAAAACAGCCGCCTGTAATAGAAAGCGGCTGTTTTTTTGTATTAATACAATTCGTATATTTCTAAAACTTTTGGCGACTAAACAAACATACACGCAGGATGAACTGATCATTCTAATAAGGGAAAAGAACCAGAAAGCATTTTCTTATTTGTATGACAATTATTCACAGGCTCTTTTTGGCGTGATAAACGGCATAATAAATAATGTGGAAGAGTCGGAAGATGTGCTGCAAAAAACGTTTCTCAAGATCTGGAATAATTTTTCGACCTACGATTCTGAAAAAGGAAGGTTGTATACATGGATGCTGAATATTGGCCGGAACCTTGCTATTGACAGCACCCGCTCGAAACATGAAAAGATAAGGTCCAAAATCCAAAGCACTTCTGAAAGCGTATATAAATTTGAAAATAATCTTCGCGCTGAGGACAATAAATACGACAGCATAGGACTAAGCGCCATATTAAATACATTAAAAGAAGAGCATAAGTCAATTATAGACCTGGCTTATTTTGAAGGTTACACACAGGAAGAAATCTCTAAAAAACTGAATTTACCGCTTGGCACGGTAAAAACAAAAGTCAGACAGGCCCTGCTCAAATTGAGAGAACTATCCAAAAAAGAAATTATAAGTTGAACAGTAAAGAAGTCATATCGTCGGGTTTATTAGAGAGCTATGTTCTTGGAACCGCCAGCGCTGAAGAAACAGCACTGGTGAACAGGTTATGCAGGGAACACCCGGAACTTGTAAAAGAAATTGAGGCGATCGAAGAAAGCCTTATTCATTTCTCCAGCCAGGTTTCACCGTCGCTTAATAAAGCGCTCAAGGATAAAATAGCTTCCGGGCTTACGTTTGACGCGGAAGAATCTCCTGTTGCAAAAGTTATTTCTATTAAAAATGAAACGGAAGGGCGGCTGACCATTTACAAATTAGGGATTGCCGCGAGTTTGCTTTTATTTCTCACCAGCCTGATGTATAACGTACAGCTTAATCATAAGCTGAGCAGGGTAAGCGGAGAACTGGCCGAATTAAATGCGGCAAAGTCTTACTTGGCCGAAGAACTAAAAGTACAGCAGGCTTCTTTAAAGACCATGGTTTCGGAGATACAGATCCTTGCCGATCCAAAGGTTAAGACCATTGCCCTGAACGGCATGAACGTGCTCGAAAAAAAATCTGCCATGATCCACATGAACATGGAAACCAGCGAGGTTTATTTTAACGCGAGCGCTTTGCCTGCCGCACCAACAGCCAAACAATACCAGCTATGGGCCATCGTGGATGGCAAACCGGTTGATGCCGGCATGATCGACATGAACAGCACCGCGTCTGTATTTCAGAAAATGAAATCTATTAAAGGCGCGCAGGCTTTTGCGGTTACGATTGAAAATATGGGAGGCAGTCCTGTTCCGACAATGGAGACGATGTGTCTGCTGGGGAATGTTTAGATGTGTGTTTTATTTTTCAAGGGGAGAGATCTCAGGAGAAATAAAGTTCACAGAGACTGCTGATCTTAAAATTAATTTATTCCTTTTCTCCGTGGCCTCACTTTTCCTTCTGACTCTGTGTTAAAAAGATCCTCTCGTATCTCCGACAAATCTTAGTTAATTCCAGTATCCATAACCTACGAAATTAAGATGCACATAGCGGATACATGTATATGGGGACAAACCTGTGTTTACCATTTATACTCCTTCACCACATCTACAAACAATTTTACTTTTTGTTTGTCGAGGTCAGGATAAAGTCCATGTCCGAGGTTGCAGATATAGCGGTCTTTGCCGAACGCTTTTAACATGGCATGCGCTTCGGAAATAATTTTTTTCTCATCGGCATATAACAAACAGGGGTCCGCATTTCCCTGGAGGGTCTTGCTTCCCGCTTGTGCCCTTGCGGTTTCGGGATCCATGGTCCAATCCAGACCTATAGAGCTACAGGAAGTCTCAGAAATTTTCTTTACAGCATAATGCGCATCTTTAGCAAACACCGTTACCGGCACCAACGGAGAAAGCGCGTCGCATATTTTAGAAATGTATTTTAAAGAAAACTCATAATACATAGTTTCGCTCAAAACACCCGCCCAGGAATCGAAGATCTGCAAAAGGTCCGCCCCGGCTGCCACCTGGCCTTTCAGGTAGTTGATGGTGCTTTGCGTTATTTTTTCGAGGAGCCGGTGTGCCTCTTCCGGCTGAGTATATAAAAATTGTTTTGCCTTGCTGAACGTTTTACTTCCGCTTCCTTCGGTCATATAGGCAAATAGCGTCCAGGGCGCGCCGGCAAAGCCAATGAGCGGCACCCGGTTGTGGAGTTCTTTTTTTGTCAATTGAAGCGCCTTCATCACATAGTTAAGGTCTTCCGCTTCCGCGATCTTCAATTTATCAATATCCACTTTGTTTTTAACTGTATTCTCAAACCAGGGGCCTTTTGCTTCGATCATCTGGTAAGGAAGGCCCATTGCCTCGGGGATCACAAGGATATCACTGAAAATAATGGCCGCGTCCACACCCAGAATGTCTACGGGCTGGATGGTGACCTCACAGGATAATTCAGGGTTCTTTACAAAATCTATAAAATTTTTCGCGCGTGCGCGGGTTGCGCGGTATTCCGGCAGCACCCTGCCCGCCTGGCGCATCAGCCATATAGGCGCGCGTTCCACTTCCAGTCCTTTGGCTGCCCGAATGAGCAAGTCGTTTTTTAACATTGCGCAAAGTTACACCGTAATTTTTCATTACAGAAATAAAAAAGTGCCCGCCACTTATACATTTTAGGGATTTTTTTATAGGATTTTAGACGTATATTGTGTTTCCTTAAATCAACACACATGAAAAAAAGTATCCTTGCTTTTCTTATTTTTTTAAGCACCTGTATACAAGCCCAGCAACATAGCTGTTCAAAGATGAAGCAGGCCTCTGTTGCCCGCCAGATAAACCTGCAGGCACAAATGACCTCTCAAAGTACGCAGATCCCGCATGAACTGGAATATGATGTAAAATTCGTACACCTCGACCTGAAGGTGGAGCGCACGAATAAATTTATCAGCGGCGGGGTTAAAACAGTTGCCACAGTGACCGCGGCGGTGCTGGATACATTCATGACCTTGTTGCACCAGAACCACATTGTTGATTCTGTACGCTTTAATGGCGCTCTTTTATCTGTGATCAGGCAGGATAGTATTGTTAAAGCAGGACTCCCGACCTCGCTTCCTAACGGAACCTCGTTTACCGCAACTGTATATTATCACGGCACGCCGCCTAATGGTGGTTCGGCCATTGGCAGCGGGTTCAGCAATGCCACGTCTCCCTCCTGGGGAAACCAGGCCACCTGGAGCCTGAGTGAAAGTTTTGTGGCCTATCACTGGTGGCCGTGTAAACAGAGCCTGACCGACAAGATCGATTCTTCCTGGGTATATGTCACAACAGACTCACTCAATAAAGCAGGATCTAACGGGGTGCTTGAAAATGTAGTAGTGGTTGGTAATAAAAAACGTTACGAATGGAAATCAAGAAAACCTATTGATTATTACCTGATCTCGGTTGCCGTTGCAAAATACAAAGAATACAGGTTGTATGCCAAACCGCTGTACCTGGTGAACGATTCCATCCTGATCCAGAACTATATTTACGACGCGGCGATAAACAGCCCGAACTTTATTTCCGGTCAAAAGGTGGAACTGGACAAAATGCCGCAGGTCTTGGAATTTGAAAGCCTGATGTACGGCATGTACCCATTTTATAAAGAAAAGTATGGACATTGCATGGCGCCACTGGGCGGAGGAATGGAGCACCAGACCATGAGCACGGTGGGTTTCTTTGATTATTATGTGAACGCCCATGAATTGGGCCACCAATGGTGGGGAGATAACGTTACCTGCAAAACCTGGGGCGATATCTGGATCAACGAAGGATTTGCGTCATACACGGAACATTTAGTGGCGCAATACCTGGATGCGGGCAATTTTGCCACTAACTTAAATGCGGCGCATCAAAGCGTGATGAGCGCCCCCGACGGAAGCATTTTCTTTACCGGCCAGGATACGCTTGACTCCGGCAGGATCTTCGACTCCCGCTTAACCTATGACAAAGGCGGCGCGATCATCCACTCCTTAAGGTTCCTGACGAACAATGACTCGGCCTGGTTTAACACGCTACGCGGTTTCCAGAACACGTATCAGAACAGCACAGCTTCCACTATGGATTTTCAAAACTATTACCAGGCACAAACAGGTATTAATCCCACACAGTTTTTTAATCAGTGGTATTATGGTGAAGGATATCCAACGTTTAATGTAAAATATAATTATACAGGAACCCAGTGCATCATCAAGAATACACAGTCTGTAAGCGCGCCCGCTATTACACCTTTATTTATTACGCCGCTTGAATACAGGATCAGCCGGATTGGCCACGCAGATACCACCATACGTGTGATGCACAGCAACAGTGTGGAAATTTACACGATAAGCCTCAGCGGCACGGTTTCCAGCATGGCAGTTGATCCAAAGAACTGGCTTATTAATAAAACAGTGGGGCCAACACGCGATGCAACACTTGGCATTACAATAGTAGATCCGCCACCGACAAATACCACGAGCATTACCGAATCAGAGAAGTACGAAGAGCTCAAGATCGGACCTAATCCTACAAAAGGCCCGCTTGTGATCACAAATCCTTTAAACGCAGGAGGCAGCATCAAAGTATTTGACCTGAACGGGAAATTCCTTTTTGAAAAAACACTGGTGAAAGAAAACACAGTGGAACTCAGTAATTATGCAGCGGGCGTTTACCTGGTAAAAATCTATGATGCAGAGAACAAGGAGAGGCTTTCGCAGAAGGTGATACGGGAATAAATAAACTACCCCGCCATGCTCCGTAGCTGAAGCTATGAAGATAAGCGACAAGTGGACGGTATCACTGTGTTAAGGTAAGGCGGATCCGATAGAAATCTATCGGATCTGCGTCAAAAAGCTGAAACAACCCTCTGGTAAAAAGACCCTTTTCTTTTCTTTTGCCACAAAGCGGGGGGAGTTAAACCCAGATTCCGGGGCTTCGCTCGGGATCCCACGCCAGCCGGCAGGCAGGAATTCGACTACGTGATGTCACTGCGTTCGCCGTAGCAGGCTTGTAAAATATATTGAAGATGGATGTAGCGGATTTGCTATAGAAGATAAGTCTTACGAAACGACAGATCCTTCGACCGGACTGCCTAGATTTATTAATGTCGGAGAAAAGATGATTTGTGCAACAGTGACATTTGCCGATGACATAGAGGAAATAAAGGAAGCAAGGGACATCGGAGGAAAAGACAATTTGTATGTCATAGCGACTCCGGGAGATGGAGATTTGGAATATAGAGGTAGAGTCTTGAAAGGAGCTGATGGGACAGGAGAAGGTAATTTGGGCTCCAATTCACTTATGTATGCAACCGGATCAGCACATAGACGAGCTGCCCATGAATCGTTTCATGGTCTGGGCATAGACCATGATGATATGCCAACAGATAATAACACTGGTGACTATAAAACATTTAAAAACATGGGAACGGGGTATGATGATCGAGAAAAAGTTGGAGAGATGAGAAATAGATTGATTAGATTTGAAAGAATCAAAAGAACAGACGGAAAAAAATGAAAAACTGCTTAATTATAGTTTTGACTTTTTGCATGAAGAGTATTCTAACTTCTCAGAATAGTGTGCGAATAAATGTCTTTATTTTAGGGGAGTTTTGTAAGAATGAAAAATACGCTATTGAGTACAATGCTGAAAGAATTCATTCATTCAAACCGGAGAGATTTGATCTATATTCATTTTATTTAGATATAGATACTACCGTTATAAAAAATTATACTTATTTGCCTTTAATAGTGATTAAGATTGGAAAACATCATGTTGGAGAAGATACCAAATTAAATGTTATTTGGGAGCCTAATAAAACTATACTTTTGATCGAAAGAAATTTCAGGTTAAAGGACAAGTATGCGTTTTCATATAGGTGGCTAGACAGAAAGCGTGATATTGGTATTTTAGCCGAAGTATATGACGAATTCATGCATCCAGAGTTGTTTCACCGAAAACCTAACAAATAACTTCTCTCCGCTCTTCAGGATTTGCAATCCTGAAGAAAACTGAATATAGAGCAGAATCGCAGATCCTGCTCTGCTCAGCTTTGTGCTAAGAAACTAAAATAGAAAGCCGTGAGAACGAAATAATTTACGAGGAAATAACGTGCACGAATAGTTACTACACCGCATTGAACTATTCGTCGAAATTCTAAAAAAACAACTTTATTTAAATAAAATAGTTGATACTTTAGCGAGGTAATATAATTATTAGTTACACACACTATTCCCAACATCATATGCGCTTATTCAAAAAAATGGGTCAGGTATAAAAGTTGGGGAGTAATCTAAAAAGCTCTATTTTAGATGAAAAAGTTATAGAAGCCATCGATCATAAATTATTA
>Ga0208492_1000890_pt1 | contig 22149 bp, 12 predicted proteins | sample Subbioar_CSW14AB_FD_184820 | JGI IMG/M metagenome (GOLD analysis project Ga0208492, IMG submission 184820) | Serpentinite rock and fluid subsurface biosphere microbial communities from McLaughlin Reserve, California, USA - CR12Mar_CSW14AB (SPAdes) | ecosystem: Environmental > Terrestrial > Deep... | reverse complement strand
GAGCCGCTCTGCGGCGGGTGCAGCCCGCCGAGATCGACGGCGAGCTTCCCGTTGATGAACACCCACACGTCGTCGTCACCAGTGAACGCGAGGCTCTCGTTGCCCTGGTAGGTGAACGGAACGTGGATCTCCGTGGTGAATGCGAAGTTGTGTCCGACGGTCACCTGCAGCGAGCCGAACCCCAACCCGTCGATGGGGAAGAACGCGGCGTTGTCATAGACGTAGGTGTAGTTCGGCGCGGTGCCCACGCGGGTGAGGTCGAGCGTGAGGGGCTTGCCCGCGGCGTCGAGCCAGACGGCTTTGTTGTTGCCTGGTGAGTCGTGGTACCAGTTCGCGAACGAGCCGGCGCTGGTGATCTGCTGCCCGCACACGGCGCTCCCCGTGGTCGACCACAACCCCGGTGTGTTGTCGCTCATGATGTCGGGCCACACGAGACCGGTGGTCGGGACACCGCAGCCGAAGGACTCGAAATCGGGGCTGCCGGTGTAGGTCACGCCGCCGACGACGAACGAGGTTCCGGTGTAGAGCTGATCGCGGACCAGCACGGGGATGGGCAGGGTGGTCGGGAAGTCCGCCGTGATCTTGGTGCAGTCCCAGCCTGTTTCGAGGGTGCAGGCGCTGGAGCATCCGTCCCCGGACTTGGTGTTGCCGTCGTCGCACGCCTCGCCCGGCTCGATGAGCCCGTCGCCGCACTTCGCCACGCATCCGGTGCCCGGCGTGCACTTCGGGTCGAGCTGGCAGGTCGGGGAGCAACCGTCGTAGGGCCTGAGGTTGCCGTCGTCACACTGCTCGCCGCCCTCGATGACCGTGTCGCCGCAGACGGTCTTGTGGCACGTCGGCGTGCACGCCCAGCCAGCCTCGATGGTGCACGTCGCCGAACAACCGTCGCCTGGCGTGCTGTTGCCGTCGTCGCACTGCTCCGCGCCCGCGCGGATGGTGTCGCCGCACTTGGCCGCGGTACAGAGCGCGCCGGGGGTCGCGCAGAGGTAGCCGCTCTCGAGCGTGCAGGTCGAAGAGCAGCCATCGCCGCTGGTCTTGTTTCCGTCGTCGCAGGTCTCGCTGCCGGTGACCAGACCGTCGCCGCACACGACGGTCGACTTGCACGGCATGCCTGGCGTCGGGCAGGTGAAGTTCGGCTCGGTCTTGCAGAGCGCGCTGCAGCCGTCGCCGCTGGTCTTGTCTCCGTCGTCGCAGGTCTCACCCAGGTCGAGGTTGAGCTTGCCGTCGCCGCAGAAGGCGATCAGCGTGCACTTCATGCCGGCCGTGGGGCACGTGTAGCCCGGTTCGACCACGCACGTCGAAGAACACCCGTCGCCGCCCACCGTGCTGCCGTCGTCGCACTCTTCGCCGGGATCGACCTTGGCGTCGCCGCATTTCGGGACGGGCACCTTGGTGCATGCGCCGCCCGAGCCGTCCGTGCCCTTCTTGCAGGTCCAACCGGCCTCGACGCTCTTGCAGCCGGCGGCGCAGCCGTCACCGCTGACCGTGTTGCCGTCGTCACAAGCCTCGTCGCCGGTCACCTTGGAGTCGCCGCAGACGATGGTCGTCGCACACGGTTTGCCTGGCGTGGGACAGGTGTAGTTCGGCTCGATCGCGCACGTTCCGCTGCAGCCGTCGCCCGGGATCGAGTTCCCGTCGTCACACGCCTCGGGCGCGGTGAGGATGCCGTCACCGCAGTAGAGGAACGGGACGCAGGGCGACCCTGGCGTCGGGCAGAGGAAGCCCTTCTCGCTCTGGCAGACATCGGAACAGCCGTCGCCCGCGGTGGTGTTGCCGTCGTCGCAGGTCTCGCCGCCCGCGAGCTTGCCGTCACCGCAGCCCTCGACGGGGATCTTGAAGCACAGCGAGCCGGGCGTGGGGCACGTGTATCCGGCTTCGACGACGCACGTCGCGCTGCAGCCGTCGCCGTCCTTCGTGTTCCCGTCGTCGCAGGCCTCGGTCGACGAGAGCACTCCGTTGCCGCAGGCCTCCGCGACCTCGGCGGGCGCGTCCTCGCACGCGGGTCCACAGGCGCCATCGAGGGGCGTCTCGGTCGCGGGAGCGGAGCTGCATCCGATCGCAGAAACAAGGGCGAACCAAGAGAAGGCTTGGGAGACACGCCGGCGAAGCATCCCTCGACGGTGTGGGAAGCCGAGCACGAGTGCAAGCACCAACGCCCGCTCTCGGTCGACTACATCCGCACACTCCGACCCAGGGCTCGTGGCGCCGGCTCGACTCGAGGATCGCGGCGTCCGCCACCCTACTCAGGCCCCGGCGCTGGCCTTGCCCTCCACGGCCTCCTTCATCGCATCGCGCACGGCGCGCAGATCGTACAGCCAGCCTTCGCTCACGCCGGCTTGCGCAGCCTTGTCGATCGCCGTCTCGAGGTGCGTGATCTCCTCGCGCTGCCGCGCTTTGAGCTTCTCGACCATCGTCGAGAACTCGGTGAAGAACTCCTGGAGCTCATCGCCCTTGCGCAGCGGCCGATGGGGCGTGAACTTCCCGTCGGCGACATCTCGAAAGAGCGTGCGCATGCGGTGGATGGGGCCCGCGACCTTGTGCGTGAAGATCACGCCGGCGATGCCGACCAAGAGCACCAGCGCGGCGATGCCGCCCGAGACGCCGTAGAGGAGTGTGCGCTGTTTGGCCTCGAGCGCGAGGCGCTGGTTCTGGAACTTGTCGGCCGCTGACTTCACCGCCTCGGCTTGCTTCTTCAGCTTGTCCGTCTCGAGCGCGTTCGCGCGTTTGGTCTCTTGGAGCAGCTTGGAATCGTTGCCGTACTTGAGGAGCGTCTCCATCTCGAGCCGACGATTGAGCAGATCGGCCTGCTTGAGCGCCTCGGTGGAGGCGCCGTTCGCCGCTTGTCCGATGTCGACCGCCTCGCGCCCGATCGCCACCGCCTCGCCGCTCGTCTTGAACAAGAGCGCTCCCAGCGGGACGCCGACGAGGAGCGTGAGCCCCACGATCAGCGCGGTGGCTCTCAGCTGGAACGGACGGTCGACGAGGTAATTGGAGCGTTTGTATTCAGCCACCAGCGGTTCCTCCGGCAGTCCATCTCATAGCAGGCGCGCATGGTCACCGGACGCCGCGCGGCAGGTGGCGAACGCCGTTCAGTTTATGAACTCGGTCGATGTTCGCATTCTGAACGGCCCGTTCAACTTCTGAACTGCCGGAGCAATCGGAGCAAGCAATGCCCGTCGAAGGTCGCCGCGTCGCCGTGGCCCGACTTTGGCTTCAGGCGGACCCGGCAGGAGGCCGGTTCATGCGGAAGTTCTCCAGGGCGTTGGTGGTGACGACGACGGCAGCGGCGGCGCTGTTTGGCGCCAAGGCCGCGATGGCGGCAGCGCTGTCGGGGAGCGGCACGGCCTACAGCAAGTCCGCGACGAACTCGGCGCAGACCAACACGGCTGACTTCACCATCACGGCGGCCGCCGGCGAAACGATCCTCCTGAGCACCCAGAGCGGCAACAAACACTGCTCTCTTCCGGGAGCCGCTGGCACCGGGGACACGTACCTCCGTCTGTACCTGGGCGCGACCCAGGTCGCCTACAACGACGACGCCGACGATACGGATCCGAACTGCAATCCCGGCGGCCTCACCTCCTTCCTCAAGTTCAAGGTCGTGACCGCCGGCACCTACACGGTGAAGGCGGGCTGCTACGGGAGCGGCGCGTGCACCGGCACCGTCGCGTGGCGTCGCTCCGACAAGAGCGGCATCGTGTTCCTCCACGGAACCGGCGACTACCCGGGCACGAACACCAACGGCGTCAACACCATCGGCTGCTCGGGCACCGGCGACTCGTTCTACTGCAAGGTCCCCTTTGCCACCGGCAAGGACGCGACCGCGGACTACTGGACTCAAAACTTCGTCAATTCGATTCGCAAGCGCGCGGACGGCACGTCGCGCCCCTATGCGGTCCTCGGCTGCTTCCTCGGCTCGCGCATGCCCTGGCTGAACGGCGCCCCGCTCGGCGACAACGACACCTCGGTGGCGGGTGAATCGGGGACCGCCGACTGCGCTGCCGAGCAGATCGAGCAATTCGTGAAAGGCCCGGACGGCGTGTACGGCACGGCCGACGACATCGACGACGTCATCCTGGTGACCCACTCGGGCGGCGCGAACGTCGCCCGCCACATCGCAGTGACGTATACGGCGAGCACCGCGAAGTCGCGCACCAAGACGGCCTTGCGCAAGGTGGTCGCGCTCGCGCCTCCCTACAGGGGGACGTACCTCGCGAACTGGGCGATGGGCGGCGGCTCGACGAGCAAGTTCATCAACGGCGTCGTGAAGTGGCTCGCCGGTGCGGCTGGGTACGGCGACGACGGCGTGAAGTTCATCCAGACCGGTGAGATGGACCTGCACAATGGGGACGCCGCGAAGCTGATGGCCGGCACCAACCTGAGCAACCCGGTGAACGGCATCACCTTCCGCTCGGCGTACGGCACGTACCCGGACTCCGATCTCACGGACGGCAAGACTCGCTGCGGTGGCGGATGGACCGGCTCCTATGCGTACAACGTCGCGCTGTGGGGCCTCTACAAGGCGTTCCTCGAGACGACCGACCAGTCGACGTACCGCAACGGCTGCGCCGACGGCTTCCTCACCTGCCAGTCGATGTCGGCCCTCGGCCAGGTGTTCAACATCGCCGCAGGCATGGAGAACAGCAAGGACGGCGCGCGCTTCGTCACCCACCACCAGTCGCGCCGCACCCAGTCCGACTGCAGCACCTGCGGGCTCTTCCAGAGCTCGACCTGCTACAGCAACATCGAGAGCACCTTCGACAAGAAGGTCCGCAACGAGATCAACGCGACCGCGATGGCGTTGACCGAGGCGCCCGCCGCGGGGGCGTCGGCGGACGTCGCGCCGGCGAAGTGGGACACCTGCTTGTTCTCGCAGGCCGGCTACATCGAGGGCGCGAGCCCCGCCAAGTACACCAAGGGTTGCGACAAGTCCTGGCTGGGCGACGGCTGGTGCGATCCCGAGTGTTTCGCGGCGTATGGCCGTGACGCGGTCCCCACCTGGAACAACGCGACGACCAAGGACTACGTCGTGAGCTGGGGCGCCGACGACTGCTCGATGTCGAGCACGAAGAACCCCTTCAGCTCGACCTTCAACGGCGACCGGAACGGCGACGGGACTACCGAGAGCTACGAGATCGACGACGTGTCGTACTGCCCCGACAGCTGGCGGGGCGACGGCTACTGCGACGAGTGCTGGCTCGCCAAGGGCGGCGACGGCAACGACTGCGTGCCCGGCAAGGTCACCATGTGCGGCGGCCCTTACGTCGAGAGCGACGTCAACCCCGGGCGCGCGAACTGGCACGCCTACACCTCTTGGACCGTCACTGGCGACGTCTGCGGTGACTCCGTGTGCGGGTTCAACGAGTGCAGCACTTGCCCGAGTGACTGCACCGGGTTCTGCAACTGAGCGAGAGGCGAGGAGTCAAGACCATGCGTACCAACCTCTTGTTCTGCGTCTCCGTCCTCACGCTCGCAGCGTGCGCCGGCACCGAAGAGCCGAAGCCCCCCTCCACCGAGGTCACCATCGAGCGGGTGTCGACCGACAAGGCCGTTCGGGTGCAGGGCGACACCGTTCCCCTCTCGCTGCGCGCGACGGTGCTCCCTGTCCGCGCGCCCGACGTCGTCATCAGCGGCTCCGATCCGCTCCCGGTCAAGCAGACGTTCTCGTTGACGCGACTCCCGAGCCGGGTCGTCGGCAAGGAGTTCCGCCGCGTCCTCGAGGCAGGCATGACCAAGGACGCGGTGACCGTGCCCATCGACGCGCCTTCGGGTGCGCGCGTCGTGGTGTACTCCTCCGGAACGCCGGCGATGCAGATGGACCTGTTCCGCGGCGTGCACCTCCGCCACCTCGGCACCAACAAGCAGGTCGACATCTCGCGCGACCTGTTTCCGACGGGCGGCAAGATCCTCGACACCGCGCCGCCGCCGAAGGCCGACGCCGATTCGGGCAAATACCTCACGCCGCGCCCGGTTCCCGCGAGCCCTGGCTTGACCAAGGCCGTCCCCGTCTCGCCCATCGTCGGCTCGGCCGATGACTTCGCGCGCTTGTCGCCCGAGATGGCCCTGTTCCAGGCGCCGAATCGCACGCTCTCCATCGACGTGCCGACCCTGCCGGGCCTCGTGTTGATCGAGACCAACGAAGTGTTCAAGGCGTCGCCGGCGATCATCGACGTGCAGCAGCCCAACTCCACGATCGCGCTCGGTGCGACCCGCGCGAGCGATCTCGTGTCGTTCGGCGAGCAGGCCGAGATCGTCTTCGACCTCGCCGACCAGAGCACCCCACTCGACGGCGCGAAGTTCGTCGGTCAGGTCAAGACGCCGGGCGGCGATCGCTTCGACAGCCTCACGATCGTCGCCATGGGCGGTGGCAAGTACGTCACCAAGGTCCCGGTGGTGAGCACCGATCCGAAGCACATCGGCGTGTGGACCGTCCACGCCAAGGCAACCGGCACGACCAGCGACGGCCGGCCGTACGAACGCGACCTCGACGTGCCCTTCAGCTACACCGTGCCGTTCGCCAAGATGACCTACGTCACCACGCCCAAGCTGGTGCGCGGCAAGGGCGACCTGGTCTCGGAGATCGCCGTCGACGTCGACGTCGAGAGCGTGCAGGAGGCGCGTCTCGGCCTCTCGGCGATGCTCGTCGTGAAGGACGCCGAGGGCAAGGAGCATCCGGTGGCGATCGCGCAGACCGGGCAAGACATCAAACCCGGCAGCTCGGTCATGACGCTGCACTTCCGCTCGGACGCGCTCGGTGTGGCCAACGCGTCCGGCCCGTACTTCCTCCGCGAGCTCACCCTGCTGTCGCACAGCAACGCGACGACGCTGCACCGGCTGGCGCGCGGCATGGACCTCGGTTCGTCGGCCCTCAAGCCGGGCGAGCTGCGGCCGGTCGGCACCGTGAAGCCGGCCATCCAGGAGGCGCTCGATTTGGGCGCGCTCTGAGCGTACACCTCTCTCGGTGCGGCTCGCCTCGGTCCTCTCGTTCGCAGCAATGACGAGTTGCGCGTCGGCCCCCTCCGATCCCCTCGGAGCGCGGGCCGACCCCGTTTTGGGGGGCGCGATCGATCGCGAGACCTCGTCCGTCGTGGTCGTCCGCCGTGCGGGCGCGACCGAGCTGTGCTCCGGCGTCTTGGTGAGCGCCCGGGTGGTGCTCACGGCCGGCCACTGTGTCTGGCAGTCGGGCCGCTACTCGGTCGGGTTTGGCGACGACGGGCGGAAGCCAGCGACCGTGATCGACGTCGCACGCCTGGCCCTGTACCCGACAGCGACGATGACCGAAGCCGATCTCGCGGGAGGGATCGATCTCGCTGCGCTCGAGCTCACGGCAGATGCGCCGGTCCCGCCGATGCCACTTCGTCCGACCCCGCTTCCCTCCGAGTTGCTCGGAGCACGCGTCGAGGTCGTCGGCGTGGGCCGCAGCGAGAGCTCGTCGCCGGAGTCTGCTCCCCGCGCTCGGGTGTCGACGACGGTGTCGCGTGTGTGCTCACGGCTCGTTCGGCTTGGCGACTCCGCTGCCAATGCGTGTGATGGCGATTCCGGGGGCGCGGTCCTCTACGAGGGGCAGCTCGCAGCGATCGTCTCGTTCGGTCTCGGTGGGTGCAACACCCCCTCGAGCCACACGCGACTCGATGCGCATCGCGCCTGGTTGGATCGGATGATCGCCGGCCGCTTTGACGAGTCGTGCCAGGAATGCGTCGCCGCCGACTCCTCGTGTGGGGCGCCGGTGTCGCCGTGGCCCGCGTCGCCGGAACCTTCGGCCGATTGCGCGATGCGCGCAGGACCGGTGGCCTCGGACACGCCGTGGCTGGTCGGAGCGGTGGGCTGCGCGTGGGTCCTACGAGGGCGACGTCGCCGTCGTCTCGTCGGGTAGGATGTCCAGATGTCTCGGGGGGCGTGGCTGGCGCTGGCGATCGGGTCGATGGCGTGCGGCTCGTGGCCGACTGTCGAGAAGGACGCCAAGTGCGCCGAGCGACCCAACCGCCACGCCTTCGGGAGCGCCACCTCGAGTCTCGCGATCACCGTCGAATCGTGGGCGGACGGGTGCCCGTGAGCCGTTCACTCTGGAATACAGTGAGACGGTGACTTGGGCACGTTCCCATGCGCGTGGCAGGCAGATAGGCTCCGCCCAGCCCATGCGACTGCTGTTCGGCGATAGCTCGCCCGCTCCCTTCGACTACGACGTGCTCGGGTTGTTCCGAGAGGCGCTGACGTTCTCCGTTCGGTCCCTCAATGGGTTCGCCAGAGTCCGGCAGCTGGAGCGGGAGCAGCTCTCGTTGCGCACCACGGTCGAGAGCGAGGCCAAGCGCATCGAGGAGCTCCCGCGCGTCGTCGGCCGGGCGCTCGAACCGCTGGCTCCGCAGTCGGAGTGGACCCAGCGTGCCGTCCAGCGCATCGCTGCGGGGTCGCAGCAAGCCGTCGCCCAGGAGATCGCGGCCCTCCACGCGTGGCGCGACACCGAGATCGCGGGGCTCGATCGGCAGATCCAACACGAGCGGGAGCAGATGCTCTCGGCGCTCGGCGCGCTCCTCTGCGCGCACGAGCTACCCGAGACCTCCCAGCGCTTCGACGTCAAGACCGAGGGCGGTCGATACGTTCTCCACATCTACTGGCAGGCCGAGATGGGCGTCGACGCCGAGCTCGTCGCCGAGCCTCCGCCCGGGCATGCGCTCGCGCAGACGGCGCGCATCGAGCGGGTCGCCCCCGGCCTCGAGCTCAGCATCGCCGAGGTCGGCGGGTTCTTCCGCAAGGAGACCAAGCTCCGGCCGCTTCGGATCGATCGGCTCCTGCTCCTCTCGGGCACGTGGAGCGGCGACCAATACCTGCTCGTTACGCGGGCAAATCCCGACGGAACGGGAGGCGGCTTCGACTTCACGTTCGAGGGCAAGCAGATCAAGGTCACGCGCTACGGCGAGGACGGCAACGCCGTGCCGTTCGAGCTCGATGCAGCCGACATTCCCAAGGTGCACGCGCTCCACGAGAGCTGGAACACCTTCGTCTCGGCGGGCACGGTGTTCCGCACCAAGTTGATCTCCGCGACGCTCGACGGCGATCCGTTCCGCGACCACGAGGAGCCGACCGTGCTGGTCGAGCGCCTGCTCGAGGAGCTCGCACCGCACATCCAGGAGATCGCCAAACGCTCGCCGAGCCGCGAGGAGCTGACGATCAAGCGCGTGCTGAGCGACAACCGACGCGAGGAGATGTACGTCGCGCGCTCCGAGTTCCGCGCTCGCCTCTCCGAGCTGCAGCCTCAACAGCGCCGCATCTTCATCCCGCTCGGTCTCGGCCAACTCGCGCCGTCGATGATTCCCGATGCCCCCGAGTCGCGGACGAGCGTGGCCATCCCCAGCGCGCCTGCGACCCCGAGCGTGCCGGTGATCGAGGCCGTCGAGATCGACGCCGAGTCGATTCCGGCGATCGCCGTGTCGAAGGACGAGCCGAAGCCCTAGCTCGAGACCCCGGGCGAGTCGCCAGTCGCAGTCGTCAGGGAGTAGACCTGATCCTGACGCCGACTCCTCGCGTCGGGCCGAAGAGAAGAGCTCACCACGGAGTCACGGAGGCACGGAGTTCGAGCGTAGTGCTGCCGCTCGCTCCGCGCCGACCGAGACTGGACTCTCGTCGACCTGCACCTCGTATCGAGGTGTGCGTTCGGATGACGTACGTGAGGCCTGCGTCTGCATCGGCAGACATCTCGACCTCCGTGCCTCCGTGCCTCCGTGGTGAAATTCTGGGGCAGCAGCGACGACGTTGCCGTCAGGATGAGAGCTACACCGTCGTCTCCCACTGTGACTGATGACTGATGACTGATGACTGATGACCGGGCGCGCATCAGCGGCGTCGTCGGACGAGTCCGAGGGCGAGGACTGAAGCGACGAACCCGAGGGCGCTTCCCTGCGAGCGACCCGTGGTGCAGCCGCCGGACGCTTCCCCTGCGGTCACCTCGTCGTGCTCCTCGCCAGGGTCGTGGGACTCGTCGAGCGCGATGTCACCGGATTGCAGCGCGAGCATGTTGTCGGTGACGAACGGTGTGCCGTCCGACTCGGGCGTGATGACGTCGGCGAGGAGCGGGCTCGCGTTGGTCCACCGTCGGAGCGCGTTGTTGACCGCGCGCTGCGCGCCCGGGCTGATCGAGGCTGCGGTGCCCGAGGCGAAGCTGTCGAGCGCCCAGGAGAACGCGATTGCGCTCCACGCGACGACCTCCGCGCCCGACGAGTGTCTGTAATAGCCCGCCGAGCCGCGGACCCGATCGTCGCGGTCGTAGATCGATCCCAAACGGATCTCCCCGCGTGGGCGAAAGCGGTCCCAGGTTTCGTCGCCGAGCTTGGTGCTGTCCCACTCGTAGCCGAACGCGCCCCGAATGGTCTCGTTGTACCCCAGGCCGGTGTTGCTCCAGATCCAGTGAGACGAGTTGCGAACGCGCAGCTCCGCCCATGGGTACCAGTAGCTGAACGCACCTGCCGTCGTCACCCCGGTGAGGACCATGCCGGGGCGCCGCTCGTCGATGCCGTGCTCGGGACTGTAGCGGAGCGCCTTCCAACCGCGCGTGACGAGCGCGTAGTGCCGCGCGGCGTCGTCGTAGCGGCCCTGGCTCTCGAGCGATTGTGCGAGCGCCTGCTCCGGATCGCTGCGCCAGCTCTGCTTGTAGCCGACGACGGTGGACTGTGGCCCGGCTGCGCCCGATTCGTAGCGGATTTGGAATCCGATGGTGTTGCCGGTGGCGAACATCATCGGCGTGCCGGCGTTCCGCTTGGCGAGCGCGTGATCGAACATCCCGCGTGACCAATACTCGCTGTGACCGACCCACAAGATGGCCTTGCGGTCGTCGAGCACGCTCGGCCTCGCGTGCACGTCCTCGTCGGTGACGTACGCGACTTCCCACCCGTTACGCTCGAGGAACCGCGCCAGTGGGTAGTCCCACGTGCCGAGATCGGCTGTGCCTCCTCCCACCATGAACGGGCGATCCCACGAGACCTTGACGGCTTGGGCGAAGGACCCGATCGACGTGCGCGCCTCGGAAGGAACCACGCCGCTCGAATTGAACTCGTAGAGGCTCATGCCGCCGCGCTTTGCGCTCGGCCATGCGTTGTACGCCTGATGGGTCGCGGTCGGCAGGACCAACACGATGGGCATCCGGGTGCGGCCGTCGTCGCGCAGCACGAAGAACGTCTCGCCCTGATATCCACTCGGTTGCTCCACCCGCGCGACGTAGATGCCCGGCGTCCAGCTCGAGTCGGTGGGGATCGACACCGAGTCGTGCCAACGCGCCTCGGCGAGGCCGTAGGTCGAATCGGGGTGCGGGTAGGGCTGAGGATCGGCGCCGAACCCGGTGAGGAGCTTCACCTGGCGCGCGCCGTATCCCTGGTAGTAGCCCAGTCGAAACACCCTCACCGAATACGACGTGGTCGAGCGCACCTTCAGGTGCACGGAGTCGCCAGTGCGAATCGACCACTGATCCGGGTACACATCGACGCGTCCGGGTCCCTTGGCTGTGCCGTCGAGCGTGACCGGCCAACCGCCCGGCTGGCCCGCCTTCTGGTTCTCGGTCGAGATGACGCCCGCCCACGCACTCGACCCCACGACGACCAACACACCGACGACTCCGATCGAGAGAACCTTGCGCATTGTGCCCCTCCGCTGCGCGGTCATCCCGCGTGTGGGAGCTCAGGCTTCAAGTGACATGCCTCTGCCTTCGCGGGCCGAGGATTCCCGCGAAATGCAGAGCCGCGTTGGGCCTCTCCCTTGCAGCCTCGAGCCGCCGGAGGTCAGTCCATGCGCAACCTTGCACTCGCAAGCGTCGCGCTCGCACTCGCAGCAGGCTGTGGGTCGGTTCCCAAACCGGAGGCGCGAATCGCGTCGTCCGAGGGGTCGATTCGCGGCGCACGCGAGGCGGGCGCGCAATCGGTTCCCCAGGCGTCGCTCTACCTGAAGCTCGCGGAGGAGGAGCGCAGCAAGGCGATGGCCCTGGTCCGCAGCGGTGACTACGAACGCGCCAACTACTTGCTGATGCGCGCTGAGGCAGATGCCGAGCTCGCCAACGCGCTCGCCCGCGAAAAGGCCGCGAAGCAAGAGGTCGAACAAGCGAGCGAACGAGTCGAGAAGATCAAGGGCGGAGGTACGCCATGAACCGTCGTCGACGAACCATCATGATCGGGCTCGCGCTCGCGGGCGCCAGCCTCTCGGCCTGCGCGACGACGGCCTTGCCGCCGCCCGAGCTCGTGGAAGCACGGGCCAACTATCAGAAGGCAGAGACGAGCGCGGCGGGGCGACTCAAGCCCGCGGAGCTTCACGATGCCAAGCTGGCGCTCGACCGCGCGGAGGCCGAACAGCGATCTTCGCCCGGTGAGCCGCAGGTCAAGGACCTCGCCTACGTCGCCTCTCGGAAGGCTGCCCTCGCGGAGGCGCAGGGCAATGCCGCGGCGGCAATGGAAGAGAAGGCGAAGCTCGACGCCGAGGCTGCCAAAGCCCAAGCCGACGCGCTCGCAGCCTCGAAGAAGAAGCTGGAGGGCATGGAGGGCGCCGTGGCCGAGTCGAAAGCCGAGGCCACGCGGCAGAAGAACGAGACGGAGAAGGAGAGGACCGCGCGGGTCGCCGCCGAGCGAAAGGCGCAAGACGCCATGGAGGCGCTCGAGAAGTCGCTCGCCGTCACGCGCGAGGAGCGGGGCATGGTCATCACCCTGTCCGGCAGCCTGCTGTTCGCCACGGGTAAGTCGACCTTGCTCCCGGGCGCGCAGAACCAGCTGAACAAGGTGGCCGACGCGCTCAAGACGCAGACCGAGCGGCACTTCGTCGTCGAGGGGCACACGGACAACGTGGGCACCGACGACGTCAATCAGGCCTTGTCTCAGCGACGTGCCGACGCGGTTCGGGACTACCTGATCATGCACGGCGTGGCCGCGCCGAGCATCAGCGCGGTCGGCAAGGGACCCATCCAGCCCATCGCGGACAACAAGACCGTCGAGGGTCGCGCGATGAACCGTCGCGTCGAGATCATCGTGCAGAAGCCGGAAGCGCCTTCGACGCCTCAGTGAGTGGCCTCGAGATTCTTGGCGTTTCTCATGCTCGAGCCCCGACGGAGCCGCACCGCGCGCTCCGTCGGGTAGGCTGGGAGGTGGAGGCCCTGGGATGCGCTTCACCTTCCGCTCGCTTGTCGCTCTCTCGACGCTGACTGCCTGCACCTCGGGGGAGCGCGATGCGACCGATGCCCAGCAGGTGCTCGGCACGATCGACGCGCGCTTCCGGTCTCGCGTGGCATCGATCGACGGCCCGGATGTTCTGACCAACGAGACGTCGCCGATCATCGCCGCGGGTGTGGCGACGCTCGCGAGGACCGAACAGGGCGTGCGCGCGCGCGTTTCCGGGGCCACGACCGAGGTCACGCTCCCCCATCGCGCACCTGGTGTCGTTCGCCTCGAGTCCGGCGGACACTCCCTCGCCTTCGCCCTCGAAGGCGCGCACGACGTTCCGGTCCAGATCGCCGGCGGGCTCGCGGTGTACGTCGGCGGTGGACCCGAGGGCGCGGACGTCGTCCACCGTGTCGACGTCGACGGCACGGAGGACCACCTCGTCTTCGCAAAGGCACCCGCGCGCGCCGAGGTTCGCTACCGCGTCGAGCTCGGCACGCAGACCAGCGTCCGGGTCATCGACGGGGTGGTCGAGCTCCTCGATCGCGATGGCGTTCCTCGCTTCCGCATGCGCGCACCGTGGCTCGTTGACGCAGCCGGCGCACGCGTCGATGCCCGCGTCGCCGTCGAAGGATGCGCGGTCGATCGCGATCCGAGCGCGCCTTGGGGACGCCCGATCGTCGCGGCCGGCCACTCGAGCTGCGTCGTTCGGATCGAGTGGCCCGCGACGATCGCGTACCCCGCGCTGCTCGATCCGACCTGGACCGCGACGTCGAGCTCCATGACGACCACGCGCGCCTGGCATGTCGCCCAGAGGCTCACTTCCGGCAAGGTGCTCCTCTCGGGCGGCAGCTACGTGTCCGGGACCACGACCGTGTACCTCTCGTCCGCGGATCTCTACGATCCGGCGACCAAGACCTTCGCGGCGACCGGGTCGATGACCGCCGCGCGCGCCCGGCACACCGCGCTCACGCTCTCCGACGGCAAGGTCTTCGTCGCCGGAGGCACCAACACCGCAGGCGCGCTCACGAGCGCAGAGACGTACGACGCGACGAGCGGCACCTGGACGGCGACGGCGGCGATGACCGCCGCGCGCATGCGTCACCAGGCAGTGATCCTGACGAGCGGCAAGGTGCTCGTCGCCGGTGGCTCGAGCTCGGCTGGCATCCTCTCGACGGCCGAAGTGTTCGACCCGACGACCCGCACGTTCACCGCCACCGGCACGATGACCTGGCCGCGCCGCGACTATCAGATGTTTCCGATCGACGGGGGCAAGGTGCTCGCCGCGATGGGCTTTGCCGACAAGTGGCCCGACGTGGCGCTGACCCAGGCCGAGGCCTACGAGCCCCTCACCGGGGTGTGGTCCTCGGCCGGCGGAGCCTCGCCGGATCGGTCGCTCCACGCCGGCGCCAAGCTCAGCGACGGCCGCATCCTCGTCGCCGGCGGCTACTCCGTGGGATCGTCGAACAACACCAACCTCGCCTCGATCTTCACGCCCTCCAGCGGAACCTGGGCGTCCACCGGATCGATGGGCACCCGTCGTCAGCAGTTCACGATGACGACCCTCGGCAACGGTGCGGTGCTCGTCGCCGGCGGCGTCAACGCCGATCGCGATGGCGCCTCGCCGACCGCGTACTTCGGTACCTCCGAGTTGTTCACCGGCACCGGGTTCACCACCACGTCGATGCCGACGATGGCGTCCACGCGCTACGCCCACACCGCCACGCTCCTCACCGACGGCACGGTCCTCGTCGCGGGCGGAAACAGCGCGCTCGGTGCGCTCGGGTCGGCGGAGCTGTTCGAGCTGTCGGCCAACGGTCAGGCGTGCTCGACGGCGCTGATGTGCAAGTCGGGCTCCTGCGTCGACGGCGTCTGCTGTGCGACGACGTGCACGACCGCGTGCTACGCGTGCACGAATACGCTGACCGGCGCAGCAGATGGCACGTGTGCGCCGGTGAAGATCGGTACGGATCCGAAGAGCAGCTGCAAGGACGACGGCGCGCCGACCTGTCTGTCGAACGGTCAGTGCGACGGAGCGGGCGCCTGCCAGAAGTACCCGGTCTCGACGGGGTGCACTCCGCAGCCGTGCACCAGCGGCTCGCAGTGCACGACGGGGTACTGCTACGACGGCGTGTGCTGCAACGCCGCGTGCTCGGGCACGTGCCGCGCCTGCTCGGCGGCCAAGAAGGGGTACGGCGCCGACGGCCTGTGCGAGGCCATCAAGGACGGGACCGATCCGGACAGCGAGTGCGGAACGACGGGCACCGGCACCTGCGCGGGCGACGGCGTGTGCAACGGCACCGGCGCGTGCCGCTCCCCCGCCACCGGGACCGTCTGCGCGGCGGCCGCATGCGTCGGCAACATGGCCAACGAAGAATCGACCTGCAGCGCATCCGGGGCGTGCACGCCGAAGACCTCGGTCAACTGTGGGGCCTACGCCTGTGACGCGGCCACGGCGAAGTGTCGCACGACCTGCAGCGGCGACGGCGACTGCGCCGCTGGCATCAAGTGCACCGGCGGTGCGTGCACGGCCAAGCCGGTCGGCGCCACCTGCACGACGGGCAGCGAGTGCACCTCGGGCTTCTGCGCCGACGGTGTTTGCTGCAACTCCGCCTGTACCGGTCAATGCGAGGCCTGCGACGTGCCGCCGGCGCCCGGCATCTGCGCGATCGTCGTCGGCGAGCCGCACGGCACGCGCACCAAGTGTTCGGGCGCAGGCGATCCGACGTGCGGACCGAAGTGCGATGGGACGTCGCGGACCTCGTGCCGGACGCCGAGCTCCTCGACCGTGTGCAAGTCGACCTGCAGCGGCTCGACCGCGATCGAGAACCGCTGTTCGGGCTCCGGCACCTGCAACACGACCACAACCACCCGCACGTGTACCCCCTACGTTTGCGACGCTGCGACGGGAGGCTGCAAGAAGACCTGCGCCGGCGACGGCGACTGCGCCGCCGGATTCGCCTGCGTCTCCGGCACCTGCCGCACCCCGAGCTCGGTCAACAACTGCGACGGCAGCTCCGTCATTCGCGCCGACGGCACCCGCGTCGACTGCGCCCCCTTCAACTGTTCGAACGGCGCGTGTCGATCGACCTGCACGTCGGGCACGCAGTGCGCCAAGGGTGCGCTGTGCGACACCAAGAGCCGGCTCTGCTACCTCCCGGGCGGCGAGAGCGGCAGCAGCGGCTGCGGCTGCGCGATTCCTGGCTCCACCACGAAGAGCGAGCGGATCGCCCTCGGCGCGTTCGTCATGGTCGCGTTCGCCGCAACGTTCGCGCGTCGCCGCAGGCGCTGACGATGGTCGCGGACGTCGCGCTGATCGGCGCAGGCATCATGAGCGCGACGCTCGGCGCGCTCCTTCGCAAGCTCGACCCGACGCTGACGGTCGAGATCTTCGAACGGCTCGACTCGGCGGCGGCCGAGAGCTCCGACGCGTGGAACAACGCAGGAACGGGGCACTCGGGGTTCTGCGAGCTCAATTACACGCCCCAAGCCGAGGACGGCTCGGTCGACGTCTCGAAGGCGCTGCGCATCGCCGAGCAGTTCGCGCTCAGCCAGCAGTTCTGGAGGACGCTCGTCGAGCACGGCGACCTCGGCGATCCGACCGAATTCGTGCGCACGGTGCCTCACCTGAGCTTCGTGTGGGGCGAAGACGACGTGCGCTATCTCGAGGAGCGACATCGTCGACTCGTGAGCTCGCCCCTCTTCGAGGAGATGGAGCTCTCGCGCGACCCCGCACGGATCGCCGAGTGGATGCCGCTGGTGATGGAGGGCGAGCCGCGCACCGACGTCTTGGCGGCAACGCGCGTGGCCTCCGGAACCGACGTGAACTTCGGCGCGCTCACCCGAGCGCTCATCGCATCGCTCGCGGGGCAACCTGGCGTGTCGGTGCACCTCGGTCACGAGGTCTCCGGAATTCGTCGGCACGGCGAGGCGTGGTCCCTCGAGGTGCGCGACCTGAAGACAGACCAGACACGCGAGCTCGAGGCGCGATTCGTCTTCATCGGCGCCGGCGGCTATTCGCTCAAGCTCCTCGAGAAGAGCGGTATTCCGGAGTGCGCGGGCTATGGCGCATTCCCGGTCAGCGGCCAGTGGCTGCGGTGCACCAATCGCGACGTCATCGAGCGACATCACGCCAAGGTGTACGGCAAGGCCGAAGTCGGCGCGCCGCCGATGTCGGTTCCGCACCTCGACTCTCGCTGGATCGACGGAGAGAAGCAGCTGCTGTTCGGTCCCTACGCGGGATTCACGACTCGATTCCTCAAACGAGGCTCGTGGCTCGATCTCCTCGGCTCGATCGGCATCAACAACGTGCTCCCCGTGATGAGCGCCGGCGTCGAGAACTACGAGCTCACGCAGTACCTCGTCGGCCAGGCCATGCTCACCGAAGAAGAGCGCCTCGCGCTGCTCCGCAAGTATTGCCCGATGGCCAGCGCCGAGGATTGGGAGGTGCAGGTCGCCGGCCTCCGCGTGCAGATCATCAAGGCGAACGCCCAAGGACGCGGCGAGCTGAAGTTCGGCACCGAGGTCGTGACCAGCGCCGACGGCTCGATCGCCGCGCTCCTCGGCGCTTCCCCCGGCGCGTCGACCGCTGTTGCGATCATGCTCGAGCTCTTGCCCCGCTGCTTCCCCGACCAGTGGCGCTCTCTTGCGTGGCAGGCACGGTGTCGCGAGTTGTTCCCCTCGTTCGGCCGGTCGCTGCACGACGACCCCGCGCTGTGTCGTGCGGTTCGCGCGCGTTTTCGCTGAACGTGTCAGGGCGGGCCGACGCGCTGTTGGAGGCGATGGCCTCCTCGGGGTGGAGGTCGGCGACGAGGCATGCGACACCGAATGTCGAAAGTCGCAGCTCGGCGCTGTTCTTGTGAAGGAGTCTCGCGCGGAAATCGAACGAGGCCACGGCCGCGCGCTCTGACAACTCTCCCGTCAGCACGACGACCGGAATCGTTGGAAAACGAGCCCGCAGATGATGGAGAACCGCGATGCCGTCGGGGCCATCGCCCAGGTTGACATCAATCAACGCGCCACAGAGAGGGACGCCGCTGTCGACGACATCGAGCGCGGCTTGTCCCGAGCTCGCGCCGATCACGGGCCGGAATGGCCGGAGGTGCCGGCCAACCCCGGCGAGTACCATGGGATCGTCGTCCACGACGAGGATCGATGCCCGGCCTGTCACTGCGCGCTCCCTCTACCGATCATGTTGCACTCGCAACTTGGTGTGCGTCGAGCCTGAACGACCGCGATTGGTCAGGATCATCCCCGACGATGATTGACATCCGGTGACTTGCAGCTCGCGACATCATTTTCTCCAATGAATCGACGGCGGGCCCCCGGCGGTTGCGCGAAATCGGTCATCGCCGACGATGATTGTGGGGTCGACGCGACCATGGTGCCTTCGGGAGGTGCGCGGACCTTCAATACGGGCGCTCTTCGTTCTGGCCCTGACGCTCGCCGCATGTGGACGCGCGTCGAGTGACGCACCCGGAAACGCGGGAGTGGGCAAGTCGTCGGCTGCACTCACCGACGACAGCGGAACGGGCAGTGGCAGCACGACGTGTTCGGCGTGCAACGACAATGCCTGCGTCCCGACGGCGCGGCCGGCGAGTGCGAGCGGGTGGGGCGACCCCCACCTGATGACGTTCGACAACCTCCGATACGACTTTCAGGGCGTCGGCGAGTTCATTGGCGTCACCGACAGCAGCGATCCGAGCTTCGTCGTCCAGCTGCGGTTCGCGGCCTATGGGCCGGCCGTCTCCGTGGCACGGACCGTCGCTGCGCGCGTCAACACCGATCGAGTGAACGTCGAGCTCTGGCCGTCGCGTGAGGTCCGGATCAATGGGGTGGCCACGCCTCTCGGGGTCGACGAGACGGTTCGCCTGCCGGGCGGTGGGTCCGTCACGCGCCTGCCCTCGGCGGCCGGCGAGGGGGAGGTCACCAAGATCGCGTGGCCCACGGGCGAGGTGCTCAGGACGGTGTTCCCGATGCAGTTCAGCCTGACGCTGCACCCCTCGCGCCCGCGCACACTCACGGGCCTGCTCGGAAGCGCCGACGGCAATCCGGCGAACGATCTGGCGACGCGGACAGGCGAAGCCGTCGCGCAGCCGCCGACGTTTTCGGGCCTCTACACGACGTTCGGAAACAGTTGGCGGATCACGGACTCCGAGTCGCTCTTCGACTACGAGCCTGGGAAGAACACGGCGACGTACACCGATCTGCTCTTTCCCCCCGCGCCTCCGGTGATCACCGCGGCCCAGCGCGCGGCGGCGACCACCGCCTGCCAGGCTGCCGGCGGAATGGATCAGGTGACGTTCGAGGCGTGCGTCACCGACGTCGCGACGACTGGCGACACGACGCTCGCGACCGCGGCCGCAGCAAACGTTCCACCGCTCCAGGCCGGGCTCGTGGACGTGCCCACCTCGTCAGGCGTGACCTACCGGATCGAGCAAGGGCAGCCAGGCACGCCGGCGACGATCGGCTGTGCGGACGGCCAGCGCGAGGGGCTCAACGACCTCGTTCGCTTTCCGCACGTCGCCGCGTGCCTCGGTTCGTGGACCGACGCCAAGAGCCTGCGCGCCCCGCCGACCGGCGTCGCGTGCGGTGACGACAACGGCCCGTGCGCGGTCCCCGCCGATTTGTGCGCTCCCGGTTGGCACGTCTGCGGGGTGACCGGCGATCCGGCGGAGCTGCATCGCCTGACGGCGCTCGAGTGCGAGCAGGCCGGCGGAGGCTCCTACGCGTCTGCCCTGTCGTACTGCGCCTCGAAGTCGGCGGCCTGCACCTACGCGGCCTCCCAGAAGGACCCGTACGGTTGCATGGCGGGCGGCGCGTGCTCGGAGCCCGTCTGCTGTGGTGCCGCGTGCAACAGCTACGGTTCGTGCGTCGACGGGGTATGGCCCGGCAAGACGCACATCATCCCCGACGAGAACGCGTGCGGCGCCGCCTACGCCCGCACGGCCGGAGGGGTGCTGTGCTGTGACGCGGCCACGACGACCACGTGCGACGGTGCGACCGTCGACGACGGAAACCCGTGCACTCGCGACTCCTGCGACGCCTTCGCTGGGGTGCAGCATCAACCGATTCCCGGCCAATCGTGCTCCGACGGCAACGCCTGTAACGGGCTCGAGGTCTGCGACTCTTCAGGGCTCTGCAAGGCCGGCGTCGCCGCGCTCGTCGACGACGGCAACCCATGCACGACCGACGTCTGCGATCCGACGAGCGGCGTGTCGCACACGCCGTCGCCGGGCGCGGCGTGCTCGGACGGCAACGTCTGCAACGGCTCCGAGACGTGCAGCGCGGCCGGCATCTGTCGGCCCGGGACGCCGCTGGTGATCGATGACGCCGACGCGTGCACGACCGACGGGTGCAATCCGCTCACGGGCGTGACACATACGCCGATCGCGATCGATGACGGAAATCCGTGCACGGTCGACGCGTGCGACAAGACGGTCGGCGTCACCCATACGAAGGTCGCTGCGGGTACGAGCTGCTCGGACGGCAATGCGTGCAACGGAGGCGAGACGTGCGATGGGAGCGGCGCATGCCAGCTGGGCGTCGCCGTCGCCGTGGACGACGGAAATCCGTGCACGAACGACGTGTGCGATGCCTCGACAGGTTCGGTCTCACACACACCTGCCCCTGCCGGAACCCAATGCCCAAACGCGAACGCGTGTGACGGGGTCGAGGTGTGCAACGGCTCCGGCGCCTGCGGTCCGGGCGCGCCCCCTGTTCTCGACGATCACAACCCCTGCACGGCTGACTCCTGTGATCCCGCGACCGGCATTCACCACACCCCGTTCGGCGGGTGCGTGTCGGACACGCCGGCGATCGTCGCGGGTGGCACGCACAGCTGCCAATTGAAGTCGGACGGCACGGTGGTGTGTTGGGGAAACAACGCGAACGGTCAGTCGACGCCACCCGCGGGCGAGGTGTTCGTGCAGTTGGCTGCGGGTCAGAGCCACACGTGCGGCTTGCGTGCAGCGGGCTCGGTGAAGTGCTGGGGCTCGAACGCGTGGGGGCAGCTCAATGTCCCGGCGACCGAGGCGTACGTGCAGATCAGCGCGGGCAACGAGGAGACCTGCGGCGTGCGAACCGACGGCACCGTGAAGTGCTACGGGTACGGGAGCGGCAGCGTGCCGCCGTCGAGCGAGCTGTACTCGACGGTCAGCGGGGGTGACGCGAGAAACTGCGGTCTCAAGCCTGACGGCACGCCGGTGTGCTGGAACCTCGCGGGCGCGCCGACGACGGGTACGTACAGCCAACTCTCCCTGAGCTCGTTCTCGAGCACGGCGTGCGCGCTGCGGACCGACGGCGTGGCGGTGTGCTGGGGCAACAATGGCAGTGGTCAGGCGACCCCGCCGAGTGGGGTGAGCTTCACGCAGTTGAGCACCAGCCAGAACGTCACGTGCGGCATCACCACGACGGGCGCGGTGCGCTGCTGGGGCTACGCCGGCGATGGGCAGCTCGCGGTGCCCACCGGCACGTTCACGAGGGTCTCGGTCGGCAACCTCCACGTTTGCGCGGTGCGATCGGACGGGACGATCGCCTGTTGGGGCAGCAACGCGAGCGGGCAGGCGCCCGCGGTGATCACCCCGATCAACCTGGTGAACGGCACGGTGGACGTCGCGTACTCGTACGCGATGTCGTTCGGGCCGCCGTACTCGTCGACCACGCCCGTCTACACGGTGAGCAGCGGATCGATGCCGGCAGGGCTGACCCTCGCCAGCACGGGAGTGTTGAGCGGCACCCCGACGACGGCGGGCACGTACTCGTTCACCGTGTCGTATTCGGATGGCACGGGCTTCGTCGCCAGCCAGCTCTACACGATCACGATTCGCAGTCTGCTCGCCGACGGTCAGGCCTGTCAGGGCGCGTCGCAGTGTGCTTCGGGCAAGTGTGTCTCGGAGCTTTGTTGCAGCGGCTCGGAATGCACTTCGATCGCGGCCGGCGGCACGCACAGCTGCGAGCTGAAGCCGGACGGAACGGTGCTGTGTTGGGGGGACAACTCCAACGGCCAGTCGACGCCACCTGCGGGAAA